>Ga0190265_10000229_pt1 | contig 50834 bp, 42 predicted proteins | sample Popmic124T_FD_133135 | JGI IMG/M metagenome (GOLD analysis project Ga0190265, IMG submission 133135) | Populus adjacent soil microbial communities from riparian zone of Indian Creek, Utah, USA - 124 T | ecosystem: Environmental > Terrestrial > Soil > Riparian zone | place: USA: Utah | collected... | reverse complement strand
TCAACGACGCCTTCCTGACCGTCGTCGCCGGTGGCCTGGGCAAGTGGCTGCGGACCCGCGGCGTGCGCACGGAGGGACTCGAGCTGCGCGGCCTGGTCCCCGTCTCGATCCGCGCCCGCGACGAGCACCACGCGCTCGGCAACCGGATCGCCGCGATGCGCGGGCCGCTGCCGGTCTACGCGAAGGACCCCGTCGAGCGACTGCAGATCGTGCGCCAGGCGATGCAGGGCGTCAAGGAGTCCAAGCAGGCGCTCGGCGCCGAGGTGATCTCGGGCCTCGAGGACTTCGCGCCGCCGACGCTGCTCGCCCAGGCGTCGCGCCTGAACTTCTCGACGCGCCTGTTCAACCTGATCGTGACCAACGTCCCCGGACCGCAGTTCCCGCTCTACATGATGGGACGCGAGATGCGGGAGATCGTCCCGGTCGCGTTCCTGCCCGAGAACCACGCGCTGGCGATAGCGGCGATGAGCTACAACGGCAAGATCGACTTCGGGTTGCTCGGCGACTACGACGCGGTGCCGGACCTGGAGAGGATGGCCGGGTTCTTCGAGGAGTCGTTGGAGGAGCTGTTGGAGGCGGCTGGGAAGGGGCGGGAGGCGAAGCGGGCCGTCGAGCGGACGGGGGCGGCAAAGCGCAAGGCGAAGGCTGCCAGGGCCAAGGCGAAGGCGAAGGACAGGCCGAAGGCAAGGACGGCGTCCTCCAACGCGGCGGGCCGCAATGGCGGGGGGCGTAAGCGGTCTGCGATTCGCGGTAAGGCCCAGCGGCCGCGGTTGATCGACGGCGACTAGGGCTGCGCTGCGGTTCGTCCTCGATACGGAGGTCGTCGATCCGGTCTGGGACGCGGCGGTATCGCGAGCGCTGCTGCTACGGGTCGCCGGTGGCGATCTCCCGGACACGTTGAGGATCTCGCGGCCTGGCGCGGCGGTTGCGTTCGGGAGGCGCGATGTGGCGGGCGACGGCTATCTCGAGGCCGTCGACGCCGCTCGCGCGAGTGGATTCGAGGCCGTCGAGCGACTGGCGGGCGGGCGGGCGTCGGCCTTCCACGATCGGACGCTGCATCTTGGACTGGCCGTTCGCGACGGCGACCCGCGGGCGGGCGTCACACGGAGGTTCGAGGAGGCGGCGGGGCTGATCGCGCGAGCGTTCGTCGGGCTGGGCGTCGACGCGCGTGTCGGCGAGGTTCCCGGCGAGTACTGCGCCGGGGAGCACAGCGTGAACGCGCGTGGGCGGACGAAGCTGGTGGGACTGGCTCAGCGCGTGATCAAGGACGGCGCGTATGTCGGCGGGGTCGTGGTCGTGGCGGGCGCGGACCGGCTTCGCGATGTTCTGGTTCCGGTCTATGAGGCCCTGGAGCTGGAATGGCGGCCCGAGACGACGGGCAGCCTGGCGGACGAGCGGCCGGGGTCGACGTGGGAGGACGCGCGGGCCGCGATCGAGGCGGAGTACGCGGAGCGCTACGGCCTGGAGCCGGTGGAGCTGGACGGGGAGACGTTGGCCTTGGCGGAGCGACTAGCCCCGGAGCATCGGAGCCCGGGTCAGTAGCCCAACGCGAACTTGGCGTCCTCGGACATCAGGTCGGGGGTCCAGGGTGGGGTGAAGACGAGCTTCGGGTGGACCTTGGTGATGCCGGGGAGGTCGCCGACGAACTCCTCCATCTGCTCGCTGACCTGGGGGCCGATCGGGCAGCCCGGAGTGGTGAGGGTGAAGGTGACGAAGGCCTCGGTGCCCTCGACGGCGATGTCGTAGACCAGGCCGAGCTCGACGAAGTCGAGGCCCAGCTCGGGGTCGATGACGTTCTCGAGCGCCTCGCGCACGTCGTCCACGGTCACGTCGATGTCGGACATGCGCGCAATGGTAGTCGGGCCGCTGGGACGCGGCCGGTCACCGTCTAGGGTTCCGCTCCCATGATGCTCCTGCTCGTAGTCGTCTTCATAGTCGTCCCGATCGCGGAGCTGTACGTGATCCTGCAGGTCGGGGACGCGATCGGAGCGGTGCCGACGATCCTGCTGCTGATGGCGGACTCGCTGCTGGGATCGCTGCTGCTGCGCAGCCAGGGACGATCCGTCTGGAGGCAGTTCAACGAGGCGATCGCCGCCGGCCGGATGCCGCATCGCGAGCTGTTCGACGGCGTCGCGGTGATCTTCGGCGGCGCCTTCCTGATCACCCCCGGCTTCCTGACCGACGTCGTCGGGTTGCTGCTGCTGATCCCGCCGACGCGCGCGCTGCTGCGCCGGTTCGCCGCGGGACGGCTGGGCAAGCGGTTCGGTGTGAGCACGGTCATGGGAGCGGCGGGCGCCGCGGGACGGGCCGGTCGAGCCGCGCGGACCAAGCGCGGCGGCGCCGACGACGGTGGGACCGTCGACGGCACGGCACGTGAACGCCGCGACGACCCGCCACAGGGGAGAATCGGCCCTTCGTGAGCCAGCCGGCGCTTTCACTGAACTTCTTCGATCCCGAGCATGGGCTGCACGGAAGCGCCCGTGCGGGGATGACGCTGCTGTTCGAGGGCGCGAGCTCGCGCGCGCTGCCGGACGGGCCCGCGATCGAGCGGGACGGAGACGGTTGGCGGGCCGAGCTCGGCGGCGCCTTCGCCCTCGACCTGAAGCCGGTCGCGCCCGCGGCCGACCTCGAGACCCTCCTGGTCCACGTCTGCGCCGCGAGCGGCGAGATCGAGGGTCGCAAGGTGCGCTGCCTCGCGACGGTCGCCGAGACCACCGCGGCGCCGAGCTGGGAGGAGCTCGACGCCGTTCGCTCGATCTCGGCGCTGTTCGACGAGGGCCATGCCTTCCTGGCGATCGGCCGGCGCCCGCGCGGCGCCCTCGGGCACAGCTCCGAGCAGACGGTCGCCTGGCTCCTCGACGACGGCGAGGTCGTCCCGATCGAAGAGGCGCGCATCTCGACCGTCTACGACGGCGACGGGCGCCAGCGCAGCGCCGGGCTGGAGCTGTGGGTGGCGGGCGAGGACCTCGCGCTGCGCGGGTCGGGCACCGTCGTCGCCGGGTCGTCGCTGCAGCTCGAGGCGGCCGACGTCCACGCGGCCGTCTTTCGCTGGAGGCTCGGCGACCGCGAGGGCGCCGGCTCCTACGAGCTGATGACCCGCTCGCAGGAGCCGGTGGCGGCGTGAGCTCTCCGAAGGCGATCATCAGCGACTTCGGCGGTGTCCTGACGACGCCGCTCGGCAACGCGTTCGCGGCCTGGTCGCGGGAGAGTGGGATCGCGCTCGAGGATCTCGGCAGGGCGCTCGTCGCCTCAGCCGAGCGGCACGGCGACCATCCGCTGTTCGTGCTGGAGCGCGGCGAGCTGACCGAGGTCGAGTTCATCGCGCGGATCCAGCACGAGCTCGGCGAGGAGCGCCGGATCGACGGCATGGGCGAGGCGCTGATGGCGGGGCTGGAGCGCAACCACGAGATGATCGACTACGTGGCCGAGCTGCGCGGCCGCGGCCTGCGCGCGGCGCTGCTGACCAACAACGTCCGCGAGTGGGAGCCGCGCTGGCGGGCGATGCTGCCGGAGATCGACGAGATCTTCGAGGTCGTCGTCGACTCCGCGTTCGTCGGGATGCGCAAGCCCGAGCACGAGATCTACCACCTGACGGTCGACCGGCTCGGCGACGGCCTGCACGCCGAGGACTGCGTCTTCGTCGACGACATCGCGATCAACTGCGATGCCGCGCGCGAGCTCGGGATGGTCGCGGTCCAGTTCGAGACCACCGAGCAGGCGCGCGCGGAGATAGAGCAGGCCCTATGTCGAGAAGCCGAGGCCGACAGCGCCGGGCGCGACTAGTTGTCGCTGCCCATCCTGTCCCAGCAGTAGAGCTCGACCGCCTCCGCGGCGAGCTCCGTCATCCGCTCATGGGACAGGAACGGTAGAACCGTGTCGATCGCCTGCTCCTCGCTGACGCCGGCGTCGAACGCGTCGTCGCCGCGGAACCCCGCCGCGATCCGCAGCGCCTCACGCCGGTGCTCGCCCAGATGCCCGAACGCCTTGAGCAGGAAGTCCTTGTTCGCGATCGGCTGCCCGACCTCGAGCGACGCGTGCCAGGCCGCCAGCATCGACAGATCGTCGTCGTCCAGCACCTCGACGGCCTTGGCGTAGTGCACCGACAGCTCGTCCTCCGGGATCTCGTCGACCCAGGCGCGCACGACCTCGCCGAGCAGCTGCCGACGGGCCTCACGCCCGACGGCGTCGGCGATCACACGGATGGCCTCATGGGGCTCGATGAAGCAGAGGGGCATGCGCGGGAAGGTACGCGTGGGCGTGGACGGAACCGCGAGGAGGGCTCGATTCCCTTCGTCCTCGGCTAGGCCGTCGAAGCCTCTGGCGCCAGTGTCCGCTCCGGCGGCCAGGAGCAGAGGCCGGGCTGGCCGGGGCAGTCGGCGCAGAGGCCGCGCCAGGGCTGGGACGTCGGGAGGAAGCTGCCGGCGGCGACCGGGGCGGCTAGATCGCGGAGTCGGCGGTCCAGGGCCTCGAGGTCGGTGGTGTCGTAGGTGGCGATGACGGGGTCGTCGGGGCGCTCGAGGAAGAGGTAGGCGACCTCCACCTTGGGGTGGTGAGCGCGGAGGGCGGCTAGGGCGTAGACGGTGCGCTGGATGGTGTAGTCGGACTCGACGATGTCGGCTGGGTCCTGGCCTTCGAGGCGGTGCGACTTGTAGTCGACGATCAGGGCCGTGCCGTCGGGCTCGACGGCGTGGACGTCGACGATGCCGTTGACGAGCATGCTGCGACCGGCGGCGATGCCGGGTGTGAGGGAGAAGGCGAAGGGGAGCTCGGTGCGCACGGGGCTGGCGGTGGCCAGGCGCTCGCGGAGCGGCGAGTCCGCGAAGCTCGTGACGAGGTCGATCAGGTCGGCGACCTCGTGCTCTCGGACGGGCTCGCGATAGGCGTCGATCAGGGTGGCGACCTGATCTGAGGTGGGAACGACGGGGTCGGCGAAGTCGATCTCCTCCAGCAGCGAGTGGGCGATCGAGCCACGGACGGTGGGAGACAGGGCGTCGATCTCCTCGGGCTCCGAGTCGGAAGGCTCGGGCACTGCCTCGCCGCGAGGGAGGCGCAGGGAGCGCTCGAGGTAGAAGCGGTAGCCGCACTCGCGGTGGCGCTGGAGGCCCGAGTAGCTGATCCGGCTGACCGGCAGGGCGGCCGGTGGAGGGACGGCGGCGAGCGCTGGCGCGTCGAGCGCGTCCAGGCCGGCGGGCGGCTGCTCGGGCGGCGTGGGCGCGCGGTCGGCGGCGGGCAGGAGCTGGTCGACGGTCTCGGGGCGCAGGACGGTGCAGCGAATCTCGACGGGACGCCCGTCGAGCTCGTGCTCGACGACGGCGCTCGTCTCGATCCCGCCGATCCCCGGGACCAGCGCCCGCCAGATCCAGCGCATCGGCTCCTCGAGTGGCTTCTCCTCGTCGAGCTTCTCGAGGTCGGTGCCGCCGCTGAGGATCAGGTGCTGCTCGGCGCGGGTGGCGCCGACGTAGAAGACGCGCTTCTCCTCCTCCTCGTCGGCCAGCTTCTGGCGCTCGCGGATGTCCTCGAGGCGGGAGCTGGCGACGCTGCCGCCGCCGAGCTGGGCGAGGCTGATGCCGACGGCGCCGTCGTCGGAGATCTGGAGGGCGGAGCGGTCCTCGCGACCGGGCTTGCCGAGGTCGGCGACGCAGACGACGGGGAACTCGAGGCCCTTGGCGCGGTGGACGGTCATCAGGCGGACGGCCTGGACGTCCTCGGGCTCGAGCGGGGCCTCGCCCTGGCGGTCGCCGAGCTCGTCGCGCTCGGCGACGTAGTCGATGAAGCGGCGCAGGTCGCGGCCCTCCTCGGCCTCGAACTCGCGCGCGAGGCGCATCAGCTTGCGGACGTTGGCCATGCGGCGCCTGCCGGACGGGAGGGCGAGCAGGTGGAGGTCGTAGCCGGTGCGGGTCACGCCGCGGTCGATCAGCGCCTCGAGCGACGAGCGCGGCGCGGCGGCGCGCTCCTCGGCGAGCAGGCGGGCGAAGGAGGTGGCGCGGGCGGCGTCTTGGGCTGTGAGATCGGCCGCGAGGTCGTGGCGGGGGGAGGACGCCCGCGACGCTTGGGAATCGCTCTGCGGGCGTCCTCCCCCCGCCAGTTCGGAGAGCAGGGTCCAGGGCTCGACGCGTCGGCGTTGGGCGGTCGCCTTGATGACTACCAGGGCGTCTAGCGATACGCCGCCGATCGGAGAGACCAGGGCGGTGTAGAGCGCCAGGTCGTCGAGCGGGTTCGCCAGCGCCGCCAGATAGGCGCGCAGGTCGCCGACCTGCTGCTGCGACCAGTAGCCGCGGCCGCCCATCGCGTACGTCGGGATCCCGCGGTCCTCGAGCGCGCGCTCGTAGGCGGCGAGGTGCGTCGTCGCCCGCACCAGCAGCACGATGTCCCCCGCCGCGTAGCGCCCGCTCGCGACCAGCTCGTCGATCCGCTTGGCGAGCATCCGCGCCTCGGCGGCTCGGCCGGGGACGACGTCGCGCAGCGAGTCGCCGAATGCCTGCTCGGCCGGCGGGTCGCCGAGGAGCTCGTCGGCCTCGAACTTCTCGCGCCAGCGTGTGCCGGTGTGCTGGCGGTCGGCGACGATCAGCTCGACGCATGGCCCGTCCGCCGGCCCGTCGCCGTCACTGCCGGCGCGCAGGCGCGGGAAGCGCTCGCCCCAGACCGAGCCGAACAGCAGGTCGATCGCGTCGAGCACCTCGGGACGGCTGCGGAAGTTGGTCGTCAGCGCCTCGAAGCGGCCGTCGGCGCGCGCCTGCTCGGCCTGGTCGCGGAAGACCGAGACGTCGGCATGGCGGAAGCGGTAGATCGACTGGAACTCGTCGCCGACGCGGAACAGGCGGTCGCCGGCGATCCGGCCGAGCAGCTCGTTCTGGAGCGGGTTGGTGTCCTGGAACTCGTCGATCATCACGTGCTGGAAACGGCTCGACCAGCGCTCGCGGACGACAGGGTCGGTGCGCAGCAGGCGGTTGACGAGCAGCTCGAGGTCGTCGAAGTCGAGGCCGGAGCGGTCGCGCTTCAGGCGCGCGTAGCGCTCGCCGTAGGAGCGCAGGAGGTCGCGCAGGAGGGCGTGGTCGCGCAGCTCGTGCTGGTGGGCGGCGAGCGCGGTGAGAGCTTCGAGGGCCGCGCGGTACTCGTCGAAGGCGTCGGTCTTGAGGGCGCCGGCGGCGCGGCCGACCTTGACGGCGGCCAGCGCGGGGAGCTCGAGGGCGTCGGTGGTGGGCCGAGGGCGACCATCCCCCGTCCGCTTGGGAATCGCTCCCGGGGGATGGTCGCCCTCGGCTCGATCGTGGGTGGCGGCGCGGGCGAGGAGCTCGAGGCAGCGTTCGAGGCGGTCGCGGGCCTCGGCGACGCGGATGCCGTCGCGCGCGCCGTCGAGCTCGCTCAACGCCGACCGCGCCGCGCGCTCCAGCCGCTCCCGCTCGTCCGCCGGCCGCGGCGGCTCGATCTCCGGCAGCTCGGGGTTCTCCTCTCCGCGGCTGCGGAGGTGGCCGTAGGCGGTGCGGGTCATCGCGGCGAGGCGGTCGGGCGTGTAGGCCGCGACGAGCCGCAGCCGCTCGGGCCCGGCCTCGTCGTGGAGGAAGGCGGCGAGCGCGCCGTCGAAGGCGTCGCGGCCGAGCCGGTCGGCCTCGAGCTGGTCGAGCACGCGGTACTCGGGATCGATTCCGGCGGCGAGCGCGTGGCTGCGCAGGACGGTCGAGCAGAAGCCGTGGATGGTCGAGATGAAGGCGCCCTCGGCGGCCCGCGCCTCGGCGTGGCGGCCGGCGGCGGCGAAGCGGTCGCGCACGCGCGCCTTCAGCTCGGCGGCGGCCTTCTCGGTGAAGGTGATCGCGAGGATCGCGTCGACCGCCACGCCGTCCTCGATCACCGCGCGGGCGAAGCGCTCGACGAGCACCGACGTCTTCCCCGAGCCGGCGCCCGCGGCGACCAGCAGCGCGCCGTCGCGGCGCTCGATGGCGCGCAGCTGCTCGGCGGTGAAGTCGCGCCCGCTCATCGCTCGATCCGGCAGATCGACGGATGCGAGCAGCCGCCGCGGTAGGCGCAGGAGTCGGGCTTCGAGCAGAGGACGCCCTCCCCCATCTCAGCGGCCGCAACCGCGATCGCGCCGCGCGCCCACTCGCGCAGCTCGGCGAACTGCTCGCTCGAGAGGACGTCGGTCGCGAAGAAGCCGCCGCCGAGCTGCTCGGCGAACTCGGCGTCGATCGCGCCGCGCGGGCGGCGGTCCTCGCCGGACAGCGGCGTGTAGAGGCCGGCGACCGCCTCGACGTCCAGCAGCCGCTCGGCGACCAGCATGTAGAGCGCCGCCTGCAGCCGACCCTTGGCCTCCCACTTCCCCGCGCTGTAGTCGGTGACGCGGCCGCTCTTGTAGTCGCGCACGGCGACCTTGTCGCCATGGCGGTCGACGCGGTCGATCTTGCCGCGCAGGCGCAGCCCCCCCTCCAGCTCGACCTCGGGGTGGTCGGCGTCGGGCAGGCCGAACGCGAGCTCGAGGTGCTCGGGCTCGAACTCCGACGTGCTCGTGGCCTCGTAGGCGAGATGGTGCAGCAGCTGGAACTCGAGCCGCCGAATCGCCGCGCGCATCCGCGGCCCGCGCATCGTCGCGCCGCGGCGAGCGGCCTCCTCGGCGAGCGCCTCGAGCATGATCGCCTCGGCCCGGCCGAGGTTCGCCTCGGTCACGCGGCGGTCGCCGGTCCGCTCGCGCAGCCGCGAGTAGGTCAGCTCGAGCACGTTGTGGGCGAAGGCGCCCTGGACCAGCCGCTCGGGGTCGGGCTCGAGCGCGACCGGCCTGAGCACGTCCTCGACGAGCCAGTTGACCGGGCAGCCGGCGAAGCGCTCGACGGCCCCCGCCGACACGGCGCCGCGGTCGCGCAGCGCCGCCAGCGCGGCGTCGAGCGCGATCGGGCCGACCGGCTTCGGCACTGGGGCGCGGCGCTGGGCCGCAACGGCGCGCTCCCACTCGGCGGCGGTCGGCGCGTCCTCCGGCGACCACGTGACGTCGGCGAGCGTGCGCCTGCGCGCGGACTCGCGCAGGCCGGGGAAGATCCGCTCGACGTCGTCGAGGAAGAACGACGGCTGCTCGGCCTCGCCCTCCTCGCCGCTGACGCGCGCGCTCAGGACCAGCTGGCGCTCGGCGCGCGAGGCGCAGACGTAGAAGAGGTAGCGCTCGCGCTCGAGCTGGTGCTCGCGCAGCGGCAGCGCGAGGCCGCTCGCCTCGGCGATCTCGCGCCGGTCGGTGTCGGAGAGAAACGGGTCGGAGACAGCGCCGGCCGGGAACTCGCCCTCCTGCAGGCCGCATACGAAGACCGCTTCGAAGCGCCGGGCGCGGATCGCCAGCGGCGACGCGACGGCGACGCGGCCCGGCTGCGGGTCCTCCCCCGCGTGGATCTCGAGCGCCGCGAGCGTCTCCTGGACGCGCTCGAGGTCGACTTGGGCGCCGGCGCGGACGAGCGCGCGCATGTCGCGCAGCGCGCCGCCGAGCGCCTGGAAGGCGCGCGCGTCGTCGAGCTCCGGGCCCTCGAGCACGTGCGCCGCGCGACGATAGGGCCCCGAGAACAGCCGCCCGGCGTGCCGGGCCAGCTCGTCGAGCAGCGCCTCGGGCTCGGTCGCCGCCGCGGCCAGGCGGTCGATCTCCTCGAGCGGGAACGGGCCGATGCCGTCGCGCTCGGCCCAGCCGTCCCACAGCTCGCGCGCGCGGCGCGCGCTGCCATCGCCGTCGCGCCGCACGGCGACCGCGAGCCGGTCGGCGTAGAGCGGCTCGCGCAGCCGGCCCGGCGTGCGCAGGTAGGCGAGCAGGTCCTCGGCGCTGCCGTCGCCGGCCGCGCAGCGCAGCAGCGCCAGCAGGCCGCGGCCCACGCCGGTGTGGCGCAGCGGCAGCCGGCGGTCGATCGAGTACGGGATGCCGTAGGCCCCGAAGACCTGCTCGATCGTCGAGGCGTAGGGCCGCGGGTCGCGCAGCACGACGGCGACGTCGCCGGGCTGGGTGCCGGCGCGCAGCAGCGTCACGACCTCCGCCGCGCAAAGCTCGACCTCGGCGCGGCGGCCGCCCGCGAGGTGCATGCGGACGGCGTCGCCTGGATCGGTGGTGGCGGTGGAGTCCTCGAACAGGCGACGCTCGAGCGCGTGCAGCGCCTTGCGCGAGCGCGCGTCGTAGTGGTCGGAGATCGGCGGCAGCTCGACCTCGTTGCCGGCCGCCAGCTCGCGCAGCTCGGCGTAGGCTCCCGCCGTCGCGCGAAACGCCTCGCGTGCGGGCTCGTGGGGCAGCGACACCGTCACGTCGACCCCGCTCCCGTCGGCGAGCGCCGCGAGCGCGGCGAGCTCGAGCGGCGTGAAGTCGTCGAAGCCGTAGACGAAGACAGGCGTCGCTCCCCAGCTCGCGGGGCTCTCGCGCAGCGCGCTGACCGCCTGCCAGGCGAACAGCTCGTCGTCGACCAGGCCGGCGCCGTCGAGCCGCTCGCGGTAGCCACGGTAGATCGCCGCGATCTCGTCCACGTAGCGGCGCCGCGCGCCGTCGCCTGCCCAGGCGCGCAGCGCCTGCGTCAGCCGCGCCGGCTCGACCATCGCCGGCCCGGCCGCCGACCGCTCGGCGAGCGAGCGCTCGACCTCGGCGACGAAGCGCGTCGCGGCGCGCACGAAGCCGGGCCGCCGCGCCGACTCGGCGAGCAGCTCCAGCCGCGCCTCGCGGACCGCGTCGGTCACGATCAGCTCGCGCTGCAGCCGCGACGCCGCCCGGCCGCGCACGCCGGCGCGCCAGGCGATCTGCGCGAACAGCCGCTTGAAGCGAACGACGTGCACGCCGAAGACCGCTCCCCACGTGGCGAGCTCGCGTTGGTTGTGCTCGACGTCCTCGAACGCCGGCACGACCAGCAGCGGCTCGTCGTCGACCCGAGCCCGCAGGCTGCCCAGCACCTCGCCCGCCTTGGCGGCGTTCGCGGGACCTGTGACGAGCTTCAGCGGCATGCCGCCGTCAGGTATACGGGCTGGCCGGGACGGCTCAGAGCGATGGCGTGGCGCGCGACGGAGCGGCCGCGATCAGGCCGCGCCGCGCGGCATCGGCGAGCGCCTCCGCGTAGCGGGCCGCGGGCAGCATCGGCGGCGCGTCCTGCAACTCCCAGCCGGTCGCCGGACGCTGCACCCAGCGCGCCACGCGCAGCTGCCCGCCCTCGAGCCCCTCGACGCGCAGCTCCTCCTTGAAGTCGCCGCTGCGGCCGTGGCTGACGCCGGCAGCGCCTCCAGCCGCCGGATCGGCGGCGGTCTCGAGCGCCGCCGTGAGCTTCGCCGCGTCACGTGGCTGCAGCGCCTCGCCGGAGCGCGTGACGAGGTCGGCGAGCTCCTCGGCCGCCAGCACCGGCGCGCGCGGCACGAGCGCCGAGCCGCGCCACTCGCCGATCCGGACGCCGCCGGGCACTCGCTCGAGACGGATCAGATACAGCGCGTCCTCCTCGTCACGCCGAGCAGGGCCGGCCACGTACGGCCCGCTGAACGCCGGCGTCGATCCCCTCTCCGCCGGTCCCTTGCGCACGGCGCCGGAGGACGGCTTGCGCCGCGACCGCCGCACGCCCGACTCCAGCACCGTGCCCTTCGAGCAGATCGGGCAGTCGGCGAGGAAGCGGTTGTGGCGACAGAAGGTGGACACGCGGGCGATCAGGATAGGGGGCGCCTGCCAAGATGGCCCCAGTGGCGACGGCGATCGTGTCCGACCTTCACCTCGGCACCGTCTCCGGCGCCGACGTCGCACGCCGCGCGCGGGCGCTCGAGCGGTTGCTCGCCGTCGCCGACGAGGCCGACCGGCTGGTGATCCTCGGCGACCTGCTCGAGCTGCGCGAGCGCCCGATCGCCGTGGTGCTCGAGGACGTGACGCCGGCCCTCGTCGGACTTGGCGAGGCGACCGCCGGCAAGCAGGTCGTGCTCGTACCCGGCAACCACGACCACCAGCTCGTCGCTCCGGCGCTCGAGCGGGACCGGTTGATCGGCACCGGACCGCTCGCAATCGCCGGCGAGCACGCATTCGAGCCCGACGACCTCGCTGGTCGCGTGGCCGCCCTGATGCCGGCCAGCGAGCTGACGGTCGCCTACCCCGGCTGCTGGCTGCGCGACGACGTCTACGCGACCCACGGCCACTACCTCGACGCCCACATGACCGTGCCGCGCGTGGAGTGCCTGGTCGCCGCCGCCGTCGAGCGCTTCGGTACCCGGCTGGGACCGGCCGGGCCGACCAGCGCCGCCGACTACGAGGCGATCGTCACGCCGATCTACGCGCTCTCGCACGCCCTCGCACAGAACGCGCGCGCCCGGCCGGCGACGCGCCGCAACAACCTCTCGCGCCACGTCTGGACGCTGGCGACCGACGACGGCGCCGGCACCCTGGCGAGGCTGCGCGGCGCGCTGGTCGGCGGCGCGGCGATCCCGGCCGCCGTGCTGGCGATCAACGCGCTCGGCCTCGGTCCCTTCCGGCCCGACATCTCCAGCGAGGAGCTGCGTCGCGCCGGGCTGACGGCGATGGCCCAGGTGGCGCGCCGGCTGGGCGTCGACGACGTACACGTCGTCTTCGGCCACACCCACCGCGCGGGGCCGCTCGCCGCCGACGTGGAGAGCGACGGCTGGCTGCTGCCTGGCGGGGGCCGGCTCACCAACAGCGGCAGCTGGATCTACGAGGACGTCTTCGTCGACGGCGACGGACCGGCGAATCCCTACTGGCCCGGCCGCGTCGTGTGGCTCGACGACGACGGGCCGCCGCGGCTCGCGACCGCCCTCGACGGCGGCGACGTCGCCGCCGTCGCGCTCAGCTAGCCGCGCGCTGCGGCTCGGGCTGCTCGGCGATCTCGCCGCCGTTGCCCGCGGCGACGGCCTCCTCGGCGGCCGCGGCCGCGTCCTCGCGCTCCTTCGGCGGCGCGGTCGCCCACTCCTCGTCGAACTCGACCTTCCACTTGCCCTCGGCGTCGTCGCGCGGCTCGATCTTCAGCTTCGCGCGGAAGCTGCGGCCCGAGCGGCCCTTGAAGCCGGTCACCTGCTTCGCGGTGCGGCCGACCGGGCGCTCGTCGCCGCGGTCGATCGACTCCTTGAGGCTCGCCATCAGCTCCTTGGCGACCGAGACCGGCAGGTTCTTGCGCGCCTTCTGCTTCCAGATCACGAATCCGCAGCCCGGGTCCTCGCGCGACCAGCAGGAGTAGCCCTTGCGGTTCTCGACGACCTCGCGGCCGCAGACCGGGCATGGACCGAGCTTCGCGCGCTCGATCTTGACGCCCTTGAGCTTGTCGAGCTCCTCGACCGTCTCGCCGATGAACTTCGAGATGTCCTTCATGAACGCGGGCCGCGAGTCCTCGCCCTGCTCGATCAGGCCGAGCCGGTGCTCCCAGTCGCCGGTCAGCTCCGGCGAGGTCAGCGCGTGCTGGCCGAGCAGGCGGATCACCTGGACGCCCTTCTCGGTCGCATGCAGCGCGCGGCCGTCGCGCTCGATGTAGCCGACGGCGAGCAGCCGCTCGATGATCGAGGCGCGCGTCGCCGGCGTGCCGATGCCGGAGTCCTTCATCGCCTCGCGCAGGTCGACGTCCTCGATGTCCTTGCCGGCGGTCTCCATCGCGGCCAGCAGCGACGCCTCGGTGTAGCGGCGCGGCGGCTGGGTCTCCTTGCGCAGCGACTCGACCAGGAGCGTCGCGACGACCTCGTCGCGCTCGAGCTTCGGCAGCAGCTGGTCGCCGCCGGAGTCGTCCTCGGGCTTGCCCTCGCCCTGGACCTCCTGGCCGTAGACGGAGCGCCAACCGGCGACCACGAGCACCCGACCGCTGGTGCGGAAGACGTGCTCCTGCACGGTCGTCTCGACGCGCGTGCGCTCGAACTCGGCGTCGGGGTGGAAGACCGCCAGGAAGCGCTTGACGACGAGGTCGTAGACCTTCAGCTCGTCGGCGCCCATCTTCGACAGGTCGTGCTCGGACTTCGTCGGGATGATCGCGTGGTGGTCCTGGACCTTCGAGTCGTCGACCACGCGCCCGAGCGGCAGCTCGGACAGCCCGACGACGTACTCGGAGGCCTTCCTGTAGTTGGGGTTGTGGCCGACCAGCTCGGCGACGTCCTTGATGTCGGGAACCATGTCGCCGGTCAGGTAGCGCGAGTTCGTACGCGGATAGGTGAGCGCCTTGTGCTCCTCGTAGAGCTTCTGCGCCGCGGCGAGGGTGCGGCGGGCGGAGAAGCCGTGCAGCGTGTTGGCGTGGCGCTGGAGCGAGGTCAGGTCGTAGAGAAGCTGCGCCTTCTCGGTCTCCTTCTTCTTCTCCAGCTTGGTGATCGTGCCGTCCTGGCCCTTGCAGGCCTCGACGATCTTCGCGGCCTCGCCCTCCTCGATCCGCTTGCCGCCCATGTAGCGGCCGGAGTAGTTCCTCGAGGGGCTCGCGCCCCCCGCGCCCCCCGATCCATCTGGCCGGTCGGCGGTGGGCGCGGGACCGGGAGCGGCGAACTTCGCCTCCACGAGCCAGTACGGCTCGGGCTTGAAGGCGCGGATCTCCTCCTCGCGGCGGGCGACCAGCGCCAGCGTCGGCGTCTGGACGCGGCCGAGCGAGACGGCGCCGTCGAACGACGCGCGCAGGCGGATCGAGGCGGCGCGGGTCGCGTTCATGCCGACGATCCAGTCGGCCTCCGAGCGCGAGCGGGCGGCGTCCTCGAGCGACCGCATCTCCTCGCCGGCGCGCAGTCGGCCGAACGCGTCCTCGATCGCCTTGCGCGTCATCGACGACAGCCAGAGCCGCTTGACCGGCGGCTTGACCTTCGCGGTGTCGTAGACGTAGGCGAAGATCAGCTCGCCCTCGCGGCCGGCGTCGCAAGCGTTGATGACCAGGTCGACGTCCTCGCGCGCCATCTGGCGGTGGATCACCTTCAGCTGCTTCGCCGCGCGCTCGTCGTTGGGGACGAGCTTGAACTCGTCCGGGACGATCGGCAGGTCGGCGAAGCGCCACTTCTTCAGCTTGGGGTCGTAGGCGTCGGGCTCGGCGAGCCCGACGAGGTGGCCAACCGCCCAGGTGATCACGTAGTCATCGCCCTCGAGGAACGCCTTGTCCTTGCCCTGCTTGAAGGATCCGGGCAGCGCGGTCGCGAGGTCTCGCGCGACCGACGGCTTCTCCGCTACTACGAGTGTCTTGCCCATGACGAGGCCCCCACGATACGCAGATGGGCGCCACAGGGCGTAATTCCGCCTCCGCGGCGGCGTTGGGAGGACAGATGCAGCTGTCCCTCGCCACCCACCCGTCGTTCGAGCCGCCGCTGCGTCGGCGCGCGCGGCCCTGGATCGACGGACGCGAGCGCGCTACCTTGCTCGAGATGGCCGGCCAGGCTGCCACGAGCGATCTCCCCGACGCGGCCCTGGCGGCCGAGGAGACGCGCCTGGCGCGTGCCGCCGCGGGCGGCGACGGCGAGGCCTTCGCGACCCTCTACGAGCGCTACGAGCGCCGCGCCTACAACCTCGCCTATCGCCTGACCACCTCCGAGGAGGACGCCGCCGACGCCGTCCAGGACGCCTTCGTCAACGTGCTGCGGCGGCTGCCGAAGCTCGAGGGGCGCGAGCTGGCGTTCGGGTCCTACCTCTTCACCGCGACGCGCAACGCCAGCTACGACCTGATGCAGAAGCGCAAGCGCGCCGACCCGAGCGACACGATCCCCGAGACGGCGGCGCCGATCGGGGCGGCGGCCGGCGGCGGCTTCGGCCTCGACCCCGGCGATCCGGACGACGACCCCGACCGCAAGCTGCTGCTCGAGTCCCAGCAGCAGGAGATCCGCGCCGCCAACGAGCGGCTGCCGCAGCGCCAGCGCGAGGCGCTCGCGCTCTGCGAGCTCGAGGAGCTCTCCTACGACGAGATCGCCGAGATCATGGACATGAACCGCAATTCGGTGGCGCAGCTGATCTCGCGCGCGCGGATCAAGCTGCGCGACGAGCTGCGCGGCGAGACGCTCTCCTCGATCGCCACGTCGTCGCCGGAGTGCGAGCGCGCGCTGCCGCTGATCGCGATGCGCGACGACGGCCAGCTCGACGTGGAGGGCGACGACGCCGCCTGGCTCGACCGTCACCTCTCCGGCTGCCACACCTGCCGCCTCGGCGTCGAGGCGATGCAGGAGGCCGGAGCCTCCTACCGCGCCTGGGCGCCGCTCGCCGCCGCCCCGTGGCTGTTCGAGGAGACGCTCGCGAAGGCGGCCGAGGCGACCGGCTCGGACTGGAGCGAGACGATCGCCGCCCGCTCCGCCACCCACGACCCCGCCGCGATCCAGCCGGGCATGCCGTCGATCTACCGCCGCTTCGCGACCGCCGCCGGCGAGGGGCGCAGACGCCGCCGCGGCATGCTCGCCGCCGCGGGGCTCGGCGCGGCCGCGCTCCTCGCGGTGCTCGCCACGGCGGTCTTCGGCGGCGACGACCCGGCCCCGCCGGAGGAGCCGGCCGCGAAGGCCGTCGAGACCGCGCCGGCGCCGAAGGCCGACGAGCCGCCCGCGAAGCAGAGACGGGCCAAGAAGCCGAGGAGGAAGTCGCGCGAGCAGACTCAGTCGGCGAGCAGCGCGGCGCCGGCTAGCGGTGGGCAGGCGACCGCAGAGGCTCCGCAGGACACGCCGTCCGGAAGTGGCGGTGGTGGCTCCGGTTCCCCCGCCCCGCAACCGGAGACCGGCGACCCCGCACCCACGCCGCAGCCGCAGCCACAGCCCCGCCCGCCGGCCGACGAGGCTCCTCCACCACCAGTCGCCGAGCCCGAGCCGCCCCCGGTCGTCGAGGAGCCGCCCGTCGTCGAGGAGCCCCCGCCGCCGCCCGACCCCCCACCCGGCGGCGGCACGGCACCGCCGACGATCGACTAGCGCGACGCCCGCACGCTCAATAGCTGACCGGGGCGTCGTCGCCGGGGGGCGGCGCGGGCGACGACCGGCGGCCGGGGCAGCGCTGGGGGCCCGGACGGAAGGGCAGGCGGACGGTGACCGTGCCGGCGTTGTTGCGCTCGTCGGACTCGTAGATGCCGTTGCGGGGATCGGCGGTGTGGACGAAGTCGAAGCAGCCGCGCAGGCCGGTGACGTCGATCCACTGCTCGTGGTAGGCCGGCGGGTAGACGTCGGACCAGCCGACCGAGGTGCCGAGCGTGACCTTGCGGGTAGAGAGCGACTGGTTGCAGGCCGGGTAGCGATAGCCGCGCGGCGAGCGGGGCAGGCTCGGGCGGCTGTGGTCGAGGTCGCGCAGGCAGTAGCTGACCTTCGGGCCGCGGCGGACGCGACCCGTGCGGCGGCCGCCGTCGTCGCGGCGAAAGAGCTCGAACTTGGCGGCATAGAGGAACTTCCAGTAGCTGCCCTGTCCGGGGATCGCCTTGAAGATCAGGCGCGCGCCGGTCGAGATGCCGATCCTGCCGCCGCCGCGCCTGTAGATCCGCTGGCGCGCGCGCATGCCGTAGCGACTGTCGCGCACGCCGAACAGCTCGGCCGGACCGTGACCGACGCTGTCGATCGAGTTGCCCGCGCGCAATACGACGTGGCCCGGCCAGGCGAACGGGTCAGCGGTCAGCCCGAACGGCTTGCTCATCTCGAGGTCGGGACAGCGCAGCTGCGCGCGCTGCACGGCGTCCAGGCACGGGTTCGGAGGCTTCCGAGCGGCCTGGGCGGCGGGCGCGACCAGGACCAGGGCGGCCGCGCAGAACGCCGCCGCGAGATGGAGGGGGGAGCGATGCAAGGGCTCCCCTTTCTAGCGGAGGAGGCGGATCGTCATCGCACGCAGGGCCCCGTGTCCACCGGTCCACTCGCCCGCGCCAGCGCCTCGACGACCACCGCGTTCGGCACGCCGAATCCCTCAGCGCGGTCGGAGTCGGTCGCCGCGGCGAAGACCGTGGTCAGGACGCGGCCGTCGCCGTCGACGAGCGGTCCGCCGGAGTTGCCGGTGCGGACGAGCCCGCGGAACGAGGAGATCGCTCGCTGAACCGGGCCACGGCCATACGCGTCCTGGCTGAGCGCGGTGCGCGTCGCTCCCAGACGCGCCGCGCGCACGTCGAACGAGCCGTTCTCCGGGAATCCGAGCACAGCGCCCGACGTGCCCTCGCCCGGGCTGTCGGCGAGGCTCAGCGCCGGCACGCCCGCCGCCTCCGGCACGCTGAGCAGCGCGACGTCGTTGCGGGCGTCGAACCAGATCGGCTCGGCGTCCAGCTCACCGCCGTCGCCGCCGACGTCGACGGTCGTGTCGTCCTGGCCGGTCACGACATGGGCGTTGGTCACGACCACGCCGTCGCCCGCGACCCAGCCCGATCCCTGGACGCCGAGCCCGCAGGCCGTGCCGAGCACGCGGACGACGCTCTCGCAGGCGCCGCGCACCTCGGGGTCGCGCGCGATCGCCCGATCGGGCGGCGAGACGTCGGCGCCCGGGCCGGAGATCCGCGGCAGCGGGTCGAAGCGCGCCAGCGCTCGCAGGACCGGCCCCGATGGCGGCAGCACCGCGTTGAGCTCGCGCAGTATCAGCGAGCGCTGGATCGGCTCGCGCAGCTCGCGGGCGCCGGGCGTCTGCAGCGCCACCGCGCCGAGGATCCAGGCGATCCCGAGCGCGAGCGCGCCGACCAGCAGCGCGCCGCCGATCCCGTCGGCGACGCCGAGCGGTCCGCGCAGCCCGCGCCGGATCTGCCAGCCGAGCACCTCGAGCACCGACGCCACCAGCGCGCCGAGCAGCAGCGCGCAGACGAGTGCGAGCAGCGGCGCCCACGGCGACTGCGAGCCCTCGTGCAGCAGCATCGGACCGAGCCGCGAGCCGGCGAACGCCCCGACGAGGAAGCCGAGCAGCGCGAGGCCGCCGACGACCAGGCCGCGCCCGTAGCCGGCGACGATCATGCCCGCCGCGAAGACGACGATCATCCAATCGAGTGGAGTCATGCGGGCTGGACGGTAGCCTCCGCCCTACCGTGACGGGCGAGATGACCCTGGAGCGAAGGCGGCGGCTGACGCACCGCACCCTCCCCGCCGCCGCGGTGGTCGCCGTGCTGGCATTCGCCTTCGGGCTCGCCATCGGCGGCGGTCGCGACTCCGCTGCCGAGCGCGTCGCGCGCGACTTCTCCGCCGCGTGGGAGAAGGAGGACTACGCGACGATGCACCGGCTGCTGTCCGACGACGCGCGCGCCGCGATCTCGCGCGAGCAGCTCGCGGCGGCATACGACGACGCGGCCGCCACCGCCACTACGCGCAGGCTGGCGATCTCCGATCTCGAGGCCGACGGCGACGTCGCACGCCTGCCGGTGACCGCGCACACGGCTGTCTTCGGCGCCGTCGCGGGCGAGGTCGAGCTGCCCGTCGTCGACGAGGCGGTCGAATGGGAGCCCCACCTCGTCTTCCCCGGCCTCGCGCCGGGCGTCGCGCTCGAGCGCCGCACGACCGCGCCCGAGCGCGCCGACCTGCTCGCGGCGGACGGTCAGGTGCTCGCCGAGGGCCCGGCCGAGGCGCGCGGCTCGCCGCTCGCGGTCGCCAGCTCGATCGCCGGGACGCTCGAGGCTCCGGCCGAGGCCGCCGAGCGTGAGGAGCTGTATGCGCGCGGATTCCCGGAGGACACGCCGGTCGGCGTCAGCGGCCTCGAGCGCGTCTTCGAGCGCCAGCTCGCCGGAAGGCCCGGCGGCGAGCTGCTGGCCGGCGGTCGCGTACTCGCACGGAGCGCGCCGCGACGCGCCGAGCCGGTCCGCACGACGATCGATCCGAGCGTGCAGGAGGCGGCCGACGTCGCGCTCGCCGGCCGGCTCGGCGGCGTCGCGGCGCTCGACCCGCGCAGCGGCGAGATCCTCGCACTGGCCGGGGTCGCCTTCTCGGCTCCTCAGCCGCCGGGATCGACCTTCAAGATCGTGACCGCGGCGGCCGCCCTCGAGGCCGGCCAGGTCGCGCTCTCGGACGAGTTCCCGATCGAGACCGCCGCGACCATCGACGGCGTCGAGCTCGCCAACGCCAGCGGCGAGTCCTGCGGCGGCGACTTCGCGAACACCTTCGCGCACTCCTGCAACTCGGTGTTCGCGCCGCTCGGCGTGAAGGTCGGGGCGGAGCGGCTGGTCGAGGAGGCCGAGGACTTCGGTTGGAACGAGGACCCTGGCATCCCGGGCGCCCTGCCGAGCACGATCCCGCCGGCCTCGAAGATCGTCAGCCCGCTGGAGGTCGGCTCGACCGCCATCGGGCAGTTCCAGACGCTCGCAACCGCGCTTCAGATGGCCTCGGTGGCCCAAACGATCGCAAGCGGCGGCATCCGCATGCGGCCGACGCTGTCCCCGCGCCCCGCCAACGCCGCCGGCATCCGCGCGATCCCGGCCGACGTCGCGAAGACCGTCGAGAAGCTGATGGTCGGCGTTGTCGAGTACGGCACCGGAACGCTCGCCCACGTCGACGGCGTCTCGGTCGCCGGCAAGACCGGCACCGCCGAGCTCGGCGACACCCGCGGCGACGACCCCGAGGCCGCCCTGCGCGACGGCGACCCGACCAACACCGACGCCTGGTTCACCGCCTACGCGCCGGCCGGCAAGCCCCGCGTCGTCGTCGCCGTCCTGCTCGTCCGCAACGGCGCCGGCGGCGCCACCGCCGCGCCGGCCGCCCAGGGCGTGCTCGTCGCCGGCCTCAAGCGCTAGCCGCACCTCGTTCTCTGAGGCGCGAGAGGCGAGCAGGCCAAGGAAGCAGGCCTCGTGGCGTGCGCTAGCACGCGAGAGGCCGATGACGCCGGCATGCGACGCCCCTCGCCCTCAGAGATCGAGGTGGAAGCGCTTGGTCTCTGAGGGATGGCCGGGAGCGCCCGGGCTGGTGATCTCCAGCTCGAGCGGGCGGTTCTCGGTGCTCTCGAGTGGGAAGTCGAAGAGCAGCATCGAGCCGGCCGTCGGCCCCTGCTGGGCGACGCTGCCGTCCTCGGGGATGCAGGAGCCCGGCGTCAGCTCGCGCGCGTTGTAGGCGAAGGCGTTGTCCTCGGGCAGCTCGATCGGCTCGAACTCCTGGCCCTGGTTGTCGGTCACCGTGAACTCCGAGGCGCTCTGCAGCGTGTCGTCCTCGCTCGGGTTGCAGACGCTGATGAACACGCCGTAGAGCGCGTTGCCCGGCTCCGCCGGCGGGCCCTCGTAGTAGTCCTTGTCGGGCGTGATGGCGAGGTTCAGCTCGCGCGTGATGAAGACGTTGTAGTCGAGGCCGCCGATGTCGACCGACAGGCCCTCGCGAGCGGGCTCCTCGACGCCGATCGCCTCGTGATCCGCCCCGCACGCGCTGAGGCCCCCGACGAGGGCGAGCGCGAGCGCGCAGGCGGCGAGGGTTCGGTTGCGGAGGGCCATCGGCGGTCGGGCAGTCTACCTGTCGGCGACGCCTACGCCGTGTGGCGACGGGACGTGGTCTCCGAAGCGCGGCGCCTTGCCGGGGTCGTTGCCGGCGATCGTCGTGCGCACGAGATCCTGCGCCTTCCCGGTCTCGAAGATGTCGCGCAACCGCCGTAGCGCCTTGCGCGAGCGCCGTCGCATCCAGCCGTGGGCGCCCATCTGCTTGAGCCTGTCGATCGCGTTCGCCGGCTCGCTGTAGGTCGTCAGCTCCACGCGCGTGGTTCCCGCGGCCTCGGGGACGAAGTCGTAGACCGCGACGAGCCGCGAGCGGCCGAGGCGCCCGATGCGCCCCTCCTCGACGATTCGCTTCGGCCGGTCGCAGACCTTGATCTCCAACTCCGCCCACTCCTTCGCGAGCGGCAGCCGCAGCCGGAAGCGCGCCGCCGCCCCCACTCCGCGCGGATTGACCCGCGCCAGCCGGTAGTCGCGCATGTAGTGGTCCGAGAACGCCGGCCTGCGCGACAGATCGGACACGAAGTCGAAGATCCGCTCGCGCGGCGCCGAGATCACGGTGTGGACGGTCACCTCGCGCATCGGGGCGCGGAGTCTACGTGGGCAGCCGTCCCCGGCGCTACTCCACGGAGAGGCAGACCGCCGTCGCGTCGTCGGCGAGGCGCTCGCCGACGGCGAGCACCGCTCGCTGAATCTGTCGCACCGTGTCGGCCGCCGTCTCGCGCTCCGAGCGCAGCGCGGCCCTGACGGCTCCCTCGATGCCGAGGCCGGCGTCGCCGTCGCCGCACTCGGTCACGCCGTCGGAGACGACGACGAGCCGGTCGCCGGCCGCCAGCGTCGTCTCGTGCTCCGCCGGCTTCGGGCTGGAGCGGCCCCCGAGGCCCGGGCCGGGCGGCGCGCGGAGCAACTCGACCTCTCCGCTGCGGCGCAGGATCACCGGTGGGACGTGGCCGCAGTTCGCGACGTTGAGCTCATGCGTGGCCGGGTCCCAGCGGGTCGCCACCGCCGTCATCTCCGCACGCGGGCCCGGCAGCTCGCGGAGCGTCCGGTGCATCACCACCAGGGCCTCGCCGATGTCGCTGCCGCTGCGACGGCTCGCCCGCAGGGCTCCGAGAGCGACGGCGCTGGCGGCCGCGGCGCGGGTGGAGTCGCCCAGGCCGTCGGCGAGCGTGATCCAGATGCCGTCGGCATTCTCCACCGCGTCGAACCAGTCGCCGGCGACCTCGTAGCTGGGCAGGACGTTGCCGGCGATCTCACCGCCGGTCACCCGCGCGATGCGCGGCGGCAGCAGGCTCTGCTGGATCTCCGCGGCGGCCGTCGGCTGCTTGCGTCGCTGTGCGCGAGCGAAGACGTCGGTGTAGCGGTCGGCGAGCGTCGTCGCCGCCGCGGCCTGGCGGGCCAGCTCGCCGAGCGGCGCCGCGGGGCGGCCGAAGGCGATCATCACGCCGCTGGCCCGGCCGCGCAGCCATAGCGGGAACAGCTGTGCTCCCGGGACTCGAGCGAGCTGCCCGCGCAGATCGGCGAGTCCGTCGGCGTCGAGCTCGGGACCGATCGCGAGCGGCGCCTCGATCCGCTCGGACAGGCGCTTCGGGCCAGCCATGTGGAGCAGCGACGTCCCGTCGATATCGAGCACGTAGAGCGCGACCGGGACCTTCGCGAGCCGCTGAGCCTCGGCGACGAGCTGCTCGGGCAGGAGCGCGGGCGGCACGACGTCGAAGACCTGGATCGCATCGAGGCTGACCGGCCGCTCGCGTCCGAGCCCGCCCGGCGCCAAGGGCGTCCCGGGGGACTCCGTCGGCGTCTCCTGTGGGCGGTCCTGGAGCGCCGCCAGGAGGGCGTCGCGGCTGACGAAGCGGCGGTGCAGCGTCGATCGCGAGACGCCCGCCGCGGTCGCGATCTCGGACAGGCTCGCCGAGCGTGAGCGCTCGAGCATCCGCTCGGCGGCATCGAGGATGCGCTCGCGGTTGCGAAGCGCGTCGGCGCGCTGCGGGTCGGTCTGGATCTTGGCGCGCATCGGTTCCCGCTTTCCCATGGATGAGCCCTGGTAACCGAACTGACACAGCGTGCGTGCCCTCCCGCGTCGCAGTTGGGACTCATCCGCGTCAGGCGCCGGTTCGGACCGACCGGAAGGGGTACCGCGCCGGCCTGGGCACGGGCCAAACGACAACCGGCGGCAGCGCGCCGTCGAGAGGAAAGATGCGATGACAGAGGTCACGGAGGCATATGAGTGGCGAGGTCGTGACGTGGTCGACAACGACGGCGCCAAGATCGGCTCGCTCGAGGAGGTCTACCTCGACACCGACAGCGGCCGGCCCGAGTGGGCGACCGTCAAGACCGGCATGCTCGGGACGAAGCAGAGCTTCGTCCCGCTGCGCGACGCCAATCCCGCTCGCGGCAAGGTCACGATCCCCTACGGCAAGGACCAGGTCAAGGACGCGCCGGCGGTGGATCCCGACGGCGAGCTCTCGGCCGAGGAGGAGCAGCGGCTGTACAGCCACTACGGCATTGCGTCCGGCGGCTCCTCGCCCGAGGATGGAGACGGCTCCGAGGGCTACGACGTCAGCGGCCCGACCACCGACGACGCGATGACCCGCTCCGAGGAGGAGCTTCGCGTCGGAACCGCGCGGCGAGAGCGCGGCCGCGCGCGTCTGCGTAAGTACGTGGTCACCGAGCAGGTCCAGCAGACCGTGCCGGTTCAGCGCGAGGAGGTGCGCGTCGAGCGCGAGCCGGTCACCGACGCCAACGTCGACCGGGCGACCGACGGTCCCGCGATCTCCGACGAGGAGCACGAGGTCGTGCTGCACGAGGAGGAGGTGGTGACCGAGAAGCGCGCCGTTCCGAAGGAGCGGGTCCGCATGAGCAAGGACACGGTCACCGACGAGGAGACGATCTCCGAGGACGTCCGCAAGGAGCAGATCGAGGTCGACGAGGGCGACCGCTAGAGGCAGACGGCGGCGGCCGGGCGAATCGCCCGGCCGCGGGCTACCACCAACTACAGGAAGGCTGTTCGAGATGACGACGAAGAGACAGACACGACCCGCGGCTCAAGCCGCCGGCAACGGCGCCGGAACCCCAGATCGCCGCGCGTCCCGGGGCGCGACCGGCATCGACCGCGAGCGCCAGCACGACGAGTTCGGTGGCTTCAACTGGGGTGCGTCGTTCTTCGGCTGGCTGGTCGCGGTCGGGATCACCGCGCTGCTGACGGCGCTGCTGAGCGCCGCCGGAGCGGCGATCGGCCTCACCGAGCTCAGCAGCGCGGACACGCGCTCCAGCGCGGACACGATCAGCATCGTCGGCGGGGCGCTACTGATCGCCGTGCTCGCGATCGGCTACTACGCCGGTGGGTACGTCGCCGGCCGGATGTCTCGCTTCGACGGCGGCCGCCAGGGCCTCGGCGTCTGGCTGATCGGCTTGCTGGCCACCATCGGCCTGGCCGTGCTGGCGGCGATCGGGGGCTCCGAGTACAACCTGCTCGGCCAGCTCAACCTGCCGCGCATCCCAATCGACGAGGGTTCGTTGGCGACCGGCGCCGCGATCGCGTTGGCGATCGTGTTGGTGGCGACCGTCCTCGCGGCGATCGCGGGCGGCAAGGTCGGCGAGCGCTATCACCGCAAGGTCGACCGAGTCGGTCTCGGCCGGGACTGAGATACGGCGGCCGAGCTCTGCCGGCCCGCCGGCGACGACCGGACCGCTAGGCGCTAGGCCGCGACGCGAGGCCCGACCGGCAGCTGCCGCTCGGACGCGTGGACGCGGTGCACGCCGATCACGTGGCGGTCGCTCGCCGGCGCGTCGAGTAGGCAGAGGTCGCAGAGGTGGCGGCCGGCGTCGGTCTCGTGCAGCCGCTCGCCGACCAGCGGCGTGCGGCGGCAGGAGGAGCAGTGCGTGCGGCCGCTCGACAGCGCTCCGACGCTCTTGCGCAACAGGATGCTGGCGATGTCGGGCATGAACGCCTCTTCGGCGAGCTGGACATGTTCCCTGCCACCGGAGCCGAAGGAGAAGGCGCTCGCCTGGGGGTTCCCCGCCACCGGAGCCGAAGGAGAAGGCGCTCGCCTGGGGGTGCCCGGCCAGGTGCCTCGGGGGTCCGGGGGCGTGAGCCCCCGGTGTCAATCCCTGGGGCCGGCCCAGAAGGCGTCGCCGACGGTGACGTTGCCGGCGGTCTCGGCCTGGTGGCGCAGCGAGCCGGGGTCGTCGTCCTCGTAGGCGAACATCTCCTCGGCGCGTACGGGCAGGGCGATCCCGGTGCCGCCGAGGTGACGGTCGACGATCCGCGCGCAGCGGCGGCCCTCGGCGATCGCGGTGACCACCAGCGACTGCCCGATCCGCGCGTCGCCACAGGCGAAGACGCCTTCGAGGAACGTGCCGTAGACCGGGGCGCGCACGTTGCCGCGGCTGTCGAGGTCGACGCCGAGGCCCTCGACGAGCCCCTCGTGCTCGGGATGGGTGAAGCCGATCGCGACCAGCACGAGGTCGGCCTCCTGCTCGAACTCGCTGCCCGGGACGGCCTTGAGATCGCGAGAGGACGTCCCCTCGACCTTGCGCCCGCGGACGCCGGCGACGCGGCCGTCGCGACCGAGGACCGCGGTCACCTGCGAGGCCCAGCGGCGCTCGCCGCCCTCCTCGAGCGCGTAGGTCGTGAGCGTCCGCTTCGGGGGCAGCGGCCACGGCGTGCCCACCAGCCGCCCGGACGGCGGCAGCTCGGGGTAGACGTCGAGCATCAGCACGTCCTCGGCGCCCTCGCGCAGCGCGTTGGAGACGCAGTCCATGCCGGTGTCGCCGCCGCCGACGACGACGACGCGCTTGCCCTCGGCGCGAATCTCGGTGCCCGTCTCGGGCGCCACCGTCGAGCGGCCCTGCTCGCGCGCGACCCAGCGATTGCGCTGGTAGAGGTAGTCCATCGCCGGATGGACGCCCTGGAGCTCGGAGCCGGGGACGTCGAGGTCGCGCGGCATGCGCGACCCGATCGCGATCACCAGCGCGTCGTGGCGCCGCTGGAGCTCGTCGACGGGGGCGTCGCGTCCCGCGTCGACGCCGCACTCGAAGACGATCCCCTCGGCCTCGAGCAGCGCCAATCGCCGGTCGATGATCCACTTCTCGAGCTTCGCGTCCGGCACGCCGAAGCGCAGCAGCCCGCCCGGCGCCTCGTCGCGCTCGTAGACCGTGACGGTGTGGCCGAGCCCGTTGAGCTGCTGTGCGGCCGCGAGGCCGGCCGGTCCGGAGCCGATGACGCCGACCGTGCGCTCGGTGCGCCGCTCGGGCGGGCGCGGCTCGATCCAGCCCTCGTCGAAGCCGCGCGTCGCGATCGCCAGCTCGATCTGCTCGATCGTCACCGGGTCGTCGTTGATCTGCAGCACGCAGGCCGACTCGCAGGGCGCGGGGCAGATCAGGCCGGTGAACTCGGGGAAGTTGTTCGTCGTGTGGGCTAGGTTGACCGCGTCGCGCCAGCGGCCCTGGTTGACGAGGTCGTTCCACTCCGGGATCGGGTTGCCGAGCGGGCAGCCCTCGTGGCAGAACGGCACGCCGCAGTCCATGCAGCGGCCGCCCTGGTCGCGCAGGGTCTGCTCGTCCGGCAGGTCGAAGTACTGCTTGTAGTCGTGGACGCGCTCGCGCGGATCGCGCTTGTCGAAGCCGACGCGGTGGATGCGCAGGAACGCGCCCAGCTCGCCCATCAGGCCGGCGCCCCGAGCTGGCTGCGCTTGCTGACGGCGTCGGCGTCGGCCTGCGCGAGCTCGGCGAGCGCCCGCTTGTAGTCGCGCGGCATCACCTTGACGAAGCGCGCGGCCGCGTCGTCCCAGCTCCGCAGCAGCCCGGACGCGACCGTCGAGCCGGTCCGCTCGGCGTGCTCGGCGACCAGCGCGCGCACCTCCTCGAGATCGTCCGGCGCCGACGCCTCGAGCTCGACGAGCTCCATGTTGCAGCGAGTCGCGAAGCTGCCGTCGACGTCGAGCACGTAGGCGACGCCGCCGCTCATGCCGGCCGCGAAGTTGAGCCCGGTCGGGCCGAGCACGACGACGCGGCCGCCGGTCATGTACTCGCAGCCGTGGTCGCCGACGCCCTCGACGACCGTGCTGGCGCCCGAGTTGCGGACGGCGAAGCGCTCGCCGGCGAGCCCGCGGAAGAACGCCTTGCCGGCCGTCGCACCGTAGAGGACCGTGTTGCCGACGATCACGTTCGACTCGGCGGCGAAGCCGGCCTCGGGCGCCGGGCGCACGACGACCGTTCCGCCCGACAGGCCCTTGCCGACGTAGTCGTTGGCGTCGCCCTCGAGCGTCAGCGTCACGCCGGGCGCGAGCCAGGCGCCGAGGCTCTGGCCGGCCGAGCCGCGCAGCGCGAGCTCGATCGTCCCGTCGGGCAGCCCGTCGGCGCCGCGCGCGAACGCGATCGCGTTCGACAGCAGCCCGCCGACGGTGCGGTTCTTGTTCTCGACGGCCCGCTCGAGCCGCACCGTCTCGCCGCGCTCGATCGCCGGTGCGCAGGCCGCGATCAGGTCGTGGTCGAGCGCGTCGTCGAGCACCGGCTCGGGACCGCGCGTGTTGTGGCGCGAGCGGCCGTCGGCCGCCTCCTCGGGCACGACCAGCAGCGCGCGCAGGTCGACGCCGCGCGCCTTCCAGTGGTCGACCTTCTCGTCCGGCACCAGCAGGTCGGTGCGGCCGATCGCCTCGTCGAGGCTGCGCAGGCCGAGCGACGCGAGGATCTCGCGCACCTCCTCGGCGACCAGCACGAGGTAGTTGACGACGTGGTCGGGCTCGCCGGCGAAGCGCGCGCGCAGCTCGGGGTCCTGAGTCGCGACCCCGACCGGGCAGGTGTTGAGATGGCAGACGCGCATCATCACGCAGCCGAGCGCGATCAGCGGGGCGGTCGAGAAGCCGTACTCGTCGGCGCCGAGCAGCGCCGCGACCATGACGTCGCGGCCGGTGCGCATCTGGCCGTCGGTCTCGACGACGATCCGCGAGCGCAGGTCGTTCTTGAGCAGCGTCTGCTGCGTCTCGGCGAGGCCGATCTCCCACGGGATCCCGGCGTGCTGGATCGACGACTGCGGCGAGGCGCCGGTGCCGCCGTCGTGGCCGGCGATCACCACGTGGTCGGCGTTGGCCTTGGCGACGCCGGCGGCGACGGTGCCGACGCCGATCTCGGAGACGAGCTTGACCGACACCCGCGCACGCGGGTTGGCGCAGCGCAGGTCGTAGATCAGCTGCTTGAGGTCCTCGATCGAGTAGATGTCGTGGTGCGGCGGCGGCGAGATCAGCGTCACCCCCGGGGTCGAGTGGCGCAGGCCCGCGATGTAGCCGTCGACCTTGTGGCCGGGCAGCTGGCCGCCCTCGCCCGGCTTCGCGCCCTGGGCGACCTTGATCTGGATCTCGTCGGCGTTGGTCAGGTACTCGATCGTCACGCCGAAGCGGCCCGAGGCGACCTGCTTGATCGACGAGCGCCGCTCGTCGCCGAAGCGCGCCGGGTCCTCCCCGCCCTCGCCGGTGTTCGACTTGCCGCCGAGCCGGTTCATCGCCACCGCGAGGCCCTCGTGGGCCTCGGGCGACAGCGCGCCGAGGCTCATCCCTCCGCTCTTGAAGCGCTTGACGATCTCCGCCGCGGGCTCGACCTCGTCGAGCGGCACGGGATCGACGTCCTCGTCGGCGAAGCGCAGCAGCCCGCGCAGCGTCGAGTTCTTGGCGGCGACGTCGTTGACGTAGGTCTTGAAGCGGTCGTAGGACTCCGGCTCCTCGCCGCGCGCTGCGTGCTGGAGGTTGGCGATCGTCTCGGGGTTCCAGCCGTGGAACTCGCCGCGCCGGCGCCAGGCGTAGACGCCGCCGACCGGCAGCAGCTCGGACGCGGCCGCCGGGTAGGCGCGGCGGTGGCGGTCGAGCGCCTCGCCGGCGAGCACGTCGAAGCCGACGCCGCCGATCCGCGACGGCGTGCCGGTGAAGTGGCGGTCGATCAGCTCGAGGTCGATCCCGATCGCCTCGAAGATCTGCGCGCCGGTGTAGGACCGCATCGTCGAGATGCCCATCTTCGAGAGGACCTTCAGCAGGCCCTTGCCGATCGCCTTGACGACGTGCCCCTCGGCCTCCTCGAAGCTCAGGTCGCCCTTCAGCAATCCGTCGTGATGGAGCTTGCCGAGCGCCTCGAACATCAGGTAGGGGTTGACCGCGGCGGCGCCGAAGCCCGTCAGGCAGGCGATGTGGTGGACCTCGCGCGCCTCGCCGGTCTCGACCACGAGCCCGCAGCGCAGCCGCGTCGCCTCGCGCACGAGGTGGTGGTGGACCGCCCCGGTGGCGAGCAGCGACGGGATCGCGGCGCGCTCCTTGCCGAGGTTGCGGTCGGAGAGGATCAGGATCGTGACGCCGTCCTCGACCAGCTCCGAGGCCTGCGCGCAGATCTCGTCGAGCCGCCGCTCCATCCCCTTGACGCCGTCGCGAACCGGCCAGGTGATGTCGATCGTGCGCGCCTCGAAGACCGCGTGGTCGACCTGGCGCAGCTTCTCGAGCTCGGCGTTGCGCAGGATCGGCTGCGCCATCACGAGCTGGTGGCAGTGGTCGGGCGTCTCGCCGAGCAGGTTGATCTCCGGTCCGACGCAGGCCTGCAGGCTCATCACGATCGACTCGCGGATCGGGTCGATCGCCGGGTTGGTGACCTGGGCGAACAGCTGCTTGAAGTAGGAGAAGAGCGGCGGCCGGTTGTCCGACAGGACCGCGAGCGCGGTGTCGTTGCCCATCGACCCCGTCGGCTCGACGCCCTCGCGCGCCATCGGCGCGAGCAGCACGTTGACGTCCTCCTGGCTCCAGCCGAAGGCGAGCTGGCGCGCCAGCAGCGGCTCGACGCGCGGCACGCGCGGGCTCTTGTCGGGCAGGTCCTCGATCTTCACGACGCGCTCGGCGAGCCAGTCGCCGTAGGGCTGGCGCGCGGCGAGCTCGCGCTTGAGCTCGGCGTCGGGGATCACCCGCTCGCGCTCGAGGTCGACGAGGAACAGCTTGCCGGGATGCAGCCGACCCTTGCCGACGACGTCGGCCTCCGGCAGCGGCAGCACGCCGGTCTCAGAGGCGAAGACGACCCAGCCGTCGTGGGTGTGCAGCCAGCGGCCGGGGCGCAGGCCGTTGCGATCGAGCGTCGCGCCGATCGCGCGACCGTCGGTGAAGGCGACCGCCGCGGGGCCGTCCCACGGCTCGATCAGCGAGGCGTGGTAGGCGAAGAAGTCGTTGACCGGCTGCGGCAGCTCGCCGCGGCCCTGATAGGCCTCGGGGATCAGCATCGAGACCGCGTGCGCCATCGAGCGCCCGCCGAGCGTCAGCAGCTCGAAGGCGGAGTCCAGCGACGCCGAGTCCGACATCTGGTCGTCGAGCACCGGGCCAAGGTCGGCCAGCGAGTCGCCGAACAACGGCGACGAGAGCTCCGCCTCGCGTGCGCGCATCCAGTTGCGGTTGCCGCGCACGGTGTTGATCTCGCCGTTGTGGGCGAGCATCCGGTACGGGTGGGCCAGCTCCCAGCTCGGGAAGGTGTTGGTCGAGAAGCGCGAATGGACGAGCGCCAGCCGGCTCGCGACGCGCTCGTCCCGGAGGTCCGGGAAGTAGTGCGGCAGCTGCGGCGCGATCAGCATGCCCTTGTAGACGATCGTCCGCGACGAGCAGCTGGGGATCGCGAAGGCCAGCACGCCCTCGTGCTCGGCGGCGCGGCGGGCGACGTAGAGCTTGCGCTCGAGCGCGTCCTGGTCGGCGACGCCGTCGGGCGCGCCGGCGAAGAGCTGGGCGCTGTGCGGGGCCGAGGCGGCGGCGGTGCGGCCGCAGGCATCGGGATCGACCGGGACCTCGCGCCAGCCGAGGACCCACAGGCCCTGCGCCTCGACGGCGCGCTCGAGCACGCGCCGGGCGCGCAGGCGGTCGTCCTCGTCCTGGGGCAGGAAGCACATCGCGACTCCGTAGCGGCCCGGCTCCGGCAGCCCGAACTCGACCTCCTCGCGCAGGAAGGCGTCGGGGATCTGGATCAGGATGCCCGCGCCGTCGCCGGTCTCGGGATCGGCGCCCTCGGCGCCGCGATGCTCCATCCGGTTCAGCACGTCGAGCGCCCGCTCGACGACCTCGTGCGAGGCCGGCGCGTGCAGGCGCGCGACGAAGCCGACGCCGCAGGCGTCGTGCTCGTACCGCTGGTCATGTAGCCCGCTGGCTGACGAGGGAGTTGCTCCCCTGCCGCCCGGCGGGTAGACGGGATGCGACATCTGTCCTTCCTCCGGGTTCGCGCGTATCTCCCAGCAGGCACGCGTGAGTAAGGAGGCGAAATCTTAAACCACCGCCTCTGTATCGTCGCCACCGATGGCGACCACGATCACCGTCCTGTCGCAGAAGGGCGGCACCGGCAAGACGACGGCGACACGCACACTCGTCGACGTCTTCAGGCGGATCGGACTGCGCGTCCTCGCGGTCGACATGGACCCTCAGGGCAACCTGACCGACTACTTCGCCGTCGGCGACGATCCGCGGCCGACGCTCGCCGACGTGTTGACCGACCGCGCCAAGGTCGCCGAGGCGATCCACGGCGACGTCCTGCCCGCCAGCATCCACCTCGCCGAGGCCGAGCTGCTGCTGAGCGGCAGGATCGGCCGCGAGATGGTCCTGCGGCGCGCGCTGGCCGAGGTCGCGGACGAGTACGACCTGACCCTGGTCGACTGCCCGCCGTCGCTCGGCCTCCTGACCGTCAACGCCCTCGTCGCGGCCGAGTACGCGCTGATCTCGACCGAGGCCGAGTACTTCTCGCTGCAAGGCGTCGAGCAGGCGCTCGAGGTCGTCGAGGCGGCGCGCGGCCTGTCGCCCGACCTGCAGTGGCTGGGCGCGGTGCTGAACATCGCCGACATGCGGACGGTGCACGCCCGCGAGGCGCTCGAGCAGCTGCGCGACGGCTACGGCGACAAGATCTTCGACACCCCGATCCGCCGCTCGGTGGCGTACGCGGAGTCGGCCGAGCGGGCGGTGTCGATCATCGACCACCGACCGGACCTGGGTAGCGACTATCTAGCGCTGGCGGACGAGGTCCTGCAACGGCTGGGGCACGACGACGAGCGCAAGGCGCTCGCGAAGCTGCGCGGGGAGCTGGCGCCGGCGGGCTGAGCTCGGGGCCCGCGCTCAGCGCTTCACTCGACCGCGGAACGACAGCAGCGCGAGTCCCAGGAGCAGCGGGCCGAGCAGTCGCAGCACGATCTGGACGATCTCGCCGGCGTTCGTGAGGGCGGCGCTGGGCGGCCGCAACAGGCCGACGCTGCTCTCGATCGCGAACAGCAGCGCCGGGCTGTGCTCGCTGCCCGGCTCGAACCCGCCGCGGTCGAGCGAGATCGCCGCGAGCGCCACGACGAGCGCAAGCGTCGTCAGCGCTCGACTGGCGCGCAGCCCGTAGCCCGCGACCAGCCAGTACGCGGTGAGGATCCAGCGCTCGGCGGCGGGCGTCGGCTGCTCCTCCGCCCATCCGGCGAGGTTGATCGGCCTTTTCGGCGACCGACGGCGCATCTCCATCTCGCCGTAGTAGAGATCGGCGGCCCCGGGCTCGTCCTTGGCGTCCTCGCGCGCCTTGCGCAGCGCGCGGTAGACCCCGGCGATCTGCTCGGACTGGAGCTGCCGATCGCCCCTGAGGAGCCAGTCCGGCCCGATGACCTCCTCGTCCCCCCAATGGGCGCCGAACCCGTGGATGGTCCGCCACAGATGCTCCTCGGCGATCGCCTGGCGGCGCGTCCAGCGCCTGCTCTGAAGCGGGCCCGAGGGGGGTTGCGCGAAGGGAGCACGCTCGATGCGCAGCCGGTCGAGGCCGTGCGCCCCCACGAACCGACATGCGCGCAGGTCCACCCCGGACAGCGTCAGCTGCTCGACCTTCGCCCCGCGCAGCGACATGACTCGCGGCGCGAAGCCCTCGGGCGGCGCGTGGAGGTCACAGCACCAGACGCCGTCGTCGCGCAGCCGCTCCCAGCCGTGCAGGCGGCGCGAGCCGTCGGCCGCGAGCGCGTGCGGCAGCTCGGCGACGAGCGACGGCCCGGTGAAGCGCGCCCGCTCCATCGAGACGTCCGCCCAGCGCAGCAGCAGATCGGCGCCGCTGACGCACATCGTCTGCACCATCGACACCGCTCGGGCGCTCGCCTCGATCGCCACGGGCTCCACGAGCACGGCGTTGTCGAGCCTGAGCGTGCCGGCGACCCACAACGGTCCGAACTGCTCCAGCTTCTCGAACCTGACAGCCGCGAAGTCGGCGTCCCCGGCGAAGGCGACATCCCGCATGACGGTGGTTCCGGCGAACGTCGAGCGACCGAAGCGGGCCTGCGAGCCGAAGGTCGTCGCGATGATCGCGGCGGCCCGCGCGAAGAGCGGCGTCGCGCCGTCGCGGAACAGGGCGTCGCCGCGGAACTCGACGTCGCGGATGACCGCCTCGCCGGCGAAGGCGGCGTCCCGGAAGTCGGCCGTTCGGCGGAAGGTCGTCCCGGAGAAGATCGCGAGATCCTCGAAGCTCGCCTCCGAGAACTTCGCGTCGCCGGCGAAGACCACGTCGCCGAACGACACGTGCTCGCCGAAGGCCGCCTGCTCGAAGTTGGCGCGCTCGGCGAAGCGGGTTCCCTCGAACGCCGCGCCGTCCTCGAATCTCGAGCGCGAGAAGCTCACGCCCGCGCCGAAGACCGTCCCCTGGAAGCGAGACCATTCCGCGAACGTCGCGTCCGCGAAGGACGTGTGGCCTGCGAACGTCGCGGCGTCGAAGTTGGCGTAGCCGGTGAAGCTCGCGCCGCCGAAGTTCGCCCCGTGCTCGAAGGTCGTCTCGAGGAAGTCGACCATGCCGAGCGTCGCGAGCTCGAACCTGGCCTCCTGCTCGAAGATCGCCCCGCTGAAGTCGATCGCGTCGAGGGCCGCGCCGGTGAAGATCGCCTCGCCGAACGAGACGTCGTCGAACCTGGTGTAACCGCCGAACGTCGCGCCCGCGCAGTCGCAGCGGCGGATCAGGCGCCGCTCAGGGTCCCGCGGATCCCTCGGAGCGGCCGCGAGGATCTGCTCGACCGCGGCCGCGTCGATCACGGCGTCGCGCAGATCCAGGAGACCCTCCGAGCGCAGCCGGGCACGGACCTCGCGGACCCTCGTCGCCTCCGCCGAGCCGGCGGCACCCGCCTCACCGTCACCCTGCACGGCAGGCACCGTAACCGACCCCTGGCCAGCCGGCCAGCCTGCGGGTAGGGTCCCGTGCATGTCCGAGCTACTGCGCAGGCCGGCCGGCGAGCTGGCGTCGACGATCCGCTCCGGCGAGCTGTCGTCACGGGAGCTCGTGCAGGCCTCGCTCGACCGGATCGAGGCGACAAGCGAGCTGAACCACTGGACGCTGGTCGACGGCGAGAACGCGCTCGCCGCGGCCGACGCCGTGAAACCCGGGGACGAGCGACCGTTCGCCGGCGTTCCGATCGCGATCAAGGACCTGTTCGCGCCGGTCGCCGGCCTGCGCATGGCGCAGGGCTCGCATCTGCTCGGAGAGTTCGCTCCCGACTACGACTACGGCCAGGTGCGCCGCCTCAGGGAGGCGGGCTTCGTGATCGTCGGCAAGACCCAGACGCCCGAGTTCGGCATCACGCCGGTCACCAACCCGCGCCGCTTCGGCCCGGCGCGCAACCCGTGGGATCCGGAGCGCACGACCGGCGGCTCGAGCGGCGGATCGGCGGGCGCCGTCGCCTCCGGCGCGGTGCCGATCGCCCACGCGAGCGACGGCGGCGGCTCGATCCGCATCCCCGCGGCGTGCTGCGGGCTGCTCGGCCTCAAGCCGGCGCGCGGCCGGGTCTCGCGCGCACCCGACCTCGGCGATCACTTCCTCTCCAGCGACGGCGTGCTGGCGCGCACGACCGGCGACGTCGCCGCGCTGCTCGACCTGATGGCCGGCCCCGAGCTCGGCGACGCGACCTGGGCGCCGCCACCGGAGGCGCCGTTCGCCGAGCTCGCCGAGCGCGACCCCGGCAGGCTGCGGATAGCGCTGGTCACCGACATGCCGCTCGAGGACGCCGAGCTCCACCCGGAGTGCGAGCGCGGCGCGCGCGAGGCGGCGAAGCTGCTCGAGCAGCTCGGCCATCACGTCGAGGAGATCCCGTCGCCGCTGCCGAGCGGCGAGGTGCTGGTCGGCGTCTTCACCGCGCTGTGGGCGGCGAACGTCGCCGCGAGCGTGATGCACGGCCAGATCGTCACAGGCAACCAGCCGACCGCCGAGACGATCGAGCCGCTGTCGATGTGGCTCTACGAGATGGGCCAGAGCATCCCGTCGCCGGCCTACATCGGCGCGCTGGCGACCAGCCAGGCGATCGCCCGCGGCATCGTCTCGACCTGGGCCGAGTGGGACCTCGTCGTGACGCCCGCGCTGGCCCAGCGGCCGGTGACCCACGACGAGATCGACCCGACGGCGCCCGACCCCGCCGACCAGTTCGAGCGCGCCGGCGAGTTCACGCCCTTCACGCCGGTCTTCAACATGACCGGCCAGCCCGCCGTCTCGGTGCCGCTCTTCCAAGGCGACGACGGGCTGCCGACCGCCGCGCAGATCGTCGGCCCACCGGCGGGCGAGGCGCTGCTGCTCCAGGTCTGCCGCCAGCTCGAGCAGGCGCTCCCCTGGGCCGACCGCTTCCCGGAGGTCGCTACAGCGACCTGACGAGCTTGCGGTCGCGCGCGTAGGTGAGCAGATCGGTCGCCGCGGCCGGGCTGAGCCAGCGCAGCTCGTCGACCTCGTCGTTGGGTTCGAAGCCGGGATCCTCGATCACCGCCATCAGCCAGTATCGGACGAGCTTCGCCCGACCCTGGTTGTCGTCGTAGTGGGCGAAGGCCAGCTCGGGCCCGAGCCGGCAGACCAGGCCCGTCTCCTCGCGGACCTCGCGCAGCGCCGCCTCCTCGAAGGTCTCGCCGGGATCGAGCTTGCCCTTCGGAAAGCTCCAGTCGTCGTAGCGCGGCCGGTGCACGACCGCGATCTCTGTCTCCTCCTCGCCCCGTCGCATGACGACTCCGCCCGCCGCCTCGATCCGCTTGGGCGTCACTCGATCGCCTCCACGTCCGCCCCGGCGGCGACGAACCGGACCCTCCGCACGTCGCACTCCGGGGCAGCCCCGCGCAGCCCGTCCACGACCGCGCCCGTCTGCTCCCACTGGCACCAGAACAGCGCCGTCGGCCCCGCCCCCGAGATCGTCGCGCCCAGCGCTCCGAGCTCGCGCGCCCGTCCGACCAGCTCGATCGAGCGCGGGTACAGGTGCGCGCGCCGGTCCTGGTGCAGCCGGTCCGAGAGCCCGTGCGCGAGCGTCCCGAGATCGCCGCTGGCGAGGCCGTAGACGAGCAGCGCGGCGTGGGCGACGTTGTGAACGGCGTCCGCGATCGGCACCTCCGTCGGCAGCGCGGCGCGCGCCTCGGCCGTCGGCACCGGCTGCGACGGCGTGACGATCACGCCCTCGAGCCCGGCTGGCGGCTCGAGCCGCAGTGCGCCGTGGTCGGCGCAGACGACGAAGCCGCCGAGCAGCGCGGCCGCCACGTTGTCCGGATGGCCCTCGAGCGCGGTCGCGTGCTCGAGCAGCGGCGCGTCGAGTTCGTAGAGGTGGTCGGCGGCGGCCAGGCCAGCGACGATCGCCGCTGCGCTCGACCCGAGCCCGGCCGAGGCCGGAATCTCCGAGCGGATGCGAAAGGAGACTCCGTCCGCTGGGTGGAGGCGCTCGAAGGCGCGCACGCAGAGGTTGTCGCGGTCGAGCGGGACGCCCGGGGTGTCGGAGTCGACCGAGAACGTCCCGGTCTCCTCGACCTCGAGCTCGAGCGACAGCGAGAGCGCCGCGGCGAGCACGTCGTAGCCGGGGCCCAGATTGGCCGACGACGCCGGGACGCGGACGGTGCGGCGGCGGTTCACTCGCCCCCTAGGACCGCCGCCTCGACGCTCTCGATGTCCGGCTCGCAGGGCACGACCGACGCGGCGCGGTCCATCGCGGTCTGCGGGTCCTTGAGCCCGTGGCCGGTCAGCACGCAGACGACCCGGCCGTGCGCCCCGTGGGCGAGCAGGCCGGCGACCGACGCGGCCGAGGCCGGCTCGCAGAAGACGCCCTCGCGCGAGGCGAGCAGCCGGTAGGCGTCCAGGATCTGCTCGTCGGTCACCGCGCGGACCTGGCCGCGCGAGGCGGTGAACGCGTTCATCGCGTCCTCCCAGCGCGCCGGATTGCCGATCCGGATCGCCGAGGCGACCGTCTCGGGAGCCTCGACGGGCGCGCCCTCGACGAGCGGCGCGGCGCCCGCCGCCTGGTAGCCGTGCAGCTCCGGCGCCGTTTCGTACTCCGAGAACCCCTTCCACCAGGCGGTCACGTTGCCGGCGTTGCCGACCGGGATGCAGAGCACGTCGGGCGCCTCGCCGAGCTGGTCGCAGACCTCGAAGGCGCCGGTCTTCTGACCCTCGATGCGGTAGTCGTTGACCGAGTTGACGAGCGCGATCGGGTGGCGGTCGGTGAGCTCGCGCACCAGCTTCAGCGCCTGGTCGAAGTTGCCCCGCAGCGCGACGACGCGCGCGCCGTGCATCAGCGCCTGGGCGAGCTTCCCGGTCGCGATCTTGCCCTCGGGGACGATCACCGCGCCACGCAGCCCGGCGCGCGCCGCATAGGCGGCGGCGCTCGCCGCCGTGTTGCCAGTCGACGCGCAGATGACCGCCTTCGCGCCCTCTTCGATCGCCGCCGAGACGGCGACCGTCATGCCGCGATCCTTGAACGAGCCGGTCGGGTTGGCGCCCTCGACCTTCAGGTGGACCTCGCAGCCGGTCCGCTCCGACAGCCACGGCGCCGGCGCCAGCGGCGTGTCCCCCTCCTCCAGCGAGACATGCGGCTCCACCGGCAACCGGTCCCGGTACCGCCAAAGACTCACGCGGCAATCCTCCGGCGGAGGAGCGCAGCGGGACCGGTCCCCCAGCCACGCGTCGCAGCTTGCTGGAGCGAGGTCCCGCGAGCACCGCAGCAGGGTTCTCTCACTCGAAGACCTCCTCGATCACGCGAATCGCGCGCGGCTTCGAGCGGACGAGGTCGAGCCGCTCGATCAGGTCGACCGCGGCGCGGAACTTCGACTCCAGCACCGGGTGCATGACCATCACCAGCCGCGCGTCGTCGCCGGCCCCGCGTTGGACCACCGACTTGATCGAGACGCCCTGCATGCCGAGGATCTCGGCGACCTTCGACAGCACCAGCGGGCGGTCGGCGACCTCCACGTAGAGGTAGAAGGCCGACTCGACGTCCTTGACGATCGGCAGCTCGACGGCCGGCGGGGCCTGGACGGCCGGCGGCGACATCGCCGCGACGACGTCGCCGAGCACCGCCGAGGCGGTCTGGCTGCCGCCGGCGCCGGGCCCCGACAGCGTGATCTCGGTGATCGCGGGCGACTCGATGGTCACCGCGTTGAACGAACCCGAGACCGGCGCCAGCGGATGGCCGCCGTAGAGGAAGGCCGGATAGACGCCGACCGCGATGCCGCCGTCGATCCGCTCGGCGGTCCCGATCAGCTTCAGCGACAGGCCGAGGTCGCGCGCGTAGGCGATGTCGTCGGCCGTTACGTGCTCGATCCCCTCGTAGGGGACGTCGGCGAGCCCCACCTGCGCGCCGAAGGCCAGCCGCGCGAGGATCGCCATCTTGGCGGCGGCGTCCTTGCCGGTCACGTCCTCGGTCGGGTCGGCCTCCGCGAAGCCGAGCTGCTGGGCCTCGCGCAGGGCGTCGTCGTAGGAGGCGCCGGTGCGCGCCATCGCGGTCAGGATGAAGTTGGTCGTGCCGTTGACGATCCCGTGGACGCGCTCGATGTGCGCGGCGGCGAGCGACTCGCGCATCACGCGGATCGCCGGCACGACGCCGGCGACGGCGGCCTCGAAGCCGAGCTGGGCGCCGCTCTGCGCCGCCGCCGCGTAGAGCTCCTCGCCGTGCTGGGAGAGCAGCTGCTTGTTCGCGGTCACGAAGTGCTTGCCGGACTGCAGCGCCCGCATCGCGTAGCCGAGCGTCGGCTCGATCCCCCCCATCACCTCGACGATCGCGTCGCTGCGCTCGAGGATGTCGTCGAAGTCGCCCTGGCTGCGCGTCAGCACGCCGGAGATCTCCGGGCGGCGACCCGCCTCGACGGCGATCGCGTCGGCGCGCTGCTCGAGCAGCGCGTGGAACGCGGACCCCACGGTCCCGCGCCCCAGCAGCCCGATCCGGAACGGAGGACCGACCGTAAGCGCCCGGCTCTGCCGGGTGCGCTCGGAAGCCTTACTCGTCGAGCTCACGCAGCGTCAGGTCCTCGTAGGTCTCGCGGCGCACGACCGCGCGGGCGTCGCCGTCGCGACAGAAGATCACCGGCGGGCGGCGCACGGCGTTGTAGTTGCTCGCCATCGCGTGGCCATAGGCTCCGGTCGCCGGCACCGCCAGGACGTCGCCGGGCGCCGGGTCGGCGAGCGCCGCCTCCTTGACGAGCACGTCGCCGGACTCGCAGTGCATGCCGACCAGCCGGCAGGGAGTCGAGTCGCCGAAGCGGTCGGCGATCTCGGCCTCGTAGACGGCGTCGTAGAGCATCGGGCGAATGTTGTCCGCCATCCCGCCGTCGACCGCGACATAGGTTCGGATGCCGGCGATCTCCTTGACCGTGCCGACCGTGTAGAGCGTCACGCCGGCGTTGGCGACCAGCGAGCGGCCCGGCTCGCAGAGCACCTTGATCCCTCCCGGCAGCCGCTCGAGCATCTTCTCGGCGAACTCCGCCGCGCTCGGCGGGCGCTGCTCGCGCGTGTAGGCGACCGCGAAGCCGCCGCCCATGTTCACCACCGGGAAGTCGCCGGCGCCGGACAGCACCTCGGCGAGCGTGTCGTAGACGTCGAGGTCGAAGACCTGCGAGCCGATGTGGGCGTGCAGGCCGCGCACCTCGAGCCCGGCCGCCGCGCAGCGCTCGAGCGCCTGCGGCAGCGTCGCCAGCGGCAGGCCGAACTTCGAGTCCTCCTGGCCAGTGGCGATCTTGTAGTGCGTCTCGGGCCGGATGCCGGGGGTGACCCGCAGCAGCACCCTCTGAGTCCGGCCGGCCGCTACGCGCTCCAGCCGGTCGATCTCGTCGAGCGAGTCGACGATGACGTGCCCGACGCCACTGTCGAGCGCGTACTCCAGCTCGCCCGCGCTCTTGTTGTTGCCGTGCATGTAGATCCGCTCGGGATCGAAGCCGGCGCCCAGCGCCAGGTGCAGCTCGCCACCGGACGCGACGTCGCAGGACAGCCCCTCGGCGGCGAAGATTCGCAGGGCCGCGGTGCAGGGAAACGCCTTGCTCGCGTAGAGGACCTCGAAGTCGTCGGTGCGGGCGGCGAAGGCCTCCTGGACCGCACGCGCCCGGGCGCGCATATCGTCCTCGGCGTAGACGTAGGCGGGGGTGCCGAACTCGCGCGCCAGCTCCAGCGTGTCGCAGCCGCCGACCTCGAGACGTCCGGCGGCGTTGATCCGCGACCCGAGCGGGTAGACGTGGCCGACCCCTCCGGGCAGCGCGTCGGCCTGCCCGGGATCCGCCAACGCCTGCTCCGCATCGTCTCGGCCCATGAACACACGGATTATGAAGCAAGAGCAAATCTGCGTGGCGGCGGGCGAAATGATCCCACGAGCTAATCGAGAATGATTCTCGATTACATTAGGGCGGTGACCCTGCTGGCCGCTCTGCCGTCTCCCGGCGACCTCGTCGAGCTGCCCTTCATGCGCACGGCGTTGATCGAGCTGACGCTGCTCGGCGTAGTCGGTGGGCTGCTGGGAGCCTGGATCGTGCTGCGGCGACTCGCCTTCTTCGCCCACGCCGTCGGCACGGCGACCTTCCCGGGCCTGGTGGTCGCCGACGCGACCGGCTTCAGCGCGACGCTCGCCGGACTGGCGGTGGCGCTCGGCTACGCGGGTGGAGTGGAGCGCGCCGGACGGGCAACGCCGGCGGACGGCGGCGGCGACCACGGCGACGTCGCGACGGCCCTGGCGCTCGTCGTCGCGCTCGCGCTCGGCGTGGTGCTCGCCAGCGACGTCTTCGAGTCCGGGGCGGCGGTCGACCGCCTGCTGTTCGGCACCGCGCTCGGGCTGGGCGGCGCCGACCTCCTGGTCGCGAGCGGAGCGGCGGCGCTGGCGCTGGTCGCGACGCTGCTGCTCGGCCGCGCCTGGACCGCGGTGGCGTTCGACGGCCGCGGCGCCGGCGCGCTCGGCCTGCCGCTGCGCGTCGCCGACCTGCTGCTGCTCGGCCTGATCGCCGTCGCGGCGGTCGCCGCGCTGCCGGCGGTCGGGGCGCTGCTCGTCGCCTCGCTGTTCGTCGTGCCGGCGGCGACCGCGAGACTGCTGTCGCGCAGCGTCGTCGGCCTGTTGACGATCTCGGTCGGCGTCGCGATCGCGCAGGGAGCCGTCGGCCTCTACGTCTCGTTGTGGCTCGACGTGCCGCCCGGACCGGCGGTCGCCGTCGTCGGCTCGTCGCTCTACGCGCTCGTGACGCTCACGCGCGCCGCGCTCGGCGGCATGACGGCTCCGCTGCCGATCGCAGAGGCGTCCTGATGGAGACCGCCACCGCCGCGGCGCCGGCGCTCGCCGTAGCCGATCTCGCGCTGTCCTACGACGGGTCCTCCCCGGTCCTCGAAGGAGTCTCCTTCTCGCTGCCCGCCGGCAGCTCGCTCTGCGTGCTCGGCCCGAACGGCGGCGGCAAGACGACGCTGTTCCGCGCCTTGACCGGCGAGCTGACGCCGCTGCGCGGCCGCGTCGACATCGACGGTCGACCCGCCTATCTCGCCCAGACCGAGCGGACGCGGCTCGACTTCCCCGTCTCCGCGCTCGACGTGGCGTTGATGGGCTCGCTCGCCAACGGGCGCTGGTGGCTGCCGGCGCGCCGCTCCGACCGTGCGGCGGCCCGCGGCGCCCTCGCCCGCGTCGGCCTCGAGGATCGCGCCGAGGTCCGCTTCGGCGAGCTGTCCGGAGGACAGCGCCAGCGCGTACTGCTTGCCCGGGCGCTGGTCCAGGACGCGCGCGTGCTGCTGCTCGACGAGCCGCTCGCCGGCATCGATCCCGCCAGCCGCGAGCGGATCGAGGCGCTGTTCCGCGAGCTGCGCGACGAGGGCCGCACCCTGCTCGTCTCGACCCACGACGTCGACAGCGCGCGCGGCTTCGACCGCGTCGTCTGCCTCAACCAGCGTCAGGTCGCCTTCGGCGAGCCCGCGACCGCGCTCAGTCGCGACGCGCTCGAGCAGACCTACGGCGACGAGATCGTCGTGCTCGACGACGAGGCCGACGGAACCTTCCGCGCCGTCACCGTCCAGCACCACCACCACTGATGGATCTGCTCGAGCCGCTGCAGTCGGGGATCGAGCGCCGCGCGCTGCTCGAGGTCGCCCTGCTCGGCGGCTTCTGCGGGGCGCTCGGCTACTGGATCGCCAGCTTCCGGCTCAGCTATCCCGCCGAGTCGCTCGCGCACGGGCTGCTGCCCGGCCTCGTGGTCGCCGCGCTCGCCGGCGTGCCGCTGCTGATCGGCGGGGTCGCGGGCGTCGCCGCGGCCGCCCTCGCGATCGCCATCGCCGGGCGCGACCCGCGCATCGGCTCCGACACCGCGACGGCGGTCGCCGTGACCGGCATGCTGGGCCTGGGCGGCCTGCTCGCGCTGCGCCCGGACGCGCCGGCGCGGCTCGAGGAGCTGCTGTTCGGCAATCCGCTCGGCGTGACCGACGGCGACCTGATCGCCGCCGCGGCACTCGCGCTCGCCGGCTGCGCGGCGCTCGTCGCGCTTCACCGCCCGCTCGCGGCCGTAGCGCTCGACGGCGCCGGCGCAGGGGCGCTCGGCGTCCGCCCGACGCTGGTGCGGCTCGCGCTGCTCGGCCTGCTCGCGGCGGCGCTCGCCGTCGCGGTCCAGGGGCTCGGCAGCCTGCTGGTGCTGGCGGTGCTCGTCGCGCCCGCCGTCGCCGTGCGCGGCCACGTCCGCTCCCCGGGCCGCGCGATGGTCGCCGCGGGCGCGACGGCGATCGCCGCCGGGATCGTCGGGATCTACGCCTCGCACCTGCTCGGGACAGCGGCCGGCGCCTCGGTCGCGCTCGCGCTCTGCCTCGCCGCGGCGATCGGAGCCGGATCGAGAAGCGTCGCGCGGCCGGGCCGTCAGGCGGTCGCGACCGGCGAGTCCGGTGGCGCGCCGCGCAGCCGGGCGAGCCAGTAGAGCCCGCCGAGCACCATCGCGGAGCTGATCAGCTGGGCCTCGGTCAGGCCGAGCGCGAGGTCGTCGTTGCGGCGGATGAACTCGATCAGCAGTCGCTCGGCGCCCGCCAGCACGAGGTAGAGCGCGAAGAGGCCGCCGGGCCGGACGCGGTCGCGCAGGCTCCACAGCGCCAGCGCCACCAGCCCCATCGCGAGCGTCTCGAAGACCGGCGTCGGATGGACCTCCTGGAGCGTCCGCACGGTGCCCTCGGGATAGGCCATCCCCCATGGCATGTCGGTCGCCCGGCCGTAGTCGCCGTCCCCGGAGAGCTGGCAGCCGACGCGCCCGACCGCGTAGCCGATGGCCAGCGCCGGAGCGGCGACGTCGAACATCCGCAGCTCGAGGAAGCCTCGCCAGCGCGCCCACAGGACGACCGCCAGCGCGCCGCCGAGCGCGCCGCCGAGCCAGACCAGGCCCGTCCCGCCGAACAGCGTCCCGAGCAGGTCGTCCGAGGCGCTGCCCCAGTTCTGGATCACATAGTCGAGTCGCGAGCCGACGAGCCCGCCGACGAGCGCCGCGAACGCCATCTCGTACGCCCAGTCGCGCGGCTTGCCGATCTCCTCGAGCCGCCGCGCGACCAGCGCGCCGGCGACCAGGAACCCGAGCGCGAAGCAGATCCCGAAGGTCTGGAGGGCGATCGGCCCGAGCTGGATCTCAGGGAGCACGGCCCGGACCTTAACCAGCGTGGCTGGCAAGGAGGCAGCCCCCGTGGCGTGCCGCTGGCACGTGAGGGGGCGAAAGTGCCCCGAAGGGGCACGACGCGCCAGGCGCGCTAGAGGTAGCCCATCGGATCGACGGGCGATCCGTTGACGCGCGTCTCGAAGTGGAGGTGGTCGCCGAAGCAGTGGCCGGTGCAGCCGACGTAGCCGATCACCTGGCCCTGCCTGACCGACGCGCCCTGCGAGGTCGCGTAGCTCGACTGGTGGGCGTAGCAGGTGGACAGCGCGCCGGTGTGCTGGACGCAGGTGTAGTTGCCGTAGCCGGAGACCGAGCCGAGCAGCACCACCGTGCCGCCGTCGGCGGCGCGAATCGGCGTCCCGGACGGCGCGGCGATGTCGACGCCGGCGTGCAGGCGGCCCCAGCGCATGCCGAACGGCGAGACCAGCGCTCCGTTGACCGGCCAGACGAGCTGGCCGGTGCCGTGCCTGATCGGGCCGGCGGGCAGCGTGCCCTGCAGCTGGCCGGTGACGCGCGCCTGCGCCGCCTCGAGCTTCTGCAGGTCACCCTCGAGCTCGGAGCGGCTGGAGCGGACCTGCGCGAGCGTCGACGAGCGGTCGTTGCGCGCCGTCCGCAGCTCGCCCTGGGTCGAGGCGAGCTGGTCGCGCGCGGCGGCGATCTCGTCGCGCTGACGCAGGACGGCGACGGCGATCGCCTCCTTCCGCTCCTCCAGCTTGGCGAGCGTCCGCTCCTGGCGCTCGAAGCGCTGCTTGAGCTTGCGCACGAGCACCACGACCTCGCGGTCCTGGTCGGAGATCCGCTCGAGGAACTCCGTGCGGTCGAGCAGGTCGGAGAAGCCGTCGGCCTCGAGCACGACCGTCAGCGCATCGGGGCGATCGGACTTGTAGAGCTCGACCAGTCGCTCGGCGAGCGCCTTGCGCGACAGCTCGAGCCGCTTGCGCGCCCGGGCTAGCCGGTCGCGGGCGACCTCGAGATCGTCGCGAACCTTCAACAGCTCGGCGCGGCGGGCGTCGAGCTCGGTCTGGACCGAGCTCAAGCGCCGCTGGGTGCTGTCGATCTCGCCCTGAAGACCGCTGATGCGCGTGTTGAAGCCAGAGATCGTCTCGGTCAGCACGCCCTCCTGACGCTTCTTCTGCTCGACCTGCGAGCGCTTGGCCTCGATCCGCTCCGACAGCGGCGCCGACTGCCCGGGCAATGGCAGCAGCACGTAGGCCGACAGGCCCAGGGCGATCGGGATCCAGAAGTACTTGCGCATGAATAGAGGGACGACGGTCCCGACAGACAGCGTCGATTGCCGCCATGTGCAGGCAAATCGACCGGCGGGACGTCGCCAAGGTAACACGCGTCCGGCGACTTTCGGAGGGGGTGCAATGGATCGTGCACCCGCTTCCCGGCCGCGGGCGCCCGGCTCTGCCCGCTGCTCATGGATCGCTCACTAGACTCCACTGCATGGCGACTCAGAAGACCTCGTTCGGACGCGACACCGGACTGCAGATCCGGATGCTCACCACGATGTTCCTGCTCGGCCTGCTCTACGTCGCGTTCGTCGCGGTGCTCTTCGCCGCCGGCGCCGGCGCGATCACGATGGTCGTCGTGATCGGCGCGCTGACGCTGGCGCAGCTGTTCCTCTCGGACAAGCTCGCCCTCGCCTCCGTGGGAGCCAAGGAGGTGACGCCCGAGGAGGCGCCAGGCCTGCACGCGATGATCGAGCGGCTCTGCATCCAGGCCGACCTGCCGAAGCCCAAGCTCGCCGTCGCCGACACCGACGTGCCGAACGCCTTCGCGATGGGCCGTTCGCAGAAGAGCGCCACCGTCTGCGCGACGACCGGGATCATGCGCCGGCTCTCCCCCGCCGAGCTCGAGGGCGTGATGGCCCACGAGCTGACCCACGTCAAGAACCGCGACGTGATGATCATGACGATCGTCAGCTTCTTCGCCTCGGTCGCCTCGATGATCCTGCAGTTCGCCTTCTTCTTCGGCGGCGACGACGACGAGGGCGGCGCGCCGGTGCTGCTGATCATCGCCGTCTCGTTCGCCGTCTACGCGCTCTCGTTCTTCCTGATGCTCGCGCTGTCGCGCTACCGCGAGTTCGCGGCCGACCGCGGCGCCGCGCTGATCACCGGCCGGCCGAGCGCGCTCAGCTCCGCGCTGATGAAGATCTCCGGCGCGATGGAGTCGATTCCCTCCCAGGACCTGCGCAAGGCCGAGGAGCTCAACGCCTTCTTCATCATCCCGGCGCGCGCCAAGGGCAGCCTGAAGTCCCTCTTCGCGACGCACCCGCCGATGGAGAAGCGGATCGAGGCGCTCAACCGGCTCGAGGCGCAGCTCCAGGGCGCCGGCTCGTCGGCGTCGCTCGCCGCCTAGCGCGTGGGTCTGCTCGACTCCATCCTGGGGGGCAAGAAGAAGCTGGCCGGGGTGGCGCCCGACCGCCTCTTCGCCATGTCGACGGCGTACGTCGCGCTCGAGACCTCGCTCGACATCAAGGCCGCCGGCGCCGCCGGCATCGTCTTCCAGCCGCTCGCCACCGGCGACTTCGCCACGATCCTCAAGGACGCCGAGGAGCTGCTGCGCGGCACCGCCGAGGAGCAGGAGTCGACGCTCGAGACGGCGGACGACGAGTTCGGCTACCGCTGGCTCGTCCTGCGCGACTCCGACTTCGAGGACCTCGTCGTCTCGCTCAACACGATCTCGACCGAGCTGCAGGCCGGGGGCTACGGCGACCGCCTGCTCGCCGCGGTCTTCGCCTTCGAGGAGCAGGGCAAGCGGCTCTACCTGATCTACAACTTCAAGCGCGGCGCCTTCTACCCGTTCGTCCCAGCGCCCGGCCAGCAGCAGCGCGACAACGAGCGCGAGATGCGCCTCAAGGCGCAGATCGGCGCCGAGCTCCCGATCGAGCCCGAGCTGACCCGCTGGTTCCCGCTCTGGGAGATCCCGCTCTAGCGAGATCCGCGAGGGATCGCCGCATGGCGGTGGAATCCAGCGCCATGACCTATCCGAAGATCGAGCTGCACGTCCACCTCGAGGGGGCGGTGTCGCCCGAGGCGCTGATCGCCGCCGCCGCGCGCAACGAATGGGAGCTGCCGGCCGACTCGCCCGAGGAGCTCGCCGACTTCATGCGCTTTCGCGACTTCGATCACTTCATGAAGGCGTGGTTCGCCACGACTCCCGCGCTGTCCACCGAGCGCGACTATCGCGAGCTGGTCGTCGACTACGCCCGCCGCGCCGCCGACCAGGGCGCCGTCTACGTCGAGGCGATCTTCTCCCCGACCGACAAGCTGCCCCAGGGGGTATCGCTCGACACCTGCTTCGAGGGCTTCTGCGACGGCGCCGCCCAGGCCCGCGAGGAGGTCGGCATCGAGGTTCGCCTGACCCCGGACATCACTCGCGGATTCGCCGACCTCGACACCGCCAAGCGAGTCGCGGCGTACTGCGTTCGCTATCGCGACCGCGGCGTCGTCGGCCTCGGCCTCGGCGGTCCCGAGGACGGCAACCCGCCCGAGCCGTACGCCGAGGCCTTCGCGATCGCCCGCGAGGGCGGCATCGCCTCGGTCCCGCACGCCGGCGAGACCGCCGGACCGGAGTCGATCCGCGGCGCCTTGGAGGCATTGGGCGCCGACCGCATCCGCCACGGCGTTCGGGCCGTCGACGACCCGGATCTGCTCCAAGAGCTCGCCGAGCGTCAAGTCGTCTGCGACGTCTGCGTCGTGTCGAACGTCCGCCTCGGCGTCGTTGCGTCGATCGAGCAGCACCCGCTCCCCACCATGCTCGCGGCCGGCGTCCCTTGCACGGTCAACACCGACGACCCGACCTTCTTCAGCTGCGACCTCACTAGCGAGCACGATGCCGCTCGCTCGCTCGGCGCCGCTCCGCGCGCCGCCTTCGAAGCGGGAATCGCCGGCGCGCTCTGCGACGCCGACACCAAGGCGTCGCTGCGCGCCATCCTGGCCCAGCACGACTGGGACGCCGATTTGACAGCTTCGGCCTGACGTCGCCTCGGTCAGCGCGCTCGGCCGGCGACGGTCAGCCCGACCACTTGCCCTTGCCGTACTTCGCGAGCTCGAGCCGCGCCACGACGCCGCGGTGGACCTCGTCGGGGCCGTCGGCGAGCCGTAGGGCGCGCGCGATCGTCCAGGCCGGGGCGAGCGGGAAGTCGGTGCTCAGCCCTCCCCCGCCGTGCATCTGGATCGCCATGTCGACGACGTCCTGCGCCATGTTCGGCACCGCGACCTTGATCTTCGAGACGGCGGCGATCGACTCCGGCGCTCCCTGGTCCAGCAGCCACGCCGCGTGCAGCACGAGCAGCCGCGCCTGATCGATCGCGATCCGCGCGTCGGCGATCCGCTCGCGGTTGCCGCCGAGGTTGACGATCGGCTTGCCGAACGCCACGCGGTCCGACGCGCGCCGGCAGGCCAGCTCGAGCGCCGACTCGGCGAGTCCGATCAAGCGCATGCAGTGATGGACGCGCCCCGGGCCCAGCCGCGCCTGGGCGATCGAGAACGCCTGGCCGACGCCGCCGATCACCGCCTCCTTCGGCACCCGGACGCCGTCGAAGGACACCTCGCCGTGCCCGCCGGGCGCGTCGAGGAACCCCATCGTCGACAGCATCCGCTCGACCTTCACCCCCGGGGTGTCGCGCGGCACGAGCACCATCGAATGCTGGTGGTAGCGATCGGCGTCGGGGTCGCTCAAGCCCATGAAGATCAGCACCTCGCAATTCGGGTGCCCGACGCCGGTGCTCCACCACTTGCGCCCGTTGATGACGATCTCGTCGCCCTCGAGGACCGCGGTCGCCTCCATGTTCGTCGCGTCGGAGGAGGCGACGTCGGGCTCGGTCATGCAGAACGCCGAGCGGATCTCGCCGGCCAGCAGCGGCTCGAGCCAGCGCTCCCGCTGCTCCTCGGTGCCGAAGTGCAGCAGCACCTCCATGTTCCCGCTGTCGGGCGCGTTGCAGTTGAACACCTCGCTCGCGATCAGCGACCGGCCCATCCGCTCGGCCAGCGGCGCGTACTCCGCGTTCGTCAGCCCGGCGCCGTGCTCCTCGTCCGGCAGGAACAGGTTCCAGAGCCCCTCCGCCTTCGCCTTCCGCTTCAGCTCCTCGATCGCCGGCAGCACCACCCACGGATCGTCGAGCGCCAGCAGCTCCCGGTGATACGCCTCCTCGCGCGGCGTGACCTCCCGCTCGACGAACGCGTCGACCCGCTCCAGCAGCTCCCGCGCCCGCGCGCTGTGTTCGAAGTCCATCGCGGCAATCTCTCAGAGCCCGGCGCGCCATGCGCCGAGGCCGAGCTAGGTCACGAGCGCGGCGCGTAGCGGTGGTGCAGGCCCAGCGCGTTGCCCGCCGGATCCTCGAAGAACGTCTGGTGACAGACCCCGCTGTCGATGATCTCGCCCTTGAACTCCACCCCGCGCGCCTCCAGCTCCTTCCGCGCCGTCGCGACGTCGTCGACGCGAAACTCGATCGGGCTGCTGTGTGGAGTCGCATCCATCCCGAGCATCTCCGACGCCACGATCGCGATCGTCAGATTCCCCGTCTCGAACTCCGCCCCAACCGGATCCGATCCCGGCCCCTGCCAGACGCTGGACGCCTCCAGCCCCAGAACCTCGCCATAGAACCGCCTCGACTCCTCGAAGTCCTTGGTCGGCACGCAGATGAAGTCTGTGCCGGTCACGAGCGGTGTCGAACTGGTCATCGTCACTCCCAAGCTTCGATCTCTGAATCGAGACGCGGGTTCCGGCGATATCTTCGCCGGAACCCGCGCCTCAGGCCACTCCCAACTGTGACGCGGGACGGATCAGTCCGGGATCAGGCCCTCGCCGGTGAACTCGCCGACGGCCTCGGCGAAGCTCGAGTCGCGCGGCGGCAGGATCACGTCGGAGGGAACGAGCTCGTCGTCGGCGATCGCCTCGCCGTCGGTCTCGACCAGGGCGAGCATCTGCGCCCACAGCTCGCCGAAGCCGGTCTCGTCGCCCTGCTCGACGGCGGCGACGGCGCGGTTGTCGAGCTCGTTGAGGCGGTCGGCGTCGGCGTCAGGAAGGCGAAACTGGCCCTCGCCCGAGATCCTGACGATCACTTGCTCTCCCCTCCGTCGCCGATCTGCGGGGACTCGCCACCGCCGCCGCCGAGCTCGGCCTTCATCGCGGCGAGCTCGTCGTCGACCTGCGCCCCGGCGCCGAGCTGCGCCAGCTCGCGGTCGATGTCGTCCTGGCCCTCGCCGAGCTGCGACAGGTCGTCGAAAGTCCCGGCAGCCTCGAGCTCCTCGACGGCGCCGGCGCGGGCGCGCATCTCCTCGGTCTTGTCCTCGGCGCGCTGGATCGCGAGGCCGAGGTCGGCCATCTCCTCTCCCACGCCGTTGGCGGCCTCGGAGATCTTGACCTGCGCCTCGGCGGCGGAGTACTGCGCCTTGATGACCTCCTTCTTGGTGCGGAAGGCCTCGATCTTGGCGCGCAGCTTCTTCTCGTTCTGGGTCAGCTGCTCCTGCTGGGTGGCCAGCTGCTCGATCTGCGAGTCGAGCGACTGCAGCTCGGTCTGGGCGACGGTCTTGCGCTCGAGCGCGGCGCGGGCGAGGTCCTCGCGACCCTGCGCGAGCGCCTGACGCGCCTGCGTGTCGAGCTTGACGACCGACTGCTCGATCTTCTGCGACTGCATCTGCAGCCGCTTCTTCGAGGTCGTGACGTCGGCGATCCCCTTCTTGACGTTCTGGAGCAGCTCGACCTGCTTCTGGTAGCCGTAGTCGAGCGTCTCGGACGGGTCCTCCGCCCG
>Ga0190265_10000228_pt1 | contig 50985 bp, 34 predicted proteins | sample Popmic124T_FD_133135 | JGI IMG/M metagenome (GOLD analysis project Ga0190265, IMG submission 133135) | Populus adjacent soil microbial communities from riparian zone of Indian Creek, Utah, USA - 124 T | ecosystem: Environmental > Terrestrial > Soil > Riparian zone | place: USA: Utah | collected... | reverse complement strand
CAATGGTCAACTCAATCGTATAGGGGCTCTTTCTCGGCACCGGTGCGTTCCTCCATTACGGAAAAGTTTACCGCACAAGGGGCCAGAAATTACGTGTCTGTATTTATGTTGGCGGGTACTAAGGGGTGAGGGCCCGAGCCGCCCGCGCCCAAGCCGCCCGGCCGGCATCCTCGGCCAGCTTCGCGGCGAGCTCCGCGCACCAGGTGACGTCGGGGTCCTGGAGACCGCTCGTGGCAAGCAGCCCCGAAGCTCGGGCGAAGGATTCCTCCCAGGCTCCCCAGGCCCGCTGGTGCGCGGTGCAGGCGAGCAGACCGGTGTGGACGCAGGCGAGGAGGCCGCCCCAGCTCAGCTCCTCGAGCTGTTGCCGGATCTCCTCCAGCCCGCTCCGCGCCTCGGCGAAGCGGCCGCCTCCCAGGTCCACCAAGGCGAGGTTCACGCGGGGGAAGATGCCGTCCGCGGAACTGAGCCTCTCCAGGATGCCGAGCGACTGGAGATAGAGGCCGCCGGCCCGCGCCAGGTCGCCCCGCAGGCGGGCGGCCTCGCCCAGGCCGTTGAGGCTGCGGGCCACGCCATATTGATTCCCCAACTCCTCGAAACGGGCGCGGGCCTTCCGGTACCAGCGCTCGGCCCCGGCGGCATCCCGGCGCTGACGGGCCAGGTCGGCCTGGCCGATCAGGTGGTCGGCGATGCCGTGATCGTCCCCGATCTGCTGGTAGAGCCGCTCGGAGCGTTCGAAGAGCTCCCGGGCGCGCTCCAGGTCCCCCCTCTGGCGCAGCACGTCGGCCAGCCCCCAGAGGCTCGCGGCCACGCCGTGCGGAGTCTCGGTGGCGAGGCAGCGCTCGTAGAGGTCCACGGCCTGCTTCAGGTTGCCCCGGCGGCGCGCCGCGTCGGCCAGGAGGCGCAGGGCCTCGGAACGGATGCCGAGCCACTCGGTGTCCACTCCGCCGGTGACGGCACGGCCCGCCCAGCGGAAGACCTCGTCGAGCTGTCCCTGGTGCAGGTGGATGCGGGCGCGCAGGACCCAGCCGTCTCCCCAGCGCGGGTCTCGCCGGCCCGCTCCGAGCGACTGCAGGGCCTCGTCGCGCTGCGCGAGGATCGACTGGGCCGCGGCGTAGTCGCTGGTCTCCCGCCGCTCGCGCGCGCCGCGCAGGAGGAAGTCGACTGCGGAAGCCGGCTGGCCCGCGAGGAGCAGGTGCCTGCCGAGACGCTCGGACACGCCCCGCTCTTCGCGCCCTCCAGAAACCGCCCGGCCCAGGAGCATGGCGGCGCAGGCCCGGTTGTGCCCCTGCCAGCGGCCGAGCTCGCGGGCGATCCGCTCCAGGCTCTCGCGCAGCATGGGATGGACGAAGCGCCAGCCCTCCTCGGTTCGCACCGCGAGATGGCTGACGGTCAGACCCTCCACGAGCTGCGGCTGGCACGGGACGCCGGCTGCGCCGCAGGCGGTCTCCCACTCCTTCCGGTCCACGGTGGGACCGAGGGCGGCGGCGATCTCCAGGGCCTCGCGGCTGCCAGTCGGCAGGTCCTCCAGGAGCTGGTCCACCCGGCCCGACCACACCTGGTGCAGGTCGTCCGGGAAGCGGGCCTCCTCCCCGGGCCGGAGCACGAAGCCGGTCTCGCCGATCTCCAACACGCCGCGCTGCACCCAGTCGCCCACGAGCTGCACGGCGAAAAGAGGATTCCCGTGCGTCCGCTTCTCGACCTGCGCGGCCAGCTCGCCGGAGAGGCCGAGGAGCTCCCGGACCAGGGCGGCGCGCTCGCCCGGGGAGAGGGGCGGAACTTCCAAGGAGCCGGCGCCGGGGAGGGCGAGCATCTCCGCGATGGCGGCGGACTCCAGGCGGCGTTCCGCCAGCGCCTCGTCGCGGACCGTGGCCAGGACTAGGACCGGGAGGTCCGCGGCCCGCAGCAGGTGGTCGGCGAAGGCGATGGACTCGGCGCTCCAGTGCACGTCGTCGAGCAGGATCAGGACCGGCCTCTGGCGGGCGAGACGCCGGCAGTGCCTCTCCAGCAGGTCGAAGCGCTCGGCCGCGGTCTGGGGGCGCAGTTGCCGGGAGCCGGTGAGGGTCTCCCCGACCTGCGGACCGTCCGGACCCGGCGCCATGAGCTCGGCCAGCCCCACCGCCTCGGCGTCGTCGGTCACCTTCCAGCTCCGCAGCAGGCGCCAGACGCGGTCCAGGACCTCACCCCGGGTCAGGCCGACGCAGCGCAGATGGCGGGCCATCATGCGCGGCAGACCGTCCCCGGCGCCGGGGCTGGAGCCGTGCGAGGCACGCAGCACGGTCACGCCTCCGACCTCGTGCGCCCGCTCCGCGATCCACTCGGCCAGCCGGGTCTTGCCGTTGCCCGCCGCGCCGCGCAGGAGGACGAGCCGGACCCGGCGCTCTTCGTGGACTGCGGCGAGCGCCTGCCAGAGGGCGTCCCGCTCGGCCCGGCGGCCGACGAGGGGGATCGAGCGCAGCCCATAGAGGCCGAGCCCGGCGCCGACGAGCTGCATGGAGGGCAGCCGGGTGACCGGGTGCTCCCAGGAGGCGGGGAGGGGAGGCGACTCGCGCTCGCACGGCGGCTCGGCGCCGGAGGAGCTCCAGGGGAGGGGAGAGGGGATGGGGATGGGGGTGAGGGGGACGAGCGCCGTCAAGGTCAGGACCTCGGTGGGCGGCTCGCCGGAGCCCTCACCCCCCTGGCCCCCCTCTCCCACCTCCCCACCCCCCTCCCTGGGAGAGGGGGGAACCGGATTCGCGGCAGTGCGGGGGCGCCCCTCTCCCGGCGAGGGGGGCGGGGAGGCGGGAGAGGGGATGGGGGTGAGGGTCCGTCGCCGCGGCTCTCTCAGGCGCAAAAGGGTCCAGGTGGCGTCCGCGGCGCGCACGAAGCGGTGGGCCGGCTCCTTCTGCAGGAGGCGGCGGAGAAATCCTTCGAAGCCGGAGGGCACTGGAAAGAGAGGCTCGAATTCCGGCGGGTCCTCCTCCAACTGGAGGCGGACGAGCTGGAGCAGGCCGGGCTCGTTGAATTGAGGCCTGCCCGTGGCGAGCGTCCAGGCCAGGCAGCCGAGCCCGTAGAGGTCGGTCCACGGGCCATAGTCGCGCCACTCGCCCCGGAGCTGCTCGGGCGCCATGTAGGCCGGCGTGCCGCAGACGAAGTCGGTGGATTCGGGACCGGCCTGCAGCTCGAAAGCCTGGGCGAGGCCGAAGTCGGCCAGCTTGAGGCGCTGGCCTTCGAAGAGGAGGACGTTGGACGGCTTGAGGTCGCGGTGGACCACCCCGCGGGCGTGGGAGTGGGCGAGGGCGTCGAGCAGGGCGAGGAGGATGCGCCGCAGCTCGGTCCAGTCCCGCTTCTCCGGGGAGAGGCCGGCCAGGGTGCCGCCGTCCGCGAGCTCCATGGCCAGGAAGGGGCTGCCAGGCGGGAGCAGGCCGCGGGAGGCCTCCTCGGCCTCGCGCGTCACCTCGCCGTGGTCGAAGACGAGGACGATGCCCGGATGGTCGAGGCTCGCCACGGACTGGACCTCGTTGCGGAGCGAGGCACGGTACTGGGGATCGCGGGCCCGCTCGCCGGTCATGACCTTGACGGCCACAGGCACCCGCTGGGCGGCGTGGACGCCGCTCCACACCTCGGCCATGCCGCCCCGGCCGATGCGTCGCTCCAGGCGGAAGGGGCCCAGGGGGATGGGCGGGTTACTGCCGGCGGACATCCGCGGCATTCTACGCGTGATAGGCTTTCTACAACCCTCGCAAGAGACGGAGAGCCAGGAGGAACAAGGCTCGTGCAACCGCTTGAAGAAGAACGCGACTCTGAGCTCGTGCCCGCCGGATCGGAACCGGCTGTAGTTCTTGAAATGCAGCGGGAGGAGGAGCGCATCGCTCCCCTGCCGCGCAGGGCCGTGCTGCACGGCGTGCTCGCCCTGTTCGCCACGCCTCTCGCGGGCGGGCTGCTTCTGGCGGCCCGGTTGATCGCCATGAGGAGGGGAGCGCTCGCGATCGCCACGGCCGCGGCGGCGCTCGCCGTCACGGGCCTGGGTGTCGCTTTCGCCCTGCTGGCACCCGTGCCTGCCGGAGCCGCGGCAGTCCTGGCCCTGCTGATGTGGGCCGCCTCCGGAGTGGCTGCGGCAGCGTTCGAGTCGCGGCTCGGGCTGGCGCCCCTTGTCCCCTGGTCCTCCGATCCCCGCCCCGGGCTCCAGGCCTTGACCTGGGGAGCCACGCTCCTGGTGAGCGGGATCTCGGTGGCGTTCGGCTTGGCGGTGATCACTACCCGATGGGGAATGGAGATCCTGGGCAAGCCTTCAGCCCCCCGCCAGATCCTCCTCATGGGCCTCGTGGCCCTGGTCCCCACCGGCGTCCTGATGGGGCTGGCGCGAGCCGCCCTGCGCCGGCCGCACCGCCTCGCACCCCCGGTCGTGTTCGGCGCGGCGTTCTACCTTTCCCTCCTGTCGGCCGGGTGCGCTCAACTTCTCTGGCAGTGGCTCGCCCGGAGCCTCAGCCGGACGGAAGAGATCGCGGCGAGCCAAAGCCTCGGTGTGACGGGGTTCCTGAGCTTCGCCGGGCTGGCCGTCTGGCTCGTCCTCCTCCTGTTTCTGGCCGAATCGCGCAGGACCCTCGACTTCGTGCAGCGGCTGGTGGCGGTCACGGCCCTGAGCTTCCTTTACGTCGGGAACGCCGACCTGGTGCTGAGCGACGGCCCCGTGTCCTGGCGCAACCGCTGGGCCGAGACCGCGGCGGCCGAAGGGCGGCACGCTGACGCCGCGCGCCACTGGGACTGGACCACGATCCGGGCGCCGCGCATCGCCGAGACTGTCCGGATGGTGGAGAAGGGGGCGCGGGAGGCGCTGCTGGCCGGAGACCCGGCTCTCGCCCGGCGGCTGCTTCTCCGGATCGACGGCGAGGTCGCCCGCGAAGGCGGAGTGGACGAGCAGGCGGCCACGGCCCGAGCGCTGCTCGCCTCCCGGCTCGACCTCGATGATCTCGGGGGAGTGCGGAGCGTGCGCGTCGCGCCCGTCTCCCGGGAGGACTACCTGGATTCGGACTGGAGCGCCCTGCTGACCGCGGTCCGTTCCGTCCGCACCGAGCTGGGCGAGACCGAGGTCAAGCAGCGGCTCCAGGACCTGTCCGACAGCCCGACCGCGACGAGCCTCCCGTCCCTGTCCCCGCTCCTGGAGCTGAAGGTCGCCGCCGACCTCTTCGGCCTGCGCGCCGTGGCCCTCCCGTACCGGGACAAGGACCGGCTGCTCGCCGCTGGCATCCCCGTGCTCGTGCACCTGCCGGCCTGGGACCGCTGGCTCCTGGTCTTCTGGAGCGCGCCCGGGGCGGACGCGGTCCTCGTCCTGGATTACGAGCTCTGGGGCGGCGAGGAGCAGGAGGACATGGACCGCGAGGAGGTGGCGCGCCTGCTGGTGGGCGATGAAGGGCCGGAGTCCCGGACCGCTCGCGCCCTCGCCCGGGTGGCCGCGCTCCACGCCGACTCCCGGATCGCCAGGCTCCTGGACCGCGACGGCGGCCGGGCCTTCGCCCTGGTCCCGCGGAACGGGCCTGCGCCGCTCCAGTCGCTGCCCGATGTGCCTGCCGGGCTCCTGACCCTGGAGCTGGCGCGCCGCGAGCTGGCCCGGGGCGCTGCCGGGCGGGGCCTGAAGCTGGCCGCGGAGATCCCTCCCGGACCGGCGCGCGACGAGCTGCTCGCCACCGTCTGGCTGGGCGAGACCGGCCGCGAGGCGTTGGCCCCCGGGGACGCGCCGGCCGCCGAGGCCGTGGCGCGTCGCCTGACGGCCGGACCCTTGAGCCGGGTCTCGCCCTGGTTCCTCGGCCGCCTGGAGGAGCTGAGCGTCCGGGAGGACCCGCGCTTCTGTGCACTGCGGGAGAAGGCGCTCCGCGAGAACCTCGCCCTCCGGCCCGACCTCGACTGGCGGCTGAAGGAGCTGGCCGCGAGGGCCGCTTCGACGGGGCGCGCCGCCGAGGCCGCCGGCCTCGCGCTGCGCTACGCCGCCTCCAGCCGATGGGAGGATTCGTACATCCTGGATGCCCTCGACATCCTGGCGCGGATGCCGGGCGCCGGAGAGAACCCGGCCGTCCGCCCGGTCCTGGAAAGGCTGACCGGAGAGCTGGACCTGCTGCTTCTCGAGGGGACCGGCGTCCGCCCGCGGAGCGCCGCGCCTCCCTACCTGGCGGCCCGCGCCGCGCTGGCCCGCGACCCGGACGACGCGGTGGACGGGTGGCGCGAGGCGGTGGCCCTGGAGCCCAAGAGCATGCCCTATCGCAAGCGCCTGGCCGAGGCTCTGGAGCGCGCGGGGCGGCGGGAGGCGGCGGCGGAGGCGCGGCACTGGGCCGGCCAGATGGATGTCGTGTCGCTCTGCCCGGGGAGCCAGCCATGAGCGAGACCCGGACCGCCCCCACGTACCTGCGCTGCCTCTTCCTCGGCCTGTTCGCGAGCCCGGCCGCCGTTCTCTGGGCCCTGACCCGGGACGACCGGGGTCCTCGCCGCATGCTGCGCTGGGCCACGGCCGCCGTCGTGCTCGTCACGGCCCTCGTCCTGCTCACCTCCCGGCTGCGTTTCGACCTGGTGGCCGCGGCCTGGGGCGCGTTCTGCGTTGTCGCGAGCCTGCTCGCGGCGGCGCTCCTGCCGGGCCGTGGGTCCGGAGAAGCGCCGGACCTCCACCCCTGGAGCCGCAAGACCCTGCGCGCCGTGGTCCCCCTGATGTTCCTGATGCCCTGCCTGGGGGCGCTCGCCGGGCTCATCGGCTGGCAGCTCGTGGGCGGCCTCCTGGCGCGGCTCAACCCCGACGCGATCGACCCGCGCGTCGCCATCGGCCAGATTGCGATCGACGCATTCTGGCTGATTCCCTGCGGCATCCTGTTCACGGCGGCGGGCCTTCGCCGCGGCCGTCTCGGCCGGCCCTCGGACCTCTTCGCCGCGGCCGCGGCCTGGACGGTCTTCCTGGTCCTGCGCCAGGCCCTCCTCCAGGGCGGCTTCGGCGCGCTCAACAGCCAGAAGATCGGCGCCGAAGGCTTCGACGACTGGAACCAGTGGCAGGTCTGGGTCTTCCACACGGCCTTCATCGCCGCCGCCGTGCCCGTCACCCTGCACCTCGCCTGGGGCCGGGGCTCGTGGCGCTCGCGCCTCGCCCGCTTCTCTGGGACTGCGCTGCTGCTGGCTGCGGCCGCGGTCAACCTGGCCGTGCTGGTGGGCGCCAACTCCCGCGTCGCCTTCGTTACCGCCCGCATCCTGGAGCGCAGCGGCCGGGTGCCCGCGGCCCTCTCCTGGTACGGCCGCGCCCTGGAGGCCGATTCGGACCCGGCGCTCGCCTCCTATCTCCAGCACCGCATCGGCCTGCTGCACTACAAGCTCGGCGACCTGGAGCGCGCCCGCGCCGCGTTCCGCCTGCTCACCACGACTCGCGACGCCAACGCGGAGCTGGTGGGGGAGGGGCGGTACTACCTGGAGCGCCTGGCTTCCATGCGTCCGGAGCGCCGCAAGGTGCTCCCCGGGGTCGAGCTTCCCACGGAGATGCGCGACGCCTACTGCGCGCCCAACACGCTCGCCCTGGCGTTCCGCTTCCTGGGCCGCCCGGTGAACGTCTCGGAGCTGGGGGACAAGGTGACGCTGCTGGGAGTCGGCACGTCCGGGTCGGACATCCGCTTCCTCGCGGACGAGTACGGCTTCGAGCACCATCTGGTCCCCTTCGCCACGCTGGACGACGTGCGCTGGCTCGTGGACCGGGGGCTGCCCGCGCTCCTCTACCGGCCGGGGCACGTGCTCGCGGTCTTCGGCTACGACGACCGGCTCGGCACGGCCGTTGCCTTTGACACCTCGCGCTGGGATATCTGGGTCGACCGGCCCTACCCGGACCTGGAGCGGGAGTGGGGCGAGTGGCACTTCCTCCTCGGCGTGGTCCTGCCGCGGGAAGACAGCTCACCGGCTGTGGCCCAGGCGCGGCAGCGCTTCGCAGGTCCCCGGTCCCGCGCCGCCTGGCACTGGTGGCTCTCCCGGGAGTCGGGCTTCGACCCCGGCCACCTGCGCCAGGCGATTCTCGCCGATCCGACCTTCTCCCTGCCCGTGTTCGACCTCCTGGACGCGAATGGGAGCCTCCAGGGGAAAGACCATCTGGCCTGGATCGAAAAGCACGCCGACGTCCCGGCTGTGCTGGCCGAGACCCACCGCATGCTGGGCCGGGAGCACGCCGCGGCTGCCGACCTCGCCCACGGGCTGGCCCGCTGGTACTTCGTCCGGGAGAGCTGGACCGAGCTGGTGGACCTTTCGGCCGCGATGTCGCGCCGGCGCCTGGATTACGCGGTCACCCCCGAGGCCGGCATCGCGGCAGCCCGGCTCGGGAACTGGGAGCGCGCGGCCTTCCTCCTGCAGGGCGAGGCGCAGCCGGACAAGGAAGACGAGGGAGGAGAGTACGACCTCGACGCCGTGGCCTGGCTCCTCGACGCGCAGCGGCAGCTCGGGAGGAAGGACGCCGCCGCGGACACGCTCCTCCTCTGGACCGGGTACATCGAGGACGACGGTCTCGACCGCGCGCTGGAAGCGGCCGGGGAGCTGGCCGAGGGGAAGGGACCCGGTTTCCTGGAGCAGGTCTACCAGAACCACGTCTATTCGCGGCCCGAGGACGTGGAGGTGCACCTGCGCCTGGCCGAGATCACGCTGAAGGCCGCGCGCGAGCTGCCCGAGCAGCGCCAGGACCGTCTCCAGTGGGCGCGCCGCGCCGCCACCCTCGCCCGCGCCTTCGCGGCAGACGACGCTGCCCGCGCCCGTGCGAATGCTCTCCTCGCGGAAGAGCGCCGGCTCGCCGCAGGCAAGTGAGCCGCAGATCGCGTGGGTAGATCCCGGTCCAGCAGACAGTTCATGGTTATCGGGTAGAGACGACCCAGTCCGCTGGCACGAACCTGCCGGGTGCACAGGGTCGGGCGTCTCATGGCCCCAGGCACCACCAATGTCAGGCATCGTGGAAATGGCGCCGTGGGAATCGTTGCCCGGCCGGTTTCACGCCTGCGGCACTGGCATGGGCGGCACCGGCGTGGGGCCGGGGTTGACCAACCTGCCATGGGAGACGCCCCGACCCTGTACACCCGGCAGGTTCTGCCAGCGGACTGGGGACGTCTTCTACGGCCCGGACGTGGGCACGGACGTTTTTCCTCTCCGCACGATCGTGCCGGGCGACCGTTCCGGCAGACCTTCTGACTAATCGTTCGGTTGGGGTAGCCAAGCCAGGATCTTCGCCTTGGCCTTTGTAACCAATGGTCAGGACGCAGACGCGCCGGGGACGATCCGTACGCGGCGGGTACAGCTTGCAAGCGCCGGGTATGACCCCGTACGCGGCGGGTAGGGCCTCGTCCCCGGCGGGTACGCCTTGTCCCCGGCGGATACGGCTCCCTCTCTCGATGGGGAGGCTTTCCCCAATGGCTAGGAACCCCCTCCCCAGCCCTCCCCGCTACGCGGGAGAGGGAGCCCCACCCACCTCACTCCTGCGGCGGTGGCTCCTCCCTGAGCGCGAAAGGCTGCCGCTTCATCCGGTTCACGCAGGTGGTGTCCAGCCCGATCGGCGAGCCGCTCTCGACGAACTGCGTGATGATGTCGTACGTGCAGGGGAAATCGTTGAGGCCGTCCGTGCCGTGGGCCGCGTCCCGGATCATCACGTGCGCGTGGTTCGGGAGATGCTCGAGAGTCTCCTTCGCCATCTCCGGCGGCGTCACCGGATCCAGCCAGCCGCTCAGGACCAGCACGGGCACCGGCGACTCGGCCGGCTTCCAGAAGTCCTCCGGCATCCGGGCCGTGGGCCAGGCCGCGCAGGCCGCCTTCTGCTGGCGGACCCGGTCCTCCCCCAGGTACGTGCCTGCCGCCAGCCGCTTCGCCACGGCCGGGTCGAGCCGCGCCAGGTCCTCGGCGCAGGTGATCGAGAGGAAGCCGCCCGTCCAGTTCGCGGGACCCCCGCGCTGGAGAGCCTGGCGGATGATCGGCCCGTAGTCCCCCTCGAACGCCTTGTGGATGACCATGGGGATGAGGACGTACCCGCCGTAGGGGGAGTACTGCATGGAGCGCAACGTGGTGGTGAAGGAGGTGCGCGGGATCGTCAGCTCCACGGGCTGGCCGGTTTTCGGATGCTTCACCGTGGCCTTGCCCGGTGCGCGGTCGAGCCGCTCCAGCACCGTCTTCATCTCGGTTCGCAGGTTCGGGAAGGCCGTGCGGCACGCTTCTTCCGCGGCGCAGTCGTCGAAGAGCCGGTCGAGCGCTGTCTGGGCGGTGCGGGCATATGTGGACGGACTGCGGAGGTCGATCGGGACGAGCGCGTCCAAAACCACGCTGCGCACGTGCTCCGGATGCCGCTTCAGGTAGACCATGGCCGCGCGCGAGCCGTAGGAGCCTCCGTACAGGTTGATCCGCTCGTAGCCGAGCCAGGCCCGGATGTCGTCGAGGTCGTCCAGGACCTGGATGTTCGTGTACTGCCGGAGGTCGGCTTTCTTGCTCAGCTCGGCGGCGCAGGCCCGGATGGACTCGATCGGAAACATCTCCCGCAGGTAACCCTGGGGATCGTCCTCGCTGCCCGGGAGCGTGCACGCCAGCATGCCCGACTTGCCCGTGCCTCTCTGGTCGACGAACACGAGATCGCGGTCGCGGCGCAGACGGCCGAATATCTGCGGAAAGAAGTAGGCGAGCTCGATGGCCGATTCCCCGGGACCGCCGGAGAGATAGAACAACGGATCGGGTACCGGGCTCGGGCTCTTCGCCGGGAGGACCACCACGTGAAGGTCGATCTTCCGGCCCGAGCGGGCTTCCCGGTTCTCCCAGACCGGGAGCTTGCCGCACAGGACCTCCTCGTCCAGGCGTTCGATGCGGCAGGGTTCGAGCTTGCCCTGGAAGCGGGCGGGGACCTCGGCCCGGGCCAGGGCGGGGAAGAGCAGCAGTGCCAGCAGGATGGAAAGCAGTCGTGAGCTCATGGGCTCTCCTTACGGAGAGAGCGGACTGCGGGTTTCCTTGCAGGGAGAGGGGGTTACCGGCCCTGGGGGCGGTCGAGGAGGACCCACTCCCGGCAGATCTCTTCGAGGCGGTGGGGGTCCTGCACCGAGAGGGCTTCCTGGCTGAAGCGCTCGATCTCGGCGGGAGGCGTGCCCGCGCGGCGCAGGCCGTAGCGGATCGCGCTCACGAGGGCATAGCGGTTCCTGCTCCTGACGGAGACACGGACATCCGGATAGATCGGCGACAAGGCAGGCATCATCCCTCACCCGACATAACGATCGGGAGGCCCGATCTGTTTCAACCTTCCTCTATTATCTTCTCTCCGGGGCCCGATCTCTGAACTTTCGCAAGGTGGGACCGTAGAAGAGCCCATGATCCGCGTCGAAGGCCTGGCCAAACGGTTCGGCGAAGTTCGTGCGGTGGACGGCGTCTCTTTCGCCACCAGGGCGGGGGAGATCTACGGCCTGCTCGGACCCAACGGCGCCGGCAAGACCACCATCTTCTCCATGCTGGCCGGGTTGCTGGCCCCGGATGCGGGCCGCATCACGGTCGGCGGCGTGGACCTCGCCTCCGATCCCCTGGGCGTCAAGCGCGAGCTCGGCGTCGTCCCCCAGGAGGTGGCGGTCTACGAGGACCTGACCGCGCGCGAGAACCTGCGCCTCTGGGGCGGCCTCTACGGCCTGTCCGGGGCGGAGCTCGACGGCGCGGTCGACCGTGCCCTCGACGAGGTGGGGCTCTCCGGCCGCTCGAAGGAGCCGGTGGAGCGCTTCTCGGGCGGCATGAAGCGCCGGCTCAACCTGAGCCTCGGTCTCGTCCATCGTCCCAAGGTGGTGCTTCTGGACGAGCCGACCGTGGGCATCGACCCCCAGGCCCGGGCCAACATCCTGGAGGTCGTGCGCAAGACCGCGGATGCCGGCGCGGCCATCCTCTATACCACCCACTACCTGGAAGAGGCCGAGCGGCTCTGCGACCGCATCGGCATCCTCGACCACGGCAAGCTGCTGGCCGAAGGGACGCTCGCCGAGCTGAAAGCCCTGGTCGCCGAGGAGGAGGTCGTTACCCTCTTCGGCCGCTTCGACCCGGCCGCGGCCCGCGCCGAGGTGGAGCGGTTGCCCGGCGTGAAGGTGCTCGTGGCGGAGGATGGGCGGCTGGCCTTCAGCGCCGGAGGACGGGGAGCCGCGGGCCTGCTCGGCGAGATCTTCAATCGCGGGCTCGACGTGGACCGCGTCTCCATCGAGCCGCCGAGCCTCAACGGACTCTTCCTGAAGCTGACCGGACGGGAGCTGCGGGATTGAACGCCCGCCAGGTCCTCCTGCTGGTCCGCAAGGACCTGCAGCGAAGGCTGCGGTCCCCGCTCTCCACGATCCTCGTGCTCGTCTTTCCCCTGGTCCTGGCGGGCATCCTGGGCATGGCCTTCGGCGCGGGCGAGACCGAGGTGCCCAAGGTCCGGCTTCTGCTCGACAACCAGGACGGCGACTTCGTGGGCTCGCTCGTCGCCCAGGCGTTCGCCCGGCCCGAGTCCGCGCAGTACTTCGACGTTGAAAAGGCCGGCGCCGACGCCTTGAAGCGGCTGGAGGAGGGACAGTTCTCCGCGCTCCTGCACCTGCCTCCGGATCTCACCGAGGGGCTCCTCGACGGCCGGGCCGTGACCCTGGAGCTGATTCGGAACCCGTCGCAATCCATCCTCCCCGAGGTGGCCGAGCAGGTCACGCAGGTGCTGGCCGACGGCCTGTCCGCGGCCGGCTACTCGCTCCGCGGTCCGCTGAACGAGCTGAGGCCCCTCCTGAGCGCGGACAAGGGGCCGTCCGATGCTTCCGTAGCCGCGACTTCCGTGACGATCAACCGGTGGGTCGCCCGGTCCGGCAAGTATGTCTTCCCGCCCGTCATCACCCTGAAGGCGGTCCAGTTGGAGAAGCCCGGCGCCGGGCCTGCCTCCTCCGGAGGGACCTTCTCGGTCTTCCTCATGGTCCTCCCGGGACTGGCCGTGTTCTCCCTCTTCACTCTCGGCGACATGGTGATGCGGGACCTGCTGGGCGAGGGCTCCAAGGGCACCCTGCGCCGCGTGCTGGCCGGACCGGTGACGCCGGGCACCGTGGTGGCGGCCAAGGCTCTCACGGCCGCGGCCGTAGCGTTGATCGGACTGCTGGTGCTGGCCGCGATGGCCGCCCTCGTGGCGCGGCGCGGGGTGGACTTCGCCGGGTTCGCGCTCCTCTCGCTCGCCCTGGTCGCGGCCGTGACCGGCCTTGCTTCGACGGTCTACGGGCTGGCGAAGAACGAGCGCCAGGGCTCGACCGCCGGCGGCGTCCTCTACATGGTCCTGGCCTTCGCGGGCGGCAGCTTCCTCCCTCTGAACAGCCTCCCCCCGGCGATGCGGGCGATCTCTCCGGCGTCGCTCTTCTACTGGGGTACGCGGGGGTACCAGGCGCTGCTCTCGGAGGGCGGCGGGCTGCGTGACGTGCTGCTCCACGTGGGGATCCTGGGCGGCTCCGGGCTGGCGCTCCTGGCCCTGGGCGGGACGCTCCTGCGCCGCCGGGTGCTGCGGGGGGTGGTATGAGCGCGCTCCGGCAGGTGGCGCTGCTGGCGCTCAACGACCTGCGCCTCACCTGGCGCGACAAGGCCTCGTTCATCTGGATGCTCGCCCTGCCGGTCGCCTTCATGTGGCTCTTCGGGCAGATGGGCGGCGGCTCGCAGGGTCCGCCCAAGGTCACCCTGGGCATCGACGACCGTGACGGGGGCTGGCTCGCCCGCGCCCTGGTCGCCGAGCTGAAGGACGAGCAGGTCGTCCTCAAGGAGGTGACGCCAGGACAGGAGGAGCCTCCTCCTCGTGCCCTCGTCATCCCGGCCGGGTTCACAGCCGGGGTGCTGGCCGCGAAGCCGCAGGAGCTGCGCCTGGAGAATCAGCCCGGCGCGGACCAGGAGTTTTCCCTGGCCGCCCAGGTGACGGCGGTGCGGGCGATCGTGCGCGTCCTGGGCAGGCTTACCGAGATGCAGGAGCCGCGGCCGAAGGCCTACGAGGTCCTGGCCCGCCGGCCGCCGCTGGTGCGGTTGAAGGTCGGCACGGCAGGGAAGGGACGGGCCGTGCCCACCGGGTTTGCGCAGAGCGTGCCCGGCACGCTGACCTTCTTCGTGCTGATGATGACTACGATCTACGGCGCGGTCTTCCTGACGCTGGAGAAGCGCGAAGGGATGATCCGCCGCCAAGCCACGCTCCCGCTGGGCCGCGGCCGGATCTTCGCCGGCAAGATGGCAGGCCGGATGCTCATGGCGGGCGCGCAGATCGTGATCTACCTGCTCGCCGGAGCCTTCCTCTTCGGCGTCTCCTTCGGCGACTCGCCGGGCGGCCTGCTGCTCGTCCTCTTCGCGTACGCCGCGGCGTGCTCGGGTCTGTCGCTCCTCCTGGGCGCGGTGCTGAGCACACCCGAGCAGGCGTCCACGGTGGGGTGGATCACGGGCATGGTGATGGGCGCGCTCGGCGGCTGCTGGTGGCCGAGCGAGGTGATGCCGCGCTGGCTCTGGAGCGCCGCGCACGTGCTCCCCACGGCCTGGGCCATGGACGCCTTCCACGCCCTGATCTCGTTCGGCCGCGGGATCGAGGCGGTGCTCCTCCCCGCGGCTGTGCTCCTCGGCTTCGCGGCGCTCTTCTCGGTGCTCGGCGCCCGCTTCCTGCGCTGGACCTGAACGGCTAAGATCTCCCCCGCCTCTCCCCCTGGCAGGCGTTTGTCCCTCGGAGGCTCCGGGCATGGAATGCTTCACCTTTCTGCTGGCGCTCGCGGTGGTCTGGCTGATCGTGCGCGACGTCCAGGCGCGGGGCCGGATCAAGGCGATCGAGGCCGCGCTGAAGCTCCAGCGGAAGCCGGAGGCCGCGGCTGCTCCGCCACCGGTCCCTGCCGTCGTCGAAGCCCCGGAGCCCCTCACCCCCGTCCCCTCTCCGGGACCTCACCCCCTGTCCCCCTCTCCCATCTCCCTTCCGCCCCTCCCCGGGAGAGGGGGAACGTTACCGGGGCTGAATGGCCAGACCGAAGGCACGGTGCCCGGGATGCGTCCCCCCTCTCCCGGCGGTGGCCAGGGTGGGAGAGGGGAGAGGGGGACAGGGGGTGAGGTGTCCTTCGACTGGGAGAACCTGGTCGGCGTCCGCCTCTTCTCCTGGATGGCGGGCATCATGCTCGCGATCGCCGCCATCCTCTTCCTGCGCTACTCGATCGAGCACGGCTGGCTCGGCGCGCCGGTGCGGATGGCGATCGGCATCCTGACCGGGGCCGGGCTCCTGGTCGCCTGCGAGCTGAAGGCGGCGCGGCGCTATTCGGTCACGGCCAACGCGCTCGACGCCGCGGGCATCGCGATCCTCTTCTCGACCATCTTCGCTTCGCACGTCCTCTGGAAGCTCCTCGGCTCGGCTCCGGCGTTCCTCCTGATGGCCCTGGTGGCGGCCGTGGCCGTGGGCTTGGCCATCCGTCGCGGCTCGCCGTTCATCGCGGTGCTGGGCCTGCTCGGCGGCTTCGCCACACCGGCGCTGCTCTCCACCGGGGAAGACCGCCCCCTCGGCCTGTTCGGCTACCTGCTTCTCCTCAATGCCGGCCTGGCCTGGGTTTCCCTGAGCCGCCGCTGGGTCGTCCTGATCCGGCTGGCCCTGGCCTTCACCGTGCTCTACCAATGGGCGTGGGTGCTCCGCTACCTGGACCCGGGCAGGATCCTGCTGGCGATGGGCATCTTCCTGGTCTTCCCGGCGCTCCACCTGCTCGCTCCGGTCCTGGTGAGGAGGAATGAGGACGAATTCCGGCATACGGCGGCGCTGAGCGCGGTCCTCCCCTTCCTGTTCGCCATCTACCTGGCGGCGGCCCCAGGACTCGGAGAGCACCGTGGCATTCTCTTCGGCTTTCTCTCCCTGCTCCTGCTGGCCGCGGCCGTGTTTGCCCTGGTCCACCGCACGGGATGGCTGCAGGTCGCGGCCCTCGCCCTGGGCCATGTCACGGTCTTCGCCTGGATGTTCCCGAGGGAGGCGTCCGGCTCGCCGCCGGTGGCCCTGATTGCCGCGGCGCTCCTTGCCGCGTTCGGCGTGGCCTGCGTATTCGTGGCCCGGTGGCGGGATGGGATGGACGATCCCTTGACCCGCACCTTTGCCGCGGGTGCGGTGGCGGGACTCTTCCTGGCCCAGCTCACCGTAGGAGCCTCCGGGCTCGCGAACGTGCCGCCGAGCATGACGCTGGCGCTGCCCGTCCAAGCCGGTCTCCTGATCGTCCTGCTGGCGCTCTCCTGGAAATTCGGCTGGCCCAACCTCGCACCGTTATCCGTGGCCACCTCGTTCCTCGCGGTGGCCTGCTTCTGGAACCAGGACGGACCCTACTGGGACCACCTGGCCCTGGCCACCGCCATCCTCCTGATCTACTTGGCCTGGCCGCTGGTGCTGGGACAGCGGACGCGTTCGCTCCTGGGACCGTGGCTGGCCGCGGTGCTGGCGAGCGCCGCGTACTTCTTCCTGGCCCGCTTGAACCTGGAGGAGCTCGGCTACGGCAACATGATCGGGCTGCTGCCGGTCCTCCAGGCCGCGGCCCTGGCGGTCCTGCTCCGCAAACTAGTCCGGATGCAGCCGGCGGGAGAGCGCGACCGCGGCCGTCTCGCCCTCATGGCGGGCGCCGCGCTGGCCTTCGTCACCGCGGCGATCCCGCTGCAGCTCGAGAAGCAGTGGATCACGATCGGATGGGCGCTCCTGGCTGCGGCCCTGGCCTGGCTCCACGGCCGCATCCCGCACCGCGGGCTCCTGCTGGGGACCGCCGGGCTCGCCGCCGCCGTGTTCGTCCGGCTGTCGCTCAACCCGGAGGTACTCACCTATCACCCGCGGGCCGACGTGCCGGTCTGGAACTGGTACCTCTACACCTACCTCGTCGCCGCCGCGGCCCTGCTCGCCGCGGCTTGGCTCCTGAGCCGGACCAACGACCGCCTGGCTGCCGGGCTGCCCCGGCTCTCGACGCTCGCGAGCGCCGCGGCCGGGGTGCTCCTGTTCCTGCTGCTCAACATCGAGATCGCGGACTTCTTCTCGACCGGCCCGACGCTGACCTTCGGTCTCTGGCGGGCGTCGCTGGCCGAAGGATTGACCTACACCCTCGGCTGGGGGATCTTCGCCCTGGCGCTGCTCGTGACCGGCATCGCGGTGCGCAGCCGCGGGGCGCGCATCGCGGCCATCGGGCTGCTGCTGGCAACCGTGCTCAAGGGCTTCCTCCTCGACCTCGCCGCGCTCGGCGGCCTCTACCGCGTGGCCAGCTTCGTGGGGCTGGCGGTCTGCCTGGCCGCTGTGGCCGTGCTCATCCAGAAGTTCGTGCTGGCGAGGACGGGGGAGGAAGGGAGCGGATGAAGAGACTGCTGCTCGCCTTTCTGGCCCTCCCGCTCGCAGCCCAGAGCCCGGAGCCCGGCCGGGCCGGCGCGCCCCTGGACATCGAGTCCTTCCGCTACGCTCGGGAGATCGTCCAGGTCGAGCCGGGTCTGTCGGCGCTGACCCTGGACGCCTCCGTCCTCGCCCACAGCGACCTCGATGACCTCCGTATCGCCGACGCGAAGGGGCGCCAGATCCCCTATCTGCGCGAGAGGAGCTCGGACCCGCTCATCATCGAGCTGCGGGAGCCCTGGTTGACCGAGGACGACAGCGATCCCAGGGGCCCTGATCGGCTCTCCCGCTACCCGCTGGAGCTGCCGTATGGGACATTGCCCGCCTGCCGCCTGCTGGCGGACACCACGGCGGACGTATTCGAGAGGACCGTCCATGTCGAGGGGGAGCGCAACCGCCGGGGAAAACCGAAGTGGCGCATGCCGGCAAGCGTCTGGCGGGACCCCTCTCCCGGCACTCCGGCGCCGCCGCTGGAGGTGGAGCTTCCCTCCCGCCCGGGCGAGACCGCGTACCTGATCGTGGATGAGGGGGACAACCCGCCTCTTCCTCTCTCCCATCCCCGCCTGCACCTGGACACCTGGACCCTGCGCTTCTTCCATCCCGGCGGGAAGCTGCGGCTCCTCTACGGCCGAAGCGACTTGGGACAACCGCGCTACGACCTCTCCCTGATAGCCTCCCAGCTCGATCCGGTGGCCCGGCAGGTCTCTCTCGCTCCCGAGCCGGCCGCCGGGGAAAACGAACCGGCCCGCGTGCCTCGCGGCCTCTTCTGGGGAGCGCTGATCGCCGCCGTGGCCGTGCTGCTCCTGGTGCTGGCGCGTCTGGTGCGGGAAGAAGGAGCCCGAAACGCATGACCCTGATCGAGGAATCGCGCGAGCGTCAGCGGCTGTACGTGCCGACCCGGTCGGCCCTGCGAATTCCCGGGACGGCTTCGGACCCCTGGCGTCCCAAGGGGCAGATGCCGGACTACACGCCGGAAGCCCGTCTTGCCCTGCCCGTCCGCGCGGCTGCCCTCGTCCTGATCGTCGCCCTCAACTTTCTCCTGCCGCCCAGCTTCGGACTCGTGGTCCTGCTTCTGAACTTCGTCGGGCTCCTGATCCTGCTCGACACGCTCAATAGGCTCTGGTACGCCTTCTGGCGCCGCCCACCCCGGATCTGTTGGACCACGTTCCCCGCCCACACGGGCGGACGGCTGGAGGCGGTGCTGGTGGCCCGGCCGTCCCCCGAGGTGATCGGAGCGGTCCTGGCGGTCCTTCGCTGCGTCCAGGACGAGGTGGTGGAGGACGAGGGCGGGGCCCGCGTGCCGATGCAGATCTACTCCCAGACCGCCGAGTTCGACGTGCCCGGAGAGCGCCTGAGGGAGGTCGCCCTCACCTTCGAGATCCCGCCCGACGTTCCGGGCACGGAGCTCGACCGCGAGGACGCGGTCTACTGGCAGATCGCCGTCCGCATCCCCGTGCTCGGTCCGGACCAGGAGCTCGTCTACCTGGCTCCAGTCTATGCCCATCCACACTGACGTCACGAGGCGCGGGAAGTCTCAAATCGGCCCGGGAAAAGCTTCTCCCTCACTATGTGCAGACGGTCGTCCTCGTCCCGTGTCAGCAGCCATCCAGCCGGCTGGCTCCAAGCGATTCCGGCAGGGATGCCGACGGTCCCAGGGGGGGAGGGACCCTTGGGATCCCTGCTGCTGGCCGGGGAAGGGCCAGGCGTCCAACAACCCGCCCCCCGTTCGTGTCTCAGTCAGGTAAGGAGGGACGAATGGAGTCGCCCCTTCGGGGCTTGGAAATGTTTTTTGATTCTTCACCCGGGGTCGCCGCGCCTTCGGCGCTCTGACCCCGGGCTACATTCTGCCGCCCCTTCGGGGCTGTGCTTGTGGCACTTCAGGCACCCTGAGCAGTACGGTGGGATTGCGACTCCAGCGCGGGGGTGGTGAGCACGAACGTGGTAAGCAGCCTTGGAATTGCCCTGACCGGTATGGTGGGATTGCGACAGCACAGGGTGGGCTTGGGGCCGATACTTGCCGAACGACTTGGAATTGCCCTGAGCAGTTTTTTGATTCTTTACCCGGGGTCGCCGCGCCTTCGGCGCTCTGACCCCGGGCTACATTCTGCCGCCCCTTCGGGGCTCTGGTTGAAGGAAAGATGTTGGAATCGCCCTGAGCAGTACGGTGGGGTTGCGACTCAAGCAAGGGGCAGAAGCAGATGAGCAGAGGAAGAATGAGGGCCGATGTCGTTGGGTAGACGTCCCAGTCCGCTGGCACAAACCTGCGGGGTGTACAGGGTCGGGGCGTCTCATGGCCCCAGGAACCACCGATGCCAGGCGTCATGGAATCGTTGGCCCGGCCGGTTTCATGCCTGTCGCACTGGCGGCGGGCTGGGGTGGATCAACCTGCCGTGGGGAAGAGACGCCCCGACCCTGTACACCCGGCAGCCTCGTGGTAAAGGACTGGAGCGTCTCTACGGCCCGGACGTGAGATGAGAATCCGGCGACAGCCGGGCAGCGAGGCGAGAGCCGATATATTTGTTTTGTGACGAACCCTTAAGGGCGGCGTCGGTCGCGGGCGCGTTCCGGAGCCGTTCCGAGATACTCGGAAGAGGTCGGAGCTTTTGGGAGCCGGTCTGAGAATTCGGATTGACTCCGAAGTGGCTGGGATTCAATCCCTGTATTCGGGGCCGACCGTGAGGACTCTTGAATCGGTCTGAGAAGCTTGGATCGGGTCCGAGAGTTTGGAGTCGTTCCCGGAATCTGGACTCGGTCCCAGAAGGTTTCGGGACGGTCCGGAGAGTCTCGGGATGGCTCAAAGTTTTTGGGATTCAGTATTTTGGATTCGGATCGGGTCGCGGGGAGCTCGGAGCCGGTCGGAGAATCTCGGGACGGCTTCCAGGTGTTCTGGATCGGGTCAGAAATGTTCGGGACGGCTCCGGGATGGCTTGGATCGATGCCGGGCGGGTTGGATTGGCGTGGGAGTCGGCGATAAGAACCCCCTCCCCGTCCCTCCCCCGCTTCGCGGGAGAGGGAGTCCCCCCGCCCTCCCTTTGAGACGGAGACATTCGGGAGAGGGGGGTGGGACAAAACGCCTGCCGTGCGACAATTCGCCTCAACTACCTCTGTAAGCGCGGCAATCTGGGGATTTGCGGGTCGCGGCGGTGACGGCGGGGTGACTTTGCGGGGCAAATTGTCGCGGGGGTGGATGGGGCAGTCTGGGGCGCTGCTCCGGGTCACTTCTATAACGCTCGGCAAATCAAGGAGTTACGGGCTTGGCGAGGATTGGGGGGCATCCTGGCAACGGGCTTGCGATATACGGCTGGCGACTGAGGAGGAATGACATGCTAGACTCCGTCCGCAAGCAGGTTGCCGTTCCCTATGTCCCGGGAAAGGTTTTGCTGTCGGCTGCCACGATCGGCAGCTTCGGGTGGCTCTTGGCGCACGACCTTGTGCATCCGATCGTGATCTACGCCCTGCAGCTCTTCCTCTCTTTTTGAGCATTGGATAACCTCGCCGCGCGGCCGTAAAAGGACCATGGCTGGTGATGCCATCATGAGGGAGGTCACCTTGGCACTGCCGATGGTGCCCGATATGGAGATCGAGGCGAGCAAGACTGCGACCGCCATCGCTGAGTCCATGAGGATGAGTCCGGATAGAATTGACGAGGTCCGGATGGCGGTGGTCGAAGCCTGCATCAACGCCTTGGAGCACAGCCGGGCCACCGACAGCGAGATCTTCGTGACGTTCGAGGTGATCGGCGACAAGGACCCGGAGAAGCTCCGGATCACCGTGCGGGACAGCGGAGTCGGTTTCTCGCCCGATGAGGTCGAGGAGCCGGTCATCGAGGAGAAGATCAAGGCCCGGCGCAAGCGGGGCTGGGGCCTCAAGATCATCCACGGCCTCATGGACGAGGTGGAGATCCGCTCCGGCGCCGACGGGACGACGGTCGTGATGAGCAAGTTGCGAGGGACGGCCTGATGACCGACAGCTTGAATGTTTCCGTGGATCGCCGCGATGGGCTGGCGGTGATCTACACGGAGGGGTATATCAACAACCAGGGCGGCGAGGAGATCGCCCGCGCTGCGTACAAGCTCCTCGATGAGGGCTTCAAGGTGCTGCTGCTGAACCTCGGCGGCACCAAGATCGTCAACTCGATCGGTATTTCCATCCTCATCGAGATCATCGAGAAGATGATCGAGATCGAGGGCAAGCTCGGGTTCTGCTGCCTCACCCCGACCATCGAGAAGACTTTCCAGATCATGGGTCTCGCCCAGTATGCCCCCCTCTTCCGCGACGAAGAGTCCGCCGTCGCCCAGCTCCGCGGCTGAGGCGCCTGAGATGACCGAGCCGGCCCCCGGTCCGGATTCCCAGGCCTGGACCGAGCTCCTCGGCCTCTACCGCGACGAGGCCGGCGAAGCCACTCTCCCCGACCGTCTCCTCGGGCTCTGGGCCCGCGAGCATGGCGCCACCGCCGCCGGCCTCTATCTCCAGAAGGACGGGCTGCTTTGTCAGGAGGCCGCCATTGGACCCGGGCTTCCTGAGTCCCTCGACGAGGCCAGTCTTGACGCCAAGCCGGGGGACGCCAAGCCGGGGGACTCCGAGCCCGGTCCCTTCCGCAGCCTCCGCTTCCCCGATGGCCGGCTGGTTTATGCCCCGGGAGACAACGCCCAGAGCTACGAGGATGCCGTGGGAGACCCGCTCACCCTCCTGCTGGCCTCTTTGATCCGGTCCTGCCGCCTGCGGCGGGACCTCAAGGACCAGCAGTTCCAGGTGAACTTCCGGGTGGTGGAGCTGGAGAACCTCTACGACGTGGGGCTCGCCATCGCGGCCACCCTGGACCTCGATCGTCTTTCCGAGGAGGTCCTTCTGCGCGCCGTCTCCCTCCTCGACGCGCGCCGCGGCGCCCTCTACATCCTGGAGGACGGCGACGATCCCAGCCAGTACCGCCTCGCCCGGACCTTCGGCGGCGAGGCCGCCCTTTCGGTCGACGCCGACGATCCCGATCTCTTCTCGTTCCTTGCCGGCTCGGACACGTCCCCCGGGCTCCTGCCGGGCGCCACGTACCTGCTCGGCCTGCCCATCGCCGTCGAGAACAAGCCCAAGGGCCTCCTCGTCGTGGGTGACAAGGAGAGCCGCCGCCGCGACGTGGGACCCTTCCTGCCGTCGGACCGGCGCACGCTCGCCCTGTTCGCCAACCAGGCGGCCATCGCGCTGGAGAACGCCCGCCTGCACCGCGAGGCCCTGGAGCGCGAGCGGCTGGAGCGCGAGATGCACCTCGCGGCCGAGATCCAGCGCCAGATCCTGCCCAAGGGTGCTCCGTACGTGCCCGGCTACCAGCTCGTGGGCTGGAACCGTCCGGCCCGGCAGGTCGGCGGCGACTATTACGATCTCCTCGCCCTGCCCGACGGCCGCGTGGAGCTGGTCGTGGGCGACGTCTCGGGGAAGGGCATCCCGGCCGCCCTGATGGTGTCGACCCTGCACTCGGCCCTGCGCCTGCTCCTGGACCAGGCCGGCTTCGGACCCTCGCTCCTGGAGCGCATGAACCGGCACATCCTGGAGTCGAGCGCGGCCAACAAGTTCATCACGATGCTCATGGCGGAGCTGGATCCCGGGACCGGGCTGCTGCGCTACCTGAACGCGGGCCACAACCCCGGGTTCCTGGTCCGAGCCGGAAACGACCGGGTGGAGGAGCTGTCATCGAGCGGCGTCCCCCTGGGCCTGCTGCCGAACAGCCGCTACCAGCCCCGGGAGCTCGTGGTCGAGCCCGGGGACATCCTCTGCCTCTACAGCGACGGCATCACCGAGGCCGAGTCGGCCGACGACGAGGAGTTCGGCAACGAGCGGCTGATCAAGCTCCTCCGCAAGCACCGGGGTTTCACGCTGCAGGAGGTTCTGGAGACGATCCAGGGGGCGGTGACCCGGTTTGCGGTGGGCAGGCCTCAGTATGACGACCAGACGGTGGTTTTGCTGCGGCGGGAGTGCCTCACCCCCTGTCCCCCTCTCCCGTCTCCCAGGCCCCCCATCCCCGGGAGAGGGGGAACGTGACTGAGACAGTCTTGCCTCGCGTTGGGCACGGCGGCCCCGGATACGTCCCCCCTCTCCCGGCGGGGTGTGGGTGGGAGACGGGAGAGGGGGACAGGGGGTGAGGTCCTTTCGACTACAATCCCCCCTCATGAAGACCGCCAAGCTCCTCTGGCTCCTTCTCCTTGTCCCCATCTTCGCCGCGCTCATGGCTGCCCAGCCCCCGGAGGACGAGGGGACGGGATCAACCAAGCCCGCGTGGGCGCTCGCCATCCATGGCGGGGCGGGCACGATCCCCAAGAACATCCCGGAGAGCGAGCGGGACGAGTACCTGAAGTCTCTGCGCGCGGCCCTGGAGGTCGGGCGGAAGGTCCTGGCGGGCGGCGGCACCAGTCTGGACGCGGTCGAGCAGGTGGTCCGCTTCCTGGAGGACGACCCCCGGTTCAACGCGGGCAGGGGCGCGGTCTTCACGAACGAGGGCACCCATGAGCTGGATGCCGCGATCATGGACGGCCGCGATCTTTCGTGCGGCTCGGTGGCCTCTTTGAAGACGATCAAGAACCCGATCTCCCTGGCCCGGATGGTGATGGAGAAGTCCCCCCATGTGTTCATGGTGGGGCAGGGGGCCGAGAAGTTCGCGGACGAGATGAAGGTTGCGCGGGTGGATCAGAAGTACTTCTTCACCCAGAAGCGCTATGACGACTGGCAGAAGAAGCTGCGCGAGGAGAAGGAGAAGCAGGAGAAGGACAAGGACACGGTCGGGGCCGTGGCCCTGGACGTCCACGGCAACCTGGCCGCGGCCACGTCGACCGGGGGGATGACGAACAAGCGGTTCGGACGGCTGGGGGACGTGCCGGTGATCGGCGCGGGCACCTACGCGAACAACAGGACCGCCGCCATCTCGGCCACGGGCTGGGGCGAGCAGTTCATCAAGCACACCGTGGCGCACGATATTTCAGCCTTGATGGAGTACAAGGGGCTCACCCTGCAGCAGGCCGCGGACGAGGTCATCCACCGCAAGCTCCAGAAGGACGACGGCGGGGTGATCGGCGTGGCGCGGGACGGGTCGATCGCGCTGGTGTTCAACTCGGAGGGGATGTACCGGGGAGCGGCGGACTCGAACGGGAGGTTCGAGGTCGCTATCTGGTAGGGGGAGAGGGAGTTAAACTGCCGGCGCCTTGAGGCCTGTGACCCGCTCCAGGAACAGGATCGGCGACGTGATCCCTCCGAAGAGTCCGTCTCCCAGGGGGACGGTCACCGGCTCGGTACCGGCCGCGGCTTCTCCTGCGAGTCCCGCGAGGAGGGTTTGAAGATTGTCCTCCCAGAGCAGGTCGGGGAGGGGAGCCCCGAGATTTCCTCCTTCGATCCGGCGGACGCCTCGCGCCATGGCACGGAAGCGGAGGCTTCCCGGGTCGAAGCCCTGGACCGCGTCGAGCGCTCCGATCCAGAGGCCGCCTTCCGCTCCTCGCAGCAGGTCGGCGTCCGGACGCTCTCCGGGCAGCAGGAAGAGGTGGCTGGGCGCGGCTTCGTCGGGGGCGACCAGGTGCGGGGTCGGCCGGCGCTCCAGCTCCCGCGCCAGGCGCTCGTCTCTCGCCGGGGTGAGGAACACCCCGCGGTCGATCAGGTCGAGCGGGCGCTTGGCCGAGCCCAGGAGGTCGAACGGGAAGGGGAGCCCGCGCGGATCGGTTGCATCGTCGCGAAGGCTGATCGCACCATGAAAGACCGGCATGCCGAGGGATTCGCGGAGGAACGGGGGACCGTGATGGAACGCGGCGGAGGTCAGGGCGCGGAGGTTGAGCATCTCCAGGAGCGCGGCGGCTGCCTCCTGGGAGAGCACCACGGGTGTCGGGGGGAGGGGACCGTCCGGCAGGTCCAGCAGACCAGCCTGGGGTGCCATCCGCTCTCGCGCCCGGGCCAGGAGCGTGGCGGGGCCGAGCCCGGCCAGCGAGCGGGACGCGGTCGTGGCCATGCCCGCTCCCCCTCCGGCAGACCCCTGGCCGGCGGTCACCGAAGCCCACGCCGAGGTCGCCTCGGCCGCGCGCCGGAGCCCGCGGCTGTTCGCCACGACCATCCGCCCCTCGGCCCAGCCGAGGCGCACGGTCTGCCCCCCCTCCGGCAGGCCCCCGTCCGGCAGCCGCTGCACCAGCTCCCGGGCCCGGCCCGGCGTCATCCTCGCCAGCTCCGGATCGTAGAGCTCCGGGGGGGCAGCGGCCGGTCCGTCGTGCCCCTCGGGGAGGAGCGGCTGGGGCGAGGGCTGGGAGAGCCGGGCCTGGGCCAGGGCCTCGCGCACCGCGCTCTCCAGGTCGGAGATCTCTGCGCCCGAGGTGCGGTGGGTCCCGTATCTCCCGGATTGACGCACGCGGACGAGCACGGTCCGCTCCTGCTGTTCGTACGAGTCGCGCCGGCGTTTGCCGTTGCTCTCCTGCCCCCGCCGGGCTTCCACCCAGATCAGCTCCGTCGAGTCGGCGGGAGAGGTGGCCAGCGCCCGCTCCAGACGCGAAAGCATCTCGCTCAGGGCGATCAGGGGGGCTTGCGGGGGCATGGACGGCATCGCGCCGGAGCATACCAGGGAGACGCAGTTCTTTTCCGTGGCGTGGCCTTTGCACTTCGTGCTACGAGGCCATGCGACCGGAGACAGGGAAAACATTGATGATTCGAGGGCTTGTACCGCTTCTCGTGCTCGGTTTGGCGATTCTCGCCACCGCGCGACCCTCCTATGCAGAGGACAGTGCCGACCTCATCCTGCAACACGGGGTCTTCTACCCGGTCCAGCCCCCGGCGCGCGTCGAGGGGAGCCTCGCGGTCCGCGGCGGCCGCATCGTCTACCTCGGACCCGACGCCGGGGCCGAGCGCTTCCGTGGGCCGAAGACCCGGGTCATCGACCTGGCCGGCCGCACCGTCACCCCCGGCCTGATCGATGCCCACTCGCACCTGGCCGGGCTCGGACAGGCGCTCTCGCTGGTTGACCTGACCGCCGCCCCCACCTATGACGAGGTGATCCGCCGGGTGCGGGAGGCCGCGGCAAAGGTGCCGAAGGGCACCTGGGTCGGCGGCCGGGGCTGGGACCAGAACCTCTGGCCCGAAAAGGACTTCCCGACTCACGACGCGCTCTCCGCGGCGGTGCCGGACCACCCCGTCTGGCTCACCCGCGTCGACGGCCATGCCGCCCTGGTCAATGCCAAGGCCATGGAGATCCTGGGAATCGGACGCGAGGTCCAGGACCCGCCGGGCGGCCGCTTCCTCCGCAGTACTGGCGATGGTGAGGGCGCACCCACGGGCGTGATGATCGACAATGCCATGGATACGGTGGCCGGACGTCTGCCTGCCGGCACGGCCCAGGACCGGGAGCGCGAGCTCCTGGCCGCCGCGAAGCACTGCCTTGCTCTGGGTCTGACCACGGTCACGGACATGGGGGTCGGAGCGGTGGACGTGGCAGCCTACACGAACCTGCTCCACGCCCGGGAGCTGCCGATCCGCTCGGCCCTGTTCCTGGGGGACGACGAGCAGTGGCTCTCCACCTGGTTCCAGCGCGGGCCGCAGGTCGATCCCGAGTCCCGGCTGCTGATCCGCGGCGTCAAGCTCTACGCGGACGGCGCCCTGGGGAGCCGGGGGGCCGCGCTGCTGGAGCCGTACAGCGACGACGCGAACAACCTGGGCCTGCTCACCGCCACCGGCGCCCACCTGGAGGACGTCTCCCGGCGCGCAGCCCAGGCCGGTTTCCAGGTGGGGATCCACGCGATCGGCGACCGGGGCAGCCTGGTGGCGATCGACGCCATGGAGAAGGCGCTCGGAGGCAAGCAGGATGGCCGCTTCCGCCTGGAGCACACCCAGATAACGAGGGTGCAGGACCTCCAGCGCATGGCGAAGCTCGGAATCATCGCGTCCATGCAGCCGACCCACGCCACCTCGGACATGCCCTGGGCGGACGAGCGCGTGGGCGAGGGCCGGCTGGAGCGCGCCTACGCCTGGCGCAAGGTGCTGGATGCCGGCGGCCGGCTGGCCCTCGGGAGTGACTTCCCGGTGGAGTCGGCGGACCCGCGGCTCGGCCTCTATGCCGCGGTCACGCGCCAGGACCTCAAGGGTCAGCCCGCGGGCGGCTGGCTGCCGGGCGAGCGGCTCACCCGGGAGGAGGCCCTGCGCGGCTTCACCCTCGATGCCGCCTGGTCGCTCTTCCTGGACAAGGAGGTCGGCTCCCTGGAGGTCGGCAAGCGCGCCGACGTGGTGGTCTTCGCCCGCGACATCATGACGGTGCCCGAGGCGGAGATCCCGAAGGTGGAAGTGGACTACACGCTGGTGGACGGCAAGATCGAGTATCAGCGGGAGGGAGCGCGGCGGTGAAACGTCTCGTTCGCGTCCTGCTGATCGTTCTGCTGGCCCTGGCTGTGCCTGCCGTAGCCCAGGACTATGGGCTGCAGCGCCGCGCCATGGTCGACGAGCAGATCCGCCAGCGGGGCATCCGCGAGCGCACCGTGCTGCAGGCGATGGAGCAGGTGCCCCGGCACCTCTTCGTACCCGAGTCGGTCCGGCCCAAGGCCTACGAGGACGCGCCCCTTTCGATCGGTCCGGGCCGCAACATCTATCAGCCGTACGTGGTGGCGCTGATGACGTCTCTGCTCGAGCTCGACCGCGGCGACCGCGTGCTCGAGGTGGGCACCGGCTCGGGCTACCACGCGGCCATCCTGTCGCGCATCGCCCGGGAGGTCTACTCGGTCGAGATCGATTCGACCCAGGCCTCCCAGGCGAGCAAGCGGCTGTCGGGGCTCGGCTACGTCAACGTGTCGGTGCGCCACGGCGACGGCTACCAGGGGTGGCCGGACAAGGCCCCGTTCGACGCCATCCTCCTCTCGGTGGCGCCGCCGAAGGTGCCCAAGCCGCTGATCGACCAGCTCCGCGTCGGCGGCAAGATGGTGGTGCCGGTGGGCGGGTTCTTCCAGGACCTGCTCGTGATCACCAAGACCGCGGACGGCGTGGAGAAGCGGCGGGTCATCCCGGTCCGGCTGGCGCCCATGGCAGGGAAGGTGCGCGATGGCGAGTAGGCTCCGCCTGACGGTCGGGATGATCCTGCTCGCGGCTTGCACGGCAGGGGCAGCGGATGAGCTCGCGCAGGCCCGCCGCCGCATGGTGGACGAGCAGGTGCGCGCCCGGGGGGTGGAAGACCGCCGCGTGCTCAACGCCATGGCGCAGGTGCCGCGGCACATGTTCGTGCCCAAGGACATCCGCGGCCTGGCCTACGACGACCGTCCGCTGCCGATCGGCTGGAACCAGACCATCTCGCAGCCGTATGTCGTGGGCCTGATGACCGATCTCCTGGACCTGAAGCCGAAAGACAAGGTCCTGGAGATCGGCACCGGCTCCGGCTACCAGGCGGCGGTGCTGTCGCGCCTGGTCTCCGACGTCTACACCATCGAGATCGTGCGTCCCCTGGGCGAGCAGGCGCGCCTCACCCTCCGGAGCCTGGGCTACAGCAACGTGCACGCCCGCATCGGCGACGGCTACAAGGGCTGGCCCGAAGCCGCGCCGTTCGACGCGATCGTGGTCACCGCGGCCCCGCCGCAGGTCCCGAAGCCCCTCCTCGACCAGCTCGCCATTGGCGGCAACCTGGTCGTGCCCGAGGGGGACTCCTGGCAGGACCTCACCGTCTACACCAAGCAGCGGGACGGCAGCTTCCGGAAGAAGAACGTCCTCCCGGTGCGCTTCGTGCCCATGACGGGCGAGGCGCAGAAGAACGGCAAGAAGCGGTAAGAAGCCTTTCCCCGTAACTTTTCTGCCCTTTCCCCCGCCTGTTCAGATGGCTCCAGGCGCGTTGTGTGCATGAAATTGACGCGTCTCGATGTAGCGATTAGTCCCTGATCCAACCTAGGAGGAGGTTCGAGCATGAGCAGGATGTTCGCTGAGCGAAGCCGTTGGTTCTCGCCGCTTCTGGTCCTGATAACGGTCCTGGCGCTGGTTGGCCTGGCTGCTCCCGCGCAGGCGCAGCCCTTCGGGGCGTGGCTGACCCTGACCGGACAACCGACTCACGGCTATGTCCGTGTCCCCCATGCCGCGGCGCTGAATCCGGCGGGCGCCTTCACGTTCGAGGCCTGGGTTTCCATCACCAACTCCGCCGCCAGCGAGGACTGCCGCACCATCGCCGGCAAGAACTACCTCCAGGCCTGGTGGATCGGCCTCTGCACGGTGGGCGGCAGACCGACGCTGCGGTCCTACCTCAAGGGGGGCTCCTCGGCCAGGAACGGCGGCGAGATCGAGCCCGGCCGCTGGACGCACATCGCGGTCGTCTCCAACGGCACCCAACGCGCCCACTACATCAACGGCGAGCTCGCGGCCGTCTTCGCCGAGCCCGCCGGACCTCTGGGGTCCAGCGCCAGCGAGCTGCGGATCGGCAGCGACGTGAGCTGGCAGTTCACGCCCTCCGGCTCCATCGACGAGGTGCGCCTCTGGAACGTGGCCCGCACGGTGGGGGAGATCCGGGCCAACATGCAAGACCCGATCACCGCTCCGCAAGGCGGCCTGATCGCCGTCTGGGGCTTCGACGGCAACGCTCAGGACGTGGTGGGGTCGCACGACGGCTCGACCCAGGGCGCCGGCGTCGGCTTCCTGACCTTCCCCGTGGCCCTGAGCTGCGGCGCGACCACCGCCACCCACCACTGCCTGCTTGACCGCTTCTCGGTCAGCGCCCGCTGGCGGACCAACCCCCTGCCCGGCACGCTCACCGACGGCCAGGCCCAGGTGGCCGGCTGCGCCAACGCCGGCTCCGGCCTGTTCCAGTTCTTCAGCCCGAACAACTGGGAGATCATGGTCAAGGCGCTCGACGGCTGCGGGCTCAACGACCGCTTCTGGATCTTCTCGGCGGCGACCACCAACGTGTTCTACCGCATGGAGGTCTTCGACGTGCGGGCGGGTGTGCAGAAGATCTACTTCAACTACCCGGGACCGCCGGCGCCGGCCGTGACCGACGTCAACGCGTTCGCGACCTGCCCGTAAGGGTTTGATCCCGACTCCCCTCTCCCCGACCCTCTCCCCCGTACCGGGGGAGAGGGGGTCCTTCTATACTCTCTCCCGCATGCCCGAGCCTTTCGAGGACCGCCTGACGTCCCCGCGCTGGTGGCCGTTCTGGATCGCCTTTGCCGCGGCCCTGGCCCTGCGCCTGCTCTGGCTGGACGTCCGGCCCCTCCATCACGACGAGGGGGTGAACGGCTGGTTTCTCTACCGGCTGCTGGACGGCTACCGCTGGGAGTATGACCCCGAGAAGTTCCACGGTCCCTTCCTCTACTTCTTCGGCGCGCCGTTCGCGCTGCTGCTCGGGATGACCGAGATCGCCCTTCGCCTGCCCGTGGCGCTCGCCTCGTCCGCGATGGTCCCGCTGCTCCTCCCGCTGCGCCGCCGGCTCGGAAGGACCGGTGTGACCGCGGCGGCCTGGGTGCTGGCGGTCTCGCCCTCGCTGGTCTCCTACGGCCGCGACCTGATCCACGAGACCTACCTGGTCGCGCTCACCCTGGCCCTGATCGCCGCGGCCGTCCGCTGGCTGGAGGAGGGGAGTCGCAGGGACCTGATCCTCGCCGCGCTCGCCCTAAGCCTCCTCTTCACGGTGAAGGAGACGGCTGCCCTGACAATCGTCTCTCTCCTCCTGGGAGCCCTGGCAGTCTGGCTCGCCGCCGGCCGTCCCCCTCTCCCGCGAGCGGGAGAGGGCAGGGGAGAGGGCTCTTCGCGGACCTGGGGCCTCCTGGCCCTCACCCTGATCCTGCCCTACGTCCTCCTCTACACCTCCTTCTTCACGAACCCCCCCGGACTCGTGGACTCCTTCCGCGCCTATCTGCCCTGGGCGGAAAAGGGTTTCGAGGGCACGGGTCACGAGAAGCCGTGGCCCTACTTCTTCCGCCTACTCGGACAGTTCGAGCCGCTGGCCCTGGCGGGAGGCGTGCTCGGGAGCGCCGTGGCCTTCTGGCGCCGGGATCTCTTCGGCGTCTTCGTCTCCGTGGCCTGGATGGCGCAGCTCGCCGCCTACTCCGCGATCCCCTACAAGACGCCCTGGCTGGGGATGAACATGGTCCTGCTGCTGGCGCTCTCGACGGGGGTGCTCTTCGGAGAGATCGGGAGGCGCCGGTTTCCCGGAGCGTTCCGCGCCGCCGTGACCGTGGCCGGTCTCCTGGCGGTGACCTGGAGCGCGTCGAGGGCGGTGGAGGTCTCCTTCCTGCGCTACGACGACGAGAGCCTGGGCCTCGTCTACGTCCAGACTCACCGCGACCTGCGCGGCCTGATGACCCTGATCGACGAAGCCGCCGTCCGCTCGCCGCAGGGCAAGGGGCTCGCCATCCGCTTCTATACGGGCAACCGCTGGCCCCTCCCCTGGTACCTCCGGGACTACACCGGCGTCCTCTACACCAGGGAAGTCCCCATGGACCCCGCGGGCGACGTGCTGATCTGCGACTCCGGGCAGGAGCAGACCCTCCGGCAGCGCCTGAAGGGGAAGTACGTTCGCCGGAAGTACACCCTGCGGCACAAGGTGGAGCTGGTGGTGTATGTCAGGCCCTCCCTCCTGCCCCCGGAATCCTCTGTGAGATAATCACTCCAGCGATTGGCGAAATAGGAGAGGGTCTATGTCAGGACGGCGATCCAGGTCGTGCCTCCGGTTCTGCGTCTCCGCGGTTTCCGCAGTCTCTGCGGTACTGCTGGCCGCTTCCGTGCAGGCCGACGTCGTCCGTCCTCTTCCCTATGACCTGATCTACGTCCGCGCTCCGTACTTCGGTGCGGCGGCTGCGAACAGCGCCTGGCCCGACACGGTCCGGCCGCTGACTCCGGACCCGGGCGCGCAGCTCGTCCTCTTCAAGAAGGACGGCAGCCGCGAGGTGCTCTTCCCGCTGGACAGGTACCGCGGCCAGATCGATACCCCCGCGGGCAAGCCGCTGGCGTCGGGATCGGTTTCGGACCCCAACGTCTCCTTCGACGGCCGGTGGGTGCTCTTCACCTGGTACCACGACCTCACGAACGTCAACCCGCAGCGCGGCGACTGGCCCGGCCCGTACCTCTCGCGCGCGGGCTCCGACCTCTACAAGCTCGATCTTCAGACCCGCGGGCTGGTCCGCCTGACCACCCAGGAGCTGACCCCCAACACCGGCAACGGCGCGCGGTTCGCGCCCAACGACGCGAACGGCAACCATCCCCGGATCGGCGTGTTCAACACCGGCGGCACCTGGGCTCCGGACGGGCGCATCGTCTTCACCTCGAACCGCAACAACTTCCTGCCCCCGAAGGCGATGAACAGCGGCCAGCGGGTGCTCCAGCTCTTCGCCATGCGCGATATGCGCGACGGTGGCCGCGACCCGGAGCTGATCGGCCACCTGAACCTCGCCATGGCGCTCCACCCCCAGGTGCTGCTCGACGGCCGCGTCGCCTTTTCGAGCTGGGAGGAGCACGGCGTCCGCGACAGCCGCCAGTTCCCCCTCTGGGTCATCGGCCCGGACGGCCGCGGGTGGATGGGCCTCTCCGGCTTCTCCGAGCCCGCGCTCGTCCACCACTTCATGACCCAGATGCCGGGGGGCGACATCGTGGTCACCCGCTACTACAACCTGAACAACAACGGCTTCGGCGACCTGGTCCGCTACCCGCTCGATCCGGCGGGACCCGACTTCGGCAGCTCGGACCCCGATCCCGATGACCTCGACGCTGCCATCCCTTTCCAGCGCGCCGGCCAGGTCCGCCTCACCCCGTTCACGACCCCCGACGACTTCCCGGCCCCCTGCCCGGGGTGGGAGTCCAACCCCTACTCGTCGTCAGGCAGCGAGGGGCCGGCTCCCTGCGCGGGAGAACAGCGCCGCGGCAAGCTCACCCATCCCGCGGCCGCGCCCAGCGCGGTGGGCGATCCGGGGAAGGCCGACCTGCTCGCGGTCTACGCCCCGGGACCGGCCAACCACAACGGGATCTACGTGGGGTTGGGCACGGCCCTGCCCTGGTACCACGGCGAGATCGTCCTGCTCCCGGACGCCGAGCCGGTGCCGGTGCCGCCCGCGGGCCAGCCCGGCCGGCCGCCGCAGCTCGTCACGGTGCTCGCCGAGGACGGCTACAACCTCCAGTGGCCGCGGCCGGTGGTCTCGTGGAAACAGCTCTACGGCGTGGACGGTCCCGCCTCCTGGCCCGATCTCACCGACGCGCAGGTCCGGGAGGAGCGGCTCACCCCGGGCGAGCCGTTCGGCCTGATCGGCAGCTCGTCGCTCCTCTGGCGCGACACGGAGCCCGCGCTTGGCAGGTTCTGGGAGGACCGCGACCCCTTCAACACCGGCGACGAGGCTCCCAACCGCTGGATCCGCCAGGGAGGGGACGCGGGGATCTACGGCGACGACGAGGTCTGGGCCGTGCGCGTCCTGCTGCAGGTGCCGGCCACCGATCGGAGCTATCCGGACAACGGCCGCAAGTTCGCGGTGGTCGGCGGAGAGCGGATGCGGATCCTTGGCGAGGTCCCGGTGCGCAAGCCGGGCGCGCCGCGCCTGCTCCGGCCCGACGGCAGCCAGGAGGACGACACCAGCTTCCTCGTCCGCGTTCCGGCCGACGTCTCGGTCACCTTCCAGACGCTCGACCGCCGGGGCATGGTGCTGAACATGGCCCAGACCTGGCACCAGCTCCGGCCGGGAGAGGCGCGCTACGATTGCGGCGGCTGCCACGCCCACAGCAAGGAGCCGCTCGACTTCGAGCGTTCTGCCGCAGCTCGGCCCGAGTACGCCATCCCCGACCTCGCCCGCTCCACGCCGCTCCTGACCTACGACTCGGGCCAGCCCGGGGTGCGGACGGTCGCCTCCCACGCCGTGGCGGTCGAGTGGTTCCGCGACGTCGAGCCCATCCTGGAGTCCCGCTGCGCCTCCTGCCATGCCGGCAATGGCGGCGCGAGCCCGGCCGGCGGCCTGCCGCTCGCCCGCTCGGCGCCCAGGGTGACCCGCGACGGAGTGAGCTGGCCCGGCGCCTACTTCCGCCTGGCGCTCGACGCCGGGGCCGAGCTGTCGCCCGCGCCGCCGAACGGGGAGGCCCGCTGGTACCTGCCGCAGCTCACCCGCTGGATGCGCGCCTTCCAGTCGCGCCAGAGCCTGCTGATGTGGAAGGTCTGGGGTGAGCGCCTCGACGGCCGAGCCAACGGCGACCGGACGGACGATCTCGACTTCGTCCCCTCGTCCGCTCACCCCGTCCCCGCCATGACCGCGGAGGAGAAGCTGACCCTGGCGCGCTGGATCGACCTCGGCGCGCCCATCGACCTCGGCGCCCTCGGTGGGCCCTGGGGTTTCCTGGAGGACGACGTGAGACCGACACTGGTGGTCCGCCCGTCGGCGGAGCAGGCGCGGGCGGCGGGCGGGATCGACGCCCTGGAGCTCTCGGCCTTCGACGTGGAGAGCGGCGTGGTCCCAGGGAGCCTCACCGTCACGAGCAACCGCGCGCTGGGGTCCTTCGCCCCGGGAGCGAACCTCGCGGCCGGACGGCCGATCGACCCGAAGGGCTCCATCCTCCGCCTGCTCCTGCCGCGGCGGGTGAGCCTGACGGAAGGCGCGGTGCTCACGGTGACCGTGCGCGATGCCGCCGGTCACACCACCCGGGTGGTCCGGACCTATGGCGGCGGGACCGGAGGGGCGCCCGGAGTAGCGCTTTTCGACGCGGCAGGCTCCACATTTTCGGTCAAGGCCGGTCTGACAGCCGCCGCGCCCGAGAGCTCCTTTGCCTTCGGAAGACCCGGAGCCCGTCCAATCGCGGGGGACTGGGATGGAAACGGCCGGTGGGGGATCGGCCTCTACAACCCTGTGACGGGTGTGTTCGAGCTGAAGAACGGGCTTGGGGGCGGTACCCCTGACCTCTCCTTCCGCTTCGGCCCGATCGGCAAGAGGCTCCCCCTGGCCGGGGACTGGAACGGCGACGGCCGGACCGGGATCGGGCTCTACAACCCGGCGAACCGGGGCTTCCAGCTCCGCAACGACCTGAACCGGGGACCGGCCGATCAAGCCTTTACGCTTGCCTGGGCGAAATCGGCTTGGCTGCCGGTCGCGGGCGACTGGGACGGCGACGGCCGGGACGGCGTCGGCTTCTACGACCCCTCGACCTCGACCTTCTATCTCAAGAACGTCCCGTCGGGCGGCAACCCCGATCTCACCTTCCGCTTCGGAACGGCCAAGGCTGGCTGGCTGCCGGTGGTGGGGGACTGGGACGGCGACGGCCGGGACGGTGTCGGCCTCTACGACCGGACGGCCGGGACGTTCCGCCTCCGCAACACCCTGGGGCAGGGTCCGGCCGAGGTGACCCTGCGCTTCGGGCCGCTGGGCGCGGTTCGGCTGCCGCTGGCGGGAAGCTGGTAGCCTGTAGGAGGGAGGCTCCGTGATCAATAAACAGAATCCGGTCGGGGAGGAGAGCGCGAAGGATTTCTCGGAATCCTACGTCCCGTTCGAGGAGTTCGAGGAAGCCCCGGCGAACCAGATCGTTCAGCCGGATGCGATCATCGAGGAGGCGGTGGGAGCTTCGCCGGGAATCGTGTTTTCACCGTTCCGGCAGTTTCTGGCCCGGATCGGCGGAGCATCGGTGTACGTCTCGACGGGCGATGGCCGGCCTCTGGACCTCCCGTTCGACGCCCTGGTGATCCCCGCCGACGCCCAGGCGGCGCTCACCGGCAGCTTTGCGCTCCATGCCGAGGAGGTTCTTGCCGACGACTGGACCTTTTTCAAGGTGGGCGTTCATTCCTCGCTCTCCTCGCTCGGTGGCTCCCTGAAGCCGGACCACCCGGTCTTCGTTCCGATCCTGAGCCGTCCGTTCACGCTGATCGCCGCTACCGGCTGGGTGAAGGCCTCCGAGCGCGCCACGCTGGACGGGGCCGCGCAGGCGGTCCGGGCGGTGATCGCGGGCTGCCGGGTCCGCCGGCTGAGCCGCGTTGCGATTCCGCTGCTCGGGGCGCGGGGAGGAGGGCTCCCGCCGGTCCAGGTGGTGAGGGCCATGCTCGCCGAGGCCCGGAGCGCCCTTCCGGCCGCATCCGGAATCCGGGAGCTCACCATCATCGCCCAGGAAGAGGAGGCTTACGAGAAGGCCATCTCCCTCTTCACCCGCATCCCGCAGCGCTTCGCCAACGATCTGCCCGGAGGCGAGGACCTGCTGGACGTCGCCGGCGAGGTCCAGGCCCTGACCGACATCCTGCTCCTGCGCGACCTGCAGCCGCCGCTGGCGGTCGGCATCCTGGGCGGCTGGGGGACGGGCAAGTCGTTCGTCATGGACCTGATGCGCCGGCACATCCAGCACGTGCGGGGCCTGCCTCCCGGCGGGTGGGAGGCCAAGGGCGCGGGGCTCTACGTGGGCCACGTCTATCCGGTCACCTTCGACGCCTGGACCTACGCCAAGTCGAACCTGTGGGCCAGCCTGATGCAGACCATCTTCTTCGAGCTGAGCCGGCAGGTCCACCTGGAGCAGCGGATCCGCGACCGCTTCCAACCCGATCCGGATCTCGAAGGGCGGCTGTGGCGGCTCCTCCACGCCGCGAGCGACCGGGACCGCGAGGCTCTCCTCGACCTGGAAGGGCTGGAGGGATACCTGGAAGAGCTCTCCTCGCCGGAGGCGCAGCTCGACGCCGAGGGTGGCAGGGTCCTGTGGGAGGTGGTGGCCAAGCTGAAAGTGGGACAGCAGAGCGTCCTCGCGCAGAAGCAGGAGGAGCTGGCGAGCATCACGGCCAGCATCGAGGAGCAGAAGGCCAGCCTGGAGGAGGAAGTCGACAAGGCGCTCCGGGACAAGACCTACGAGCTGGCCTGGAGCAACGTGTCGGCGGGCCTCAAACGGATCGTGACCGAGGCGCTCTCGGCGACGCAGGGCGGGGAGGCGGTCGCCCGCGACGGCAGGGCAGCGCGGGACTTCCTGAGCCAGGTCGGCAGCGACGCGGCGGCCGTGCCGATGAGCCTCAAGGCCTTCTGGATACGGGTAAAGGCCAACCCCGTGGTCTCGGCGTCGACCGTGCTCGTCTTCCTGGTGCTGCTCGGGGCCGGCCTCCTGCTCGACGAGCAGCTCCCCAGGGCCGTGGCCTTCCTGGGCTCCGTCCTGACCCCGCTGGCCGCGGCCGTGCAGACGGCGAAGTCCTGGAGGGCGCAGGTGGCAGCCGCCTGGAGCGGGCTGGAAAGAGAGGTGCGGGCCGCGGAGTCCAGTGTCGAGAACGAGCGCGCGGCGATCCTCCAGAGGAAGCTCGAGGAATCGCCGGCCGCCGGGCAGCTCCGGGAGCTGGAGGAGGGCCGCCGCCGGCTCGAATCGGAGATCGGGCGGCTGCGCCAGCAGATCGGCTTCACTGCCGACTACGTTTCGGTCGCGGACCTGGTTCAGGCCCGGCTCGGCAAGGCCGAGTACGAGGGCGAGCTCGGCCTGCTCCACCGCGTGCAGCGCGACCTCGACGAGCTGAGCCAGGCCCTCTGCCTGCCGCCCGAGCACCCTCTCCACAGCCGTCTGCCGGAGCAGTTCCCGCGCGGCCCGGCGCGCATCGTCCTCTTCGTCGACGACCTGGACCGCTGCCCGCCGGAGCGGGTCGTCGAAGTCCTGGAGGCAGTGCAGCTCCTGGTCAAGACGCCTCTCTTCGTGGTCGTGCTGGCCATGGACGTCCGCTACGTCACGCGCGCCCTCGAAAAGGTTTACAAGGACATCCTGCTGCGGCACGGCAATCCCTGCGGGCTCGACTACATCGAGAAGATCGTGCAGATCCCCTACTCGGTCCGGCCGATCGACTCCTCTTCGGTGGAGCGCTTCCTGCGTGGCCAGATGGAGGTCCAGGCCGCGCAGGAGGCGGCCCCGGAGCCCCCGGCGTCCGGGTCTTCGGACTCCCAGGCCGGGCCGTCGTCAGCCTCCGGCAGGGTGGAGGAGCCGGCGCCGATCACGCCCGAGGTGGTCGCCTTCACCGTGGACGAGCTGGAGTGGGTCAAGCGCTGCTGCCAGAGGCTTCCCCTGTCGCCGCGCGCGGTCAAGAGGGTGGTCAACGCCCTGAAGCTGCTCAAGATCGTCTGGTTCCGGCCGAACCGGCACCAGCAGCCGGAGCCCGGGGTCCAGGAGGCCTTTGTCGTGCTTCTGGCGCTCTCGGCCGCCTACCCGAACGGGATGCGGAGCCTGTTCGAGGAGCTGTCCCGGCGTGCCAAGGAGGAATGGGGGGTGGGGATCGCGGCCACGCTCGGACAGCTCGCGCCCCGGCTCGGGGACCTGTGCTCCGCCGAGGAAGCCGCCGGCCTCGAGAAGAACCTGGAATTGATCCCCGCCGCGGCCACGGTCGACCCCGACCTGTGGGCGACGCTGGAGCTGGTGCGCTCGCTCAGCTTCGTGGCCGAGATCGGGTACGACCCGGCCGACGAGCGGGCATGGGCGGCGGACCCCAATCGGGGGTGATCCGCAGGTGATCCCCTGACCAGCGGGCCGGGGTGCTAGAATCCGCGCCCCGGCCCATGGAACAGCCTTCCGATCCCCTCACCGCCCCCTCCGAGCCGCGGCCGGAACGGCTCTGGAACCGCAACTTCCTTCTGCTCTGGCAGGGGCAGACGATCAGCCAGCTCGGCAACCAGGCGTTCTCCATAGCCATGATGCTCTGGCTGAAGCAGGCCACCGGCTCGGCCAGCCTCATGGGCCTGCTCATGTTCACCTCGATGATCCCGGGCGTGCTGCTCGGCCCGATCGGCGGCACCTTCGCGGACCGCCACTCGCGCATCCGCATCGCCCTGATCTGCGACATCCTGAGCGCGCTCGCCGTGCTCTCCCTGGCCTTCGCGATGTTCGACCATCGGGTGGTGGACAGGATCGATCCCGGGGCGGTGCGCTTCGTGATCGGGCTGATGTTCGTGGTCGCGACCCTGCTCGGCATCCTGCGGGCCTTCTTCACGCCCGCTTTCAACGCGGTCATCCCGGACTTGGTGCCCCGCGAGAAGATCCCGGCCGCCAACTCGATGAGCCAGATCTCGATCCAGGGCTCGAGCCTGCTCGGCCTGAGCATCGGAGGCGTGCTCTTCGAGGTCCTCGGAGCCAGCGTCCTCTACCTGGTCGACGGCGTGAGCTTCCTCCTCGCCGGACTCTGCGCGTTCCTGATCCGGATGCCCGCGCGCCAGACTCCGCGCAAGCCGGCCACGGACCACCCCTTCCGCGAGTTCCTCCGGGAGACCTCCGAGGGCTTCCATTTCATCTGGCAGCGGCCCGGCCTGCGCGACCTCATCGTCGTGGCGTCGGTGAACAACTTCCTGAGCATGCCCGTGGTGGTGCTCGCCCCGTTCTACGTGGAGCTCTACCTGAAGTCCGAGCCCCGGTGGTACGGCTTCCTGATGGCGTCGATCATCGCCGGCTCGATCACCGGCTACGTGCTCGCCGGCGTCCTGCGCCTGAGCGGCGCGGCGCGGCGGTTCTGGATGCTCACGAGCCTGCTCCTGGCGCCCGCCTTCTTCGGCGCGCTCGGGCTCGTGCGCTCCCCCTTCGTCGCCCTGGGAGGGACCTTCCTGATCGGCCTGGCCTTGGGCATCATCAACGTCTACTTCATGAGCATGCTCCAGATGGCCGCGCCCACCGAGCTGCGCGGACGGGTGCTGAGCGTGGTCTTCACCCTGAGCGGCGCCCTGATGCCGGTCGGCATGCTCCTCGGCGGCGTCCTGGGGGACCTGACGGGCAAGAACGTCCCCCTGGTCTACGGAGTGTGCAGCATCTGCGGCGTGCTCGTCGTGCTCGTCGGAATGGTGCGGCGGGAGCTGCGGGAGTTCCTGGCCAGCGGCTGAGTCGTTTTTCTCCTGGTTTTTCTCCTAAAATGGGAGTTTCGGAGGAAAACCACCTGCGCAGCACCGTTGGAGCTTCACCGAGCATGCAAGGTTCCTGGGAGCCCGATTTCTTCGTAGCCGATTGGCGGGTGCGCCCCGCCCTCGGACAGTTGGAGCGGGGGGACGCCTCCGTCTCCATCGAGCCGCGCACGATGCAGGTGCTCGCCTGCCTGGCCCGGCACGCGCCCAACGTGGTGTCCAAGCAGCGCCTGATCCGCGAGGTCTGGGGGGAGGCGTTCGTCACCGACGAGGTGCTGAGCCACGCGGTCTGGGAGCTGCGCAAGGCCTTCGGTGACGAGGCAAGGAACTCGCGCTACATCCAGACGATCGCCAGGAAGGGCTACCGGTTGGTGGCGGAGGTCTCCTTCGGCGCCGCGCCGGAGCCGCTCGCCGCCGGCAGCCGGATCGGCCAGTACGAGATCCTGGAGCCGCTGGGCGGAGGAGCGATGGGGGAGGTCTACAAGGCCAGGGACCTGCGCCTCAATCGTGTCGTGGCGCTCAAGTTCCTGCCCGCGGACCTCTGCCGCGACCCGAGTTCCCGCCGCCGCTTCCTGCGCGAGGCCCAAGCCGTGGCCGCGCTCGATCATCCCAACGTGGCGACGATCTACGAAACCGGAGAGACTGAGGGCGGGCGGGTGTTCCTCGCGCTGGCGTTCTACGAGGGCGAGACCCTCCAGCAGAAGCTCGAGCGCGGACCGTTGCCGCTTCCCGAAGCCGTGGGAATCGCGCGCCAGATCGCCAAGGGTCTGGCCGCGGCGCACAGCCGGCAGATCGTCCATCGCGACGTCAAGCCGGCGAATGTCGTGGTCTGCCCCGATGGCACGGTCAAGCTGCTCGACTTCGGGCTCGCCAAGATGACCGGGGCCACCACGCTGACCCGGCTCGGCTCCTCACCCGGCACTCCCGCCTACAAATCGCCTGAGCAGTCGAGGGGCGAGAAGGTCGATCCCCGTAGCGACCTGTGGGCGCTCGGTGTAGTGCTCTACGAGATGTTGACCGGCCGCGTCCCATTCGGAGGCGAGTACGAGCAGGCGGTGATCTACGCCATCCTGAACCAGGAGCCGCGGCCTCTGGAGGGGCCGTTTCCTCCTGAGGTGGCGGCGGTCATCGACCGGGCGCTGGCGAAGGATGCGGCTGGGCGGTATCAGACGGCGGAGGAGATGGAGGAGGCGCTGGCGGGCATTCCGCTGGAAGGGAGTGGCGAGGTTGCGCAGCGACCGCCAGTGTCAAAAAGTGGCCAGTTGCCCCAGAAAAAGCAAGGACGATTGTCCTTCCTGATTGTACTGTCTTCCTTGGTGGTGCTCGCCGTCGTCGCTGGACTCTGGTATTTGTATTTGAGGGAGCATCGGTGGGATTTCGCGCCCGAGGTGAAGCGGCTGGTAGACCAGGGGGAGGTGTTGGAGTGGCGGGGCGATACCAAGCGGGATTTCACGAACGCCGAAAAAGCCTACCGCAGCGCCTTGGCGCTGGATCCGGACAACCCACTGATCAAGGCACAGCTCGCGGCGCTGCTGAGCAGGTACGAAGCCAATTTTCCCGAGCCGAACCGGCGAGAGGAGCTTCGCCGGCTGATCGAGGAGACGGTGGAGCGCACACCCGGCGATCCAAGGCCATGGGTGGCGAAGGCCAAGCTGCTGCTGCTGGAGGGCAAGCCCAAGGAAGCCGAGCAAGCGGCGATCAGGGCGACCGAGGAAGGACCGGACTCCGATCGCGGCTACACGGTGCTAGGCGAGGCGCTGATCGCCCAAGGTCGACAGGATGAGGGTCTCAAGAAGCTGGACCAGGCTGTCGATGTTGGTCAAGGTCACATACGCGCGGGCCTGGTTCTCGCCTTCCACCTCAAGAACTTCGGCAGGAAGGACGAGGCGGCCGCCGAGCTGCGCAAGGTACTTGACTACGACCCCGAGCACCCGACCGCCCTACTGACCCTGGGTTCGGTTTATCTGGAAAGCGGGCGCTACCGGGAGGCGATCCCCTTGTTCAGAAAGGTTTTTGAAACAACCCGTGACCACCGGGCAGCGAACAATCTGGGTCTCGCCTACCTCAATCTGAACGAGGCCCCCGAAGCGATCGAGGCATTCACCCTGGCGAATGAGCTGGACCCCAATCCTTTTACGGCGCGCAACCTGGCCGAGCTCCACGAGAAGATCGGCCGGAAGGATGAGGCCCACCGCTGGTACGAGACTGCCCTAGCAGGCTTTGATGACTGGCCTGCCCAGGGCGCTTGGCGTGCGGACCTTCTGTACAGCCGGTCTTTCTGCGCCGCCAAGCTGGGCCGACACGGCGAGGCTCTTCGCAATATTGAGGAGGCGATGGCGCTCAGACCGAACGAGAACGCCTTCGCCTTCCGTGCCGCTCAGGTCCATGCCATGGCTGGGCGGCGGACGGAGGCCCTTGTCCAGGTCGGGCGGGCCATTCAGTTGGGCTTCCCGCGCGATGACCTGAGCAATGACCTCGTTCTTCAAGTCTTCCGGGAAGATCCGGAGTTCCGGGCGATCCTGGAGTCTGTGCCCTGAGACGCCTGCGTGCCTCTAGGACGTACCTCACGGTCGCACGGGGATCTGGTCTCCTTGTGTCTCGGGCCCAGAACGCGTAAACCTATCAGGCGAGCCGTCTCGCCGCCTTCCAGTTCCAGGCCCAAATCTTGGGGCAGGCTCAAGCAAGACTACGTCATCATCCCGAATCTCCAGGAAAACCGGGCGAAATGAGAACTTCAAGCGGTCCATTACAATGGTCATCGGGTTGGCGAGCGCGTACTCGCCGAATGCCGAGTGCGGCAGGTCGCCCGCGAAGTGGAGTCCCACAGCCCGTCCATCGGCGTCCGATACCCAGACCGCTCCCGAGTCGCCAGACTCGCTGATGCGCTGGTCAGGATCCACCGGTGCGATGTGAATCTGGTCCTCGAAGACCTGTACGGCTCCGCTACCGTACTCGATCGTCGAAGAGAAGTAGAGGCCGTCTACGAATCCAGGTGTCGTTTCGGTAGAGCGTCCTGACTTGCGTACCCTCATCCCGAGGTGAGGACTGACCACGTCGGAGATGGGCTGGGTCAATCCCAGGATCTCCCCGGCACAGTAATGACGGTTGCCGGTCAGCTCGGCGAGAGCCGCATCGGTCTGAGAGTCGAAGCTCCAGCGCTTCAGACGGGCGACGACATCGGCCTCCTCCCTCCCCCGGTCGAACGGAGCGGGCTGGAGACAGGGGTTCCCGATCTCTGCGTTCAGGTTCCCAGCGAGTACGTGCCAGTTGCTCAGGATGCAGACGCTGCCGTCAGTTTTATCCCATACCAAGGCACCCAAAGTTCCGACCGGCGCCTGCGGGCTGCCGATGCTGATCCCGCCGACCAAGGGATCGATCCGCAGCCGGCGGTTGATCCTGGTGCGATTGAGCGGCCTTTCAAGGACCGCGCTTCGCCGAGAGTTCGAGGTAAGGTGGTACTCGGCCTCGATGACATCGCGAGCGACAGTGACGGGTTTGCCGTTCGCATCAAGGCAGTCTTGCACGGGTTCCTTGCCCTTGTAGTCCTTGCTCTTGGACACGAGCTCACGCGGGTGATCTTTGAAATACCTGTCAGGCAGCTTGCGCTCGACATGGATACGAAGAGCCGGAGTGTCGGAAAAAATGCCATTTTTGATCTTGTAGCCGATATCCACGGCAAGGACTCCAGGGAGGCGCAGCAGCCGGCGGCGGTTCAGATGGAGCACTTCGACGAGATTTTCCCATTCCGGATCACTGCTCTCGTCCTTGCGTCGGCGGCCCTCAGCCGGAGCAACGGAGTTCGTCCGATTGAGCCGCCTCGGCTGAAACGTCGCTGTCGGGCGCTCAGCGGGAAGCTTCCAGGGTTCGTATCCATTAGCCATGAAATCCCCTCCAAGGGTGGTTGACAGCTCAGCAGTCTCGCGTTCTATAGACGGCCCTGACACGCAAGTTCCGGAAGAAGACTTAAAGATACACGAAAGGCGGGAGGGACGGGCCCCCGGCACGGGCCCGTCCCCGATGTTTGGAAGAAATCCATCAATTGTCAAAGAACGCGAGGAGGCGCGGCTCGTAGCCGTCCTCCTCGAATGTCTGCACCTTCCTACGAACGCGGATTCACCTCCGTCTAGACGCTCCGGCTTGGAACTTCGTATGCCTGTATCGAAGGTCACAAGGAGGTGTGAAATGGCGATCCTGTTTCTCTCGATGAGCTTTCCCACGCTGCAGATGCCGAGCAGCCAGGTGCCCGGTTTCCACGAGCAGCACACCCTCCTCGGGATCGACCCGGCCGGGTCTCGCCCGGCAGATCCAGCCGCTGTTCCGGCAGGGCGGGATGCAGCCGTTCCGCGACCGCCCGCGCAAGACAGCGCCGGAGCCGCCTCCGGTTCTCCGAAGGGTCGCCTTCTCCGCTTCCGCTCCTGACCCGCGAACCAGTCTCTCCTCCCGTGCCGCCGGCACGTCCCCGCTTCTCAGCTCCCTCTGCAAGCCGTCCTGGCCCGTCCCGAGCACCGTTGACCCGTCAAAAGTTCGGTTGAGCCGTCGAAAGTTCTACTGAGCGGTCCAGAGCAACTCTGGACGGCTAAATCCTCGGTTGAGCGGTCCAAAATTTCATTGACGCGTCCGGTGAAACTTTTACGCGTCGCGAGAAACTCTGACGCGTTAAAAATTTGGCTGAGCCGTCGATTCCTCCGTTTAGCCGTCGAAAATTCCGCTGAGCGGTCCAGCGGAATTTTTAGCGATCGAGAGTAGCTCTGGACGCCTAAAAATTCCGTTTACGCGTCGAGCGAACCCAGCGAGCGCTCCGCGAGCTGCTTTCCGGCTCTTCCGCGACGCTCCGGGGCCGGGGAAACGTATGAACGTCTGATGCCGCGGGTGCCGGACCGGGCCCGGCCTCTCTATACCGGCCCGTTCCTCCCGCCTTTTCATGAGCCGGGAAAAACGGCGGCCGGTCCGTCGAGATCCAGCGAGAGGAGAGCTCGAATGCCAACTTCACGCCTGGGGATCGCAGGTCTCGTCGTGCTGGCCCTGGCCATTCCAGCCGCGGGCCTGGTGCCGCTGCCCATCACGGCGCGGTGGTATCTCACCATCGCCCTCATCGTCGCTTTCCTGATGCTCATCGGCAAGCTGCGCAACGACCGCCTCGGCGGCTTCCTGATCGACAACCGCAAGAAGGTCAGCCTCTCGCGGCTGCAGCTCGTGGGATGGACGGTGCTGATCCTCTCCGCGTTCAGCACGGCGGCGTTCTGGAACATCCTGCACGGTGTGAAGGACCCGCTGAGCATCGTCGTCCCCGAGCACGTCTGGGCGCTGATGGGCATCAGCGTGACCTCCTTCGTGGGCTCCCGCGTGGTGAAGAGCTCCAAGCGGGCGACGGGCCATCTTGCGGAGAACGTGACCCCGATGGCGGCGCGGACCACGGACATCTTCAAGGAGGAGGACGAAGGAACTGAGGAGACGGTCGATCTCGGCAAGGTCCAGATGTTTCTGTTCACGCTGATCGTCTTCGCGGCCTACGCCGTCGCGCTGGGCACGCTGCTCCTCGATCACGAGAGCAAGCGCTCCGTGATCCAGGCGTTTCCCGAGCTGAGCGAGGGGATGCTGGCTCTGCTCGGCTTGAGCCATACCGGCTACCTCGCCAACAAGGCCGTCCCAGCGAGGACCGACGAGCGCCTGGCCGGCAGCAGGGGAGTGAACACCAATGTTGGCCAGTGAGAGGCAGACGGCCGCGCCGCCCGAACCTCGCCGGACGAGCTCCGCCGCGGGATGGGTGGCGGCGCTGCCGCTGGCCATCGGTCTGGTCGCGGCCGGGGTGGAGCCCGGGACCCGGGTTCCGCAGGCCGCTGCGCCGGTTGCCGCGGTCCGGACGGCCGCGGCGCCCGCGGCTCAACCGCTCGTCCCTTTCGACGTCTCGGAAAACACGATGGTGGCCCACTTCATCGACGTGGGCCAGGCCAATGCCACCCTGCTGGAGTTCGCCTGCGGGGCGGTGCTCATCGATGCCGGAGCCCAGGATCAGGCGCAGGTGACCGCCCTGTTGAGCTATCTCAATGGTTTCTTCACCCGGCGGCCGGACCTGCAGCGGACACTGAATTCCATCGTCGTCACCCACAATCACGTCGACCACACCCGCGCCCTCCGCGAAGTCGTGGAGCGCTTCAAGGTGGAGCGGTTCCTGGAGAACGGCCAGCGCGGCGGCCTTGCGGAAGGAGACAAGGACGTCGACTGGGTGCTGGCGAACCGCTCGACCGGCGGGCGCGCCATCACGGTGACGGATGTCAATGACGGGTTGATCACCGGCACGGATGGATTCACCGACGGAGAGATCGATCCGGTGGCATGCCCGGGAGTTGATCCCGAGATCCGGCTGCTCTAGGCGGATCTCGATGAAGATCCGGGCTGGGGGGAAGACGAGTTCGGCAACAAGAACAATCACAGCATCGTGGTGCGGGTCGACTTCGGGGAGAGCTCGTTCCTCTTCACCGGCGACATGGAGGAGCCGGCGATCGAATCGATGGTCGCCTTCTACGATCCGAGCGAGACGCTCGACGCCGACGTCTACCATGTGGGTCACCACGGTTCATACAACGGCACCACGGAAGGGCTCATGCACGCGGTCACGCCGGACATCGCGGTGATCTCGATGGGCCGCTGGGACGACGAGAAGCCATGGACGGCCTGGGCCTACGGTCATCCGCGGGAGCACGCGGTCGAGCTGCTCGAAAGCGAGATCACGAATCGGCGGTCGCCGCGCCCGGTCCACGTCGCATCCGCGGTGAAGCAGTTCTACTCCACGACCATGCGAGACGCCATCTACGGCACCGGCTGGGATGGCAACATCCAGATCCGGGCCACGGCGGACGGCAAGCAGGAGGTCCGCACGGAGTAAGGGGTGTAGCCTTGGCACGGGATGCGGAAGCTCCTGGAGACCAAGAGGAGATACCTGCCATGCTCCGAGACGCTGTCCGTCTTGCAGGGTTGTTGTTGCTGACCCCCGCCTCCGGGCTCGCGGCCCCGCTCGCCCCGTGTCCTGCGGGAGCGTGGCCGGAGGGAGCGGAATGCCGGCATGTGCGGGTGCCCGAGGACCGGACCATTCAGGGTGGCCGCATGCTGGATCTTTTTCTCGTCCGGCTACGGAGCACCGGACCGGAGTCGGCACAGGGAGCCGTGTTCTTCCTGGCTGGTGGACCCGGAGAGGCGGCGAGCGAGAGCGCGGCGGACCTTCCCGGCGCCCTTGCCGTCTTGCGATCTCGCCGTGACCTCGTCTTCGTCGATCAGAGAGGCACCGGCCGGAGCCATGCGCTGACCTGCCCCGGTCCGTTCCGGTCCAGGGTCGAATTCGGCGAGCTGTCCGCGGACGATGTCCGGGCGTGCCGGGAGGTGCTGGAGCGCCGGGCCGATCTGCGCCGCTATACCACCTGGGATGCGGTGGCGGATCTCGAGACGGTTCGCCAGGCGCTCGGCTACGAGAAGATCGACCTCTTTGCCGCCTCCTACGGAACGCAGGTCGCCCAGGCCTACCTCCGCCGGCACGAGGAGCGAGTGCGGACGGCCGTTTTCGTCGGCGCTCTGCCGCTGGCCCCGGAGCTCGTGCTTTTCGATTCCCGGGATGCCGAGAGGGCGCTCCGGCTTCTGTTGCAGGATTGCGCTGCCGAGCCGGCCTGCGCGGCGGCCTTCCCGCGGCTCTCCGAAGAGACGGCCGAGGTGCTGAAGAGGCTCGAGCAGAGCCCCGTCCGGGTGAAGGTGGCCGATCCCGCGGGCGGTGATCCGCGCGAAATCCTGCTCGATCGCCAGACCTTCGCCCGGGTTCTGCGCACGCGCCTGTACAGCGCCGGGGCGGCGGCGCGGGTGCCGCTGTCGCTCCATCGGGCGTTCACAGGCGACTATGCTTCCATGGGCCGCGCGGCGGTGGCGATCGCTCACGCGCAGAAGCGGCACGAAAGCCTTGGCATGTTCCTCACGGTGATCTGCTCGGAGCTGATGGGCTTCGTCGGCGAAGCGTCCATCCGGCGCATGGCCGAGGGGACTCTTTTCGGCCCCGAGACAACTCTCGGATGGTTGCAGAACTGCAGGGAATGGCCTCGCGCAGACCCCCCGCCGGACTTCGCGGCTCCGGTGCGGAGTGACGTTCCGGTCCTGCTTCTGTCGGGCCGGCTCGACCCTGTCACACCTCCGCACTGGGGAGAGCAGGTCGCCGTGTTCCTGCCCCGCGCGCGGCAGATCGTCTTCGCCGCTTCCTCTCACTTCCCCGAGGGGGATTGCGCGAGCGGCCTGGTGGCGCAGTTCGTGGAACAGGCCAGCACCGCTAGACTCAATGCCCGCTGCGCGGAGTCGGAGGTCCGGCCTCCGTTCTTGCTGCCGGAGGGGTGAGATGGTCAGAGAAGCCTTCACAAACCGCCAGAACAACAGATCCCGGCTGCCCTGGCGCGCGGTGCTCGGCGGGCTCGTCCTCGGCGGGCTCGTCTTCGTCGGGACTGGCTGCGCCTCGCCGCCTCCGGGCAGGATCGAGCGCGTCGCTGCCGACATGATCTCCTTCCCGGCCGTGGTGACCGCGGACCGCTTCGAGCGGCGTCTCCTCGGCATGCCCGGTTATCACTACATCGTCTGGAGCGACGGCGGGGCTGCGCCGGCCGCGCTGTTCCAGGCCGCGGTGAGCGACGTCCAGGTGCTCGAGGCCCTGCAGGCCCTGGGCGCGAGACCGGGAAATGCCCTGGGGATGGAGACCTGGGAGCGGCGCGAGGACCCGGACGCCAAGGCGCCGGAGGAGATCATCCAGGGGCCGGTGGTCGAAGTGCTGGTGCGGGTCCCCGGGCGCCGGGAGCCTCTCACCATGGATCAGATCCTCCTCGATCCGGGAGGCCGCGGCTTCGAGATGCGCTTCGGCGGCCACCGGGCCAACATCCACCATTGGCACTCGGGATGTGTCGTCTGCCTCTACTCCTGCCCGGGGAGCAAGGTCGGCAATGCCCGCTACACGGTCCGGGATTATGTGAAGGACCCGGCCCGCTTCCGGGTCCGCCCCGGCGTGCTGCCCCGGGACGGCACCGAGGTGAGCATCCTCCTCCGCCTCGTGAAACCCGGCGGAAGCTGAGTTGTCCTTGAAGGACAGCCGGGTGCGCCTGCTGCTGGTCGGTGCCGGTCACGCCCATCTGGAAGTCCTGCGCTGCCAGGCGCTTCATCCTCATCCGAAGATCGACCTGACACTCGTCTCGCTGGCGGAACGCCACCACTATTCGGGCATGGTCCCGGGCTACCTGCAGGGACAGTACGAAGAGCGGGAGATCACCTTCGACCTGCCGGGGCTCGCCACCTGGGCTGGCGGCCGGTTCATCCAGGCGCGGGCCACGGCGCTCGATCCCAAGGCGGGACCCAAGGCGGGAGAGATCCACCTCGAAGGCGGCGGCGTCCTCGGCTACGACCTCGTCTCCTTCAACGTGGGCTCGCGGACAGCGGGCGATGAGGACGAAGCCGTCCGGAGAAACGCGGCCCTGGTCAAGCCAATGTCCCGCGCCGCGGATCTCCGGAGGCGGCTGAAAGAGCTCGCGGGAAAACCCGGAAACGACCACAGGGCCGTGGTCGTCGGGGGAGGCGCGGCGGGCGTCGAGATCGCCTGCGCGATCACAGCGTTGCTCGACCGGGCCGGCTGCGGACATCAGGTGACGGTCCTGGAAGGCTCCGATGCGATCCTCTCCGAATATTCGGAGCGCTTCCGCCGGCGCGCGGCTGCCGTCCTGGCCAGGAAAGAGATCGCGACCCGCACCGGAGTGCGCGTCGAGAAGGTCGAGCCCGATGCGGTCCACCTCCAGGACGGCTCGCGGCAGAAGTCGGACCTGACGGTCTGGCTGACCGGCGCCGCGGCCTGGCCGCTGTTCGGGCAGTCGGGGCTGCCGGTGGATGAAAAGGGTTTCCTCCTGGTGGACGACGCGCTGCGCTCGACCGCCGATCCGCGAGTTTTCGGAGCCGGCGACTGCGTGACCCTTGAGCGCTATCCCGGGACTCCCAAGGCCGGGGTCTACGCCGTCCGAGAGGCGCCGGTCCTCTGGCAAAGTCTCCTTGCCGCGATCGAAGGCGGGAAGCCGCCGCGCTACGAGCCGCAGCGGAGCTTCCTCTCGCTCCTCAACACCGGAGACGGCAAGGCGTTGCTGCGCTACAAGGGGCTCATCGCTCACAGCCGCTGGGCCTGGATTCTCAAGGACCGGATCGACCGCGGGTTCATGGCGCGGTATCAGCCTCCGTAGGGGAGACACCACGCGGATCGGGCTTGGCCGCCAGGCTTTGGGAGCTTGCCGAAGACTTTTCCCTTCTCGCCGGAGGCCTTTACCTTGTCAGCTCGGACCATTTCCGGGCCGCCGAGACTCGTTTGCCTCTCGCCCAAACCTATCGCCGTCTCGCCGAAAGCCATTGCCCTCTTGTCCCGGGTCTTTCCCGCTTCGCCGAAACCCTTCGGCCTCTCCGCTTTGGAGTTTGCCGGGTCTCCGTAACTTATCGGCGTCTCTTTGTAAGCGATTGGGCTCTCTCCCTGACCTATCGGCGCCACTCCGCAAGCTATCGGCGTGTTCCTGTAAGCTATCGGCGCCTCTCCAAAAGCTGTGGGCGTGTCCCTGTAGCCTGTTGGCGCCTCTCTGCAAGCAATCGGGCTCCCGCCGAAACTTATCGGCGTCGCTCTGTAACCTATCGGGCTCTCGCCGATAGCTTTCGGGCGGCCGCCGACGGGTAACGGAGAGGCGCCAATAGCTTTCGGGCAGCCGCCGACGGGTAACGGAGAGGTGCCAATAGCTTTCGGGCAGCCGCCAACGGGTAACGGAGAGGCGCCGATAGCTTTCGGGCAGCCGCCGACGGGCAACGGAGAGGTGCCAATAGCTTTCGGGCAGCCGCCGACGGGTAACGGAGAGGCGCCAATAGCTTTCGGGCAGCCGCCGACGGGCAACGGAGAGGCGCCAATAGCTT
>Ga0190265_10000227_pt1 | contig 51382 bp, 49 predicted proteins | sample Popmic124T_FD_133135 | JGI IMG/M metagenome (GOLD analysis project Ga0190265, IMG submission 133135) | Populus adjacent soil microbial communities from riparian zone of Indian Creek, Utah, USA - 124 T | ecosystem: Environmental > Terrestrial > Soil > Riparian zone | place: USA: Utah | collected... | reverse complement strand
GGGCACGGCCCTCATCGGCGAGGACTTCGACTACACCTTCACCGAGCGCGAGCGCCCGATCTTCCGCATCCGGGGCGACAGCATCCGCGCCGACCAGGGGGGCACGATCTTTCTCGACGGCGTGGGCCTTACGCTCTACGACGAGGAGGGGCGCGCCTACCACGTGGAGAGCCGCCAGGCGAGCTTCAACCGCGAGAGCAACGAGGGCCGGCTCCTGGGCAACGTGATCCTCAAGGGTCCGGCCGGCCTGATGCTGCGCACGGCCCAGCTCAACATCAACGAGAAGGGCAGGGTGCTGGTCAGCCCCAAGCCCGTGGCCCTGCGCTATGCCGACATGTACACGGCCAACGCCCAGAGGATGAGGGTGAACCTCGACGACGAGATGTTCGTCCTCGCGGGCCAGACGCGGGTGCAGAGCCTCCCCGGCGCCGAGATCCCCATGGCCCTCACGGCCGAGCGCACCGTCTACGACCGCAAGCAGAAGCTTCTCCGGGCAGAGGGCAACGCCACGCTGAGGCGCGGCTCCGAGCAGGTCCGCTCCCAGCGGCTCAGCGCCCACCTCACCCCCGACGAGAGCGGCCTGCAGTTCGTCCGCGCGCAGTTCAACGTGAGCGGCCGTCTGACCGGCGACAGCCCCACGGCGTCCGTCGTCCGCTTCACCGGCCGCGACCTGGCGGTCCAGATGCAGCCTGACGCGGAAAACCAGCCGCGCAAGGTCGTGCTGGAAGGGGGCGAGAAGAACCGCGCCATGATCGAGACGACCGGCGCCGGTCCCGGGGGAGGCATGATCCGCACCCTGACGGCCCTCCAGATCGAGGGGATGCTGGCCCTGGGCGCGCTCACCGAAGCCGAGGCGTTCGGCGGCGTCGACCTGCGCGAGACCACGCGCGGAGGCGGCCAGAAAGAGGTCCGCCGGGCGACCGGCATGCGCGCCAAGGCCGGATTCCGCGGCGGCGAGCTCGCCACGGTCGAGCTGATCAACAAGGTCGTGTTCCGCGATCCGCAGACCCGGGCCACGGGCAACCGGGCCTCGCTCGACCTCGACTCGGGCCGCGGCGAGTTCTTCGGCGAGCCGGTCGAAGCCGTGAGCGAGCGCGGCCGGATGACCGCGCCGCGGATCCTCTACAACGTCGAGAACCAGGTCCTGAACGCCGTGGGCGGCGTGCGCGCCGTGATGGAGCAGGAGTCGGACTCGGAGCTCGCGGGCACGCCGCTGGGCGAGGGCGAGGGGCCCGTCCATGTGGAGTCGCGGGAGGCATTCTGGCGCAAGGAGCCGCAGTCGTTCCTGTTCCGCGGCGACGTCCGCGCCTGGCGCGGCGAGAACCTGATGCTCACGACCGAGCTGCAAGGAAACCAGGTCGAAGACACGCTGACCGCGACCGGCGGGGTCAAGACGCTGTGGATCCCGGCCGACAGGGCCGTGGCCCGGGCGCAGGGCAAGCCGCAGCCGGCATCTTCAGGAGCAAGCCGCGCTCCGGTCGAGGTGGTGGCGCAGGAGATGGTCTACCGCGAGGGGGGAGGGATGCTCACCTACACCGGGTCCGTGCGCGTGGTGCAGGAGGGCAAGACCCTCACCTGCGACCGGCTGGACGTGGACCTCGCCGAGGACAACAAGGCGGAGAAGATGACCTGCACCGGCGACACGAAGCTGAACGATCCCAAGGAGGGACGCCAGATCGCCGGGCAGAAGGCGGTGTACGATCTGGCCGCGAAGAGGATGGAGATCACGGGCGACAAGGTCACGATGCGCGACAGGGAGGGCAACCAGGTGCAGGGGAAGCGCGTCATCTACTTCGTCGACGACGGCAAGGTGGAGGTCAAGGGCAAGGACGACACGCCGGCAACGCCGGCAGCATCGGCACCATCGGCTGCGGGGACGGGAAGCGGGGAATGACGACGGCGCGCCGGCAGAAGCTCTCCACCCTGAACCTCCGGAAGGTCTACCGCGGCCGGGCCGTGGTGAAGGACGTGTCCATCGAGGTCGGCCCGGGCGAGATCGTCGGCCTCCTGGGTCCGAACGGCGCGGGCAAGACCACGACCTTCTACATGGTCGTGGGGCTCACCCCGCCGGACTCGGGCGAGGTCTTCCTGGGCAGCGAGGACATCACGGAGCTGCCCATGTACCTGCGCGCCCAGCGCGGCATCAGCTACCTGCCGCAGGAGCCGTCGGTGTTCCGGCGCATGAGCGTGGAGGACAACCTGCGCTCCATCTTCGAGACCCTGGACCTGTCCCACGCCGAGCAGGAGCGGCGCATCGACCAGCTCATCGCCGACTTCGGCCTGGCCAAGGTGCGCAAGAGCAAGGGCTACTCCCTGTCGGGCGGCGAGCGGCGGCGGGTCGAGATCGCGAGGGCCCTGGTGATCAGCCCTTGGTATATCCTTCTGGACGAGCCGTTCGCCGGCATCGACCCGATCGCGGTGCTGGACATCCAGGGTATCATCCGGCACCTGAAGTCGATGGGGATCGGCATCCTCATCACCGACCATAACGTGCGGGAAACATTGAAAATAACCGATCGGGCCTATATCATCAACAACGGCGAGATCCTGCGAGCCGGATCACCCGCCGAGCTGTCGGCGGACCCCCAGGTCCGAAAGATCTATCTCGGAGAAGAGTTCACTCTTTGATTGTCAGGTCGTCTGAATGGCGTTAGAGCAAAAACTTTCCCTGAAGCTGGCGCAGAAGCTGGTGATGACGCCGTCACTCCAGCAGGCGATCAAGCTTCTGCAAATGACTCGCATGGAGCTGGATACGCTCCTCACCCAGGAGCTGGTGGAGAACCCGATCCTGGAAGAGGCCGGTGACGTCATCGAAGAGAAGGACGCCACGCCCGAGGAGCGCCAGGAGGCGGCGGCGGAGACTCCCGAGCAGCCGATCGACCAGACCGATTCGATGGAGAACATCGACCTCGACGCCTACTTCGGCGACTACTGGGAAGGCTCGGGCCAGTCCTCCATGATGGAGGAGCGCGACGAGCCGCCCATCGAGAACAGTCTCACCCGCGAGCCCGACCTCTACGACCACCTCCTCTGGCAGCTCCACATGGCCGACGTCACGCCGCGCCAGAGGGAGATCGCCGAGCTGATCATCGGCAATCTCAACCCGGACGGCTTCCTGGTCGCCACCCCGGAAGAGATCCGGGAGATGGGGGAGCACGAGGGTCATCAGGAGGGGAATGGCGAGTGCCGCAACTACTCGCTGGAGGAGGTCTACGACGCGCTCCGCCTCGTGCGCAGCCTCGACCCGCCGGGCATCGCCTGCCGTGACCTCCAGGAGAGCCTGCTCCTCCAGATGGACATCCGGGAGGTCCCCCAGGACGCCCTCGCCCGCCGCATGATCTTCGAGGCCTGGGACCTCTTCCTGCGCCGCCAGTTCCCCGCCGTCGCCAAGAAGCTTGGCGTGGAGCTCGCCGAGCTCGAAGAGGCGGTCGAGCTGATCCGCACCCTCGAGACCCACCCCGGCCGCAAGTTCAGCACCGACCGGCCGCACTACATCGAGCCCGACGTGTTCGTGCGCAAGGTCGGCGACGAGTACGTCATCCAGCTCAACGACGACGGCCTGCCGCGCCTCCGGGTGAGCCGTGCCTACCGGCGCATGCTGCAGACTATGCGCAGCGAGAACCGGCAGTCCGAAGCCCAGCAGTTCATCAAGGACAAGATCCGCTCCGCGGTCTGGCTGATCAAGAGCCTCGACCAGCGGCAGCGCACCATCTACAAGGTGGCGTCGTCGATCATCCGCCAGCAGCGGGAGTTCTTGGACAAGGGGATCGAGCACCTGCGGCCGATGGTGCTCCGGGACGTGGCCGAGGACATCGGCATGCACGAGTCCACGGTCAGCCGGGTGGTGTCGAATAAATACATGCACACCCACCGCGGGCTGTTCCCGATGAAGTTCTTCTTCCATAGCGGCATCGACCGTGAGTATGGCGACAACATCTCGTCGCTTACGGTCAAGCGGAAGATCGAGCAGCTCATCCAGTCCGAGGATCCAAAGCGCCCCCTGTCCGACAGCGAGCTCATGCGGATCCTGAACCGCGAGGGGATCCAGATCGCCCGCCGGACCGTGGCCAAGTACCGCGACGAGCTGAGCATCCCCTCCTCCACGGACCGGAAACAGATCTTTTAGGACGGGTGTGGTGCGTCTGGGGTCGCTCACTCGTCCGGAGCTGATCTTCCCCGAGCTTCCTGCCGCGGACCGCACGGGTGTCCTGCGCTTCCTCGCCGAGCGCATCGCCGCCCTGGGGGTGGTGCCGGACGGGGCGGAGCTTTTCCGGCTGATGAAGGAGCGCGAGCAGCTCGGCTCCACCGGCATCGGCTCGGGCATCGCCATCCCGCACTGCAAGGTCCCGGGCCTGAAGCAGGGGATCGTGGCCGTGGGCATGGCGCCTGCCGGCGTGGACTTCGGGGCCGCGGACGGCGAGCCCGTGCGGCTGCTCTTCGTGGTGCTGTCGCCGAGCGCCTCCCCGGCCGAGCACCTGCAGGCGCTCGCCGCGATCTCGCGCTGGATCAAGGTGGACCGCCATGCCGAGCGGCTCCTGGAGCTGCGCGATCCCGAGGCGGTGTACCAGCTTCTTCAGGAGGAGAGCCGTTGATGCACGGCAGTCTTCCCACCCTTCCGCAGGTTCAGGTCTCAGAGCTGCTCGCCGAGGAGCTGGGATATCTCCATCTGAAGGTGCTCTCGGGCGAGTCGCACCTCGACAACCTGATCACCCATCCGCGGGTGCAGAAGCCGGGGCTCGCGTTCGCCGGCTACTACGCCTACATCAAGCCGGGGCGGGTCCAGATCGTGGGCGAGAGCGAGACCGAGTACCTGAAGACCCTGGACGAGGAGGAGCGCCAGCTCCGGCTCGAAACCATCGCCAGCCTGCCGGTGCCGGTCTTCATCATCACCAAGGGGATCGAGCCGCTGCCCGGGTTCCTGGCGAGCTGCCAGGTACGCGAGGTGCCGGTCCTCTCCTCGCCCGAGCTCTCCTCCACGGTGATCAAGGGGGTCAGCTACTTCCTCGAAGACCATCTCGTGCCGTCGACCTCGATGCACGGCGTGCTCCTGGAGATCTACGGCATCGGGGTGCTGCTGATCGGTGCGAGCGGGGTGGGGAAGAGCGAGTCGGCCCTGGACCTGATCACCCGCGGGCACAGCCTGGTCGCGGACGACAAGGTCACGATCAAGCGCTACCCGAACGGCGAGCTGATCGGCTACAGCGAAGGCCCGCTGCGTCACCACATGGAGCTGCGCGGGATCGGGATCATCAACGTCCAGGACCTCTTCGGCCTGGCCTCTGTGCGCGAGCGCACGGCGGTCGACCTGGTCATCGAGCTGGAGCACTGGCAGGCCGGCCAGCAGTACGACCGTCTCGGCCTGGATGAGACCCTGTTCAACATCCTCGAGACCCCCTGTCCGTACATCCGCATGCCCGTGGCGCTCGGGCGCAATGTGAGCATCCTCGTCGAGATCGCGGCGCGGAACCACGTCCTCAAGCTCCAGGGTCATCACTCGGCCCGGGAGTTCGCCCGCAAGCTTGAGGCCCAGCTTGAGCGCAACCGACGCTAAGGCTCCCGCCAAGCCGCGCCTCGTCCTGATCACCGGCCTCTCCGGCTCGGGCAAGAGCGTGGTGGCCAAGTGCTTCGAGGACCTCGGCTACTACACGGTCGACAACCTGCCGCTGCCGCTGCTCCGCCTGTTCCTGGAGAACCCGCTGGAGCTGGCGCGCGGCTACGACCGCATCGCGGTGGTGACCGACGTGCGCGCGCCCGGATTCGCGGACGAGCTGCCGCGGCTCATCCTGGAGATCGACCGGACGAAGGTGGACGTCACGCTCCTCTTCCTGGAAGCGTCGGACGAAGTGCTGGTGCGCCGCTTCTCGGAGACCCGGCGCCCCCACCCGCTGGCCCCGGACAAGGCGGTCATCGAAGGCATCCTGAAGGAGCGCGAGCTGCTCGCCGAGCTGCGCGCCCGGGCGGACATGGCCCTCGACACCAGCACCTGTTCGGTGCACGAGATCCGCAGCCAGGTGTACCGCGAGTTCGCGAGCAGCCCGGGTGAGGAGCCCGGGATGGTCGTCTCCCTGGTAAGCTTCGGCTTCAAGCACGGCATCCCGTACGGAACGGACCTGCTCTTCGACGTGCGCTTCCTGTCGAACCCGCACTTCGTGCCCGGCCTGCGGGAGCAGACGGGGCAGGACGCGGCCGTGCAGGAGTACCTTCTGCGGGAGCCGGATTACCTGGACGTGGTGCAGCGCTTCGCCGACCTGATCCTGTACCTGCTCCCCCGGTACCGGCGGGAGAACCGGAGCTACGTGTCGGTGGCGGTGGGATGCACGGGCGGCAGGCACCGCTCGGTCGCGGTCTGCGAGCGGCTCAAGGCGGAGCTGGACGCGGGCGGGTGGCCGGCGCGGGTCATCCACCGCGATATCACGAAGTAAGGCAGACGAAGCAAGGCAGAATGAAACGCCCGGCCTGGCACGTTATGTAAGAGTGAGATGATCGGAAAGCTGATTCTGACCCACGGCGGCATGGCGAGGGAGCTGCTGGCCGCGGCCCAGGTGATCTCGGGCCGCCTGTCCAATTTCGAGGCGCTCTCGCTGGACTGGAACGACGGGCTGGAAGAGTCCAAGGCCCAGATCTCGGCCGCGATCACGCGGCTCGACCAGGGGCAGGGTGTGCTCATCCTCACGGACATGTACGGAGGCACCCCGTGCAACATGGCCACCTCGTTCTTTGCGCCGGGCAAGGTCGAGATCCTCACCGGGGTGAACCTCCCCATGGTCCTGCGCCTGGCCTGCCAGTCCACCGAGGACGGAAACCTTGCCGAGGTCGCGCGCTGGCTGCAGGCCAAGGCGCAGCGGAGCCTCTGCCTGGTGAGTGATATGGTCCAGCCCCCCAAGTGCGAGGAGGAAGCCGTCGCGGCGGAGAAGAAGAAGCGTGATTGAGCGCGAGACCGAGATCGTCAACAAGCTGGGTCTGCACGCTCGCGCCGCGGCCAAGCTGGTCCATACCGCGGGCCGCTTCCAGAGCCGCGTCACGGTTGCCAAGGACGGCGAGGAGGTGGATGCCAAGAGCATCCTCGGGATCATGATGATGGCTGCGGCGAAAGGCAGCAAGGTGACCATACGCTGCGACGGTCAGGACGAGGAGGCGGCCATGCAGGCGGTCACCGGCCTGATCTCCAACCGGTTCGACGAGGAGTGCTGACCATGCCTTCCGAGATGCAGGTCCTGCGCGGGATGGGCGTCTCCGGAGGGATCGCCATCGGGAGGGCCGTCTGCATCGAGACCCGCGGCCCGGACGTGTTCCGCATCCCCATCGCCGAAGATCAGGTCGAGGAAGAGGTCGCCCGCCTGTACGAGGGGGCCCGCCGCGCCCGCCACGAGCTGATGCGCACCCGCGAGAAGGCCGACGAGGACCTCGGCAACGATCTCGCCGCCATCTTCGACGCCCACGTCCTGCTGCTCTCCGATCCCCACTTCCTGGGCAAGGTGGAGGAGCGTATCCGCAAGAACCAGGTCAACGCGGAGTGGGCCGTCAAGAAGACCGCGGAGGAGCTCGACGAGCTTTTCGCGCACATCGACGACAGCTACATCCGCGAGCGCAGCGAGGACCTCACCGACGTCAGCCGCCACCTCCTGCGCAGCCTGCAGGGGACCTCCCACCACGATCTCTCCGACCTGCCGCCCGACGTGGTGATCGTGGCGGACGACCTCACGCCCTCGGATGCCATCCGGCTGGGCCGGGCGCGGGTCATCGGCTTTGCCATCGAGACGGGCGGCCGGACCTCGCACACCACGATCATCGCGCGCTCCCTGAACCTGCCGGCGGTCGCCGGTCTGACCGGCGTGATCGGCCGCGTCGGCGACCAGGCCTCCATCATCGTGGACGGCGAGAGCGGCACGATCGTCCTCCATCCGACCGCGGAGGTGCTCGCGGAGTACCGGGTCCGCCAGGCCGAGCTGGAGCGGCGGGACAACGCCTGGCTGGCTTCCCGCGAGCTCGGCTCGGTGACGACCGACGGGGTCGAGATCAAGCTGATGGCCAACATCGACCTGCCCGAGGAGGTGGACGAGGTGGGGCCGTTCGGGGCCTGCGGCATCGGCCTCTACCGCAGCGAGTTCCTCTACATCGAGAAGAGCCCGCACCTGCCGACCGAGGAGGAGCACCTGGAGGCCTACCGCCACATGGTCGAGGCCGCGGCTCCGCACCCGGCGATCGTCCGCACCTACGACCTGGGCGGCCGCAAGCTGGCGCGGGAGATGATGGCGACCGAGGAGGAGAACCCGGTCCTCGGCCTGCGCGGCATCCGCCTGACCCTGGCGCGGCCGGACATCTTCCGTACCCAGATCCGGGCCCTCTACCGGGCGGGCATCTATGGCGATCTCTGGGTCATGCTGCCGCTGGTGACCACGGTGGAGGAGGTGCGAAGCTTCCGCGCTTTCGCCGAGGACGTCATCCAGGAGCTGGAGCGGGAAGGGGTGCCCTTCCGCCGGGACATCCGGCTGGGGGTGATGATCGAGGTGCCGGGCGCGGCGATGATCTCCGACGCGCTGGCCCGCGAGGTGGATTTCTTCTCCATCGGCACCAACGACCTGATCCAGTACGCGCTCGCCGTGGACCGCAACAACGAGCACGTGGCCAGCCTGTACCAGCCCCTTCATCCCGGAATTCTCCGCATGCTACGCTTCGTCATCGACAGCGCGCGTGCCGCGGGGATCGAGGTCAGCCTGTGCGGGGAGATGGCGTCGGACCCCCGTTACGCCCTCCTCCTGGTCGGCATGGGGCTGCGGCGACTCTCCCTGGCTCCCCGGGGGATCCCGGAGGTCAAGAGCTGGCTCCGGGACGTCTCCGCAGCCGAGCTGGCCGAGCTGGCCGAAAGCTGTCTCGCTCACTCCACCGCGGCCGACGTCCAGCGTCACCTGGAAGATTTCTTCGAGTGCGCCATGGCTTCGCGAAGATGACTTCGCGCCGTTGAGCAACCGTTGAGCAAGAGGGACTTGAATGCGTTTTCCAATCCGCCGAGTCGAGAAGCCGTGGGGGTATGAGCTGATCTTCGCCCACACCGACCGTTACGTGGGCAAGGTTCTGCACGTCAACCCGGGCCAGGCCCTGTCGCTCCAGTACCACGAGGTCAAGGACGAGACCCTGTATATGGCCGACGGGGAGGTGGAGCTGCTGGTGGAGGAGGACGGGAACCTGGTCACCACGGTCCTGCGCGGCGGCGAGTCCTACCGGATCCGCCCTTTCACCAAACACCGGATGATCGCCGGCGGCAACGGCTGCGACATCATCGAGGTGTCGACCCCGGAGCTCGAAGATGTGGTTCGTCTCGAAGACCGCTATGGCCGTGCCTGACCTGCGCCCGGCAGGCACCCTCCTCCCCTCCAAGACTCTCTGCGCAGGGCTTCTTCTGGTGGTGCTGGCCGGGTGCGCGGTGCCGCCGCCGCCCAAGGCTGAAGAGCCCCAGGCGCCGGCTCCTACGCAGGTAATCGATCCGGCACCCGCGCCGACTCCGGCACCCAAGCCCATGGAGCCGCCCCAGGACAACGTCGTCGTCCTGGACTCCGGAGGTCAGAAGGCAGCTTCCTCCACCACGAGCCTGGCGGACGCTGCCCGGGCCGCGCGCGAGCAGCGCGCCCATGCCGACCCTCCGGCGCACGTGATCACCAACCAGAACCTGAAGCAGTACGCCGCCAAGGGGCAGATCACGGTGGCCTCGCCCGCGAAGAAGCCCGAGCTCGAGGAGGAGGGGACGCCGCAGGAAGAGCCTCTCGTCCGCGACGAGCAGTACTGGCGCGGCCGGGCTCTCGAGGTCCGTCTGCGCTGGCGCAAGGCCGCGGACGACGTCAAGGAGCTGGAGCAGAGCGCCGCGGGCTGGCGCCGGCGCTTCTACGCCGAGAACGACATCTATGTACGGAACGGCCAGGTCAAGCCGGAGTGGGACCGGGTCCTGGACCGGCTGGAAGAGGCCCGGGCCGAGGCGGAGACGGCCAAGACCGAGCTCGCCGAGCTTCTGGAGGAGGGCCGGACCGCGGGAGCCCTTCCAGGCTGGCTCCGCGAGGGAGTTGACCAGGAGCCCAAGGAAGAGCCCGAGCCCTCGAATGAGCACAAGGCGATCGACCCGCCCATCGTGGAAAAGAAACAGGAAGAAGACGGAAGATGACACGTCCACGCCGCGTCTACATCGAGACCTGGGGCTGCCAGATGAACGAGCTGGACAGCCAGCGCATGCTCGGCCAGCTCATGCAGCAGGGAGTTCTGCCGACGCTCAAGCCCGAGGAGGCGGACGTCATCCTCCTCAACTCCTGCAGCGTGCGGGACAAGGCGGAGCAGAAGGTCTACTCGCGGCTGGGGGAGTACCGGCTCTTCAAGCGCAACCGGCAGGACCTCCTGATCGGCCTCTGCGGCTGCGTGGCCCAGCAGGAAGGAGAGCGGGCCCTCCGCCGCGTCCCGGACCTCGATTTCGTTCTGGGCCCGGGCCGGGTGGGCGAGCTCAACGACGTGGTGGCGAAGCGCCGCGCCGGCGAGCGGGTAGTGGCCACCGGCTTCCCCGAGAACCGCCAGTACGACATCGATGCGGTCACCCGCCAGGGCGAGTACAAGGGGATGGTGACCATCATCGAGGGGTGCAACAAGAACTGCACCTTCTGCATCGTCTCCCAGACCCGGGGTCCCGAGCAGAGCCGTCCCATGGCCGAGGTCCTGCGCGAGGTCGAGCACCTCCTGGAGTACGGCTTCCTGGAGATCGAGCTCCTCGGCCAGACCGTGAACCACTGGCGCGACCCGGCGAACACCGGCATCGACTTCGCGGACCTGCTGGACGCAACGGCCTCGCTGCCGGGCTTGCGCCGGCTGCGCTTCGTCACCTCCTACCCCCGCGACTTCACGCCGCGCATGGTGGAGCAGGTGGGCCGGCACGAGAACATCTGCTCCTACATTCACCTGCCCGTGCAGTCCGGCTCGGACCCGGCGCTGCGCCGCATGGGCCGCGGCTACACCCGGGCCGAGTACCTCGATCTCGTTCATCAGCTCCGCGTGGCCCGGGCCGACCTAGCGCTCTCCACCGACATCATTGTCGGCTTCCCAGGAGAGACCGAGGATGACTTCGAGCAGACGCTCGACCTGCTCCGCGAGGTCCGCTTCGCATCCCTTTACGCCTTCAAGTACTCCCCGAGGCCGGGCACGGCGGCGCCGCGCCTGGGAGGCGCCGTGGACCCGGACACCGCTTCGGAGCGGCTCCAGCGGCTCTTCCACCTACAGGAAGGGATTCAGAAGGAGATCAACGAGGAGATGGTGGGGGAGGAGCTGGAGCTGATCGTGACCGGCTGGGGGAAGCAGCCGGGGACGCAGGTGGGCCGGACCTCCTGCCATCGCATCGTGCACTTCCGGACCGGTGCCGAGCCCGCGGCCCTCGGCCAGATGACCCGCGTCCGGATCCAGTCGGCCCTCACCCACAGCCTGTTCGGCGAGCGCCTCTCCCTGTCCTGAGCCGGCCTCACCTGCCGGTTGACCTTCCGCGGGGCGGCGCTCAAAATAAGCTCATGAGCGACCCCAACCAGGAACTTCGAGTCGAGATCCGTGGTCTGATGTTGGATCCCTCGTCCAACGTTCCGATCGTCATACTCCGCGACACCCAGAGCCAGCTCTTCCTGCCGATCTGGATCGGCGTCTTCGAGGCCAACGCCATCGCCCTCAAGATCGAGGGAGTCGAGCCTCCTCGTCCCATGACCCACGACCTCCTTCGCCTGATGCTCGAGCAGCTCGGCGCCACGGTGGAGAAGATCGTCATCTCCGACCTGAAGGAGAGCACCTTCTTCGCCGTCATCCACGTGCAGCAGGACGGGCGCTCCCTCGGCATCGACGCCCGGCCGAGCGACGCGATCGCCCTGGCCCTGCGGGTGGAAGCGCCGATCTTCGTCCTCCGCGGCGTGCTCGACAAGGCCCAGGCGGCCGAGCTGGCCGGCCAGGTGACCGACGAGGAGCGGCTCAAGAAATGGCTGGAGGAGATCAGCCCCGAAGAGCTCGGCAAATGGACGATGTAGCGCCTAAGTGACAGATTTCCAAGCAGTTACCCTCAATGTCGGCGCGCCGACATCCCCTGCCCCGGAGCTTGACCCGCTCCGGGGCTTCTTCTAGACTGCCGACCTCTCATGATCATCGCCATCACCAACCAGAAGGGTGGAGTCGGCAAGACCACGACCGCGATCAATCTGGCCGCGGCCCTCGCCAGCAAGGGTGTCCGGACCCTGGTGGTCGACATGGACCCCCAGGCGAACAGCTCGATGTCCTTCCTGGACATCCACGAGCTGAAGCTCTCCGTCTATGATGCCCTGACCGAATCGCATGTCCAACTGACCGACGTCATCCGGCCCGCCGAGAAGGTTGAGAACCTGGACATTGCCCCGACGACCATTGCCCTGGCGAAGATCGAGGCCAAGCTCATCGGTGAGTTGGACAGCCACTTCCGCCTCAAGGACAAGCTCCAGGCCATCCAGGACGGCTACGACTACGTCATCATCGACACGCCCCCAACCCTGGGGATCATCACGGTGAACGCCCTGGTGGCGGCCACCCATGTGCTGATCCCGATCCAGGCCAGCTACTTCGCCCTGGAAGGGACGGACGACCTCCTGGAGACCATCGACAAGATCAAGGTGCGGGCCAACCCCCAACTCCAGATCCTGGGAGCGCTGATCACCATGTATGACAAGAGGACGCTGCTCGCCAAGGACATCTACGAGCAGATCCAGAACGTGTTCGGAACCAAGGTCTTCGAGACCGTGATCACGAAGAGCGTCCGTCTCGAAGAGAGCCCGGCCTACCGGGAGTCGATCTTCACCTTCGCGCCCAGGTCGACGGGAGCCTATGAGTATTACCGGCTTTCCGAGGAGGTGCTGAGCCGTGTCTGAGCCGTCTCGCAAGCGGGGCCTGCCGATGCGCGTCAAGATGCGTCACGACACGCACTTCGTGGAGGAGCTGACCGCCCGCCACGAGACGCCGGTGGGGAAGATGGTCCCCCTTTCAACGATCGAGCCGGACCCGCACCAGCCCCGGTCCACCATGGGGGACCTGGCCGAGCTGGTGGCCTCCATCCGCGAGAAGGGGGTCCTGGAGCCGATCCTGGTCCGGCCGCGGCCCGAGCCCGAGGATCAGGATCCGGCCCCTCCTGCCGGCATTTTGTACCGGATTATTTCCGGCGAACGGCGCTACCGGGCCTCCCAGGAGGCGGGGCTCTACGAGGTGCCGGTCATCGAGATGGACGTCTCGGAGCAGGAAGCTCTTGAGATCGCCCTGATCGAGAACCTGCAGCGCAAGGACCTCACCCCCTTTGAAGAGGCCGAGGGTTACCGCCTTCTGGCCGAGCGGCACGAGTACACGCACGAGGAGATCGCCACGGCCGTGGGCAAGTCCCGGACGGTCGTCACGGAGAGCCTGTCCCTCCTGCAGATGCCACCCCGGGTCCGGGACACGGTCCAAGCCCTGGCCCTGACTTCCAAGTCGCTCCTGCTGGAGGTGCTGAAGGCCGGTGAGGAGCAGGAGATGATCGAGCTCCTCGAAGAGGTCGCCCGCCGCGGTCTGAACCGCGACGATCTCAGGCAGCGCCTCCGCCGGAGCACCGGTGGCGGCAAAAGCGGCGGACGGCGCCGGCCCTACGTGTTCCGCTTCAAGTCCCCGGACCGGAGCTACAACCTTTCGATGACGTTTCGCCAGAGCGAAGTGGACAAGGAAGACCTGATCCGCGCGCTCGAGCAGATCCTCCTGGACCTCCGCCAAGAGACGGCCTGAGATCCTCGGAAGAGGCTCGCCGGCCGGCTTTTCCGCGCGCCTGCAGTCATTCTGGTAAGGCACATTATGTAAACCCATCTCGTCGGCGGTTAGCCGGCGAGCCATTCCGCAGCCAGATCCTCGTCCTCCTCCAAGCGGAGCTTGACGACCTCGACGGGAAGGACTTCCTGGAGCTGCCCGTGAATCCAACGGATGAGGTTCTCGCTCGACGGGATGTCTCTTCCGTCCTGGAACTCCGGGAAGGCTGAGTTGAGGTGCTGGTGGTCCAGGCGGTCGATGACCCGCGTAGTGACCAGGCTGTCGAGGATGCCGAGGTCGACGATGAAACCGGTCGACGGATCGACCTCTCCCTGAACCGTGACGAAGAGCCGGTAGTTATGGCCGTGTCCCGGCAGGTTCGCGCACTTGCCGAAACGGGCCCGGTTCTCGTCCTCGCTCCAGTCCGGACGGCGGTACAGATGGCTGGCGCTGAACCGGAAGCGGCGCTCAAGTCGAACTTTCATGCGAGTTTCCTCATAGAATAGGGCCGTGCGCGTAAGCCGGTTCCGCCTCGACCGCTACATCGTATCCGAGATCCTCGGCCCCCTCGGCCTGGGGTTCCTGGTCTATACCTTCATCCTCCTGCTCCGGTTCCTGTTCGACTCCGCCGAGATGATCATCCGGCGAGGCCTGCCGGTCTCCATCGTCGGCGAGCTGTTGATGCTGACCCTGCCGAACATCGTGGTGCTCACGCTCCCGATGTCACTGCTGTTCGGCATCCTCATCGCCGTGGGCCGCCTGTCTTCCGACAGCGAGCTCATCGCCATGCGCTCGTCCGGCATCAGCCTGCTGACGCTCTACCGGCCGATCCTCCTCCTCTCGGCGGTCCTCACTCTCCTCAACACTTGGCTCATGGTCTACGCCCTCCCTTGGGGCAACCACGCTCTGCAGCAGCTCCGGTTGGAGATCACGACTCAGAGCATCTCGCAGCAGGTCCAGCCCCGGGTCTTCTACGAGGAATGGGAGGGCAAGGTCCTCTACGTCTTCGAGACGCCCGAGGGCGAGGATCGCTGGAAGGGGGTGTTCCTGGCCGAGTCGGTCCCGGCCAGCCAGGACAACGAGATCACGATTGCGGACTGGGGCGAGGTCCGGGTGGAGCCGGACGGCGAGCGCGTCGTGCTCCGGCTCTACAACGCGATCCGGCACAAGGTGGACCTGAACGCTCCCGACCGCTACGAGATCAGCCGCCACCGGCGGCTCGACCTCATTCTCGAAGAGCAGTTCACCAGCGAGCAGAAGGCCAAGATCTCGGTCTCCAAGGGGATCCGGGAGCTGACCCTCGAAGAGCTGCAGAGGCTCAGGCAGGACCCGACTGCCTCCGCCGAGCAGAGGAACCTGGCGCGCGTCGAGATCCACAAGAAGTTCTCGATCCCGGCCGCCTGCCTGGTCTTCGGCCTGTTCGCGCTCCCTCTCGGGATCAACAACCGCCGAGGGGGCAAAGCCTCGGGGTTCGCGCTCTCGATCGGGGTCATCGTCCTCTACTACGTGCTGCTGAGCAACGGCGAGGAGGCGGCGCGCTACGGACGCATCCCGGGGTGGGTGGCCATGTGGGCGCCGAACGTCCTCATGGCCGCGGGGGGCCTGTTCCTCCTCGTGCGGCGGAACAAGGACAAGAGCCTCCTCCTGAGCCGCATCGACCGCTGGGTCCGGCAGGACGTCTGGCGCGGCCTTCTCTTCCTGAAGAGGCGCCGCCAGGCGCGCAAACAGGAGAGGCAGGTCGAGCAGGTCGAGCGCACAGAGCAGGTCGAGCGCCGGCGCAGGTCGCGGCCGGAGCTGGTGCTCCTGCTCCCCCGCCTTCGGCTTGCCTTTCCGAACCTGCTCGACCGGTACGTGGTGCGGATCTTCACCATGGTGTTCGCCCTGGTGGTCCTGTCGGGGGTGTCGCTCTTCGTCATCTTCGACCTGAGCGAGACCATCGACGAGATCCTCAAGAACAAGGTCCCCTCCGGCCTGGTCCTGAACTACTACAAGTACTCGTCGCTCCAGATGTTCTACGACATCGCCCCGGTGGTCGTGCTGGTGACCACGCTGATGACCTTCAGCCTGCTCGGCCGCACGAACGAGATCACCGCCTGCAAGGCGCTCGGCATGAGCCTCTACCGCCTAGCTCTGCCGGCCCTCGCGGCGTCCCTGCTCGTGACCCTGTTCTGCGGTTACCTGGAGTCGGCCGTGCTCCCGGCCTCGAACGCGAAAGTCGCGCAGCTCAAGGACCGGATCCGGGGCAGCGAGACCGTGAGGACCTATCGCCGTGCCGACCGGCAGTGGCTGTTCGGACAGGGGCGCTACATCTACAACTACCTGCATTACGACCCGCAGCGTCCGGCCCTGCAGCGGCTGCAGGTCTTCGACTTCGACGAGAGCCACCGGCTCTCCAGGCGCCTGGTCGCGGACTCCGCCGTGTTCCTCGGCGAGGTCTGGCGGTTCTCGAACGGCTGGTCGCGCTCCTTCCGGAGCGTGGAGGTCACGGACTACCGTCGCTTCACCGGGGACAAGATCGTCCGCTACCCGGAGACGCCTGATTACTTCGAGTCGGAGATCCGTCCTCCCGAGCAGATGCGCTACAGCGAGCTCAAGGACTACATTCAGGAGCTGAAGGACAGCGGCCAGCCCGTCCCCGAGCTCCAGGTGCAGTTGCAGAACAAGATTGCTTTCCCGGTGGTGTCGCTGGTCATGGCGCTGGTCGCCCTCCCCTTCGCCTTCCGCCTCGGACGGCAGGGGGCGCTCTACGGCCTGGGCGTATCCGTGGTCCTGGGCATGGTCTTCCTGGGGATCTTCGCGTTCTTCACCACCCTCGGCGAGGCCGGAGCGCTGCCGCCGGCCGTGGCGGTCTGGAGCCCAAGCGCGGTGTTCGCCGTACTCTCGGTCTACCTGTTCCTCGGAGTGAAGACCTAGAAGCGGCTCAGGTCGCGGCCGAACAGCCGGGCCTTGACCCAGTCGAAGAGGACCTTGATCTTGTTGGCCGGGCTCACCAGCTTGGTCAGGTAGACCGAGCGCCAGAAGAGCCAGGCCCCCCGGCCGCTCCACTTGACCTTGGGCAGGTCCGCCAGCGCCTCTCCCCCGCCGATGTAGGCGAGCATTCCAGAGGCCTTGAAGCGGAACGGCTCGACGGTCGCGCCGTCCCGGAGGTCGGCGAAGGCGCCGGCGAGATACTTGCCCTGCTGCTGCGCGACCTGGGCGGTGGCGGGCAGCGGCGGCTCCCCCACCGCGGCGCAGTCGCCGATCGCGTAGACCCCTTCCCTCCCCGGGAGACGAAGGTAGCCGTCGACCACCAGGCGCCCCCGCCGGTCGAGGGGCTCGCCCAGGGAGGCGATCAAGGGGACGGGCGCGTTGCCGCCCGCCCACAGGACGAGGCCGCAGTGGAGGACCTCCCCGCCCTGGAGCACGACGCGGTCCCGCTCGACGGCCTGCACCTTGGCTTGCATGCGCACCTCGATGCCCGTGCGGAGGAAGTGCCGCCGCGTGTAGTCGCCCAGGGCCTCGTCGAAGCTGGTGAGCAGCCTCTCCAGGGCCTCGACCAGGACCACCCTTGCCATCGGCGCGAGCTTGGGATAGCTGTGGCGCAGCTCCTCGTCGATCAGGTCGTCGATCTCCGCCGCCACCTCGACCCCGGTGGGACCGCCGCCGCAGACCACGAACGTGAGGCGCTGGCGCACCTCGTCCGGGGTGAGCCCCGGGATCTCCGCGCGGGCGAACTGCTCCAGCACCCCCCGCCGGACAGCGCGGGCGTCCTCCACGCTGGCGAGCTTGAGAGCGTGCTCGCGGACCCCGGGAATGCCATAGTCCCCCACCGCCGCGCCGACGGCGATCACCAGGAAGTCGTACGGGAGCGTGAACCGCTCTCCCCCCACCGCGCCGGTGCAGTGGACCTGGCGGGAGCCCCAGTCGACCGACTCCGCGAAACCCTCGACCACGTGGACCCCCTGCAGCCGGCGCCGGGAGGGCTCCAGGATGCTCCGGAACTCGACGCTCCCGCTGGCGGCGGAGGGGAGCAGCGGGGTGAAGAGGAAGTAGTTGCGGGGGCTGAGGAGGGTCGCGTCCCATTCGCGCGTCCGGATCCGGGAGAGGAGGGAGAATCCTCCGAACCCGCTCCCCAGCACCAGCAGCTTGGGACGTTCGGTCATGGGCTGGGGCGCCTGCAATCCTGTAGCCAGTCTTTAAGCGGAGTACTCGAAACGGAGCTTGGGGTCGGTGCGGGCCCGCCGCAGGAAGGAGCGGATCTCGTCGAGCAGGCCGGAGCTCAGCTTCTCCACCCGGACCGCCTGCTGGAAGACGATCAGGGCGGCGACCGCCTCGCGGTGGATGTCCCGGGACTGAAAGATCGGGAGCATCTCTTCCGCGAGGCGCCGCATCTCCCCGGCCCGAGCCTGGCCGGCATAGAGGCCGGCCAAGTCGAGGCAGACCAGGGCCGCGCTGAAGCCGGCGCCCTGGCCGAGAAAGCCGGCGAGGGCCTCGGCGAGGGCCTGCTCCGCCTCATGGAGGTGGCCCAGGGCCTGCTGGATCTTGCCCTCCAGCCAGCGCAGCCGCAGGTTCAACAGCTCGCCGCCGTGCTCCAGGAACTCGGCCCGGGACGCCTTCAGGAGGAACCAGGCCTCCTGGTTCCGGCCGCTCTCGTGGAGGTACAGCATCAGGTTGTGACGGGCCGAGAGGTCGAGGCGCCGCTCGCGCATGGGGTCGATCAGGCCGAGCCCCTTGCGCAGCCAGCGGACCGCGGGCTCGAGCTCGCCCGCCGCGCCGTGGACGCTCCCCTTCTGGACGAAGGCGCGGCCGACCAGGTGGAAATCCCGGAACTGGCGGTAAACAGCGATTACCTCGTCGAGCAGGCCGTGCGCCTCGCCGAGCCGGCGCTGGTCCCGCCGCAGGAGTGCCTCGAGCTCGAGCAGGCGCGCCTCCTCGAAGATGTCGCCGGTCCCTACCCCCAGAAGGGTCTCGGCCACCTCGAACGCCTGGTCCGCGCCGCGGAGATCGGCCCGGTTCCGCAGCACCTCCCCCAGGCATGCCCAGGCCCGGGCCTTGAAATCATTGACAATCTCGGCCCCGTAGCGCCGGACGTCGAGCTCCTGGGAGACGGCGACCGCCAGCTCGGCGAGCTCCTCGGCGCGGGCCGTGTCAGCATGCACGACGTCGTGGCAGCTCTCGATCAGGCGCTGGCAGAGGGGGCAGGATTGGAGCTCCCGGTCGGTCCGGATGCGGACCAGCTTCGCGGCCGGCGAGAGGCCCTCGAGGCGCTGGAGCAGCTCGGGGACGCGGGAGTGCTCGCGGAGCAGGGTGAGCGCCCGCTCGCTCAGGCCGATCTCTCCGATCTCCTGAAGGATCTCCGCTTCCGCCGGGCCGGGGTCAGCCGATTTCTCCGGCTCCCGAAGCCGCAGGCCGTCGGCGTGCGCGAGGAGGCGGCGGATCCTCCTCCGCCTCTCGACAGGGCTCAGCTCTCCTTGCAGGAGATTAACGATCTCGTCATCGAAAACCATGCACGGCTCCTTGCGCGGAACGGTTCGTCCGAAGAGGCAGGAGCCTTCAACCGAAAAACGACGACAAGCAAGAGATGTCCCATCACAGTGCCGCAAGCTCGGAAAAGCGTGACACCTGTCGGAGGGATCGTTCAGAAAGACGGCGGCTCGGTGAACTGCAGGTCGGGATGGTGCCTCGCCTTCCGGAGGAAGCTTCCAACCTCCTGGACGAGGACGAGCCCTGCCCGCTCCATCTGCGCGGCCTGCTGGAGGACGGAGAGGGCGCCCAGGGCCTCGCGGTGGATGCGCCGCGAGCGGAAGACCTCGAGCATCTCGTCGGCGAGGCGGCGCACGTCCGAGGTCCGGCCCTGCGCCGCATAGACCTCGGCGAGGTCGAGCGAGGCGAGGGCGGCGTCGTAGTCGAGGCCGAGCTCGAGGAAGGCCTCCCGGACCTCGCGGAAGGCTACGGCCGCCTGCTCGTGGCGCTGGAGGCCAAGGGCCACGGTGCCTTCCAGCCAGCGGAGGCGCAGGAGGTTCAAGCGGTCCCCCTGCTTCAGGTAGAGCGGGCGCGTATGAAAGAGGAGAGCGAAGGCCTCCCGGGGGCGCCCGCTGTCGCACAGAGCGGAGATCAGGTTGTGCCGCGCAGCGAGGAAGATGCGCGGCTCCTCGTCCGGGCTGAGCAGCTCGAGCGCGCGCCGCAGGAGAGAGATCTCGACCTCCACGTCGCCGGTCTCGCCGCAGATCAGGGACTTCTGCTGCAGCGACCGCCCGAGAAGGCTGCGTTGGCCGAGCTTCCGGTAAATGGAGATGACGCGGTCCATCAGGCGGGTGGCCTCGTCGAAACGACGCTGATCTCTGCGGAGGGAGGCTTCGAAGTCCAGCACGCGGGCGGTCTCGAGGGAGGTGATCCGCTGCATGTCGAGCAGCGATGTCGCGGTTTCGAAGGCCTGTTCAGCCCCGTCGTAGTCCAAGTTGATGCGGAGCGCGTTGCCGAGCTGGGCCCAGGCGCGCGCGCGCAGCCCGGCGACACCCTCTTCCTCTCGGTCTTCCTTGGCCAGCTCCGCCATGCGTTCGGCAATGGCCACGCCGAGGCGCGCCAGCACGGTCGCCCGCGACGGCTCGCGGAAGCCGGCTTCGTGCGCCTGCTCCAGGAGGATCTCGCACAGCATGCGGCTCCGGAAGCGGCCGCTGTTGGAGACGAGCAGATGCTGCCGCGCCGGAGGATGGCGCATCAGCTCCTCGAACAGCTCGCGACCCTGGGCACGCTCCCTCGCGGTCTCGGCCTCGCGGACCAGGATGACCCGGAAGATCCGGTCGATGACCTCGTCATGGACGCTCCGGCCTCCGCTGGGCTCCCTCTCCCCTACCCCGCCGCGCTCCCAGAGGCTGGCGGTGGCCCGCCGGCACTCAGAGCAGCCGGACAGCAGATGCTGCGACACCTGCTTCATCTCGGCTGTCTGCAGGTCGCCGAGGACGAAGCGCTCCAGCACCGGGCGGGGCGGATGGGTCTCTGTCATCCGCCGCTCCGCAGGAGGCCCCTGGCCACGAGCCGCCGGGTCAGGGCGGCGAGGCACCGGTTGGTGAGCTTGCTGATGCTGCCCTGCCTGTACCCCAGGAACAGCGCCATCTCGGACGGATCGTAGCCGTGCCGGTAGCGCAGCGCGAGCAGATTGCGGCAGCGCAACGGGAGTTGGTCGATCGCGCTCGTCAGGTCCCGCCGCAGGTCCTCCCCCTCCTGGTCGGGGGCGAGGGGCTGCGCTATCAGATCCAGGACCGTCTCGTCCACGGCGTCGTAGAGCCTGCGGCGCTGTTCCCGCCAATAGATCAGGCACTTGTTCCGCAGGGTCCCCATCAGCCATGCCTCCGGGTCGCGGATCCCGTCGCGGTGGTAGAGCAGCGCCAGGAGGGCCTGCTGCAGGATGTCCTCCATGTCCTGGGCGGGGATCCGGTAGCGGACGAACAGCGCCTTCACGCGCGGCCGGACCCTCTCGAGAAAGTTCTCCAGGGAATCTTCGATCCGGGATTGGTCCAAGGCGCTCATTTCGGCAAGAAGACGCTTGAATGTTGGATACACTAACACTGCCCGGAGGCACTTGTCCAGCACCATCCGTCATTCAAGCGCCCGCTGCCTCTCTTCTTCGAACCGGCTAGCCGTTGCCGTCGATTCGCAAGCCGACCCTCTCGAAGAGGCTTACCACCGTATTCCAGAAAGAGAAGCTCTGGCTGAAGGGGGTGCGCTGGGGACCGTTCCACCTTGACTCGGACCGGGGGGCGGCGCTCAGGTCGGACAGCGGGAACATCACGGAGGCGGCAGTCAGGGCGAGGATGGCGAGGGCGCGGCGGATTCGATGGGAAATCATGAGACGTCTCCTTTCTTGGACGGCGGCCGGGGCCGCAGAGCTGCCGAAGGGGCGGCTATAGATTAAGTTTCCGCAGAAGCCTTTTTGAAGACACCGATCTGAATCTGACTATGAGATTGTGCACCGGAATGCCCTGGAACGGGAAACGAGTGATGCCCGGGAGTGCCGGGCCGGGGGCGAAACGCCAGGCGGTCAGGCGTCGTTGTCCAGCGCTTCCGGAGCGGGATGGAACCCGGCCCCGAGGAGCTGCTGGGTGAGCGCGGACAGGCAGCGGCGGGTGACCTTGCGGATGCTGGACTTGCAGTAGCCGGTGCGCTCCGCCGCCTCGGCCGTGCTGCAGCCGAGGCCATAGCGGAGCCGGAGGACGGAGCGGCAGCGGTCGGGGAGCTGCGCGAGCATGACGTCGAGGTCGTGGCGCAGCTCGGAGCGCTCCTGGGCCGGGGCCTCGGCGTCGGCCAGGAGCTCGAGGATGGCGGAGTCCACCACGTCCCAGAGCCGGCTGCGCTGCTTGCGCCAGTAGATGACACAGCGGTTCGACAGCGTGGCCAGGACCCAGGCTTCAGGATTGCGGATGCTCCCCGCCTTCGAGACCATGATGAGAAAGGTCTCTTGCAGCAGGTCGTCCGCGTCCTGCGCGGGGATCTTGTAGCGGAAGAGGATGCGCTTGAGCTTTGGCTCGACCCTCTCCAGCAGCTCCTCTAGCGAGGACTCTTCCGCCCGAGGTGAACCCGAAGATTCCATGCCATTCATTCTAAGTGACTGGTAGGTCACCGTATCAGCAATCCCCCGCTTTGTCCACCGCCTCCAGCGCGTGCCTCAGCTCCTGGATCAGCCCGAGGGTGATCCCCTCCATCTCCGCGGCCCTGCGGAAGAGGATCACCGCGGACAGGACCTCGCCCGGCACCTGCCGCGAGCGGAAGATGGCGAGCATCTCCGCCGCGATCCGCCGCAGGTCGGCGGCGCGCCCCTGCTGAGTGTAAACCCTCGCCAGGTCGACCAGGAGGAGCCCCGCGTCATGGCCGAGCTCGTGGCGGGCCAGCTCCTCCCGCACCCGGAGGAAGAGAGCCTCGGCGCGGTCCAGGTTGCCGAGCGCGAGCTCGATCTTCCCTTCCAGCCACTCCAGGCGGATCAGGCTCATCCGGTCCCCGAGCTGGAGGTAGAGCGGCCGCGTCCGTTCCAGGACCTCCAGGCCCTCCCGGTGCCGGCCGCTCTCGGTGAGGACCAGGGCCAGATTGTGGTGGGCGGAGACCCGGAGGCGCGGCTCGGCGTCGGCTCCCATGCGGCCCATGAGGGAGATCCCCTCGCGCAGGAGCCCGACGGCCCGGTCCCACTCGCCCTCCGACCCGGCGAGGAGGCCCTGGACGACCCGGGCCTTGGCGCAGAGGGCGGAGTCCTCCAGGCGGCGGCCGATCGCCTCCACCCGGTCGAGCAGCCGGAAGGCTTCCGGAAGGCGCCTCTGCCGGCCCCGGAGAGAGGCCTCCAGCAGCAGCACTCGCGCTTTTTCCAGCGGGTCGCCGGTGCCGGCCCGCAGCCGCTTGCGCGCCTTGGCGAAGCTCCCCTCCGCGGCCCGGAAGTCGGTCCGCACGCGCTCGGCATTGCCGAGCACCGCCCAGGCCCGGGCGGCGAGATCGTTCACCCGCTCCTCGCCGTAGCGGCCGGCGTCGAGCCTGGACGCCATCTCGACACCCAGGCGCGCCATGTCCAGGGCGCGGGCGGGGTCCTGGAAGGCCCACTCCTGGGCCGCGTCCAGCACCAGCTCGCAGAGCGCCCAGGTGCGCCAGGCCGGGTCGGCCGAGACGGCGGCGATCCGCCGCTCCCAGGGCTGCGCGGCGAGGGCGCGCAACAGCTCGGGGGCCTCGGAGCGCTCCCGGGCCAGGCTCAGCCGGAACGGCTCGACCGCGCGCCGGGCGCGCTCGAAGGCGGCCGTGTAGTCGCCGTGGAGCAGGCGGGCGGCGAAGGCCTGGCAGGTGCGGCAGCCGGCGAGGAGGTGGCGGACGATGCTGCGGCTCTGGTGGCGGGGCGCGAGCCCCTGTCCGAACCGGGCGAGAACGCTTTGCCGGGGGTGCTTATCCATCTTCCTGCGGCTCGCCGCTCTCCACGAACTCCCGCTGGAAGCCGACGGCCAGGAGCTGGCGCGTGAGGGCGGCCAGGCAGCGGTTGGTGACCTTGCGGATGCTCGACGTCTGGTAGCCCATCTGCTCCGCGACCTCCGTGGGGCCGTAGCCGAGGCCGTAGCGCAGGCGCAGCAGCGACCGGCAGCGCTGGGACAGACGCCCGAGCACGCGGCTCAGGTCGGTGCTCAGGTCGGTCTTCTCCTGGTCGGGGGCCTGCGGCACGGCCAGCAGGTCCAGGATCGCGGTGTCCACGGACTCGCAGAGGCTGCCGCGGCGCTTGCGCCAGTACATGATGCACTTTTTCTTGACCGTGCCGATGAGCCAGCTCTCGGGGCTCCGGACCTTGTCCCACTTGTAGAGCAGGGTGAGCTGGGCATCCTGCAGGATGTCCTCGGCATCCTCCGGCGGGATCTCGAAGTTCCGCAGGACCCGCTCCAGCCGCGGCCTGGAGTTCTTCAGGAGATTGTTGAGCGATTCCCGCAGTTCAGGATGATCCAGAGTTGCCATATCCACCAGAATGTCGTTTATCGACTTGGGTTAGGCTAACACCGCCATGGTCCCAAGTCCAGATGAGGTTCCGATCGTGCCTTGGACACCGGACGGGGCTGGTAAGATGCGCGTCCCATGGGCGTTTTCCTGCTGTTCCTCCTGGCGGTGAGCTTCGGCTCCCTCACTACCCTTTACTGGATCCCCGAGGACGACCTCGGGCGCGGCTATTTTCAGATGAACGCGCTCGTGGTGCTCGGCCTCCTGGGCCTGGCCATGGCGGTCGTCCTCCTCCATCCGTTCCGGCCGTTCGGGGACGACCCGGCGCCCGGCGTCGCCGCCCTGGGCGCCGCTCTCGCCGGCGGCTTCCTCTACTATGCCGCGATCTGGCGCGAGCGCTGGGCCGTGGGCCGCTGGCCCCTGGCGCTGTCCACGCTCGGCTGTCTCGCGGCCCTGCTCCTGGCCGGCCCCCACCTGGTGGCGCCGCTCACCCCCCTGCCCCACCGCGGCGCGCTGCTGGCGGCGAGCCTGATCGCCTCGTCGCTCCTCCTCGGCTGGTCGCTGATCACCATGCTCCTCGGGCACTGGTACCTGGTCGCGCCGAAGCTGACCTTCCGCCACCTGACCGTGTTCTCCTGGGTGCTCCTCGGCACCGTGCTCCTGCGGGTGCTGTCCGTGGCCGCGAGCCTGATGGCCGCGGCCAGCGTGAACGAGCTGGTCGAGCCGCACCCCCTCCGCGTCCTCGCCGGCTTCCAGGGGCAGGGCATCTTCTTCTGGTTCCGCCTGCTCTGGGGCCTGGCCATCGTGCTGCCCCTCGTGGCCATGGCCCTCCATTGCGCGCGGCAGCGCTCGAACCAGTCCGCGACCGGCATCCTGTACGTGGCGGTGGTCGGAGCCTTCATCGGCGAGATCACCGCCTATTACCTGAGCATTACCACGGGTGTGCCCGTCTAGCGGATGCGTGTCCGTAGTCAGTGCCGCGAGTGCGGTTTCCCTTTCACCGCCGTCCTGGCGCAGGAGACGGCGGAGCTCCCCTGCCCCAACTGCGCGGCGGCGCGGCCGGTGGCCCGGGAGGGCTGGACCGAGACGTCCGTCGACGTCTGCCCCCTCTGCGGCTGCCGCCACCTCTACCGCCAGCGCGACTTCAACCGCGCTCTCGGCTGCCTGCTCGTGGTGGCCGGCGCGGCGCTGGTGCCGTGGACGTTCGGCCTCTCGCTGCCCGCGTTCGGGCTGGTCGACCTCTGGCTCTACCGGAAGCTCAAGGACGCGGTGGTCTGCTACCGCTGCGACACGGTCTACCGGGACGCGGTGCCCGGCCCCCGCCACGGCGACTTCGACCTCCTCAAGCACGACGTCCTTAAGTACGGCAAGACCTGGAACGAGGAGGCGAACCAGGAGAAATGAGCTTCCCCTCTCCCGCCGCGGGAGAGGGGATAGGGATCGGCTCAGGCGGGAATCGCCATGGAAGCCACGTCCTCGAGCCCGGCCGCGGAGCGCAGCTCGTCGGCGCGGTGGGTGCGCTCCCAGGTGAAGCCCTCCTCCGAGCGGCCGAAGTGGCCGTAAGCCGCCGTCGCCCGGTAGATCGGGCGGCGCAGATCGAGGTACTCGATGATGCCGCGCGGGGAGAGCGGGAAGTGCTCGCGGACCAGCCGCTCCATCTCGCGGTCGCCGATGCGGCCGGTGCCGAAGCTGTCGACGCGCACGGACACGGGCTCGACCACGCCGATCGCATAGGCGACCTGCACCTCCACGCGCTCCGCGACCCCGGCCGCGACCAGGTTTTTGGCCACGTGGCGCGCCATGTAGCAGGCCGAGCGGTCCACCTTCGTCGGGTCCTTGCCCGAGAAGGCGCCGCCGCCGTGCCGCCCATAGCCGCCGTAGGTGTCGACGATGATCTTGCGGCCGGTCAGGCCGCAGTCGCCGTGCGGGCCGCCGGTCACGAAGCGGCCGGTCGGGTTGATGTGGTAGACCGTGCTGTCGTCCAGGAGGTCCGCGGGGACCGTCGGCTTGATGATCTGCTCGATCACCGTGGCGGTGATCTCGTCCTGGGAGACGTCGGGGTCGTGCTGCGTGGAGATGACCACGTTCCGCACGCCGACCGGCTGCTTGCCCTCGTACTCCACCGTCACCTGCGACTTGCCGTCGGGCCGCAGCCAGGGGATCTCGCTGGCGCGGCGCGCCGCGGCCAGGCGGCGGGTCAGGCGGTGGGAGAGGAGGATCGGCAGCGGCATCAGCTCCGGGGTCTCGCGGCAGGCGAAGCCGAACATCAGCCCCTGGTCGCCGGCGCCGCCCGTGTCCACGCCCTGCGCGATATCCGCCGACTGCCGGTTGATGGTCAGCAGGACCTTGCAGCAATGGCCGTCGAAGCCCAGGGCCGGACGGTCGTACCCGATATCCTGGACGACCTGGCGGGCCACGCCGACGAAGTCGACGTGGGCGTTGGTCGTGATCTCGCCCGAGAGGACGATCAGGTCCGTGGTCACCAGGGTCTCGCAGGCCACGCGCCCGGTGGCGTCCTGGCGCAGCACCTCGTCCAGGATCGCGTCGGAGATCTGGTCCGCCACCTTGTCGGGGTGGCCCTCCGTCACGGACTCCGACGTAAACAGGTGGGCCTCATGTTTGCTCATCGTCGCACCTCAAGCTGTCTCCTTCGGGTAAGCCCCCGCATGCTAGCAACAGTGGCTGGAACGGTCAAACGAACCGGCCCGATTCTAAAGGTGCTCGATCCCCTCCGGAACGGGACTCAGCGGATGGGACGGCTCTCCAGGACGCCGTAGAAAAGGGTCGAGATGGCGTGCAGCGTGGAGGTCGAGACGGCCCTGCGCCGGGACTCGAGGCCGCCGGTGAGCGACCGGATCATGCCGCCGTTGCGCCGGGTGCCCGGAATCGCGAACGGGATCTGGGCGCTGTCGAGGCCGGCGATCAGGCGCTCGGGGAGCTGCACCGAGCCGCTCGACCCCCAGGCCTCGCCGAGAGGGCTCCGCACCACGGCCCAGTTGCGCACGAAGTAGAGGACCCTGCCCTCCACTTCCAGGGAGTGGATGCCCCCCTCGGCGGCCATGTAGAACTGGTAGGTGTCGCCGAGCCTCTCCTCCATTGCCTTCACGTAGCCGCGCGCCAGGCCGAGGGTCTCCTCGTCCGACACCGGCAGGCCGATGGACGGTGGCTCCACGACCTGGGGCACGACCGCGACCGACACGATCTTGTCAAGGCCGTCGTGGAAGTAGCGGAGGAACGCGTCGCGGATGCCGAGCAGGGTTTCCGAGTTGTTCCCGGCCACCGCGATCTCGACACCCGATTGGAGCTTTTGCCAGAAATTCCTAAGATCCGTTCCCATGATCACCAGTCGTCACAACCAACGGTTGAAGGATATTCGCCGGCTCCGGCGAAGTAAAGGCGACCACGCCCTGCTGGAGGGCCCCCATCTCGTGGGGGAGGCGGTCGCCGCGGGATATGAGCTGGAGACGGTGCTCGCCACCCCGGCCTGGCTGGAGACGCCCGAAGGGCAGCGCCTCGTCCGCCATCTCCCGGTAGTGCCCCTGGAGATCGAGCCCCGGCTGCTGGAGGAGGTCACCGACTCCGACTCCCCCCGCGGCGTCCTCGCCGTGGCCCGCCTCCCCCGCTCCGGCGCCGGGTCGCTGCCCGTCCGCGACGGCGCAGTCTATCTCTATCTGGACGGATTGCAGGACCCCGGCAACGTCGGAGCTCTCGCCCGGGTGGCGGAGGCCACGGGATCCGCCGGGCTCATCCTGTCCCCGGGCACGGTCCACCCGAACCATCCGCGGGCTTTGCGTGCCTCGGCCGGCAGCCTGCTGCGGCTGCCCGTAGCCCTGGCGGAACCCGCGGAGGTGGACCGCCGCCTCGCCGCGGTGCATCCGCGCTGGATGGCCCTGGTCCCCCGCGAGGGGGAGGACCTCTGGAAGGCATCCCTGGAGGGCACCCTGGTCCTCGCCGTGGGAGCCGAAGGCCCCGGCCTCTCTCCCCTCCTCCAGGAGCGGGCCGACCTCCGCCTGACCATCCCGGTCGAGCCGCCGGTCGAGTCGCTGAACGCCACGGTGGCCGCGGCCCTGGTGCTCTTCGAGCTCCGGCGGCGGTCCATGGTTTAATACCGCCGCATGAAGATCGGGATCGGATCGGACCACGCCGGCTACCGCTACAAGGAAGAGATCCGGCTGTATCTCGCCGGAGAGGGCCATGAAGTCACCGACTTCGGCACGGGCTCGGAGGAGTCGGTCGACTATCCCGTCTTCATCCGTCCCGTGGCCGAGGCCGTGGCCCGCGGCGAGCTCGAGCGCGGGATCGTGCTCGGCGGCTCGGGCAATGGCGAGGCCATGGCGGCCAACCGGGTGCGGGGCGTCCGCTGCGCCCTCTGCTGGAACGCCGAGTCCGCCCGCCTCGGCCGCCAGCACAACGACGCCAACATGATCTCCCTCGGCCAGCGCATGATACCGCTGGAGACCGCCCTCGACATCGTCCGGATCTGGCTGGAGACCCCCTTCGAGGGCGGTCGCCACGTCCGCCGGATCCAGTTGCTCGACGCGTGACCAGCCTTCTTCTCGAAGCGCTGGGCGCGGAGAGGGTGCGGCGGGGGGAGATCCTCGCTCCCTACACCACGTTCAGGATCGGCGGGCCGGCCGACCTCTTCTATGAGCCGGAGACCGCGGAGGAGCTGGCGCGGGCGATCCTCGCGGCGCGGGAGCATGGAGTCCCCTACTTCCTCCTGGGGATGGGCGCGAACATCCTGTTCGGGGACCGGGGCTTCCGGGGGCTGGTGATCCGCAACACGGCCCGGCACATGGAGGTCCGCCCGGGCGGCCAGGTGTGGGCCGAGAGCGGCGCCGTGGTCTATCCGGAGCTGATCGAGCTGGCGGTGTCGCATGGCCTGTCCGGGCTGGAGCACTACGTGGGCATCCCCTCGACCGTGGGCGGCGCGCTCTGGCAGAACCTCCACTTCCTCGCCCCGGCCCCGGCACGCGAGCGGACCATGTTCATCGAGGAGGTGACCCGATCGGCGGAGATCCTCACTGAGGAGGGGGAGAGAAAGACCGTGGGCGTCGAGTACTTCGAGTTCGGCTACGACGACTCCATCCTCCACCACCGGAAGGACGTGGTCCTCGCCGCCACCTTCCAGCTCCAGCCGGACGACCCCGCCCGCCTGCGCCGGATCATGGAGGAGAACCTCGAATGGCGGCGCGAGCGCCACCCGCCGCTCGACACCGAGCCGAGCGCCGGCTCCATCTTCAAGAAGATCAAGGGGATCGGCGCCGGCCGCCTGATCGACGAGTGCAGCCTCAAGGGGACACGTATGGGCGGCGCCATGGTCACCCACCGCCACGCCAACATCCTCATCAATACTGGGAACGCAACGGCCGCCGATGTCCGCGTCCTGATCGCCCACATCCAGGAGGTGGTCGAACAGCGCACCGGCCACCGCCTGGAGCCCGAGATCGGGTTCGTGGGCGAGTTCTGATCACACAACAAAAGTTGTTGACTTCCGCTCCGCCTTCCTTTACGCTTGCAGGCGTAAGTTGAGCGTAACAAACCAGCGGGAGGAGGCAGCCGTGAGGAAGACCCTGAGGAAAACGAATCCAGCAGGTCAACCGGCCGGCATCGTGTCGGCCTTACACCAAAACGGCCCGAGCGAGGGTACAACTCGCCCGAGCCAAGCCACGCAAGGAGGTAACATCCATGCGCAGCCGTAATGATGGTAACACCCTGCCGAACAATGCTTTCGCCGAAGAGTACCTCGCCCTGCTCAACGAGCGGGACGAGCCCATCACCGCCCCGGAGGCCGACTACGCCGGACCCTGGAGCGTCGAGGCCCGGCGCCAGGGCGGTCACGCCGTGCTGCGGGTCGGGGAAAACCTGGACCGCGGGGATGAGCCGTACGCCGTGTTCGAGGCCCTGGAGATCTCCCAGATGGCCGCCGCGGTCCTGCCCGGCACGGGTCGGGAGAAGCGCTACCGGCTGGGCAAGGACGAGGAGGCCGGCCGGGGCTACCCGGTGTTCCGGGCCGGCGAGATCGTTGGCCACGTCAAGCTGTTCGATGAAGATTTCGTCGCGGCCTTGAATGTCCTCGACGCGCTTCTCGCTACGCCTTACGACTTCGCCTGGCTCCTGGAGGCGGCCGGAGGGCTCGCCCTCCAGCACGTCGGGAGGATCTCCATGGCCCGGGCTACGGGAACGCTGCGGTAACGCGAGCACGCCGGATCGGGACGCCCGCATCAGCGTTCCGGTGTCCCGATCCGGCATTTCAGTCGATTCAGCCCACCCCTTCGGTCCCCGCTCCGCAGATCAGAGCGCAGACGCTCTCCCCCTCCCCCACTCGCACCTTGCCGCTCAGCCAGGCCGCGGCCGAGGCGGCTCCGGACAGCTCGGCGGCCACTCCCAGCTCCAGCCAGAGCCAGCGGGCGGCCTCTTTCATCTCCTCGTCGGTCACGAGGACGATCTCGTCGACCTTTTCCTGGATGATCCGCAGGTTCAGCTCGGCGCTCTTGCGGGGCGCCAGGGTGTTGGCGGCCGTGGTGATGCGCTCCAGCTCGACCAGCGAGCCCGCCTTGACGCTCTCGTACAGGGTCGGCGCTCCCACGGGCTCGACTCCCACCACCCGAATCCCGGGCCGAATCCCCGGCGCCAGGGCCTTGACCGCGGTGGCGACGCCGGAGATCAGCCCTCCCCCGCCGATGGCCACCAGGACCGTGCGCGTCTCCGGTGCGTCCTCCAGGATCTCCAGCCCGATCGTGCCCTGGCCCGCCACGACCGCGGGGTCCGAGAAGGCGTGGACGTAGACGAGCCCCTCCTGTCCGGCCCGCTCCCGCGCGGCCCGGTCGGCCTCATCCCAGACCGAGCCCTCGCGCACGACTTTCGCCCCCCAGCTCTCGAAACGGGCGACCTTGGCCGGCGGGACGTTCGAGGGGAGGAAGATCGTCACCGGGAGCTTCGCCAGCCAGCCGGCGTACGCCACTCCCAGCCCGTGATTGCCTCCCGAGGCGGTCACCAGCCCCTTTTCCGCTTCTTCCGGAGCCAGCGAAAGGACCTTGTTCGTGGCACCCCGGGCCTTGAACGAGCCCGTGACCTGGAGGGATTCCAGCTTCAGCGTCAAGTCGCCGGAAGGGATGTTGCGAAGCGCGGCCCCGCGCATCAGCGGCGTCCGGCGCACGTGCGGCGCGATCCGGCGCCGGGCGTCCTGGATTTCGGGCAGACCTACCATGCGCGGCATCGTATCCGAGGGCGAAAGTTACGCCCCCTGCACGCTTGACTTACGCCCTTGTTACGCCTATGCTTCCTTCCATGTTGGAGAGAACAGGATTCACCCCATTCAGGAGAAACAAGCCGTGGCCAACCCCGTACTGAAGGGCCTCGGCCAGGCGCTGCGCTGGCTGAGAGACCGACTCGGCAGAAAGCAGTACCAGGTGGCGCAAGCCGCCGGCATCACCAAAGGAATGCTCTCGGCGTACGAGACGGGTCGGCAACGGCCATCGCTGGAGACTCTGGCGAAGCTGCTGGACACGCTCGGATGCGACCTGCACGACCTGCACAACGCCATCCAGGTCGTGAACGGCCGGCCGGCGACGATGCGGCCGCCCGGCGCCGCCGCCAACGCCGCTAGCAACGCGGGTGCCGCTGGCGGGGACTTCGGAGGCGGAGGGCGGTTCCCCGACCTCTACAGCGTACTCGGGCAGAGCGATCCGCTCCCGCCCGAATTGGAGCGCGCCTTCGGGCAGCTCCTCGACGGCTTCCACAAGCTGATCCGTTACATGCACCGTTCCTTCGGGCCACGTTCCGACCGTGCCGACCGTGCCGACCGTGCCGAGGGAGCCGAGGGATCTCAGGGTACCGACAGGCCTCCGGGCGACAGCTCGTAGGCCTCTCGGCCACTCCTTCCGCAGACGGGCCGGCTCCGTCGGCTGCCTTCCCCCCTCCGAGGCGGCCGGCGGGCCGGCCCATTCCTGACGGAGCCTACCGGGACCTACCGGGGCAAGCTGCTCTGGATCGCCCGCGCCAGCCGGTGGACGGCCTCCTCGATCCGGTGCGGCGGGTTGTTCCCGAAGCTGAGGCGCAGGCCCCGGGCGGCGTGGGTCCTTCCCTGGACCGCGAACACGCTGCCGGGGGCGAAGGACACGCTCTCGGTCTCCACCGCCGTGTGCAGCAGCGCAGTCGAATCCATCCCCGGAGGCAGCTCGACCCAGACGAAGAGGCCGCTCGACGGCCGGTGCCAGCGGACCTCCTTGGGGAGGTGCTCCTCCAGGGCGCGCACCAGGATGTCCCGGCGGCGGCGGTACGCGGCCCTTACCGTCTCCAGGTGCTCCGGCAGGTAGCCGGCCTCCAGCCAGGCAGAGATGGTCCGGTGGCTGAAGGAGGCCACGTCCAGCTCGGCCGCGCCCGGCAGCATGGAGAGCCGCGGCGCGAGCTCGTCGGGAAGGACCATCCAGCCGGCGCGCAGGGCCGGAGCGAGGATCATCGAGAAGGAGCCGAGGTAGACGACCCAGCTCTCGTCGAGGGCGCGCAGGGGCGGCTCCGGGTGTCCGTCGTAGGAGAGGAAGCCGTAGGCGTCGTCTTCGAGGATCGGCACGCCGAACTTCCGGGCCAGGTCCACGAGCCGCAGCCGCTTCTCCAGGCTCAGGCTCACGCCCAACGGGTTGTGCCCCTCCGGGATGGAGTAGAGGAAGGCGGGCCGGGCACCCTGGGCCAGCAGGGACTCCACCTGGTCCACGTCGATGCCGGTCTCCGCGTCCGTGGAGACGGTGAGGATGTGAGGCTCCTGGTGCCGGACCGCCGTGAGGACCCCGTCGTAGACCGTCTCCTCGACCACGATCTGGCTGCCCGGGTCGAGGAGGAGGCGTCCGAGCAGGTCGAGCGCCGCCTGGGTGCCGGTCGTGAGCACGACCTGCTCCTGCCGGCAGCGGATGCCCCGCACCGCCATCAGCTCGACGATCCGCGCCTTGAGCGGTAAATAGGGAACTCCGTACTCCGCAAGGTCGAACTCGTCGCCGATCAGGCGCTCCGCGGCCTGGGCCACGTCGTTCATCGGGAACAGCTCGGGGGCCGGCAGGTCCGCGGCCAGCGAGAGCAGGCCCGGCCGCTCCAGCAGGTCCTGCACACCGGCCAGCCCCGGGTTCTTCCCGGCGGCCAGGCGGTGGAGCTCTTCGATCAGATCGTCTTTCGGATCCGGCATTGCCTCGGACATTCCTCCCTTAGAGATAGTGTAACCGGTTGCAGGAAGTGCGCCGCACCCAGGTACTTTGCATCGCAAAGTGCTCTCCGATTAGAATACCCCGGACGCCGCGCCCCGGGAACTTCGCCCCGGGGATTTCGGTTAAACTTTGCGGGCCACTAACCGGCCGTTTGAACGCGAGGCGAAAGAGAGCGAAATCAAAGGCATGGGACTGTCCACGGCCTCCTCCTCCATGGCGCGGCATCACGAGATTCCGGACGGCTTTCCGGCGCTCCTCGAAGCGTTCCGGGAGGAGCTCGACCGCGAGCTGCAGGCTTGGCTGGAATCCAGGCGGCGCGCGGCGGTCGAGGCCGGCTCGCCCGAGATGCTCGAGCTGATCGACGGCGTCGGCCAGCTCGTGGTCCAGGGCGGCAAGCGGGTGCGGCCGGCCCTGGTCTATCACGCCTACCGCGCCTGCGGCGGCCCGGCCGGCGGCCCGGCTGGCGGCGAGGCCCTCTCCCTCGCGCTGGCCACCGAGCTCCTCCACACCTACCTCCTGATCCACGACGACATCATGGACCACGCCGAGGTGCGGCGCGGCCAGCCCGCGGCGCACGTGCGCTTCCGCAACGCCCACCGGGCGCGGGGCTTCCACGGCGACGCCCAGGACTTCGGCCTGTCCGTGGCCATCCTGCTGGGCGACCTTTCCCACACCTGGGCGGTGGAGCTGGCCTCCCGCGCCGCCGCGGGCCGGCCCGAGCTCGCCCGCTGCTTCGCGGCCATGAGCGAGGAGGTCGTGGGCGGCCAGTACCTGGAGCTGCTCCTGGCCCAGCGCCGCGGCGCCAAGGAAGAGGAGCTGACCCGCGTGCTCCGCCTCAAGTCCGGACGCTACACGGCCGAGCGGCCGGTGCAGCTCGGCGCCATCCTGGCCGGCGCCGGTTCTGCCGTCGTGGAGGGATTGTCGCGCTACGGCGCCGCGGCCGGCGAGGCCTTCCAGCTCCAGGACGACCTGCTCGGCATGTTCGGCAAGGCCGAGACCGTGGGCAAGCCCGTGGGCGACGACCTGCGGGAGGGGAAGTTCACCTTCCTGATCCATCACGCCCTGTCCGCGGCCACCCCGGAGCAGCGCGAGGCCCTGGAGGACGCCCTGGGCGATCCGGACGTCACGGCCGGCGAGGTCGCCCGGGTGCAGAGCATCCTCGAAGAGACCGGCGCCCGCGCCCGGGTCGAGGCCATGATCGAGGAGCGGCTCCGCGCAGCGCGCCAGGCTCTCGAAGGCCTGGGCGATCTGGAGCGGGAGGGGCGGCTCTTTCTGGAAGGGCTCCTCGACTACCTGCGGGAGCGCGAGCTGTGAGCGCGCCCGAGATGACGGCTGGCGATCCGTCGCTCCTGCCGTCGCCCGAAGAGTCCGTTCCGAGCCTACCCGGCGGGCCCGACCTGCGCGACCGGAAAGCCGAGCACATCCGCCTGGCCCTGGACTCGCGCATGCAGCTCGGCACGAGCTGGTGGGACGACTACCACTTCGGCCACGCGGCCCTGCCGGAGATCGACATGGCCGAGGTCGACACCTCGGTCGAGTTCCTGGGCCGGCGCCTGTCCGCTCCGCTGCTGATCTCCTGCATGACCGGCGGCACCGAGATCGCCGGCCGGATCAACCGCAACCTGGCCGCGGCGGCCGAAGCCACCGGGGTCGCGGTGGGCGTCGGCTCCCAGCGCAAGGCTTTGGAAGATCCGGCGAAAGCTGATACTTTCCGCGTCCGCGAGGTCGCTCCTTCCGTCCCGCTCCTGGCCAACCTCGGCGCCGTGCAGCTCAACTACGGCATGGGCGTCCGGGAGTGCCGCCAGGCGGTCGAGATGATCGGGGCCGACGCGCTCGTGCTCCACCTGAACCCGTTGCAGGAGGCCCTCCAGCCCGAGGGCCAGTGCGATTTCTCCGGGCTCCTCCCGAAGATCGCCGAGGTGGTGCGCGAGGTGGGCGTGCCGGTCGCGGCCAAGGAGGTCGGCAGCGGCCTTTCGGAGCGGGTGGCCCGCGCCCTGGCCGGAGCCGGGGTCCGCATCCTGGACACCGCGGGGACGGGCGGCACGAGCTGGGCGCGGATCGAGGCCCAGCGCTCGGGCGATCTCGACCTGGGCGAGCTGTTCGCGGGCTGGGGCCTCCCCACCCCGCTGTCGATCCAGGAGGTCCGCAGGGTCGAGGGCGTGACGGTGATCGCCAGCGGCGGCCTGCGCAACGGCTTGGACCTCGCCAAGGCCCTGGCGCTGGGAGCGGACCTGGGAGGCATGGCTTGGCCGTTCCTCGCCGCAGCCACGGAATCGCCCGACCGGGTGGCCGACAAGGTGCGGCGCATCGTGCGGGAGCTCAAGATCTGTATGTTCTGTCTGGGAATCAAAACGGTCGCGGAGCTGCGCAACGCCGAGCTTCGAAAAGGGTCCTTCTGATGAGCAACCCGATCCATCCGCTTGCCTCCGTCCCGGCCACTCCCTCTCCGGTATCTCCGATATCGCGGCGCGAAGAGCTGGTCCGCGCCCTGGTCCGCCGGGATATGCGCTTCCACGAGCTGCCCAAGGACCTCCCCGCCGAGGAGGCGGCGGAGATCCGGCGGCGCGCCCTGGAGCGCATGACCCAGACGCCGCTCGACAACATCGCGCACCACTCGCTCGACGTCCAGCGCGCCTCCAAGCGCAACTGCGAGAACTTCATCGGCGTGGCCCAGGTGCCCATGGGCGTGGTCGGTCCGTTGCGCGTGCGCGGCCGTTGCGCCGACGGCGACTTCTGGGTGCCGCTGGCCACGACCGAAGCGGCCCTGGTGGCGAGCACCAACCGCGGCTGCTCGGCTATCACGCAAGCCGGGGGCGCGGTGGTGCGCGTCGAAGACGTGGGCATGACCCGGGCGCCCGTGTTCCGCACCTCGGGCATCGTGCAGACGCAGTGGTTCCTGCAGTGGATCAAGGACCACGAGGATAAGATCCGCGCCATCACCGAGGCCACCAGCCGCCACCTGAAGCTCATCGAGGTCCGCCCCTACACCTTCGGCACCACCGTCTTCCTCCGCTTCCGCTTCGACTCGGGCGATGCCATGGGCATGAACATGGCCACGATCGCCTGCGACCGGGCCGTGAACGACCTGATCGAGCCCGAGACCGGAGTGCCCTGCGTGGCCCTGTCGGGCAACTATTGCGTGGACAAGAAGCCGGCCGCGATCAACTTCCAGGAGGGCCGCGGCAAGCGGATCTATGCCGAAGCCCTGCTGGAGGCCCCGATCCTCCACCACCAGCTCAAGACCAACGCCCGCGACTTGGTGGAGGTCCAATATCGCAAGAACCTGCTCGGGTCGATCGCGGCCGGGTCCATGGGCTTCAACGCCCACTACGCCAACGTGCTCGCGGCCTTCTTCATCGCCACGGGCCAGGACCCCGCGCACGTGGTCGAGGGCTCCATGGGCGTCACCTGCATCGAGGCGCGGGGGCCGGACTCGGTCTTCGCCTCGGTCTATATGCCCGACGTGCCGCTCGGAGCCGTGGGCGGCGGCACCGCCCTCGATACGCAGCGCGAGGCGCTCGCCATGCTGGGGGTCTCCCCCGACGTGGACCGCCGCGGCGAAGCGGTGACGCGGCTCGCCGAGATCCTCGGCGCGGTCGTCCTCGCCGGCGAGCTGTCGCTGATGGCGGCCTTCACTTCCCAGGACCTGGCGCGCGCCCACGAGAAGCTCGGCCGCGGCGAGATCCCCGGCCACACGCCGAACCCGTGAGGGGCCCTCACCCCCCGGCCCCCTCTCCCGTCTCCCCAGCCCCCTCCCCGGGAGAGGGGGAGACTTCCGTGTCTGTGCTTTTTTTGTTTTGGGTGAGCGGGGGCGCCCCTCTCCCGGGGAGGGAGGTGGGGAGGCGGGAGAGGGGACGGGGGTGAGGGCTCTTTCCGTCTCGGCCCCCGGCAAGCTGATCCTGATGGGGGAGCACGCGGTGGTCTACGGCCGCCCCGCCCTGGTGGCAGCCATCGACCTCCGTCTTACTGCAAGGCTCTCCCGTGGCTCTCCCGGCGGTGTGGAGCTGGACCTGCCCGGTCTGCGCCACGAGGAGCACCTTTCCTGGGGGGAGGTCCGCGCCTATGCCTGCGCCGCCCGCGAGCGCTGGGAGTGCTTCCGGTCCTCCGGAGACTTCCAGGAAATGCGCGGCGAGGACCCCGCGCACGTGGCAAAAGCTGCCCTGGGCGAAGCCGTGGAGGAGCTTGGGGAGCCAGCGCTGGTACCAGAAACCGGGCTCCACCTGCGGATCGATTCCGGCCTCCCCATCGGCTCGGGCTTCGGCAGCTCGGCGGCCACGGCCGTGGCGGTGATCGCCGGAGTCCTCGCCTGGCACCGAACGCCGATAGACTTCGCGCAGATAGAGCGCTTGGCCCTGGAGGTCGAGCGCAGGCAGCACGGCCATCCTTCCGGGGTTGACGGCGCCACGATCCTGCGCGGCGGCGTGCTCTGGGCGCGCAAATCGGGGAGAGAGCTGGCGATCGAGCCCGTGAACGTCCGCTCCCCCCTCCTCTCCCGGCTTCGGGTCTACCATACCGGGATGCCGCCCGAGGCCACAGGCGCCGTGGTCGCGGCCGTGCGCGGACGGAAGGAGCAGGATCCCGGCCGGATCGAGGAGGTCCTGGACCGGATCGAGGCCGCGACCATGGCTTTCCGGGCCGAGCTGGAGCGCGAGGAAGAGGACCGGGACCGCGCTTTGCATCTGATTCGCAGCGCTCAAGCGGGCCTGGAGGAGCTGGGGGTCGTTCCCGGGGAGGTCCGGGCCGCAGTGCGCGAGATCGAGGCCGCGGGCGGAGCCGCCAAGATCTCGGGGGCGGGCTCCCTGGCCGGACCGGGTGCCGGATCGCTTCTGGTTTATCATCCCGACCCCGGGGGGTTGCTCGACTGCGCCATGCTGAAGACATTTCCTTTTTACGCCGTTCACCTCGGAGCCCCCGGGTTCCGCCAGGAGGCTGCTGGATGAGCAAGACGACCGTCGCCGCTCCGGCCAACATCGCGTTCATCAAATACTGGGGGGCCCGGGACCTCGAGCGGGCCCTGCCGATGAACCCGTCCATCTCCATGACCCTCGACCATTGCGTGACCCGCTGCACCGTGGAGATCCTGGACGGCGGGCACGACGAGGTCTGGCTGAGCGAGCCCGACGGCGGCTTCGGCTCGCCGGAGGCGGAGTTCACGCGCAGGGTGGTGGAGCAGCTCGACCGCGTGCGCCAGTGGGCGGGCCGGGACGAGCCCTTCCGGGTGGCCACGCGCAACACCTTCCCGAGCGCAGCGGGGCTGGCCTCGTCGGCGTCGGGCTTCGCGGCCCTGACGCTCGCCGCGGCCGGCGCCCTCGGCCGCAAGGATGCGCCCCTCAAGGACCTCTCGCAGCTCGCCCGCCGCAGCGGCTCGGGCTCGGCCGCCCGCTCGGTCCTGGGCGGCTACGTCGAGTGGCCCGACCCCGGGGCCGGCGGGGTGGGCAGCGGCATCGACGACGAGCCGAGCTACGCCGTCCAGCTCGCCGAGGCCGGGCACTGGGACCTGCGCGACGTCATCGCGGTCGTGGAGATCGGCCCCAAGGTGGTCTCCTCCCGGGACGGGCACCGCCTCGCCCACTCCAGCCCCTACTTCACCAAGCGCCTGGAGCTCCTCCCCGAGCGCCTGCAGAAGGTCCGCGCCGCCATCGAGAGCAAGGACCTCGACATCCTCGGACCGCTCCTGGAGGAAGAAGCCGTCGACCTCCACGTCATCGGCATGACCTCGCAGCCGCCGATCTTCTACTGGAGCCCGGGCACGGTGGCGGTCCTGCGCGCCGTCCGCGAGCTGCGCCAGGAGGGGCTCTCCGCCTATGCGACCCTCGACGCCGGCGCCAACGTCCACGTGATCTGCGACACCGATTCCGAGGACGAGGTGGCCGAGCGCCTGGAAGACCTCCCCGCCGTCGGCTTCGTGATCCGCGACGGCGTGGGCGACGGCCCCGAGCACGAGACGATGCACCTCTTCTGACCTTTTCTGACCTCTTCTGAATGGCAACCGAGGTCGTTCTCCTCAAGCTGGGCGGCAGCCTGATCACCGAGAAGTCGCGGCGGGAGACGGCCCGGCCCGAAGTGATCGCCCGCCTCGCGGAGGAGATCGCCCGCGCCGCTGGAAAGATGCCGGGGCGCCTCGTCCTCGGCCACGGCAGCGGCTCCTTCGGCCACGTCGCCGCCCAGGAGCACGGCATTGCCCAGGGGCTGCGCTCCCGCGACCAGCTCCCCGGCATCTCCCGCACCCAGGAACGGGCCGCCGCGCTCCACCATCAAGTCGTCGGGCAGCTGATCGAGGCCGGCCTCGCCCCCTTCTCCATCGCGCCGTCCGGCTGCCTCGTCTTCGAGGGAGGGCAGCCGGCAGAGCTCTCCCTGGAGCCGCTCCTCCTGGCCCTGGGCAACGGCTTGCTGCCGGTCGTCTACGGCGACGTGGTCCTGGACCGCGAGCAGGGCGTGGCCATCTGCTCCACCGAGCGGATGCTGGAGACCCTGGCCCGCCGGCTCCCGGAGCAGGGCTTCCCCATCCGCCGGGTCCTCTGGCTGGGAGAGACGGACGGCGTCTATGACGCGGACGGCCAGACCATCCCGCATCTCTCCGCGAACCGCTTCGAAAAGGCCCTGAAGGCCATCGGCTCCCCCATCGGCACCGACGTGACCGGCGGCATGCGCCACCGGGTCGAGACCGCCCTCTCCCTGGCGCGGATGGGCATCCGCTCCCTGCTCTGCAACGGGCTCACCCCGGGGCTGCTCGAAAAGGCCTTGCTGGGGGAGGCGGTGCCGGGCACGGCGATCGAGTAGCGGTACAATCCGCGGAGCCATGGAGCCGCAACCGCAGCACACCCCGGAAGAGCTGGAGCGGCTCCTCGTCGCCTCCAGCCGGACCTTCGCCCTGGCGATCCCGCTCCTGCCCGAGCCCACGCGGCAGGAAGTGACCATCGCGTACCTCCTCTTCCGCATCGCCGACACCTTCGAGGACGCCGCGGCCTGGCCGAGCGCCCGGCGCATCGAGGCCCTGGAGCGCTTCGCCCGCCTGCTCGAGTCTCCGGACCGCGATGGGGTGCGGCGCTGGGCCGAGCGCTGGTCGGAAGACGTCCCGTGCGAGCAGCCCGGCTACCAGGAGCTGCTGGCCGAGATGCCCTACGTCTTCGACGAGCTGGGCACCCTCTCCCCGAAGGCGGTCGAGCTGATCACCTTCCACACCCTGCGCACCACCCGCGGCATGGCCGGCTTCGTCGGCCGCGTCACCCAGGAAGGCGAGCTGCGGCTGGAGAGCCTGGCCGACCTCCGGCAGTACTGCTATGTCGTTGCCGGGATCGTCGGCGAGCTGCTCACCGAGCTGTTCCTGCTCGAGCGCCCCGGCCTCGACCCCGTGGCCGCGCCCCTGCGCGAGCGCTCCCGGCCGTTTGGAGAAGCCCTGCAGCTCGTCAACATCCTCAAGGACTCGGCCTCGGACGCCACAGCGGGGCGGCGCTACCTGCCCGAAGGAGTCGAGCGCGCCGAAGTCCTGACCCTGGCGCGGGGCGACCTGCGCACCGCGACCGATTACGTCCTCACTCTCCAGAAGGCCGGGGCCGAGCGCGGGCTCGTCGCCTTCAGCGCCCTCCCCGTCCAGCTCGCCCACGCCACCCTGGACCGGGTGGAGACCGCCGGCCCCGGCGCCAAGCTGAGCCGGCCCGAGGTCTACGCCATCCTCCACCGCCTCCAGCGCGCACTCGACCGCAACGAGCCCGCGGTCACCGACCCATCCGAGCCCATCCCCGCGGTGTGGGGATAGAACCCTTTCGAGGTGAATTCACGATGAAGCTCCTTGCCCTGCTGCTCCTCTTTGGTGTCCTGCCCTGGCTCATGGCCTGCGCGGACCAGCCGCGCCCGGTCACCGGGACTCAGGCAACGCCTCCGGCCGCCGCCCCCCAGCTCACGGCGGACACCCGCGACCCCCACTCCTTCTCGCATCCAGACGAAGTCGCGGTCGACCACCTGAAGCTCGACCTCAACGTCGACTTCGCCCAGAAGCAGCTCGCCGGCCGCGCCAGCCTGCGCCTCGACAACCGGTCCGGCGCCGACCGCCTCTGGCTCGACACCCGCGACCTGACCATCAACAAGGTCACCCTGGATGACGGCGCTGAAACCCAATTCAAGTTGGGCGAGCCCGTGGAGTTCCTCGGCCGGCCGCTGGAGATCCAGATCCAGCCAACCACCAAGTGGGTCCACGTGGACTACACCACCAGCCCCGAAGCCGCGGCGCTGCAATGGCTCGAGCCCGAGCAGACCGCCTCGGGAGCGCGCCCGTTCCTCCTCACCCAGTCCCAGGCCATCCTCGCCCGCACCTGGGTGCCGATCCAAGATACCCCCGGCGTGCGCATGACCTACGAAGCCACCGTGCGGGTGCCCAAGGACCTGCTCGCGGTCATGAGCGCCGAGAACCCGACGAAGAAGAATGCGGACGGCGTCTACCAGTTCAAGATGCCGCAGCGCATCCCCTCCTACCTCCTGGCCCTTGCGGTCGGCGAGCTGGAGTTCCGTCCCCTGGGCAACCGCGCCGGGGTCTACGCCGAGCCCACCGTGGTCGAGGCCGCCGCGTGGGAGCTGGCGGACACGCCGAAGATGATCGACGCGGCCGAGAAGCTCTACGGCCCCTACCGCTGGGGCCGCTACGACATCCTGATCCTCCCCCCGAGCTTCCCCTTCGGCGGCATGGAGAACCCGCGCCTGACCTTCGCGACGCCGACCATCCTGGCCCGCGACCGCTCGCTCGTCTCGCTCGTCGCCCACGAGCTGGCCCACTCCTGGTCCGGCAACCAGGTCACCAACGCCACCTGGAACGACTTCTGGCTCAACGAAGGCTTTACCACCTACGTCGAGAGCCGGATCATGGAGTCCCTTTTTGGAAAGGAATACGCGGACATGCTGACCGTGCTCGGCCGGCAGGAGCTCGGCGGCACCATTGAGGAGCTGGGGGCCGAGAGCGCCGACACCCACCTCTTCCTCACCCTGGCCGGCCGCGATCCCGACGCGGGGATGAACGATATAGCCTACGAAAAGGGCAAGCTCTTCCTGCGCACTCTGGAGCAGGCGGTCGGCCGCGAGAAGTTCGACCGCTTCCTCCGCACCTACTTCGACACCTTCGCCTTCCAGTCCATGGACACCCGCCGCTTCCTCGACTACCTGAAGCAGAACCTCTTCGGCGGCAGCGAGGAGAAGATGAAGGAGCTGCAAGTCGAGCAGTGGGTCTTCGGACCGGGCGTGCCCGCGAACGCGCCGCAGCTCCGCTCGGCCGCCTTCGACAAGGTGGACCAGGCCGTCGCAGCCGTCCAGCAGGGGACGCCCGCGTCCCAGCTCGACACCAAGGATTGGACCACGCACCACTGGCTGCACTTCCTGCGCAACCTGCCGAAGCCCCTGGACACCCAGAAGATGGCGGACCTCGACGCCGCCTTCAAGTTCACCAACTCGGGGAACTCGGAGATTCTGCACGCCTGGCTGATGCTCGCGATCCCGAACCGCTACGAGCCGGCGTACCCGGCCCTGGACCGGTTCCTGACCAGCATGGGCCGCCGCAAGTTCCTCAAGCCGCTGTATGAGGAGCTGGCGAAGACCCCGGAGGGGACCGAGATGGCGCTGCGGATTTATAAGAAGGCGCGGACCGGCTACCACTCGGTCTCGCGCAACACGGTGGACGAGATCCTCGACTGGAGGGGCTGATGGAAGACCGGCACGCCGGCAAGATGCAGCGGCTCGTCGAGCGGTGCTGAACGCCCCCGGAGAGCTGGACCCCGGCGCGCGGCGGGTGATCCTCGAAGAGCGGACCGAGGGGGTTCCGCCGGCCCTGCTCCCCTACCTCGACAAACATCATCGACCGGATCGCGGACTCCTTCGGCTTCGAGGTGCTCTCTCCGGAAGAGTTCCGCAATGCGGCCCGCTTCCTTCTGAAGATGGGCTACGGAGGGTGAAGGGCGGCCACAAGGGCCGCCCCGACTAGCCATCGACTCCGCCCGATGCCGGATCATCCTGCACGCGCAGGGCGCTCCAGGGGGATGCCTTCTGAGCGCCGTTGACCGCGCGCACCCGCCACTGGACCTTGAGGTAAAGCAACAGACCGTCCCGCAGATGGGTCCGCGCCGGCGGCAACGGCTGGCCCAGCGGAAGGCCGAAGACCGCGCGCCGCGGATCGCCGGGCTTGAGATCCTCGGTGGCTTTGAAGAGGATCGTCAGGTGCCGCACGACGTGCGGAGCCTGCCTCTCGAGGCGGAACTCCATCTCATAGAAGAGCTCACACTCCGGCGTCTGGTTGGTCACCTTGGTGACCGCCAGATTGAAGCCCGTGGTGTGGGCGGGGGTCTGGTCCCCCCGGCCCCACTCCAGAGGCTCCGGCGTCTGCGGCACGGGCGAGTCGTCGCAGCCCGGGTCGAACAGGAGGGTCGCCTCGTCGAGAAGGTTGCGGGTCTTGCGGTCCCGCTCCGGGGTCGGACCCGCGCAGCCCGGGGTCCCCGGAGCGCAGTCCGGCGGCATCGGGCAGCCGCGCTCGTCTGTCGGCTGAAGGAGCGGAGTGCGGCAGTCGTCACGGCTGTCGGGGACCCGGTCGCCGTCCCGATCCTTCAGCGCCGCCACCTCGGTTCGCCAGGCCGCGTCGTCGAGGAACCGGCGCACCTTCCCGGAGCGGTCCCTCACCAGAGCCAGATACTGCTGGCCGGTCAGCCGTCCGTCGATGAAACGTCGCGCCGCCTCCCTCAGATCCTCGTCGATCCATTGCGGATAGGGCCTCCGGTCGGGAGGGGACGGCCGGGTCCCGCCGCCGGCACAGCCAGCCAGGAACATCAGGATCAAACCCAGAGTGCCGATCGTCTTTGCGTTCATGGCAGCACCTCCCCCGCCGAGACGAGGAAGGCGATCTCGGCCGCGATCCCCTCCTCCAGAAGAGTCTTGTTGGTCGCCGCCGATCCGGGAATGGTCTCGTAGAAGGTGATGGTGCCCTCGCGAGTCGGACCGGGGACCACGTAGCTCGGGGACATGAGGGGATTGAAAGGCCACACCAGCATGCTGGGACCCTGGACCCGGGCGAGGGTCTGGGTCGCCAACTGGGTGATGAGGTCGCGGACCGGAATGTCCGTCGCCTGCCCGGGATGCTGGGCCCGCCAGTCGAGGATGAGCTTGCGCCAGACGAGCGCCCGCTTGGCGATCGCCAGGGCCTCGCGCTTCGCCGCCTCCACGTCGCCCGTCGAGAGCAAGATGGACAACCGGCGCTCGAAGGCGTCCTCGTAAGGACGGTGCCCCCAGCCGAACGTGCCGGCCACGTGCATCGGGACGATCGCGTCCCCGATGGCATGGAGGGGCCAGCCCAGCTCGCGCACGCCGACCTGGGGATTGGCGCGGAACGCCTGCCATCCGAAGTGGGCGAGGTTGTCGAGCGGGGTGAAAGGAGTATGCGGGAAGCTGAGGAACTGCCAATCGTCCTCGTCGCGGTCCACGGAATTGGGGTGGAAGTCCTGCGCGCCGAGGATCTCATAGCGCTTGGGGCCCAGGCTGGGATCGTGGTGCACGGTCATGCCCAAGGTGTCGGCGGCCAACATGGTGAGGATCTCGAGAGGATCGGGAACCCCGTTCGGCCCGGCGCTCTCCACCAGCAGGCCCGACCGGTCGTCGAACTCCCCTGAGGAAGAGACGACGTTGAGGTGGTGGCCCATCCCGGTGTATGCATCCACGTTGGTGTGGTCACCGAATCCCGGGAACAGGCCGTCCACCGTCGTCAATCCTTCGTGGACGGCATTCTTCGAGTCCTGGATCGCCTCGTCGATACAGTCCTTGCAGTCGCCGACGATGCCGAGGGTCAGGACCGATCCGGCGCATTCGAGGGCGCAGCGGAGCGTCACCCAGATCGCCCCCGCGGGGAGGGCCAGGGCGTCCTCCATGTACTCCTTCATCAGGCTGAAGCCGACCATGTTCGTCGGGCGGAAGTAGATGTGCCAGTCGTCCACCTCATCGTCCGGCTGGTGCGCCCAGAAGCCGAGGACCACGCCCGTGTGGTCCGCGCTGCCCGGCCCCGGAGGGTTGACGGTGGTGAAGAAGGCCCCCGGGCTCCAGCTCGGATCGATTCCGCAATCGACGCCCGTGATGTAGGCCGTGGAGATGGGAAAGGGGACCGCCCCGAGAGTCATGTCCTCGAACGGGCTGGGAGCCCCCCAATTGGGCGTGTTGGTCCCCAGCATCTTGACCGTCGCGGGATCCACGCACACGCTTTGTTGTGGAGAGGGCAGGCGCGCGGGCAGGTTGCGAAGCTTCTGGATGGCGGTCGTGGCGTCCTGGGCCAGTTGAGCCAGTGCCGGGTCTTCGCTGGTGTCGATCGCGCCGGCGGAGAGGGCGAGCATGATCTCGTAGGCCCGGTCGGTCATGTCGCGGTGGACCTTGGCGTTGTGCGCTTGCGCAGGGGCCGCAGCCACGAGCCAGCCGCCGAGGAGGGCGCCCAAGGCGAGTCGGGCCGAGGCGAGTGAAGGTCGCATCGTTGCATCTCCTTTCGCTGGGCGAGGTCTATTCCTCGCCTCAACCCGAAGCTGCCGGGAGGAGGCCGGTTATCTCACCGTGGGATAGCATTCCGGCATGATTCGGGCCACAGCCCTTGGCATCGTCGCCGTCCTCCTTCTCGGCTGTGGCGGCGAGCAGGACTTGGAGGAGATACCCCGCGCCACGCGCGGCTACATCGTCATCTCAATCGACACACTCCGGGCTGACCACCTGGGCTGCTACGGGTACAGCAAGCCCACGAGCCCCTTCCTCGACTCCCTCGCGAAGCGGGGCACGCTCTTCGAGGAGGCCTACGCCCAGTTCCCGAGCACGCTCGTCTCCCACATGTCGATGCTCACGGGCCTCCATCCGCGGGAGCACGGCGTCTTCCCGCCGAACGCGGTCCTCTCCCCCGAGGTCGAGCTGCTCCCCGAGGTCTTCCAGCGCCACGGCTTCCGCACCGCCGGCTTCACCGAAGGCGGCTTCATGAGCGGGCGCTTCGGCTTCCGCCGGGGATTCGACGTGTTCCACGCCCGGGACCGGAACCGCAACCGTCCGCTGGAAGGGACCTTCCGCCGCGGCATCGACTTCCTCGAAGGGCTCAAGAAGGAAGACCGCTTCCTCCTCTTCCTTCACACCTACGCGGTCCACGCGCCCTACGACGCGCCGGAGCCGTACCAGCAGCAGTTCTGGCAGGGACCTCCGCCGCCCGGCTCGATCCCGGCGACCGGCCCCGCGCTCACCCGGCAGAACGCCCTGGGCGAGCCCCTTCCCCAACCCGCCGTGGACTGGCTCACCGCGAGCTACGACGCGGGCATCCGGCAGACCGATGAGGTCATCCAGCGCTTCTTCAAGGATCTGGAAAGGCTCGGCCTCGCCGAAGACGTGACCGTCGTGGTGACCTCCGACCACGGAGAAGAGCTCCAGGATCATGGCCGCTTCAACCATACCCAGCTCTACCGCGAGGTCCTGCGCGTCCCCCTGCTGGTGATCCACCCGGACCACCGGACTGCAATCCGCCACGAGGGAGTCGTGCAGCTCGTGGATCTAGCCCCGACCCTCTACGAGCTGGCAAGGCTGAATCCCAAGGGCAAGCCCACCGGAGCCAGCCTCGCGCGCCTCCTCGGCCGCCCTTCCCCACCGCGCCCCGGAACCGCCTGGGCCGACAACACCGGAGGGGAAAGGGCTCTCTACCGCGGCCAGCGGGAGGATCTGGAAAGCCTCCTCGTCTTCGACCCGCCCGCCGAAGAATGGATCTCCCGCCGCGTCGCCCTCGACGCCACCGGAAACGAGCTGGCCTTCGAAGCCCGCTCCTTCGAGGAGCCGCGGCGCCTCGCCATCCGTCAGGGAGACGAAGTGCTTTCCGAGATTTCCTTGACGCCCGACTGGACCTCCGTCCATCTCCCCGGGACCGGCCGTCTCCTGTTGGAGGCCGACGGCTGCAAGGTCGCCCCACCCAGAGAGCGATGGGACTTCCGCTGCCAAGCCTTCCAGTTGAGAGGTTTGCGCCTGGCCCGGGTCGAGCTTTACGACGTCTCCGAAGACCCCGCGCAACGCCACGACCTCTCCCGGAACGAGACGAGGACGACCCGAGCCCTGTTGAAAGACCTCAGCGCCTTCAACCCCCGCCCCGTAGCCGCCGCCTCGGCTCCGCCACTCGATCCGGAGCTCGAAAAGCAGCTTCGGGCACTCGGATACCTCCAATAACGTCGCAATCCCTCGCGTTGACCAACAAGCAACGCGCAAAATGTAGCAACTCAACTCATATCCGCGACATCATCTCCGTAAATCTCTGCACCAAGCTGCCTCACCCAACCCCACAACGGATCGATGTAGCAACAAGTCCGCCCGCCCTGCTACGAACGGAGCTTCATGTAGCGGAATCTGATTTTGCGCAACAACAATGACGCATAATATAGCCAAACTAACGCAACATGTAGCGATAAGAAGTTTCGAAGAAGCGACAAATTCGCATTGCGCCTCTAAATTGGCGCGCGATGCCGCTTCTCATCCACTCGGTGCAATCTTGTCGCTCCTTCTTGGCGCAGAATTGCTCCTTCATGTCGCTGCAAGATTGCGCGATGAAGCGATCAGAAGCATCATGGCGCAATGTGTCTGCATGATGTCGCAACTTGACTGGGCCGTGGATGGCGTGGTTTGATTTCTGCGCGTCTCTTCAGAATGGCCGCAGGTAAAACGTCCGTGACTGCGACACCAATAAGAATTGCTGCGCCATTTCGCGACATCGAATCCAGGCACAACGGCGGGGTGTCGCAGATTTGCCTCGATTTGCGACAAAAAGGCGAGAGAGATTGGCTCTAATCCCAATGCTCCGGCCTGATTCTTCTTTGCTGGCTTCATGAACACGTGCGTCCCCGGCTCCAACGGCCTGCGAGCCTCCTCCATCGATGAGCTGCACGGAAATGTTGGACCGTTACGGCCCCGCAGACGAGGCCGAGAGCATCGCCACGATCCACGCCGGCCTCAATACCGGACTCAGTCTGTTCGATACTGCTTGCCCAACAAATCTGTTGCGCCGCAGTCTTGTTGTGCAACGAGAGAAGGGAGGGCCTATGGATTGCTTCGACCGGGACAGGGAAGCGGAAAACTCTGGCACCACTTCAAGGGGCTTCCTTCAGCAGATCTCAAAGAGGAACGAGGTGTCATGACCGAGGCTGCGGGCTCGACCATCTGCGAGCGGCTCGGTTGGAGGATCCTGCAATTCGCCGCTGAGCGCGGAAGGCGCCGTAGGCCGGCCGTTCACAACACTGGTTGATGCTCGCGGCTCGCATGCCACAACGCGAGCACATGGAGAGTGCCGGCCTCAGCCTTGTAGTAGATGAAGTATCCAACTCGGCCGAGGAAGAGGCGCCTGACGCCTGGAGCTCGCGCTCCTTCGTACTTTGCTCCTATACCCGGCTGCTCGGCCAGCAAGGCGATGGCTTCGCCAAAGTCGGCGCCGACCGCTCCTGGAGCGGCAGGGCGATTCTGCGCCCACCACTCGGCCGCCTTCTGTACTTGACTTGCTGCTCCGAAGGAAATCTTGACCCGAAGCGCCATGCTCAGCCGTGTTTCGGCAACGACTGCAGCAACTCTTCAAGAGTGACGTACTCGCCACGTTCGATCTCGGCCATGGCAGCAAGAAGCTCATTCTCCTGCGCTTCCGTGAGCACGAAGCTTTCGTCGGCGCCGCGTGTGACCACGGCTACGACCGCTCCCTCTGTGAGGGAGACGCCCTCTACGACGATCTTCCCGTTGACGACGGTTCCGGTTGCAACTTGCATGGCGCAATGGTACTCCGAAAGCCGGGAAGTGGAGTCTGTTGACGACACCCATTCTGTACAGGAAGACGCCCCGGCCGACGCTCCATCCTGACTCTTCTATACTTGCTCCATGAACACGCGCGCCCTGGGCTCCAACGGCCCGCGAGTCTCCGCCATCGGATTGGGCTGCATGGGCATGTCGGACCTCTACGGCCCCGCGGACGAAGTCGAGAGCATCGCCACGATCCACGCCGCCCTCGACGCGGGGATCAACCTGCTCGACACAGGCGACTTCTATGGCATGGGCCACAACGAGATGCTGATCCGCGAGGCCCTGAAGGGCCGCTCCCGCGAGCAGGTCCTGATCAGCGTCAAGTTCGGGGCCATGCGCGATGCGGCCGGCGGATGGGTGGGCTACGATGGCCGTCCCGCCGCGGTCAAGAACTTCCTCGCCTACACGCTACGCCGGCTAAGGACGGATTACGTGGACATCTACCGCCCCGCCCGGGTCGATCCCGCCGTGCCGATCGAGGACACGGTCGGGGCGATCGCGGAGATGGCGCAGGCCGGCTACGTCCGCCACATCGGCCTCTCGGAGGCCGGGGTAGACACGATCCGCCGGGCGCACGCGGTCCACCCGATCGTCGACCTCCAGATCGAGTACTCGCTGTTCTCGCGGGGCATCGAGTCCGCGATCCTGCCAGCCTGCCGCGAGCTGGGCATCGGCATCACGGCCTATGGCGTCCTGTCCCGCGGTCTCCTCAGCGGCCACTGGTCCAGGGAGCGCACCGGGGGCGCCCGGGATTTCCGCAACTACAGCCCCCGCTTCCAGGGAGAGAACCTCGACCGCAACCTCGCGCTCGTCGATGCGCTGCGAGAGGTTGCGGAATCCAATGGAGTCACCGTGGCGCAGGCCGCGATCGCCTGGGTCCTCTCCCGCGGCTCGGACATCGTGCCGCTGATCGGAGCGCGTCGGCGCGACCGCCTCGCCGAGTCCCTCTCCGCGCTCGACCTCGACCTCACCGCAGACGACCTGAAGCGGATCGAGGAAGCCGTGCCGTCCGCGGCCGTCGCGGGCGAGCGCTACAACGCGCAGGCCATGGTCCACCTCGACAGCGAGCGAGACTGACGGTGATCTGCAGGGCAGACAAGCAAGGTGTCGGCGATGGCACGTGACGAGGCTTATGGGCGCGTGGAAGCGAGAATTCGCGAGGCAAGGAAACGAGGCGCGACGACGCTCGATCTTTCCTCAATGGGCTTCTCTGAGCTACCGGAGTCGGCCGGCCAGCTCGCGGGCATACAGTCTCTTTACCTCTTCGGCAACCAACTGACGTCACTGCCAGAGTGGCTCGGCCAACTCACGACGTTACAGGAGCTGTACCTCGCCTTCAACCAACTGACCTCTCTACCGGAGTCGCTTGGCCAGCTCACGGGGTTAAAGAACCTGCACCTCTCCTCCAACCAACTGACATCTCTGCCGGAGTCGCTTGGCCAGCTCACGGGGTTAAAGAAGCTGCACCTCTCCTCCAACCAACTGACATCTCTACCGGAGTCGTTCGGCCAGCTCACGGGCTTAGAGGGTGTCTCAGAAGTCCCCTTCCGCCATGCTAAAATGCCGTGCATGGGATACCCCAGTGATGTCTCAGATGCGGAATGGGAGGTCATCGCTCCTTTGCTGGCTGCTGCCAAGCCTGGGGGGCGCCCCCGAACCACTTCCCTACGAGATGTGGTCAACGCGATCTTCTACGTGAATCGAGGCGGCGTTGCTTGGCGCATGCTGCCGAGGGACTTTCCAGCTTACCAAACGACCTACCGCTACTTCCGGGCTTGGAGCAAGGACGGAACGTGGGAGAAGGTTCACGAGGCCTTGCGAGACCGAGTCCGGCAGAAGGAGGGTCGAGAGGTTAGCCCAAGTGCAGCCATTATCGATAGCCAGAGCGCCAAGACGACGGAAAAGGGGGCTCCAGAGGGTACGACGCGGGCAAGAAAATCAAAGGGCGCAAGCGCCATATCGTCGTCGACACGCTAGGCTTGATCCTGGAGTGTGAAGTTCACCCCGCAGATATCCAGGATCGGGACGGAGGCAAACTGCTTCTAGAAAAGCTGGGTGACCGTTTTCCCCGTCTGCAGAGAATTTGGGCCGACGGTGCTTACGCGGGGAAGTTAGTAGATTGGGCAAAAGACTTTGGGCAATGGGTTCTGGAGATCGTAAAGAGAACGGACGACATGGTG
>Ga0190265_10000226_pt1 | contig 51787 bp, 58 predicted proteins | sample Popmic124T_FD_133135 | JGI IMG/M metagenome (GOLD analysis project Ga0190265, IMG submission 133135) | Populus adjacent soil microbial communities from riparian zone of Indian Creek, Utah, USA - 124 T | ecosystem: Environmental > Terrestrial > Soil > Riparian zone | place: USA: Utah | collected... | reverse complement strand
GTTCATCGACGACTCGAGCGACCTCGGCGTGCTCGAGCTGCGCGCCAAGGCGCGCCGGCTGCACCAGCGCAACCCGCTCGGGCTGCTGATCATCGACTACCTCCAGCTGATGCGCGCCGAGGATCCGCGCGACGGGCGCGTCGAGCAGGTCGGCAAGATGAGCCGTGGCCTGAAGATCCTCGCCCGCGAGCTGCACATCCCGGTGATCGCGATCTCCCAGCTGTCGCGCGCCGTCGAGGCGCGGCCGGACAAGCGGCCGCTGATGTCGGACCTGCGCGAGTCGGGCAACATCGAGCAGGACGCCGACATGGTGATGTTCGTCTACCGCGACGAGTACTACAACCCGGACACCACCGAGAAGCCGGGCGTCGCCGAGGTGATCATCGGCAAGCACCGCAACGGACCGGTCGGCAGCGTCGAGCTGACCTTCCTCTCCAACTACCCGAAGTTCGCCAGCATCGCCCGCGAGCGTGTCGGCGACGGCATGGGCGCGGTCGGCGGCGCCGCCTGATGCTGCGCCCCGTCCCCGACCCGTCGGATCGCAGCGGCGACGAGCGCACGAGCTGCCCGCTCGGCATCTGCGAGGGCAACGGCTGGATCCTCCAAGAGGACAACACGACGATTCCCTGCGACTGTCGCGAGCGCCAGATCGGCAGGGCGATCTCGCGTGGCATGGGCACCGGCATCCCGAAGAAGTTCCGCGGCGTCTCGTTCGACCGCAAGCCGATCGCCGACCTCGACCCGTTCGTGCTGCGTCCGGTGCGCGCCTTCGTCGAGGACATCGAGCGCAACATCGAGGCTGGGCGAGGCCTGTGGTTCATGGGCGACGTAGGCACCGGCAAGACGTCGCTGGCGATGCTCGTCTCCCAAGCCGTCGAGAAGGCCGGCCGCTCGGTCGCCGTCTACCCGGTGACGCGCCTGCTCGCCGAGATCAAGGACACCTACGACAGCGACTCGACCGGCTCCTACATGGGTCTGTTCCGGCGGCTCTGCTCGGTCGACCTGCTCCACCTCGACGACCTCGGCGCCGAGAAGCGGACCGACTGGGTGCTAGAGCAGCTCTACGCGATCGTCAACGAGCGCTGGCAGGACGAGCGCTCGATCGTCGTCACGACGAACATCGTCGACCTCGACGACCTGCGCGAGCAGATCGGTGCGCGGACCGTCTCGCGGCTGCTCGAGATCTGCGGCGATCCGCTGCCGATCATGGGGCCGGACCTGCGCGTCAGCTCAGCTGGCTGAGGCCTGCCCGTAGACTCTCGCCGGCATGCCAGGACTCGTGATAGTCGGTGCCCAGTGGGGCGATGAGGGGAAGGGGAAGGTTGTTGACCTGCTCGGTGAGCAGGCGCACTCGGTGATCCGCTTCCAGGGCGGCAACAACGCCGGCCACACGATCATCCGCGACGGCGAGACCTTCAAGTTCCACCTGATCCCGTCGGGGATCCTCTACCCGGGCCGCCACTGCGTGATCGGCAACGGCGTGGTGGTCGATCCGCGCGTGTTGATCGAGGAGATCGACGGGCTGCGGCGGCGCGACATCGACCTCAGCGGCCTCAAGGTGTCGGCCAACGCCCACCTGATCATGCCCTACCACCTGCTGCTCGACCACGCCGGCGAGCAGCGGCTCGGCAAGCGCGAGATCGGCACGACCAAGCGCGGCATCGGGCCTTGCTACGCCGATAAGGCCGCGCGGCTCGGCATCCGTGTTCAGGACATCCTCGACGAGAAGATCCTCAAGCAGAAGATCGCCGCGGCGCTCGAGCCGAAGGGACTGACGCTGCGCCAGTTCGAGAAGGACCCGCGGCTCGACATGCACCAGACGGTCGAGGACTACCTCGCCTACGGCCAGCGGCTCGCGCCGTTCATCGCCGACACGCCGCCGATCGCCTGGCAGGGACTCGACGAGGGCAAGCTGGTGATCTTCGAGGGCGCCCAGGGCGCGCTGCTCGACATCGACCACGGCACCTACCCGTTCGTCACCTCGTCGAACACCGTCGCCGGCGCCGCCTGCTCGGGGGCGGGCGTCGGGCCGAAGGCGATCGACGAGGTCTGGGGGATCGCCAAGGCTTACTGCACGCGCGTCGGCGCCGGCCCGTTCCCGACCGAGCTGCACGACGAGCTCGGCGACCGCATCCGCGAGGCCGGGCACGAGGTCGGCACGACCACCGGGCGGCCGCGCCGCTGCGGCTGGCTCGACATCGTCGCGCTGAAGTACGCGGTGCGAATCAACAGCCTGACCGGCCTCGTCGTGACCAAGCTCGACGTGCTGACCGGCATCGACCCGATCCGCGTCGCCACCCGCTACACCGGCGCCGAGGACGCGGCCTTCGACGACTTCCCCTATCACCAGTCGGTGCTACATAAGGCGCGCGGCGACTACGTCGAGCTGCCCGGCTGGTCCGAGGACATCACCGGCGCCCGCTCGCTCGAGGACCTGCCCGCCAACGCCCGCGCCTACCTAGAGTTCATCGAGGAGCAGCTCGGCATCCCCGTCGTCACCATCGGCGTCGGACCGGCCCGCGACGAGATCATCTGGACCGAGGCGGCCGAGCCGCTCCGCTCCGCCGCGGCTTCCGCCTAACTCGTGCTCTAAGCGACGCCTATTGCGTCGGTTCGAGTACGAGCTGCTCGCCGCGCTTGAGGAATCGGCCGGCGAGGGCGACTGAGGACATCATCGCGATCGCGGCGAGGGCGATCTGGACGCTGACGATGCCCTCCTCGGACCAGTAGACGTCATCGAGCTCGAGCAGTAGGGCAGCCTCGTCGAGGGTCAGGCCCATACCAGCACCAAAGGGGATGGCGAGCCAGGACTCGAGACCCTCGCGACGGGTAGCGATCGCGGCCGAGCCGGAGAGGAACGTCAGCAGGATCCCTGGGACGTAGTGGTGGATGTGGTGCTGGCCGACGATCACGTTGCGGAATGGGCCGACCGAGCGGCGGTCGCGCAACAGCGTGGTGACGGTGCGCACTGTGATGAACGTCGTGACGAACGAGGTGAAGAGGTTGAACAGCGCGTTCTCGCGCGCCGGCACGTCGCGATAGCCGCGCGTCGCAACGGTCGCCGTCTCGACGACCGCCTCAGCGGCCGCGAGCAGCGGCTCGTCAGACTCGGCGGGCAGCGGCGCGGAGCCGCGGTGCCACACGCGGGCGATCTCACCAGCGACCACAGTGCCGGCCAGCGCGGTGGCCACGCCTCCCAGGACGAACGTCAGGCGGTCGGCGCGCAGCCCGCGACGGCGGCGGCGAATCAAGCCCATGGCGCGGCAGACCCGTCGGGCCGGGCTGTGAACCGCGACGATTGGCGAGCGTTCACGTCCAGCGCTCCAACAGATCCTCGTCGGGAACCTCGCAAACGACTCGCGCCGGGATGCCCATTACGACCGTGCGCGATGGCACGTCGCTTGTCACAACTGCGCCCGCAGCGACGAAGGCCTCCTCGCCAATTTCGACCCCCGGCACCAGCACGGCGCCACCACCGACGCGGCAGGCGCGCCGCAGCGTCGGGCCACGCAGCACGTAGTCAGGGCCGTGGCGACCCATCGTGTCGTCGTTGGTGAGCGTCACCCCGGGCGCGACGAAGACGTCGTCCTCGATCGTCGAGAAGGCGGTGATGTAGCAGCCAGTCTGGATCCGGACGCGCTCGCCGATGGTGACGTCATTGTCGACCGCCGAGCCGCGACCAACGACCGAGCCGGCGCCAATTACAGCCCGCTCGCGAACCTGGGCCTGGTCGCCGACGATCGCGCCATCGCCGATCGTCGCTCCCGCCACGACCACAGCGCCCGCACAAATCGTCGCGCCCGCGCCCACCCGCGCCGGCTGCAGCTCCGACCGCGATGCCGTCGAGCGCGCCCCGAGCGCCAGCGGCTTGCCGACGACCGCCCCGTCCTGGAGCCGCGCTCCGGCTCCGACGATCGTCCCGGCGTGAATCACGATGTGACCGCCAAGCTCTACGTCGTCAGGCAGCGTCACGCCCGCTCCGAGCAGCAGCCCGGGAGCGCGATCCGACTCAGACAGCGCCGACACTTCGCCGACTCTCGTCCAGCGACTGCTGCAGCGCCTCCAGCACCCGCACGACGCGCAGGCCGCTGGCGCCGTCGGAGCGCGGCGACTCGCCAGAGCGAATGCTGTCGACGAAGTGGGCGCACTCGATCCGCAGCGGCTCGTCGTTGGGAATGCTCGGGCTGGAAATGTCCCCGGAGCGGGTGATGTACTCGCCGTAGGAGGACGAGTCCTGGTCGAAGCCCTTGTCGTAGACGGTCAGCTTGCGCTCGAGCTCCATGTCGTCGAAGGTCGCCATCTTCTTCGAGCCGACGACGGTGAAGCGGCGCTCCTTGTGCGGGTCGAGCCACGATAGGTGGAGGTGGGCGGCGAGCCCGGACGGGAAGCGCATGTAGGCGAAGACGACGTCCTCGATCCCGGGCTGCATGTAGCACTCGCCGGTCGCACTCAGCTCGACCGGCTCCTCGCCGCCGGCGAGTCGCAGCACGACCGAGACGTCGTGGGCGCCGAGCGACCAGAGCGCGTTCTCCTCGGCGCGCAGCTTGCCCAGGTTGAGCCGGTTGCCGTAGATGTAGTGGATGTCGCCGAGCTCGCCGGAGTCGGCGATCGCCTTCAGCGTCTCGAGGCCGGGGTGGTACTCGAGCAGGTGGCCGACCATCAGCACGCGGCCGGCCTCGCGAGCGGCGGCGACCGCCTGCTCGGCCTCGGCGACCGACTGGGCGAGCGGCTTCTCGACGAAGCAGTGCTTGCCGGCCTCGAGGACTTTCACCGCGAGCGCTGCGTGGGTCGGCACCGGCGTGGCAATCACGACAGCGTCGAGCTCCGCGTCGGCGAGCAGCTCGTCAAGATCGGCGCTGACGCGCGCGTCTGGGAACACCGGGCTCCAGCGTTCGCGCGAAGCCTCCGACCCGTCGCAGATCCAGCGCAACTCGGCCTGCGGCAGCCGGTCGAAGTTGCGCGCCAGATTCGGTCCCCAGTAGCCGAGCCCGACAACGCCGACGGTGACCGGGCGCTCGCTCACAGACGCACCAGGTTGGGTGCCTCGATGTCGCGTGTCACGCCCCGGAAGTCGACGACCAGCGGCGCCGTCGCGACGATCCGCTCGAGGTCGAGGCCGGGATGGGCCGTCACGATGACCGCGACGTCGCAGTCGGCCAGGACCGCGTCGAACGGTTCGTTGGAGTAGCCGAACTCGGGGATCTCGGGGACATACTCGTCGTGGTAGGAGGTGACGGCCCCCTGCCGGTCGAGCAGTCGGATGATCGTCAGCGCGGGCGACTCGCGCAAGTCGCCAACGCCTGCCTTGTAGGAGACACCGAGGATCGCGACCTTCGAACCCCGCACCGGCTTGGAGTGGTCGTTGAGCGCGCGCGCGATCCGGTCGACGCAGAACTCCGGCATCCGCTGGTTGACCTCGCCCGCGAGCTCGATGAACTCGGTCGGCTGCCCGTACTCGCGCGCCTTCCACGACAAATAGAACGGATCGACGGGCAGGCAGTGGCCACCCATGCCCGGCCCTGGCTCAAAGCGCATGAAGCCGTAGGGCTTGGTCGCGGCGGCGTCGACTACCTCCCAAATGTCGATGCCCATCCGGTCACAGAGCATCGCCAACTCGTTGACCAAGGCGATGTTGACCGAGCGGAAGACGTTCTCGAGCAGCTTTGCGAGCTCGGCCGGCTCGGGTGAGGAGACCTCGACGATCTCGTCGCAGACGATCCCGTAGAGCGCTACCGCACGCTCGAGGCAGGCTGGCGTCAACCCACCGACGATCTTTGGCGTGGTGCGCAAGGTGTAGTCGGTGCGGCCTGGGTCGACACGCTCCGGCGAGAACGCGACGTTGAAGTCGCGGCCCGCAGCGAGCCCGGACTCCTCGAGCAGCGGCACGAGCTGCTCGCGCGTGGTGCCGGGATAGGTCGTCGACTCCAACACGATCAACTGGTCCGCGCGCACGACGTTCGACAGCGCCTGCGCCGACGACAGCAGCGGGCCTAGGTCCGGCTCGCGGTTGCGCGTCAGCGGCGTCGGAACGGCGATCAGAACCGCATCGCAGTCGGCGAGGCGGCCGTAGTCGGTGGTCGCCGAAATCCGATCGGAGACCGCCTGCAGACGCTCCGACGAGATGTCCTCGATGTGGCTCTCGCCAGCCTCGATCGCGGCGACCAAGCGCGCCTCGTAGTCGACACCGACGACATCGATGCCCTCCTCGGCGAACGCTACGGCCAGCGGAAGCCCGACGTAGCCGAGACCGACCACGCCGACGGACGTCGCCGGCTTCCCGTCAGGGCTGCTCATCACGCGAAGTGTATGCGTCAAGCACGTCGCAAACTCGCTCCGCAGCATGTCCACCGCCGTACAGCTCTGGCCGCTCTCCGTCTGGCGGTGACCGGTCGAGCGCAGCCAGGGCAGCTGTGGAGTCGAGGTCGACGAGCACGTTCCAGCCCGCGTCGACGGTCTCGACCCACTCGGTCGTGTCGCGCAATGTGACGCACGGCACGCCGAGCAGGAACGCCTCCTTCTGGACACCGCCGGAGTCGGTCAGGACGGCGCGTGCGTGGGCGGCGAGCTTGGTGAAGTCGAGGTAGCCGAGCGGCGCGGTCAGTACGACGTTTGGAGCGTCGTCGAGTCGCCGCCGCAGGTTGGCCTCCTCGAGCCGCGCGGCCGTGCGTGGATGTAGCGGGAGCACGAGCTTGCCCGGGATCGCCTCGAACAGCTCGACCAGACGCTCGAGTCGAGCGGGATCGTCGACATTGCCGGCACGGTGAGCGGTAGCGGCGACGTACTCGCCGGAGGCGAGCCCGACCCGGTCGAGGACGTCGGAGCGCTGCTCGGCGATCGGCGCGAAGGCGAGCGAGACGTCGGCCATCACGTCGCCGACGAGGTACTTCTCACCGACGGCCCGCTCGGCCTCGAGGTTTTCCATCGCCGCCGTCGTCGAGCAGAGCAGCAGGTCGCTCGCGTGGTCGGCGAGCACGCGGTTGAGCTCCTCCGGCATCGCGCGGTCGAACGAGCGCATGCCCGCCTCGACGTGGCCGACGGGAACGCCCGCCTGAGCCGCCGCGAGAGCGCCGGCGAGAGTCGTGTTGGTGTCGCCATAGACGAGCACCATGTCCGGCCGTGCCGCGGCGATCTCGCTCTCCAGCAGCCCGAGGATGCGCGCCGTCTGCTCGGTGTTGCTGCCGCCGCCGGCGTGCAGCTCGCGGTCCGGGGCCGGTATGCCGAGCTCGTCGAAGAAGACGCGTGACATCTCGTCGTCGTAGTGCTGGCCGGTGTGGACAATCGTCTCCTCATGGCGCTCGCGCAACAGCTTCGAGACGGCCGCCGCCTTGACGAACTGCGGCCGGTTGCCAATGACGGTGAGGATCTTCACGCGAGCAGCTCGTCGCGGTGAGCGGCGAAGGCCGTGGCAGCGGCCTGGGTGACGGCGCCTGGCGCCTCTGGCAGAGCGAAGTCGTCAACCGCCCCGACTGGCTGCACCTCGCGCGTCGTGGAAGCGAGAAACGCCTCCCGCGCAGTCGCTTTCAGATCGTCGAGCGCGACACTGCGCTCCTCGACGTCGAGCAGATCGAGCAGGTGCGCACGGGTGATCGAGGCGAGCACGTGGTCGTCGAGCGGTGGCGTGCAGAGCGTGCCGTCGCCGTCGGTCCAGAAGAACGAGGAGGTCGGCGCCTCCAACACCCGGCCGTGCGGCGTGACGAGCAGCGCCTCGTCGGAGCCGCGCTCGTGCGCGATCCGGCTGCAGAGCATGTTCGCCGCGTAGGAGAGCGACTTGACGCCGTCGAGGACCCGCGTCGGCGCGTAGACGACGCTGGCCAGCCGGGCGATCTCCGGCTGCGAGGGCAGCTGCTCGGTGATCAGCACCCGGCGACCCGCGCGGGTGAGCAGCAGCCGCAGGCAACCGTCGAACGATCGCCCGCCGCGCGCCTCGAGCAGCTCTGCCGCCTCGACTTCGTAGCGCTCGCGGTGAAAGAAGCCCTCGAGACGCAGGTTGGCGACCGAGCCCTCCATCCGGTCGAGGTGCTCGCCGAGCAGCAATGGCGACCCGTCGTAGACACGCACGACCTCGAACGCCCCGTCGCCGCGCAGCAGGCCGGGATCGGTGACCGGGACCAGCGTCTCCTCAGCCGGTGCGATCGCGCCGTCGAGGCAGGCAAGCTCGCTCATGGGGAGTTCATACCAGCCGGGGTGGCGGTTGGAACGCGCCGTTCGTGGGCAGGAGAAGCACGTTCAACGGAGTAGGAGAGCCCTGTGACCATCGGATCGTCGATATTCCTGATCGCCATAGGCGCGATCCTGCGCTACGCCGTCACTGCCTCGGTCTCTGGCATCGACCTGCAGGTCGTCGGCCTGATCCTGATGGTCGCTGGCGTGATCGGCCTCGTGATTGGCCTCTTCATGATGACCGCGGGCCGCCGCGAGGACGGCTACCGCGACCCGCCCGGACCGCCCGTCCAGTAACGGCGCTCAGTGCGCGGCCGTGGGCGTCTGCCCGCGCGACAGCTGCCACAGCCCCCAGGCGGACACGACCGCCCAGACGATCTCCAGCAGCAGGAAGCCCCAGTCCCTGCCGTGCAGCGCGACACCGGTCAGCACGACCGAGCCGGCGAAGTTCAGCGCCAGGTAGACGACGGAGTGCGGTGACATCGCGTTGCGCTGCGCCGCGATGAACGCGACGAGTATCAGGGCCGCGCCGGCGATTTGGAAGATCTGGTCCATCGCGCCAGCTTAAGCAAGCGCCACTAGGGGGACACGAAGCGTCGCTCGATCCCGTCGAGCACCGCCTCGAGCGCGACGCCGAAGATCGTGTCGCGTGACTGCTCGCGACCGACACCGAAGACCTGCGACATGCGCGGGAACTCGGTTGGGTCGGCGCCGCTGAGCTGCCCTTCGAGCTCAGCATCCTCGCGCAGCGTGACGACGTGCAGAGCGTGGCCGATCGTCCACTCGTGGACGATGCTGAGCGCGATCCAGGCGTCGGCCGGCGACAGGTCGAGGCTGGCAACCGCGGCCGCTGACTGCTCGGCCCGGCGCAGCATGTTCGGCCCGACGCGCGTGCCGCGACCGAACGCCTGCAGCGCCCACGGGTGCTGGACGTAGGCCGCGTAGGCCTGGCGCGCGATCTGGCGCAGCGCCTCGCGCCAGTCGGTGGGCAGAGGCTCGGGCACGAGCAGCTGGCCGCTCATCTCGTGCAGCATCAGCGCCACGAGGTCGTCCTTCGACGCGATGTGGGTGTAGAGGCTCATCGGCCGCGCGCCGAGGTCGCTCGCGACGCGACGGATAGAGACCGCCTCGAGGCCCTCGGTGTCGGCGATGTCGAGCGCTGCGTGGATCACGTCGGAGCGAGTCAGACCGCCCGAGTCGCCATCCACGGGCTCGTCCCAGATCAGCTCGTCGGAGGCGCGGTTCGGCATCGTCCGCCACGATACCCGTGCCGTACACCGTATCGCCACTCCCGATACGGTGTACGGCATGAACGGACAACAGCCCACTCTGATCCTCGGCGCCGGCCCCGCCGGACTGACCGCCGGCTACCTGCTCGCCAAGCAGGGCCATCCCGTGATCGTCTTCGAGGCCGAGGACCAGGTCGGCGGCATCGCCAAGACCGAGGTTCGCGAGGGCCCGGGCGGCAAGTACCGCTTCGATCTCGGCGGTCATCGCTTCTTCACCAAGGTCCAGGAGGTCGACGACCTCTGGCACGAGATCATGCGCGAGGAGTTCCTGCTGCGTCCGCGGATGTCGCGTATCTACTGGCGCAAGCGCTTCCTCCACTACCCGCTCCAGGGCCCAGACGTGATCCGCAAGCTCGGACCGATCGAGCTGATCCGCTGTATGGCCTCTTACATCCGCGCGAAGCTGCGACCGAAGGGCGAGGAGCGGTCGCTCGAGGAGTGGGTCACCAACCGCTTCGGCAAGCGCCTCTACGAGAACTTCTTCAAGAGCTACAACGAGAAGCTGTGGGGCGTGCCGGTCTCGGAGATCCGCGCCGAGTTCGCCGCGCAGCGGATCAAGGGCCTGTCGTTCACCTCAGCGGCGAAGTCCGCGTTCTTCGGCAACAAGGGCAACGAGATCAAGAGCCTGATCGGCGAGTTCCACTACCCCCGCTACGGCCCTGGGCAGATGTGGGAGACGATGACCGACGACATCCGCCGACTCGGCGGGCAGGTGCTGCTTGAAACGCCGGTCGAGGCCCTCCACGTCGAGGACGGCCGCGTGGTGCGGGCTACGGCCGGCGGGGTCGACTACGAGTCGCCTTACGTGATCTCCTCGCTGCCGCTGCGCAACACCGTCGGCCTCACCCAGCCCGCGGCGCCGGACGAGGTGCGTGCCGCCGCTCAAGGCCTGCGCTACCGCGACTTCCTGACGGTGTCGCTGGTGCTCGACGGCGAGGACCTCTTCCCCGACAACTGGATCTACATCCACGAGCCCGATGTCGAGGTTGGCCGGATCCAGAACTTCCGCTCCTGGAGCCCCTGGATGGTCCCGGACCCGACCAAGGCTTGCATCGGCATGGAGTACTTCTGCTTCGCCGGCGACGAACTCTGGGAGATGGCCGACGACGACCTTGTGGCGCTAGCGATGCGCGAGCTCGAGCAGCTCGGCCTGGCCAAGGCGGAGGCGCTGCAGTTCGGCTTCGCCACCCGCGTCCCCAAGGCCTACCCGATGTACGACCTCGAGTACTCCGACCGCGTCGACACCATCAAGTCCTGGCTCGCCCCGATCGAGAACCTCCAGCAGGTCGGCCGCAACGGCCTCCACCGTTACAACAACTCCGACCACTCGATGCTCACCGCCATGCGCGCCGTCGACAACCTCCTGCTCAACACCAACCACGACATCTGGGCCGTCAACGCCGAGTCCGTCTACCACGAGGAGGACACAGCCCAGGACTCCGAGCAGCCCTACATCAAAGCGCCCGAGACACCCGCACAGCGAGAGCCGCTGGAGCGCTAGGGCTTCGCGCAGCGGTAGTGGGCGAAGATCCGGTCTTCGCTGTAGTCGGCCTGCTCGATCGTGAAGCCGGCCCGCTCGATCATCGGCTCGAGCAGCCAGGTGAAGGTGCTGTGCTCGTCGCGCACGTGCTCCTCGAGCTCCGCCCGGGTCCAGCCACACTCGACGTCATCCGAAGCCATCCGCGTCATCCAGCGCTCGAGTGCCGCCTCCGCCTCGTCCGGCTCGAAGCCGTAGACGACATCGGATAGCCGCAGGACTCCCCCGGGCTTGAGCATCGCCGCCACCCGGACCAAAGCGCGCGCCTTCCAGAAGTCGGGCAGGTGATGCAATGCCAGCCGGCTGTAGACCAGATCCACGGCCTCGCCCCGGTGCTCGTAGGTGAGAAATCCGCTGGCGACACACTCCACGTTGCCGACACCGCGGTCGCGCAGCTTGGCGCGCAGGTGGTCGAGCATCACCGGCGAGACGTCGACCGCGACGACCCTGCGGACCGCGTCGGCTGCCGCCAGGGTGAACTGCCCAGTGCCAGCCCCCATGTCGATCACCGTCGCATCTGCGCCGAGGCCGGCCGCCCTCAGCGCCGCCAGCTCGCCGGCGGCGCCTCCGTCCTCCTTGCCTTCATACCTCGCCACATGCCCCGCATCCAGGTTCTCCCGGCCTGCATGCGCAAGCTCATCCACCACCCAGGACCGTCGATCGGCCGGCATACGACGGACGTTATCGTCGGAACCGCGTGATGAACCTGACGATCACCGTGCACAACTAGCCGAGATCCGCAACAGGCCCCGGATAACGCCGCCAGGCGCGCTCCGAGACCGCGAGATGGGCCGTGTAGGGTTCGAACCTACGACCTTGAGATTAAGAGTTGAGCCGAGCGGTTTTGAGTTCGATCGAGCTAGCTCAGGTACCTTCAGCTGAGTCCAGTTCGGTCAGGTCATATTTGCCGAGTTGGGGACATGTTTCGGGACACGGTTCTCGCCACCTCGGTACCCCACTCTGCGCATCCGCGGCGCCCGCCCTGCAAGGATGCCCGCCGTGTCTTGGCCGCCGAAGATCGATGAACCCCTCCCGCGTGCCGAACTCGCCTTCGGCGTTTGGCACAAGCTCACGACCTACGCACTGGCAACCGACCATCCTGCCGGTGGAGCCAAAGCGCGTGGATTCGCAACGATCCTGAGCATCACCGCCGAGGACGTGGACCATCTCGTCACCGAGGTTGAGAACGGTGTCCTGACCGGCGGGGTGAGCGCGATACGCGCGAACCCGCCCTACGGCTATCTCTGCGAGGTGAAGGTGCCCGTCCGGGGCCTACGGCGACACAGCGAGCGTCGAGTCGACGTGGTCACGTCCTGGGAGCTGCTCGCCGCAGACGCCGCACCACGGCTGGTAACCGCGTACATCAAGGGCTAGACTCGATAGGCGATGGCCACCGTCAGGCACCAGATAGCAGAGCACGATGTCGTCGCTCTACGCGAGCCGGTCGACGCATGGCCCGCCGGCACGAGCGGCACCGTTGTCAGCGACTACGGCGAGACGAAGCTGATCGAGATCAGCGACGACAGCGGCGCGACTCTGGATCTCATCCAGGCTCCCCTTGCCAAGCTCGACGTCACCTGGCGCGCCGCTCAGCACTAGCCGCGCCGTGCCCTCCAGCCCTAATCCCTCGTCGCCAGAAGTCGATGAGAACGACCCGATGCTTCTCGCGTTCGCAAATGCACCCGAGGACGACGAGCCGTGGACCGATGAAGACGAGGCCGCCGTCGCCGAAAGCCGGGCGGATTTCGCCGCAGGCCGCACCGTCTCCCTCGAGGAGATCCTCAAGAAGTACGGCTGATCGGAGCGGCGCCTGTCAGACCTGATCCAATGGCGTGGTCTGTCCAGCGGCACCCTGGATACGACCAAGCTCTGCTTGATCCCAAGCGCCAGGGATGGAGTCCAAGAGACGGGTCAGTTCGCCCGCCTCCACCGCGCCTCCTTCGAGCGGCGACGCCGACGATGCTTGGGCATCGCCATCTTTGACAACGCTCGGGTCGAAACCAGCCATGGCCCCCGATGCTAACCCGGCGACCCGCTCGATGCGAAGAACTCCCGGCGTTCGCATCTTCAAGAGAGACGAAGTGGGCCGTGTTGGGTTCGAACCAACGACCTTGAGATTAAGAGTCTCCTGCTCTACCAACTGAGCTAACGGCCCTGGAGGGCTCCGGTGGGAGCCGGCAGACATTGTAGGCGGTCGTGCTAGGACTGCGTGGCGACGGCGGCTAGGGCCTCGTCGCGAGAGGCGTGGATCGGGAAGACCCGATCGAGGCCGGTGATCTCGAAGATCTTGGTGATGTTCTGGTCGGTGCAGACGAGCGCGAGTGTGCCACCGGTGGGGCGCAGTCGCTTGACGCCGCCAACAAGGACACCGAGCGTCGTGGAGTCGATGAAGGTGGCCGCCGAGAGGTCAACGACGATCCGCTTCTTGCCGTCCTCGATCAGGGCGACCATGCGCTCCTTGAACTCGGGCGCCGTGTAGAGGTCGATCTCGCCGCCGAGCTCAATGACCTGGGTCTCGGCGTCGATCTCCTCGTCGCTGATGTGGAAGTTCACTGGCCTCCTCCTTGCTTCTGCTGCTGCCCGCCGCCCTGCTGTCCGCCACCGGATGGCTGGGCGCCACCCTTCTTGGTCGGATCGATGTCGACGCCCGACTCCTGGATCTGCTGAGCGATCACCGCCGCCCTGAGCTGCTCGAGCTGCTCGCGAACCGCCTTACGCTGACTCTTCGGCGCTAGGGCGACCGCCTTCGCGCTGGCGAGCTTCTCGATGCGCTTGTCGCCAGCCAGCAGCGCGTACTGGGCTAGCTGCAGGTAGGACGCGGCGTCGTTGCCGTCGGCCGCGATGACCCGCGCCACCTTGACCGCCTGCTGCGGCTGGTTGAGCGCGGCCTGGTCATAGACCTGCAGCGCCACGCGCGCCAGCGACGCGTCGGGCTCGCCCTTCTCCACCTTCATGTAGGCGGTCCAGTGCTCGCTGGCCTTGCGCAGCTCGTCCTGCGCGTCGGCGGGGAAGACGCCCTGGTCGTTTGCCTGCGCAATCGCCAGCGAGTAGTAGTCGCGTACTAGCTCCTTGTGCGGGTTGGCCGCCTGCGGATTCGCTTGTGCGCGCTCCTCGTTCTTGTCGACGCGCTCCTCGACGATGTCGTTGCCGCTGCCACCATTGCGATCGGAGAAGGCGTCGAAAAGGCCGCCCGAGACGTCGCCACCGATGCCGAACAGCACGAGGCCGCCGCCCATTAGGACGGCGAGCATTAGGTAGACGCCCTGCACCACACGGCGCCGCTTCCCCTGAAGATCGAACAGCATGTCGGTGCGGAGACTAGCTAGGAACTCTCGGCCGCGGCGACTTCCGCCGCATCGGCGTCTCCGCGGGTCATCCAGGCGGCGAGCACGATGCTCAGCTCGTAGAGGATCAGCAGCGGCACCATCTCGAGCAGCATCGTGATCGGATCGATCGTCGGCAGCAGGGCGGCGAGCACGGCGATCGCCAGGATCGCGTAGCGGCGGTTGTGGCGCAGCTGCTCGACCGTGACGATGTTCACGCGCACGAGGGCAATGATCGCGATCGGGACCTGGAAGCCGAGGCCCATCGCCAGCATCGTCATCGTGCTGAAGCTGTAGTAGTCGCGCGCCCGGACCTGCGTGTTGAACTCGCTGGCGTTGAAGCTGAGCAGGAAGTCCGTGGCGGGCGGCAGCACGAAGAAGTAACAGAACAGCACGCCGGCGATGAAGAGAAACGGCGACAGCAGCATCAGCGGCTTGGCGACGCGCTTCTCGGTCGGGCTGAAGGCCGGTAGGACGAAGGCGTAGAGCTGGTAGAGGATCACCGGCAGCGCGAGCAGGATCGCTGCGTACGCGGCGTTCGTGAAGGTGGTCGTGAACGGCTCGGTGACGCCGAACGTCAGCGGCTGGTCGTACTTGTCGGGCAGGGGCTTGTTGACGATCTCGAGAATGCGCTGGTTCTGCCAGCCGCAGATCGCGAAGGCGAAGATGAACGCGCCGATCGCGACCATCAGCCGTGACCGCAGCTCGTCGAGATGATCGACGAGCGTCAGCTGCTCCTCGTGGGAGACAGGCTTCACCCGCGGCATCGGATCCGCCTCTCCTAAGTCTCGGCTAGGCGGTTACGAGCTGTGGCGGGCCGGCTCGGAGGGCTCGGCGCGGACTGGCTCGGGCTTTGCTTCGGCGGTGTCGAGCTCGTCGTGGTCCTTGCTCTTGCCGGTGACCGAGTCCTTGAACTCGCGCATCCCACCCCCAAGCGAGCGGCCGAGCTGCGGCAGCCGCTTCGGGCCGAAGATGAGCAGCACAACGACGAGGACGATGATGATCTCTAGCGGGCCGATGTTAGGCATGGTCGCTCCTGGCGGAATCGGGGCGCCTCTGATGGTAGAGGCTGCAGGAGTGTGCGGGGTGGCTGCGCGGCCGGATCAGCGCGCGGCGTCAAAGTTCTTGTAGAACCGGCTTGGCGTCGGCTCGCCCTGACCCTGGTACTTGCTGCCCTTGTCCTTCGCCCCGTAGGGCACCTCGACCGGGCCGTCCATACGCATGAACGACAGCTGGCCGATCGGCATTCCCTCGTAGATCGTGATCGGCAGATTGGCGACGTTCGACAGCTCGAGCGTTAGGTTGCCGGAGAACCCTGGGTCGACGAAGCCGGCTGTCGAGTGGATCAGCAAGCCGAGGCGGCCGAGCGAGCTCTTGCCCTCGAGCCGCGCGACAAGGTCGTCGGGAAGCGCGACGCGCTCGAGTGTCTGGCCGAGCACGAACTCGCCGGGGTGGAGGATGAACGGCTCGTCGCCGCTGACCTCGACCAGCTCTGTCAGCTCCTCCATCGGCTGGCGGACGTCGATGTAGGGGTAGCGAGCGTTGTGGAAGACGCGAAAGCGGCGGTCGACGCGCACGTCGATGCTCGACGGCTGGATCAAGCTGGCGTCGTAGGGCTCGATCTCGATGCGGTCGGCCTCGATCTCGCTGCGGATCGTCTTGTCGCTGAGGACCACGGCCCGGGCAGCCTACAGCGCATACCTGTCCGACGGTGGGTAAAGGATCGGGTACGCGTTACCGATACGGGCGGTGATGGAGCCATACGATCGACATGATCAGACGGCGCTGGCCTCGATTGGGCATGAGGTCGGCCTACATGTCTGCGCCCGTTGCGCGTCGACGTTGGTCCAACCGGAGTGGTGGGAGGAGACCGAGGGTGGTTCTTGGCACGTCGGTCTGCGCTGCCCGGATTGCGAGCACCGTCGCGAGGGCACGTACTCGCAGCGCGTTGTCGACGACTACGACGAGCGGCTCAACGAGGGCTCCGACGAGCTCTCGACGGCGTACCGGCGCCTGATGCGCGACAACCTCGTCGCGGAAATGGAGCGCTTTGCCGGCGCCCTACGCGCCGGCGCAATCCTGCCCGAGGACTTCTAGCCGTCTACGAATACCTTGCTACGACACCGTCGGCCACGAGGTCGAGTGCTTCGCGCTGCCACGGCTCGAGGTCGATCGTGGCGAGATCGCGCTTCGCGGAGGCGACGATCTCCAACGCCTCGGCGCGCGACTCCTCCAGTGCGCCGGTGGCCGCAATCCGGTCGCAGAGCGCCTCCGCCTCACGTGGGGTCGTGGCGACAGTACGCAGGTCGAGCGCGCGTAGCTCAGCATCGCGCTCGCGCGCGACGATCAGCGGCAAAGTGACCGTCCCGTCAAGCAAGTCGGTGCCGCGGTGCTTGCCAGTGTCCTCGACCGGACCGGAGACGTCGAGGACGTCGTCGAGGATCTGGAACGCCACGCCAATGCAATCGCCGAAGGCGGCGAGCGCGTCGGCGCCACTGCCACGACCGCCAAGCTCCCCGCCGAGCCGGCAGGAAGCGGCGAACAGGCTGCCCGTTTTGAGCGCACAGCGCTCGCGGTAGCGATCCGCCGGGACCGACTCCGACCAGGCGTCATCGCGCTGCATCAACTCCCCGCGCGCGAGCGCCGTGGAGGCCGTGGAAAGCGCCTGTACGGCCCGCGCGCTACCCGTGGCGGCAAGCTCGGCAAAGGCGCGTGAGAAGAGCAGGTCACCAGTCGCGATCGCCGCATCGCGACCAGCCGTCGCGAAGACCGTCGGATAGCCGCGCCGCAGCGACGCACGGTCGAGCACGTCGTCATGGACGAGCGTCGCCATGTGCAGCAGCTCGACGGCAGCGGCTGCTGCCAAGACCCGCTCGTCCGGCTCGATGTGGCCGGCGCAGAGAAAGACCAGCACCGGCCGCAGCCGCTTGCCACCAGCCGCCAGCGTCCCGCCTGCGTGTCCGGAGAGCACCTCTCCGTGAGCACCCGCCACCTCGCCGAGCCGTGCCTCGGCCGAACGCAAGCCGCGTGCCAGGCCCTCCCCTCCGGCGGCCAGCACGGGGCCGAGCTGCTCCGCTGAGCTCACTACGCCTCTGGGACAGAACCCACGTGAATGGCGATGATGCCGCCCGCGGTGAGCACCCACCTGACATCGGTCAGGCCGGCGTCGACCAACTCGGCGCCAAGCTCGGTCGGGCCCGGGAAACGGCGGACCGAGTTCGGCAGGTACGTGTAGGCGTCGGAGTCGCCCGCGAAGCGGCCGAGCGCTGGAACGGCGGTGTCGAACCAGAAGCGGAAGAACCACGACAACGGCGGCCGCTGCGGTGTGGTGATCTCGAGCACGACGACGCGGCCGCCGGGCCGGACCACGCGCCGCATCTCTGCGAGGCCGCGGCCGAGGTCGGAGAAGTTGCGCGCGCCGAAGCCAACCGTTGCGGCGGCGAACTCCCCGTCGGCGTAGGGCAGCTCGAGCGCGCTGCCCTGATCGAAGCGAATCCCTGGCGCCTTATCGCGCGCCAGCTCGAGCATGCCCTCGGAGAAGTCGAGACCGACGACCTCGCCGGCGTCACCGACACGGCCGCGGAGCTCGATCGCGAGATCGCCGGTACCGGTCGCCACGTCGAGGACGCGGTCGCCGGCGCCCACCTGCGCGAGGTCCGCCGCGCGCTCACGCCAGCGCCGGTCCATGCCCGCGGTCATGATCGCGTTCATTCGATCGTAGACCCGCGCGATGCGATCGAACATCGCCTCGACCTGGGTCTCGGGGAGCGTTCCGCTGGCGGGCGCGGCGCTCATTCGGCGACCCGTGCCTACTTGGACTCGGACTCGCCGCCGCCGGAGGGCTCGGAGGCCTCGTTCTCGGCTCGCAGCGAGGCGATGAAGTTGACCAGCTGGTCGAACTGCTCGGGCTCGCTCTCGCGGAGGCCCTCGTACGAGGGCATCGGCGCGGTCGGGTTGATTAGCGTGCGCGCGATCGCGTCACGACCGAGCCGATCGCCAATCTCGGTCAGGTCAGGACCGAGCGAGTTGCCGTTGTGCCCGATCCGGTGGCAGCCGAGGCAGCCCGACGCCGCGGCAACATCAGCACCGCGCTGATACTGCGGCGCGACCTTGATGTCGATCTCGCTTGGCGGTCCGGCGAGCGCGCCGAGCACGGTCAGGTAGGTCATCGCGGCGACGGTGGCGACGGCGCCGATCATCGCGATCGGCCGCTTCAGCGGGTGGCGCTCCGGGTTGCGGTCGTAGAACGGCAGCAGCAGGAGCAGCATCAGCGCGATCGTCGGGATGCCGATCGTCGCGACGAACACCAGCGCCGGCGGCTTGACGACGCGCAGCAGCTCGAAGAGGAAGAAGAAGTACCACTCGGGGCGCGGCGAGTAGGTGGTGGTCGTCGGGTCGGCCTTCGGCCCGAGCTCGGCGCCGAACAGGACGGCCATCAGGATGATCACGGCCATCGTGACGATCGCCATCGCGCCGTCCTTGGCGACCGCGTAGGGGAAGAACGGCTTGCCCTGGCTCTTGAGGATCGAGTACTCGCGGAGGTACTGCTCCTTCTCGCGCGCGTTCACCTCAGATCTCCTCGCGCTGGAGCGACTTCTTCTCGGCCTTCATCCACGGCGGAGCGGTCGTGCCGAGCTTCGCGACGAGGTAGAGGTGGGCGCCGATCAGCGCCGCGATCAGGCCGGGGATCAGCAGCATGTGGAGCGCGTAGAAACGCGTCAGCGTCGTCGCGCCGAACTCGGCCCCGCCGCGCATGAAGTCGGCCAGGTAGGGACCCATGATCGGTCCCGAGGCGTTGATGTTGACGCCGACGACCGTCGCCCAGAATGACCGCTGGTCGAATGGCAGCAGGTAGCCGGTCAGGCCCATCATCAGCGTTAGCACTGTCAGCACGACGCCGATCACCCAGTTCAGCTCGCGCGGGTACTTGTAGGCGCCGAAGACGAACGTGCGGCCCATGTGTAGGAACAGCAGGACGATCATCACCGTTGCACCCCAGCGGTGCATGCCGCGCACGAGCTCGCCGAGGAAGACCTCGTTGGTGATGTGGGCGGCCGACGTGTAGGCGCGCGTCGGGTCCGGCTCGTAGTACATCGCCAGGAAGACGCCGGTCACGGCCTGTGAGACGAAGGCGAACATCGTCGCCGAGCCGAGCGTGTAGAACCAGTTGGTCCCCTTCGGGACCTTGCGGAACAGGAAGCCGCGCAGGAACGGGCTGGCGCCAGTCCGCTCGTCGAGGTAACCGAGCACGCCCGCGCCGGCCTCGGCGCCGTTGTGCTTCGCACGCTCGAGCGGAGTTGGCGCTGCGCCGTCGCGCTCGGCCGGTCGCGGCGGCGCGGCGCGGAGGAACTTCGGCACGAGGCTCATGTGCTCGGCCTCGCTGGGTAGAGGTACTGCCAGAGCCCGTCGAGGTGGTTCGATGGATCGCGCGGATGCGGGAAGCGCTCGAGCTCGGAGTTGACCGAGAAGCGGTCGCCGACCTGGACGCGGCCATTGCGCACACGCGTGTAGAAGCGGTCGAGCGGACGGACTGGCGGGCCGCCGTCGACCTTGCCCTCAAAGTCGTAGACGCCACCGTGACACGGACAGACGAAGCGCTGCGAAGCCTGGATGTAACGGACTGGGCAGCCGAGGTGCGCGCAACGAGTCGAGATCGCGACGTATGGGAGGTCGGAGTTGCGCTCGGCGTCGCGGCCGGGATCGAAGCGGCGGATGTAAACGGTCGTCTTGCCGGCCTCGCCGATCGACGGGACGAGGCTCATCACGACCGGGACGTAGGTCTCGGGGTTGAAGTCGTCCTCGCCACCGACGTCCTGCCAGGTCTCAGGCGCACTGCGCTCGAACATCGGGCCGAGCGCGAAACCGAGCGCCGGCAGACCGAACATCGCCGACGCGATGCCACCGTAGGCGAGCGCGCCACCGGTCATGAACGTACGCCGCGTGACCGTCTCGCCCTCGAAGGCGCCCGGCACGTTGCGGTCGGCGGTGTAGCGCGACTTGCGCTTGTGCTTGTCGGGGAGGTCGGCCACTGCTGGGGAGTAGGCGTCCGGGAGTCGGACGCGCGACAGCGGATTCTAATTAGGCGAGCCGTCGCGCGCTGTCAGACCAGAGGGCGGCGGCTTGGTCGGGCTCGTCCTCGGCATGGGCGCGGGCTGCCGCGGTGATCAGGTCGGAGAGCTCCGCGACGGCTTCGAGGTCGCCTCGATCGGCCACTCGGCTGAGCCCAAGGGCGTAGAGCGCGTCGCCGGCGAGCAGGCGCAGATCGGCGTCCATTCCGGCGAATGCGCGCGGCTCGCCGTAGTGGAGCAGGTAGCCCTCGTGGACCGCCTCGATCGTAAAGAGGCGGTCAGGATCGGTGACGACGGCAGCGAAGCGGTCCGGGCCGGGGTCGTCGACCGCGTGCTCGGCGAGCGCGGGATCGACCGCGGCGACGACTTCGCGCAGCGCGCTCACGCGGCGACCTCGCGGAATGCCTCGGCAGCGGCTGCGAGCGTCTGTTCGATTTGGTCATCGGTGTGGGCCAGCGAGGGGAACCACGCCTCGAAGCGCGACGGCGGCAGGAAGATCCCGCGATCGATCATCGCGCGGGTGAACGCGGCGCTGCGGTTGGCGTCGGCATCCTGGGCGTCCGCGTAGTTGTCGACGGGCCCCGCGTGGAAGAACGGCGTCAAGAGCCCGGTCGCGCGGGTGACGTAGAGGGGGACGCTCGCGTCAGCCGCGGCCGCGCGCAGGCCATCTGCGAGACGAGCCGAGAGCGCATCCAACCGTGCGTAGGCGCCGGTGTCGAGCAGCTCGAGCGTCGCGAGGCCAGCTGCCGTCGCGAGCGGGTTGCCCGACAGCGTTCCGGCCTGGTAGACGTCGCCGGCCGGAGCTACGTTCTCCATCAGGTCGCGCCGTCCGGCATAGGCCGCGGCCGGCAGCCCGCCACCAACGACCTTCCCGAGCACTGTCAGATCGGGCGTGACGTCCTCGCGCTCCTGAGCGCCGCCACGCGCGACGCGGAAGCCGCTGATCACCTCATCGAAGACAAGCAGCGCGCCGTTGCGGTCGGCCTGCTCACGCAGAAAGGCTAGGAAGGGCTCGCCGGCGGAACCACCCTCGGCACCGAGCGCGCCGGTTGGCGGGACGAGTCCCATGTTCGCCGGGTAGGGCTCGGCCAGAACAGCCGCGACCTCGTGCTCGTCGAGCGCCCGCTCGACCGCCGCGCGGTCGTTCCACGGCACGACGATCGTCGCCGCCGCGTGGGCGGCCGGGACGCCCGGGCTCGCGGGCAGCCCCGCCGTAGCGAGGCCGGAGCCGGCGTCGGCGAGCAGCCCGTCGACGTGGCCGTGGTAGGCGCCAGCGAACTTGAGCAGCTTCTCGCGACCGGTCACGGCACGCGCGAGACGGACCGTGCTCATCGAGGCCTCGGTACCTGAGTTGACCATCCGGACCATCTCGGCGCTGGGAATCCGCGCGACGATCTCGGCCGCGATCTCGACCTCGGCCTCGGTCGGGGCGCCGAAAGTGGTGCCACGGGCAGCTGCCGCACTGACGGCCTCGATCACGCGCGGGTGCGCATGGCCGGCGATCAGCGGGCCCCACGAGCTGACGAAATCGATGTAGCGGTTGCCGTCGACGTCGATGATCTCGGCGCCCTCGCCGGAGGCCACGAAGAGCGGGTCGCGGCCGATCGAGCGCATCGCCCGCACCGGTGAGTTGACTCCGCCGGGCAGCAGCTCGACGGCGCGGGCGTAGAGCGCCCGCGAACGATCGTCAGCCAGCGTGCTCAGCCTCCCAGCGGCGGTGCTCGTCGGTGAAGTAGAGCAGCCGGATCTTCTTGAACTCGGTCGATGAGTAGAGCGTGCGGCGGTCCTCGATCCCGCTCTCCTCGGCGATCGAATCGAGGATCGCGTCGCACTCCTCCTTCGAGCGTCCGTGGGCCATCGTGAAGACCGAGTAGTGCCAGTCCTCATAGGTCGGGCGCTGGTAGCAGTGCGAGATTCCGCGGAAGGAGGCCATCAGCGGGGCAACCTCCATGATCCGCTCCTCGGGCACCGCCCAGACGCCCATGCCGTTCGCCGAGAAGCCGGCGCGGCGGTGGTAGAGGATCGCAGCGACGCGGCGCAGCGCCTTGCGCTCGCGCATCGACTCAAGGTGTGTGAGTAGCTCGTCCTGGGAGATGCCAACTTCGGCGGCGGCGGGCGCGTAGGGCTCGGGGATCACCGGCATGTCGCCCTGCAGAGCGCGGATGACGGCTATGTCGAGCTCGGTCAGGTCGATCGGGTCAGGCTCGATCGGGTCCTGGGCGACGCCCATCGCCGCGAGGTCCTTGGTCCCCTTCTCCATCTCGAGATCCATCCGGATCTTGAACAGCTTGATCGTCGGTAGCTGGCGGATCGACTCGGCGCCGGTCAGCTCCTGGAGGACGTCGAGCGTGCCGTCGATGCCGAGCTTCGAGCCCGGCTCGGTGGCGATCGTGAACCACATGTTGAAGTCGTGGTTGCGCAGGTAGTTGTGCGAGACGCCCGGGTGCGAGTTAACAATTTTCGCCGCGCGGTGGGGGTTCTCGGAGTCGACCTTCGCCGCGACCAGCATCGAGCTGTAGCCGAGCACGCGCGTGTCGAAGATCGGCGTGACCTGGCGAACGATCCGGCCGTCGAGCAGGCGTTGGACGCGGCGCATGACCTCGTCCTCGGAGACCTCGGCGAGGCCCGCGACATGCTCGTAGGGACGCGGGGCGATCGGGAAGCTGCCCTGCATCAGGTTGAGCAGCTTCTTGTCGAGGTCGTCGAGCGGGATCGCCGCACCGTCCTTGCGGCTGCGCGTCTTGGGGATCGCCGCCGCCTCTCTTACTGAAGCCATCTAGCGGCGTCCTTTGCGTGGTAGGTGATCACGATGTCGGCGCCGGCACGACGGATCGAGGTCAGCGCCTCGAGCACGGCGCCACGCTCGTCGATCTGCCCGGCCGCGGCGGCCGCCTTGACCATCGCGTACTCGCCGCTGACGTTGTAGGCCGCGAGTGGCATGCCGGTCGCCTCCTTGATCCGCGCGATCACGTCGAGGTAGGGCAGCGCCGGCTTGACCATCAGGATGTCGGCGCCCTCCTCGGCGTCGAGCAGCGCCTCGCGGACCGCCTCGTCGGAGTTGGCCGGATCCATCTGGTAGGTGCGGCGGTCGCCGAACGCGGGGGTCGAGTCGGCAGCCTCGCGAAACGGTCCGTAGAAGGCCGAGGCGAACTTCGCCGAGTAGGCGACGATCGGCGTCTCCTTCATGCCCTCGGCGTCGAGCTGGCCGCGCAGCGCGCCGACGCGCCCGTCCATCATGTCGCTCGGCGCGACGGCGTCGGCGCCCGCGCGTGCGTGCGAGATGGCGGTCTGGGCGAGCAGCTCGAGCGTGACGTCATTGTCGATCGCGCCGTCCGGGCGGACGACGCCGCAGTGGCCGTGTGACGTGTACGCGCAGAGGCAGACGTCGGTGATCACCAGCAGCTCGGGGTGGGCCTCCTTGATCGCGCGCACGGCGAGCTGGACGACGCCCTCGTCGTCGTAAGCGCCGGAGCCCTGCTCGTCCTTCTCCGCGGGAACGCCGAACAGGAGCACCGCGGGTATGCCGAGCTCCTGGATCGCGCCTGCCTCTTCGACGGCGTGTGAGATCGACAGCCGCTCAACCCCGGGCATCGCCTCGATCGGCGTACGGCTGTCGGTGCCGAGCTCGACGAACAGCGGCTGGACGAGGTGGGCTGGAGTCAGCTCCGTCTCGCGCACCATGTCGCGCAGCAGGCCGCTACCGCGCAGCCTGCGCATGCGGGTTGCTGGAAAGGCCATCGCGATCAGTCTAGGGCGGTCGAGCATCCGGCTCGCGATGGCGGCGCCTCGCTGGCGTATGCTCGGCGCCATGCCACAGCTCGCACTATCGGCGATCGGACAAGACCGTCCGGGCATCGTCGCGGCGACGACGGCCGTGCTGTTGCGACACGGCGTCAACGTCGAGGACTCGCGGATGTCGATCCTGCGCGGCCACTTCGCGATGACGCTGATCCTCGGGTTGCCGGACGGCGCCGATCGCAAGTCGCTGGCCGCGGATCTCGACGAGGTCGCGGCCGATCTCGGCTTGGAGGCGGTCGCCTTGAGCGCGGTCGAGCCACTCGCCGAGGCGACGCCCGCGCCGACGCACATGGTCAGCATCTACGGCGTCGACCACCCCGGGATCGTCCACCACGCCACCCGCGTCCTCGCCGAGCACAGGGTGAACATCACCGATCTCGAGACGCGCCTGGTCGAGAGCAACGGAGAGCCATCGCTCTACGCCTTGCTGATCGAGGTCGCCGTGCCGGACGACATCGATCCCGCGGACGTCGACCGCGCGTTGACTGAGATCGCGGCGAGCGAGGTCGTCGAGGTCAGCCTGCGCGAGCTCGGCAGCGACGAGCTGTAGGCGGACCTGCCATGGCGGTCCGCGAGGTCCTGCACTACCCCCACCCGGCGCTGAAGGCCGTCGCGGAGCCCGCGGCGGTCGACTCGCCAGAGACCGAGCGCGCGGCGCGTGACTTGTTCGACACGATGGTCGACTTCGGCCACTGCGTCGGTCTCGCCTCCACCCAGCTCGGCGACCTGACGCGCATCGTCGTGGTCGACGTGACCGGCCACAAGAAGGCCGAGACCGAGAGCGGGCTGCTGCTGCTCGCCAACCCGCGCGTCGTCGCCGAGGACGGCGCCGAGGTAGGCCGCGAGGGTTGCCTCAGCATCCCCCACCTCACGGCAAACGTCCGCCGCGCGACCTCAATCACCGTCGAGGCCGACGCCCTCGAGCTCACCGAGGACGGCCTGACCGCCGCCACCCGCCGCATCGAGACCGACGCCTTCGAGGCCCGTTGCCTACTCCACGAGATCGACCACCTCGACGGCATCCTCTTCCTCGACCGCGTCGACTCCCTCACCCGCGACGTGTTCGAGCGGAAGAACTACAAGTAGCCAACTACCGCCGAGCGAGCCGTCTACAATCGATCTCGGATCAAAGTCGCGGCTTCGCTGTCGCAGCTTTCGAGAGGCCCGGGCAACCGGGCCTCTCGCATTTCTAGGTGTCCCGGCGAGCAATCGGGACCGACGCCCGCCGGGACGGAGCGGCTGGTTACTGACCGCGTCTCGGTTCAACCACCGAGAACAGCACGATCACCGCAAGGATCAAAGTCACGGCTTCGATCATCGCTGCCTCCTATGCGACCTATCTAGAGGGCCACTTCCCCCAGAACCGCGGCTCGGTCCCGGAACCGCCACCAGGAGGTTTCAGAGGCTTGACCAGACCGCTCCCACTCTCACCTCGCCGGTTTCACAACGGTGTTGCGCGAGTAACAACTACGCGCCGAGTAGCAACATCGGGCATCGACTAGGGTCTCCCCCCGTGGGGTCCACGGCGGAGGGACGAGGGGGTTGGCACACGGCGCGTCTGCTGCCGACGGTTGGGCTGCGCGGCCAGGAGGAGCAAGAGCAACGAGCGACGTCTTCCTTGCTCGCGGTCCTCTTTGCGGTTCCAGAGTTCGCATACTCCCTGCTGGCGGACCTCGGGGCGCCCAGAGGGAGAATCGAGACCTTCACCGAGATACAGCTCCGTGATGCGGACGGCAAGCGGTGCATTCCCGATGGAGCCATCGTCGTGACTCGCGGTTCCAGGGAGTGGAAGTGCCTGGTCGAGGTCAAGACCGGAACGGCCCACCTGCAATCTGAACAGGTGGTGCGATATCTCGACTGGGCGCGCGATAACGACTTCGACGCGGTGTTGACAATTTCGAACGAGATCACCGCTTCCGCCGCCGACATTCCGATCGCAGTCGACAAGCGGAAACTCAAACGGGTCTCTCTATTCCATCTGTCTTGGTGGCGGATCCTCACCGAGGCAATCATCCAGCACCGCCACCGAGGTCTTTCCGACCCTGATCAGGCATGGTTGTTGGGACAACTGATCGCGTACCTCGATCACCACAAGTCCGGGGCCAGCGGCTTTCAGGGTATGGGCGAAAGCTGGGTAACGGTCCGTACGGCGGCCGCAAACGAGACGCTGCGTTCTAGAGATGTCGGCGCGTTCGAAGTAGCGGAACGCTGGGAGCAGTTCGTCGACTATGTCGCCCTGGGCCTCGGCCAGGATCTAGGACGCGACGTCGTATCCGTCAGACCCAAGCGACTTTCATCAGAGGCCCGCATCGACGAAACGGTCCGGGGGCTGGTAGAGACCGGCAAGCTTGAGGCCGCACTCAAAGTCCCGGACGCGATCGGGAGCCTCCAGTTGGAGGCGAACCTTCGAACACGAAAGGTGACCACCAGCGTCGAGATAGCCGCACCGCGTGATGGCCGTCCGAAGACGCGGATCAATTGGCTCTTGCGACAGCTACGTCACGCGCCGCCCGACCTGCGTATCGACGTGAGCTTCGCCAATGCTCGAGAGACGAGCTCGCTATTGCTGAGCGAGGCAAACGAGACCCCGGCGAGGCTTCTGTCTGGAACGGACCCCAAACGAGCTCCACGGACATTCCGTATCGCGCTGACACGCAAGATGGGAGCCAAGCGCGGCAAGGACGCCGGCTCGTTCGTCCGTGAGACGCGCACGCAAGCCATCGATTTCTATCGCGACCTCGTTCAAGACCTTCGGAAGTGGCAGGCATCAGCGCCAAAGCTGCCGCGTGAGCAACCAGACGCCGCGGCTGCGGAGGCGGACACCGACCCTCCCCCATTCGCTGAGCTAGGAAGCCGCGATCCAGGAGATGGCGCCAGCCCAGCGCCGTGATCTGCCGTCAACCCGCCGGTGGGATGGCTTGGGCGAAGCGGAAGAAGAAGTCTGGGTCGTAGGTCTGCTTGACCTGGCGGAGGCGGAGAAGGTTGGTGGCGTAGTAGGCGCGCTTCCAGTTGGGTAAGGCTGGGTCGATGTAGTTCTGGTAGGCCTGGCCGGAGACGTAGGGGCGCATCGCCTGGTGGGCGCCGCGGATCCAGGAGCGGCTGGCGCGCTGGGCGGTGGCCCCCTCGAAGTAGGCGCCGTACTGGATGCAGAAGAGCTCGTTGCGGTGGACGAAGGCGGTGGCGCCGGGCTTTGGGCGGTTGAGCGCGCCGCCGTAGGAGTCGAGCAGCAACGCGCCAGAGCCGAGCGAGGGGTTGGCGTTGCGGCGGTCGATCCAGTCGATCATCGTGCGGCGGCCGGCGCTCGACAGCGGCTTGGAGACGTAGTCCGACTTGGCGTAGAAGGCGGCGCGTGGAAGCGTGCCGCCGCTGCTGGTGTGGCGCGTGTGGCAGGAGCGCAGCGGATCGCCGAGGCAGCCCGCCCAGCGCAGCATCAGTGGCAAGTAGGCCTCGGTGCCGATCGAGAGCTGGGCACCGTGCGCGAGCAGCGGGCGGATCGTGGCGCGCAGCTGGCTCTCGGAGCCGAAGAACTGACCGTCGCAGCTGACGCTCGCCGGACCGTCGGCGTTCGTCGTCAGGTGGAAGATCGCGGTCAGCTCGTCGGTCGCGCCGGGGAGCAGGCGCTGCCATGCCGCGAGCGCCTCGCTCGCCGATGCCCACGGCCAGGCGATGTTGAACCAGCTAGCGCTGCGGGCGCGGTGGGTCTTGAACTGAAAGCCGGTAACGATGCCGAAGTTGCCTCCCCCACCACCGCGACAGGCCCAGAAGAGGCCGGGGTTTGTGTCGCGGTCGACGCGGCGGATCTGGCCGTCGGCAGTGACGATCGTCAGCGCGGTCATGTTGTCCGACAGCAGTCCGAAGCGGCGGCCGGCGAGGCCCATCCCGCCGCCGAGCGCGTGGCCACCGACGCCGACTGACGGGCACGAGCCGGCGGGTACGGTGACGCCGCGGCGCGCGAGGGCGGCGTAGACGTCGATCAGCTGTGCGCCGGCGCCGACGTTGACGCGCGTGTTCGCCGACTTCGGCGAGACGCCGGCGATCCGGCGCAGGTCGACGACGACCCCGTTCGAGAGCGTCGAGTAGCCGGCGTAGGAGTGGCCGCCGCCCTTGGCGACGATTCGGACGTTGTAGCGCTGCGCCCAGCGCACAACCGCCGCGACGTCCTGGGCGTTCAGCGGCTCGACAACGGCCTGCGGGCGCAGGCCGTCGAAGCGCTCGTTGTAGACGAGCCGCGCCGTGCCGTAGCCGCGGCCGCCGCGCGCGAGCACCGGACCGTTGACCGACGCGCGCAGCGCACGCAGCGCGCGGTTCGAGATCGACGCCTCGCCGGTCAGCAGGTTCGACGCGGTCGCCAGCGCGTCGAGCGGCAGCGTCGCCGCTGCGATCCCCGCCGCCGACCCGGTCAGGAAGCTACGGCGGTCGAGCGCGGCCACGGTGCGATCCTAGACTGGACCGGCGGACGTCGCGCGCGCTCGATCGCCCGGCCGGGCATCGCCGTCGCTCCGCCATGAGATCGCGTAGAGGACCGCGGAGACGACCGGCACGATGAAGTCGAACCAGAGCGGGATCCCGACGTTGTCGGGCTCGGTGTTGTCCTCAGCGAGCCAGAAGTAGATGTGTCCTCCAGCGTCGCCGAGGTACTGGATCGTCAGCACGACCAGCACCGCCAGCCAGTAGTAGCCGCGAAACCAGCGGCCGAGGATCGCCGCCACCCCGATCGCCATGTCACCCATCGCGTTCTCGTACTGGAAGCCACCGTCGCCGCGGGTGTAGCCGATCTGCTCGGCAATCTGCTTGCCGTCGAAGAGGTGGAACAGCGAGCCTAGCGGCCGCGACGGCCCAGTCGAGCGGAGCGTCGCTACTGCGCAGGACGCGCTAGACGAAGCGACGCAGAGCCACCCGGGCCAGCGCGCCGAAGGCGACGGCGAGCGCAGCGAGGTGCAGCAACGGTCCGGCGAGACCGCCCGAATCGTTGAGCGCTGCGTCGAGGGCGTCGAGCGTGGGGCGGAAGGGAAACAGCGCCGAGACGAAGCGAGCCGCGTCGTAGACCGCCGGCTCGACCGAGCCGGACGGGACGAGCGCGAGGAAGGTGAGCGGCAGCGCGAGCATCACGCAGAGCAGCGAGGCGGCGCGCACCTCCCGGGTAAGCGCGCCGACCGCCACGCCGAGCGTTCCGAATGCAAGCCCGCCGGCAGCGAGTGCGGGGAGCCACAACGGCAGCCGCGCCCAATCGAGGTCGACGAACAGGCCGAGGCCGGCGAGCATCGCCAGGCAGATCGCGAACGAGCACAGCGCGGCGAGGCCGGCCTTCTCGAGGAGCAAGGACGTGCGCGAGACGAGGCCGCGGACCAACCGCGCGAAGGTGTTCTCCTCGCGCTCGAGTGCCAGCGCCGCGGCGGCCAGCAGCAGCGTCACGAACATCAGCGAGACGGCGGCCGCGAGCGCCACGGCGAACGAGCTGAGCGAGGTGTCGCCGCCGTCGAGCGCGACCTGCTCGACGCGGATCGGCTCGCGCAGCGAACGCACAAGCGGCTCCGAGAAGCCCAGGTTCTCGCGTGCCAGCTGCGAAAAGCGAATCACCCGGTCGAGCTCGGCGCGTTGCTCCGGCGTCACGCTCGACCTCACCCGCTCGACGATCCGCTCGGCGTTGCGCAGCCCGAGAATCTTGATCCCATCCGTCCCCGGCGCGTCGATCGTCCCGCCGTCTACGACGCGGTCGAGGTACGAGAGGCCGGCCTCCGTGAAGCGGGACGACAACGCCAGATTGGCCTCGCTCAGCCGCGCGCGGAGCGTGTCCTCGACATAGGCCGCCTTGACGGGGTCGTCGGCGTTGTATACGACCTTGATCGTGGGCGGTCCGGAGAGCGCGAGCGTTTGCAATCCGCCGAGCCTGGTTGCGAAGTCCTCCGGGATGATGACGGCCGCGAGCGCCTCGCCGGACTCGACCTCGTCGATCGCCGCCTGCTCGCACTGCAGCGCCGTCTTGCCCTCGCAGTCGACCGGCACGCGCTCGATCGACTCGAACAGGGGGCCCTGGTAGCGCTCCAGGTCGACCCGCTGGCCGCCGACCTCGACGGCGGTCTCTCCCGGCGGGACGAGGCTGACGAACGCGACCTTGGGCTTGTCCGGCCCGGCCGAGAGCGCAAAGCCGATCAGCACCGACAGCACGACCGGGTAGAGGATCAGCAGCGCGACCAGCGCCGGCGAGCGGCGCAGGATGCGCAGGTCCTTGAGCAGCAGCCAGCGCATGCGGCTCAATGACCCCGCTGGCGGAGGAAAGCCACGAACGCCTCCTCGAAGTCGGTGTGGCTGCCACCGGCTCGCTCCACCTCGTCGCCGAGCGTCGCCGGCAGACCCTCGAACAGCACCTCCCCATCGGCGAGCACGACCACGCGTTGAGCGTGGCGGGCCGCCTCCTGCAGATCGTGCGTCGAGTAGACGACCGTCGTGCCACGAGCGGCAAGGCCGAGCACGAACTCCCAGACGCGGGCCCGCTGGCGCGGGTCAAGCGCGGCCGTCGGCTCGTCGAGCAGCAGGACGTCTTGGCGACCGAGCAGGCCGAGCGCGATGTTGACGCGCTGGCGGTTGCCGCCCGACAGCTCGCCGGCGAGATCGTTCGCGCGCTCGTCGAGTCCCGTCAGCGCGAGCATCTCCGCAACGGTCGCGTTTGGGTCCTCGACCTTCTCGAGCCGCGCGAACAGGCGCAGGTTCTCGGCGACCGTCAGCTTGCCGTAGAGCGCGGTCTGCTGCGGCACCCAGCCGATGTCGCGCGGCGGACGGTTGACATTGCCGGCATCGGCAGACTGGATGCCGGCAAGGATCGACAGCAGCGTCGTCTTGCCGGCGCCGTTCGGACCGACGAGCGCCACGAGCTCGCCGCCGTCGGCGCGCAGCGACACTCCGCGCAGCGCCTCACGGGTGCCGAAGCGCTTGGCGATGCCGTCTGCGACCAGCGCCGGCTCGATCGCAGTCGTCATCGCTGGCAACCTAGCTGAGTGGCAGACTGCCCGGGATGAAGCTGCTGTTCATCGGAGATGTGGTCGGCAAGCTCGGCCGCCAGACACTTGCCGCGCTGCTGCCCGGCTTGCGCGAGCGCCATGCGCCCGACTTCGTTGTCGTCAACGGCGAGAACGCGGCCGGCGGCGTCGGCATCACGCGCCGAACCGCCACGGAGCTGTTCGAGACCGGCGCCGACGCGATCACGCTCGGCAACCACGCCTACCGCCACGCCGAGGTCTATGAGTACCTCGATACCGAGGCGCGGATCGTGCGGCCGGCCAACTACCCGAAGGGCAGCCCCGGCCGCGGCGTCACCGTCGTTGAGAACGGTCCGCTGAGGCTCGGCGTCGTCAACCTCTCGGGCAGCTTGTTCATCGAGGCTGCCCGGTCGGCCTTCCCCGAGGCCGACGCCGCACTCGGCGAGCTGCGCGGCAAGACCGACCACGTACTGGTCGACATGCACGCCGAGGCGACCAGCGAGAAGGTCGCGATGGGCTGGCACGTCGACGGTCGCGCGACCGCCTGCCTCGGTACGCACACCCACGTCCCGACGGCCGACGCACGGGTGCTGCCGGGCGGCACCGCCTACTGCACCGACGTCGGGATGACCGGGCCGCGCGGCGGCGTGATCGGCGTCAAGCGCGAGCTCGCGCTGAAGCGCTTCCTGACGATGACCCAGGTGCGCTTCGAGACCTCGTCAGAGGACCCGTGGCTGAACGGAGTGATCGTGGAATCCGGCACCGACGGGCGCGCCACGGGGATCACCCAGATCCTCGAGCCCGCCAACATCTGAGCCGTCCTCGCGCGCTCCGGCGTAGACGCTGAACAGCGCGACCAGCGCCAACGGGAAGAACCAGACGACGTAGAGGTAGAACCAGTGCGACGCGGCGAGCTGGACCGCGATCAGCCCGGCGGCGCCGAGCGCGGCGACTTGTAGCGGTGTCTTGCGGTGCGGCACGAAGGCGAACGCCACGGCCAACAGCAGTGCCAGCCCGGTCATGATCGAGCGGTAGGTCTCGCCGTTGTCGATCTGCCCCCAGACGCTGAACGGCGAGCGTCGCGAGGCCTGGTAGCCGAGCGTGCGGTCGTAGAGCTCGCGCAGGCCACCGTCGGGCATGAACGGCAGGAAGGTCGCGACCAGAACGACGGCGAGTATGGCCGTGAAGATCGCCAGGTTGCGCAGCGTCGCTCGCTTGGTCGGTCCCGTGTCAGCCGTCGCGAAAAGCGGAGCGAGGGCCAGTGGACCGACCTTGGCCGCCGTCGCAAGTGCGATGGTCGCGCCGCGTGCCGCCGCCGACAGCCCACGCCGGGCCGGCGCCAGCGTCAACGCCAACAGCGCCACGACAGTCAGCAGCCCGACAAGCGTGTCGTTGGAGTTCGTCTGAAGCGCGAAGATCGCGTAGGGATAGGTGACCCAGGCGTAGCCGAGCGCGATGCTGAGCTCCTTACCCGCCGGTCCCGCCCGCAGCCGCCGCCCAAGCATCAGCAGACCGAGCAAGGTCAGTAGGTCGAAGACGATCGCCGCGCCGTGGGCGGCCGGCAGGTCGTCCCATGCCCCGCTCCACGGCAACGCCTGCTCGAACGGAACGTAACTGAGATAGGTCAACGGCCCGTAGGTGTCGCCGTGCTCTACATCGTCGGCAAAGCCCGGGCCATAGAGACCGTCGCCATCGGCGATCCGGTCGGCGCCGATCACGCCTGCGTAGCCAACATCGATCACGTTCGAGTCGACGACGTTGAGCCCAACCCGGAAGGCGACGAGGAAGATCAGCGCGAAGGCAAGCCAGGTGACCGGGAGCAGCGGGACCAGGCGCTGCGGTCGCTCGCGGGGCCGCAGGCCGGACCACAGCAGCCGTCCCAGCAGGTAGAGCAGGACCGGATAGACGAGCGGCACCGAGACACCGATCTCACCACGGTTGAAGTAGATGTGCGAGACACCGAAGCCAAGCAGCACCAGCAGGTCGAGATGGAGCAGCCGAAACGGCCGGCGCGGATCGACGAACGGCAGCAGGAAGAGCAGGCAGAGCGGGATCCAGACGTAGGGTGAGTTGAGTTTGCGACCGAACGCGCCCTCGTAGCCGCGTGCCATCGACCAAGCCACCTGGTGGCCGGTCCACGCCTCGAGCACGATGCCGAGCTGGTCGTCGACCCGTGCCTGCGCGACCTCGCGATCGCCGTCGAACCAGCTGACCTGCCAGCGGCTGGGACCACGGGTGTAGGCGGCCGGCCGGAAATCGTCATGGCGCTCGCGCTCGGCGCGGATCGTCTCCGACCGTGACGCGATCCGGATCGCCCGCTTGGCGGTCAGCTCATAGCCGGGCGGAGCGACCGTCTGCGAGTCAGGGGTCTTCAGCTCAGGCGCCGCTTGGGCCGGCGTCGCGAAGGCGAGCGACGCCAACACGAGCCCAAGCGCGAAGCGCATCGTCAGGCGCGCCAGTCCCCGGACCCGAAGCTCCACAGCTTGTTGCCGAGGAAGCTCAGCGGTGTCGCGACGACGATCGAGATCGCCTGGGCGGGAATCTCCGCCATGCCGGCCTTGCTGACAAGCAGCTCGAGCACCGTCGCCGCGAACAGGAATGCCACGAGGCTGACGGCCAGGAAGCGCACAGCCTGGAATCCGGCGTGACCGTCGCGAGCGCTGAAGGTCCAGTGGCGGTTCCACCAGAAGTTGTTCGTGACGGCCACGAGGAAAGCCAGCGTGGCGGCGACGAGATGGTGCAGGTCGCCGACCTCGACAGCAAGCGCGAAGACGATGATGTTGACGACGTAGCCAGAGCCACCGACAGCGCAGAACTTCGCGAGCTGGAGCCAGTTCTGCGGCTTGCGCACACCGGCGCGCAGGCGGGCGCCGGGCGCGAGCGGCGGTGCGGGCGCGGGCGCGGCAGCGGGGGGCTCGATGCCGCGGGCGACCGGTGATTCAGGCTGATCTCCCACGCTACGAGGTTAGCCCGAAGTGGGCGGCGATCATCGGGGTCACGTCGCGCAGGTGCGGCTGCGCGGGCTGATTGGGAAGCGCTTCGACATCGCAGGTAAGCAGTACACCGAGCGAGTCGCAGCTGTGCAGCGAACCGTGGCTGCCGCCGTCCTGGTGGTGCGATCCGCCCCAGTCGACGAACTCGTAGCCCGGCGTGGCGGACAGCAGCACGTCGCCCGCGCGCGAACAGCCGACCGCGGACCAGAGGCGACCGAGCGCGTCCGGGTAGGCGCCGAACTCGAGTCGTCCGTCGGAGACGGTCAGGTCGAGCACCGACAGATCGCCGTCGAGCGTCCAGTGCTTGCCGCGGCCGTCCTCGAGCTTGCCGCCGGGATGGAAGCGCAGCTCTCCCACGACGCCGGCGACGACCGCGGCATCGCCCTCGAGCCACGTCGTCAGGTCGACGCCCTCGATCCCGCGCAACTGGCGCGTCAGGCGCGGCAGCATCTGCTCGCGGCGAGCCGGGTTGAGCACGTAGACCATCGCCGAGCGCGCGCCGGGGCAAACCGCGAGCTCTGCCTCCTCCGGTGCGCTGTCGCTCGGTGTCAGGACGCGCCAGTCGCCGAGATGGTGGGCGAGGTTGAGCGGCTGCTCGACGAGGCTCTGCGAATGGTCCGACATCACGATCACCGCATGGTCGTCGAGGAAGGCGTCGACGCCGCCGGCGGCGTGGAAAACACGCTTGAGCGCGCGGTCGGCCTCGGCGATCGACGTCGGCTGAGCGTCGGGGCCCTCGCGATGGGAGTACGTGTCGTTGTCGGGCAGCGACAGCAGCATGAAGTCGAACAGGTCGTGCTCGACGAGATACGAGCCGACGCAGCCAGCGTGGCGGTCACGCTGGCCGGGCATCCCGAGCGTTGACGAGCAGCCGGTGTGGCGCGAGTCGAAGAGGTCGGCGTAGAAGAGCTCGCGCGCGCCCCAGGTCGGGTGGCGGAACTGCGCCGCCTCAGCGATCCGCCGGTAGCGCGAGTCGCCGGCCGGCTCGTGGCGGTAGCGGCCGCGGTAGATCAAGTAGGTCGTGCAGGCCGTCCGCAAGCCGGCGTCGTCGAGCTGCTCGAAGATCGTCCGCCGGTCCTGGACGAGATGCGCCAGATTCATGTTGTAGACGGTGTCCTGCAGCGAGCGGAAGACGCCGAAGGCGCGCGTAGCGGGGAACGACGAGCCGTACTCGACGTAGCGTTCCTCACCACGGTGGTACCAGTTCATCGACGGGATCAGGTGCTCGTCGGGGCCCAGGCCGGTCGTGATCGCCGACGCCGCAACCGGGGTCAGCGACGGGAAGGTCGATACGCAGTCACGCACGTAGTCACCCCGACGGACCAACTCGGCGAGGATCGGCGCCTGTCCATCGCCGATCGCGCGGTCAAGCGCGACCGGGCTCAGTGCGTCGATGACCGCGAGGACGAGCTTCTTTGGAGCGCCGGTCACCGCAAGATCCGCAGGCCCGCGTACTTGCGGTCGGCGGCGGCGCGGCCCCGGACGAGCACCAGCGCGAAGGCGATTAGCGCCAGGAACGAGACCGGCGGCAGGAAGATCGCGATCGCGGCGAGTACGAGCGCCGCGGCGTCTGCGTAGATCGTGAGGAACCCGGCGGCCTCGCCGTCCAGGCGCCGGGCGGCACGCGACAGGATGCTGAAGACCGCCAAGTAGGCCAGCGCCGCACAAGCAACACCCGCGACCAGCCCTGGGAGCGCCGCGTGTCCCCCAGCCGCCAGCGCACCGGCGAACAGCAAGGCGCCGAGCGTAACGCTGAGCAGTAGACCGGCCCTAGCCATCAGACTTTGGTTCGCCCCCGAACGTTCGGCCATGTACCAAACGACGGCGAGCACCAAGATCGCGAACAGGAAGCCCGGACTCTCGAGGAAGCTCCAGTCCGTGCCGCTGAAGTCGATTCCGATGTCGCCGCGTGCCAACGCGCCGGTCAGCAACGGCGGCAGGAACGGCCGGATGCCGACTGAGCCGGCGAGGCCGGCTCCGGTTCCGATGTCCATTACGAGGCTGATTGGCTTGGGGCGAGGTCCGAGGGTCGGTACGCTGGAGCGCGTGACGATAGACGACCCGCCCGAGCGCTCGACGCGCCGCGACCTCGAGCGCTACGCCGGGCTCTTCTCCGCACGTACCCGCGTGATGACGTCATCGGCGACGCGCGACCTGATGGCGATGAGCGACCGCGCCGACGTGATCTCGTTTGCGGGCGGCCTGCCGGACACCTCGAGCTTCCCGCCCGAGATCTTCGCCGCGATGACCGCGCGGATCGCCGACGAGTCCTGCGCGCGGGCGTTGCAGTACGGACCGACCGAGGGTCTTGCTGAGACCAAGAGCTGCATCGTCGACGTGATGGCGGCGGAGCAGATGACCGTCGACCCCGACGACGTGCTCGTTACGACCGGCGGCCAGCAGGTGCTCGACCTCGTCACCAAGACGCTGATCGACCCCGGCGACACGATCGTCGCCGAGGGCCCTTCCTACCCAGGCGCGCTGAACGCCTTCCAGGCTTACCAGGCGAACGTCGTCCAGGTCGACATGGACTCCGACGGGATGCGCGTCGACATGCTCGAGGAGACGCTCGACCGCCTCGAGCGCGACGGCAAGCGGCCGAAGTTCATCTACACGGTGCCGAGCTTCCAGAATCCCGGCGGCGTGACGATGTCGCTGCCGCGGCGCAAGCGGCTCGTCGAGGTCGCGCGCGAGCGCGAGTTGCTCGTGCTCGAGGACAACCCTTACGGTCTGCTGCGCTACGAGGGCGAGCCTCTCCCCACCCTGCATTCGCTCGACGGCGGGGTCTACGTGATGTACCTCGGCACGTTCTCGAAGATCTTCTCCCCTGGGCTGCGACTCGGTTGGGTCGTCGCCCCGCCACCGGTGCTGGCACGGATCAACCTCGGCAAGCAGCAGGCCGATCTCTGCACGTCGACGCTGTCACAAATCCTTGTCCACGCCTACTTCGAGCACCACGACTGGCGCGAGTACGTCAGCTCGCTGACCGAGCTCTACCGCGCACGGCGCGACACGATGCTCGACGCGCTTGCCGAGCACTTCCCGCCGCAGGCTGAATGGACACGGCCCGGCGGCGGTCTGTTCATCTGGGCGACGCTGCCGGAGTTCATCGACACGGGCGATCTGCTCGCTGCCGCACTGCGCGACAACGTCGCGTTCGTGCCCGGCGAGGGCGCGTTCCTTGACGGCCGCGGCCGCAGCTCGATGCGGCTCAACTTCTCGGGCGCGAACGAGGACCAGATCCGCGAGGGGATCCGGCGGATCGGCGAAGTGATCAAGGAGCAGGTCGCGCTCTACGGCACCCTCACCGGAGAGCCGGCACAGGCGCCCCCGCGCCACGACGCGGTCGCCGATGCGGCCGCAACCGACGAGGACCAAGGGGCACGGGTCGTCGAACTGCCGCGCGGAGCCGAGCGCGAGCGGCGCGCCCGCCGCTCGTGAGCAAGATCGCCGTCCTTGCAGGCGGCAGCTCGTTCGAGCGTCAGGTATCGCTGCGATCGGGCGCCCGCGTCGAGGATGCGCTCGAGCGCCTAGGTCACGAGGTGATCGCGATCGACGCCGGCCAGGACCTGATCCAGCGGCTGCGTGACGAGCGCCCCGACGCCGCCTTCGTCGCGATGCACGGCCGCGACGGCGAGGACGGCACGATCCAAGAGCTGCTCGAGATCCTCGGGCTGCCCTACACCGGGTCGGGCGTACCAGCGTGTGTGCGAGCAATGGACAAGGTGCTGACCAAGCACCTGCTCGACGAGCACGACGTGCCAACGCCCGAGTTCTTCGCCTTCAACCAGACGGCGTTTCGCGAGCTCGGCGCCGCCGACGCGCTGCCGGCGATCGAGGAGCGGCTCGCCTTCCCGATCGTCGTCAAGCCATCGAGCCAAGGCTCGGCGCTCGGAATCAAGTTCGCACGTACCGCGGCCGACGTGCCGGCGGCCCTCGTAGCGGCGTTCTCCTACGACGCGAAGGTGCTGCTGGAGCGCCATATCGATGGACGCGACCTCGCGGTGTCCGTGCTCGACGGACCCGACGGACCGGAGGCGCTGCCAGTCGTCGAGGCAGTCCCGACCGGCGGCGCGGACGGCGACTTCTACGACTTCCAGGCTCGCTACGAGATCGGTCGCACTGAGTTCATTTGCCCAGCCGAACTGCCCGACGAGGTCACAGATCGTGCCCAGGAGCTCGCACTACAGACCTACGAGTTGCTCGGCTGCTTCGGCTTCGGCCGTGTCGATCTGATGCTCGACGGCGCGGGCGAGCTCTACGTACTCGAGGCCAATCCGATCCCCGGCCTGACCGAGACCAGCCTGCTCCCCCAGGCCGCCGAGGAGGCCGGTATCGGCTTCGACGACCTCGTCGCTCGAATCCTGCAGTCAGCGTTCAGCAGGCACTGACTAGCTGTCCGCCTGAAAATCCTCAGGCGTGACGTTCTCCAAGAAGTCCTTGAACTTCTCGACGACCTCCTCGGTGTCCTCGACCTCATGCTCGAACTCGATCGCCGACTCGGTGATGACCTCGTCGGCGGCGAAGATCGAGGCGCCGGTGCGGACTGCGAGGGCGAGGGCGTCGGAGGGCCGCGAGTCGATCTCCATCTCGCGGCCGTTGAGCTGGAGCGTGATCGACGCGTAGAACGTGTTCTCGCGCAGTTCGGTCACCGAGACCTTGGTGCACTCGACGTCGAGCTCGCCGAGGACGTCGCTGATCAGGTCGTGGGTCATCGGCCGCGGGGTGTTGGCGCCCTGCAGCTTCATCAGGATCGCCGCGGCCTCGGGATGGCCGATCCAGATCGGCAGGAACTTGTTCCCGTCGCGCGTCTTGAGGAGCACGATTGGCTGCTTGCCGACCATGTCGAAGCTCACGCCGTAGATCACCATCTCCTGCATGGGCCGAAAGTCTAGACGCGCCGCTCGCCCGGTCCTCGGCAGGCTCGCTAGAATCGCCGACCCCGGGCGATTAGCTCAGTCGGTTAGAGCGCGTCTCTGATAAGGACGAGGTCCCTGGTTCGAATCCAGGATCGCCCACTCGGGTCGTATGACTGCGCCTGGCGGCGTCATACGACCCGAGTTGCTGGCTAAGCCGCACGCAAGGTTGCTCTGCGCAACAGCTGGGCGAGGTCCTCGGCGTCGGCGGCAGTGTCGAAGTCGAGCTCGATCCGGACGCCATCGCCCTTGGGCTTGGCCTTGACTGGGCGGCCGAGGGCGCTGGACAGGGCCTCCTCGACAGCAGCAACGGCGGCTGCGTGGTCGGGATGGATCTCAGTCGATTTCCGCTCGGGAGGCCCGCCGGCCTCAAGCTCGCGGGCGCGGCGCTCGGTCTCGCGGACAGACCAGCCGAGCTCGCGGGCCTTGCGTCCGAGGGCCTTTCGGTCCTCGTGGTCTTTACAGGTCAGGATCGCGCGGCCGTGGGCCTCGCTGAGCTCGCCGGACTCGATCGTCTCGAGGACCTCATCCGGTAGCTCGAGCAGACGCACGAGGTTCGACACCGCCACGCGGCTCTTACCGACTCTGCGTCCCACCTCGGCCTTCGACAGCCCGAGGTCGTCGACCAGCATCGAACAGGCGCGGGCCTCCTCAACGGGGTTGAGATCGACGCGGGCCATGTTCTCGGCCAACGCCAGGTCGAGCCGCTCCCAGTCCTCCGTCTGGCGGACGACCGCGGGGATTGCTTCGAGCTCAGCGAGCCGTGACGCGCGTAGGCGGCGCTCGCCGGCGATCAGCTCGTACTTCCCTCCGGCCAACGGGCGAACGACCACAGGCTGCAAGACGCCGCGCGAGCGGATCGACTCGGACAGCGCTACCAAGGCCTCCTCGTCGAACTGGCGCCGCGGCTGACGCGGGTTCGGCTCGATCAGATCAACCGGCACCTCGCGCAGGCCCGTCTCGTCCGTCGACGTTGGCAAGATCGCGGATAGGCCCCTGCCCATCCCTCTGCGCCCAGCCTTAGGCTCAGGCTCACGGTCAAGCACGTGCTGCTACCTCCTTGGCAAGCTTGAAATATGCGGCCGATCCAGCGCTCTGGGGAGCATGCCGAACAACCGGCAGTCCATAGCTCGGAGCCTCTCCCACTCTGACGTTGCGCGGGATGACAGTGTCGAAAACGAGGTCGGGGAAGTGCTCACGAACCTCGCGCTCGACATCCTGAGCGAGTCGGGTCCGACCATCGTGCATGGTGAGCACCATCCCCGCAACCGTAAGCCTCGGGTTGAGCTCTCGCTGGATCAGGGAGAGCGTGTCGAGCAGCCCGGCCAGGCCCTCGAGCGCGAAATACTCGGTCTGAACAGGCACGAGCACCTGGTCGGCCGCCACGAGCGCGTTGACCGTCAGCGGTCCGAGTGACGGTGGACAGTCGAGAATCGTGAACAGAAAGCGGTCTCGAACGTCTCCGAGCTGCTCGCGGAGCCGAGTCTCGGACCCCGTTAGGCGGGGAAGCTCGACCGTCGCGCCGGCGAGGTCGGGGGTCGCGGGGACCGCCCAAAGGTTGTCAAAGGGGGTCTTCTGAGCGGCCTCGGCGATCGTCAACTCGCCACCGAGGCAGCTATAGGCGTTCGGCTCGAGATCCTTGGCGAGGCCAACGCCGACCGTAGCGTTGCATTGGGCATCGAGATCGACCAGAAGCGTCTCGTAGCCCGCGTCAGCAATGCTGGCGGCTACGTTGACGGCGGTCGTGGTCTTACCCACGCCACCTTTCTGGTTCGCTATCGCGAAGACGGTTCCCATCGGCCTTGAAGGTACCCCTGAACGCGGTCGGACAGGGGGTTGGGGGGACTCTAGTTCAAGGGCGAACGTTGTGGGGATCGGGCTTAGGGATCGGGGCGCGCTGCCCGCGGGTCCTGTCTCCGTACAACGGGATGGAGCGGGGTCGGGAGCGCAATGGCCTCGAAGGTCGGGACGTTCTGGATCAACCGCCGAGGGGCCGTTTGGTTGCCATGCCGGGGCGGCGGGGGAAGCGGCCTGGGGTGGGCCCGGTCTTTGTGTAGATGTAGAGATTGCGCTCTCTAGAGCCTTTGAATGGCCGGACTGGCACTGGCGGTCGGGGCGTCAGGCCGAGAATTTGTGCCGCCTGGGCGCCTGCGTGCTCCTCTTGTGAATCGCGAGCGCCTTTCCAAGCCACAAGGGACCCGCCTGCCTTGAGCAGCGGCGAGGCGTACTCGGCCAAGACCGCGAGTGACGAAAGCGCACGAGCGGTAACGATCTCGTACCGCTCCGCGCCGTCGGAAGCGGCCCATTCCTCAGCTCGCACGGGGACAGCGGTGGCGTTGCCAATCCCGGCAGCATCCGCGAGACGCGAGATGACCTCGCACTTACGGGCCGTCGACTCGATCAGATCGACCTGGGCATCTGGAAGCACGGCCGCCAGGACTAGCCCAGGAAAGCCTGCGCCGGCACCGATGTCGGCGATCTTTGTCGCCGACGGCAGCAACGGCGCCTCCAGACCCGACAGGGCGTCCGCGACATGGATGTCGACCGCCTCCTGGGGATCCGTCACAGAAGTGGGCGGTGCGGGCTCGGCAGCTAGGGCGGTGAGGAGGAGGGTCAGCCGGGCGACGGCTGCATCGGCGAGATCGTGCCTGACCGCCTGGGCGAGCAGTCGCGTCGCGGCCTTGTGGGCCAACCCATGCTGGGTTGCGAAGGCCTGGACCGTTTCGCGTGAAACGGTCAGGACGCGCGGTGGGCTACGGGTGTAATGACGAGGCGGCGGTCGGGCTCGTCGCCCTCGCTGTGCGTCTCTACGTCGGTGCGGTCGCGCACGTAGAGGTGGACGACCTTGCGCTCAAGCGCTCGCATCGGCTCGAGCTCGACAGGACGGTCGTACTCGAGCGCCTCTGCGATCGCGCGATCAGCCTGGCGATGCAGGGCCTCCTCACGACGATCGCGGTAGCCAGCGGCATCGATCACCACCTGCTTGTTGCGATCAGCGTGAGGAAACGCGATCCGCACAGCGAGATGCTGCAGGGCGTCAATCGTTGTCCCATGCTTACCAATCAGCAAACCGAGATCGTCGCCGTTGACGGTCGCGCGAAGCTCCTCGTCCGTCTCGGTTATGTCGACCTCGGCGCGCAGGCCGAGCTCTTGCACGACGCGGACAACCAACGCACGCAGCCGCTCCGGCGGATCGTCCGGGAGCGTCGTGGCAACCTCACGCCAGATGGCCTCGTCTACCTCGCCGATGACGCGGGCGGGGCCATCGACGCCTTCGGCGACCACCACAAACTTGACGCAGTCCGCAGTGATCCCAGGAAAGCGCGGCTCAAGTTGCTTTAGAGCGTTCCACTTCGCCTCGCCGACGCCAATTCCTTCCGCCTCAACGTGCACGTCGATCTCCGTGCTGCGTTCGGCAGGCGTGTCTGCTCCGTCCCCCATCGAGTGGGAGCCTACCGGCGGCGGCCGGAGCGCTTCTTCTTCTTGCGTGGCGAGGGGGGCGGCGCCTTGGCCGACCCGTTGCCGCTGGCATCGCCCTTCGAGTCCGAGCTCTTGGACGCCTTGCCGGTCAACGCGGCAGCACCAGCCGGCAAGGCCGCATCGTCACTCAGATCGGGACGCGGATAGAGCTTGCGTACGACGAGCTGCTGGCCGATCGTCCAGACGTTGGTCGTGATCCAGTAGACGATCAGACCGGCCTCGAAGTTGATGATGAAGATGACGAAGACGAACGGCAGCGCCATCATGATCCGCTGCTGCGTCTTGTCTCCGCCGATCGACGTGATCATCGTCGCGATCAGCTGCGTCCCGACGTACAGGATGACCATCAGCGCGAGCACTATCGGCTGATCGGTCAGCGGCTCGGCAAGGTTGTTGATCGGCCCAAACGCGGCGTTACCTGCGATGTCCGCCTTGAACGACTCGCTGCGCAGCAGCTCGAAGAGCGCAATGAAGAACGGGATCTGCAGCAGTAGCGGGAGACAGGAGCCCAGGGGATTGACCTTGTTCTCCTGATAGAACTTCATCATCTCCTGATTCATGCGCTGCTTGTCGTCCTTGTAGCGCTCCTGGATCTTCTTCATCTCGGGCTGCAGAACTTGGAGCTTCTGCATTGACTTCACCGACTTGAAGGTCAGCGGCAGGATGAGGATCCGGATCGTGAACGTCAGCAGGATGATCGCCCAGCCCCAGCTGCCGCCGACGAGGTCGTGCCAGAACGTCAGCACGTCCTCGAGGACGGTCAGGAACGGCTGCGGGATAATCGCGAAGTGGTATTGCATGGAGGGTCGTTAAGCGCGCGGGCGGAAGATCTTCTGATCCTCGACGAAGTCGACCCCGCCGTGACTCCACGGGTTGCAGCGCAAGAGGCGCCAGGCCGAGAGGATCAGGCCGCGCAGTATGCCGTATCGGCGGATCGCGGTGACCGAGTACTGCGAACAGGACGGGTGGTACTTGCAGCGCTGCGGAATCGCCGGCGATATGAAGCGCTGGTAGAAACGCACCGGAGCGACAGCGACCGCCCGACCCGCGTTCACTTCCCGTTCCCCTCTATGCCGGCGCTCGCCAGCACGCCGCGCAGCTCCTCCTCGACGCCGGCCGCGCCGCGCTCGCTGGCCACCGCAGCCATCTCGGGCCGAGCGACGATCACGAAGTCGTGGCCATCGGGCAAGCTGTCTCCACAGGCCCAAAAGGCATCGCGCAGCATGCGCTTGACCTGGTTGCGCACGACCGCACCACCGACCTTGCGGCCAACGGAGATGCCGAGCCTCGGCTCCTCTTCACCCGCGCGTGGAAACGTGTAGACGACGAGAAAGCGGTTGGCGTGTGAGCGACCGTCGCGGTAGACGCGATCGAAGTCGCCGCTGCGCGACAAGCGCCGCCGCTTGCGCCGGCTACCGCCACGGCCCTCGGCCGCACCGCCCATCGCTAAACGGTGAGGCGGCGCCGGCCCTTGCTACGACGGCGCTTAAGGATCTCGCGACCAGCACGCGAGCTCATGCGCGCACGGAATCCGTGGGTACGGGCCCGCTTGCGCTTCTTCGGTTGGTAAGTGCGCTTCATTAAGTGCTCCTCTCGGGCCGGAAGTATAGGCATACCCATGCTGACCGGCCAGGCATCGCGGGGGTCCGGGGGCAAGAGCCCTCGGTCGATTTCCTCGCGATTTGCGGTAGTCGTCCGAAGCGGCGGGTAAACGCGCGGCGCACAGATGTACACTCGCCACGCCGAGGACGAGGCCCACGCCGAGCCCTCTCCAACCTAAAGTTTGCCGAACAGGTCCGGGAGGGCCGAATACTTCCGTGCGCGATCAGCTCGAGCCAATATGGGACCGCATTCGCACTGAGCTGCGACGCGACGTGGCGGACTTCAAGTTCCACATCTGGCTCGACCCGCTCGAGCTTGCAGGCGTCGAGGGCGAGACGCTCTTTGTCAGGGCCCCCGATCACATCCGGACCTGGGTGCGCGACCGCTATCTGCCCTTGGTACGCGCGGCCGCCGCGCGTGGCTACTCCCCGAACGCAGTCGTTCAGATCGTCGACGAGCAGTGGCAACCGGCCGAGTCTTCGATAGCCCCGATCGAGCAGGCGGCCGACAACAACCTCAACCCGAAGTACACCTTCGAGCAGTTCGTCATCGGCAAAGGCAGCCGCTTTGCTCACGCAGCGGCGCTTTCGGTTGCGGAGCTGCCCGGCCAGGCCTACAACCCGCTGTTCATCCATGGCCGGCCGGGTCTCGGCAAGACCCACCTTCTGCATGCGATTGGCAACTACGTGCAGCGCTACGGCTCCGGACTATCCGTTCGCTACGCCACCGTCGAGCAGTTCACCAACGAGTTCGTCGACGCGGTCCGTGCACGCAACACGCAGTCGTTCAAAGAGCGCTTCCGCGGCGTCGACGTGCTGCTGCTCGATGACGTTCAGTTCCTCGCCGACAAGGCTCGCACGGAGGAGGAGCTGTTCCACACCTTCAACGAGCTGCACGATTCTGGCCGCCAGCTCGTCATGACCTCGGACCGCACTCCGGCAGAGCTCAATGACATCGCCGACCGCCTCGGCGAGCGTTTCGGATCTGGCCTTGTGGTTGCCGTCGAGCCACCTGATTTCCACGTCCGTCGAGCGATCCTCGAGAAGCGCGCCCGGCTGGACTCCGTCGATGCTTCACCAGACCTCGTCTCAGAGATTGCCGGTCGCGTTACCACCAGCGTCCGCGCGCTCGAGGCCGCTCTGATTCAAGTCGTCGCCTACGCGTCGCTGCGCGGCGAACAGCCCACACCGGATATCGCCCGCAAGCTGCTCGACAAGCTCGGACCCGACCGTCGCTCCGCAAAGCCCAGCGTCGAGGATGTCCTTGTTGCCACGGCGAGTCTCTACGGCCTGACGTCGAAAGAGCTCGTCGCTCGCGATCGTCGCCCGATCGTCGCCCAAGCCCGCAAGGTCGCGATCTACCTCTCGCGTGAGCTCACAGGCAAGAGCCTCCCCGAGATTGGTCGCCGCCTTGGAGGCCGTGACCACAGCACGATTCTCGCTGCTGTCCGCAGCTTGTCAGGCGACATCGAACGCGACAGCGACCTGGCACAAGCTGTGGACAAGCTCAAGCATCAACTCGCAACCCCGTCGTGACGACCGGCGATGCTGCAAGACTCCACGCTTGCCCACAGGCTGTGCAACCGTTCTCTTCCGCTCTATCAAGCACCCTTCAGGACCTCATCAACATCTCCACAGCACCTACCCCTTCTATAAGTAGGTAGATCAGTTGAAGCTTGTTCTTTCACGTGAATCTTTTCTAGACCGCCTCGGCATCGTCGCCCGCGGCGTTTCCACGCGCAGTGCCATTCAGACGCTCTCAGGCGTTCTGATCAGCGTCGATGGCAGTTCTGCCGAGCTGCAGGCGACCGACACCGAGCTCGGAATCCGCGCCAGCGTCGATGCGCAGGTCGAGCGTGCCGGCTCAGTCGTCGTTCCGGGTCGGCTGCTGCTGGACGTGGCGCGGTCACTGCCTGCCGACTCGATCTCGCTCGAGTACCGCGCTTCCGAGCAGGACGTCGAGGTCAAGTCGGGTTCAGCTACGTTCCACCTGCGGACGCTCCCACTCGATGATTTCCCGAAGTTGCCAGCGCCAGATTCCGCCGCGACAGTGTCGGTGCCAGCGGCCGCGTTCATTGAGACGGTCGACCGCGTAGCCCGGTCGGCGTCACGTGATGAGACGCGCCCACACCTGACGGGCGTCCTGGTAACCGCGACCGGCAACACGTTGCGGATGGTCGCGACCGACTCCTACCGGCTATCGGTCAAGGAGACCACACTCGAGCAGCAGCTCGGCGGCGATCTAGAGGTGAATGTTCCGGCCCGAACCTTGCAGGAGCTCAGTCGCATCGCCTCATCGGTCGAAACCGCTGAAATCACGGTCACGGCGCTTGAGAACCAGGTGGTCTTCAGCGTCGGCGACATCGTTCTGTCTTCGCGCCTGGTCGAAGGTCGATTCCCGAACTATCAGCAGCTACTTCCCGAGGCATACGAGCACGAGCTGCGTGTCGACCGCGGCGAGCTACTCGAGGTCGTGCGCCGAGTCAGTCTGCTCGCGCAGAAGAACGCGCCGCTGCGCCTGGCCTTCGCGGATGGCCAGCTTGAGGTCTCGGCCCAAACGCCGGACATCGGCGAGGCGAGCGAGTCGCTGCCGGTCCCGTTCAAGGGCGAGGCGCTGGCAATCGGCTTCAACCCGGAGTTCTTCCGCGACGGTCTGGACAGCGCGGAGACCGACGAGATCGTGCTCAAGCTGATCAGTCCGCTGCGCCCGGGCCTGATCCAGTCCGGCGCCGACGGGGGATTCATCTACCTCGTCATGCCGATCCGCCTAAACGTTTAGTGGCCGTGCCGTGCGCGTCACGGGCCTGACCGCGAGCGACTTCCGCAACTACGAGCGCGCCGAGATCGGGCTTGGCGAGCGGCTGACGGTGATCGTCGGCCCGAACGGCGCCGGCAAGACGAATCTGCTCGAGGCGATCTACTTCGGCTGCACGGGCCGTTCGCCGCGCACTTCGAACGATCGCGACCTGCTGCGGCGGGGCGCTACAGCCGCGCGCGTGACGGTCACGACGACCGACGGTGACGGCGGCGACCACACGCTCGAGGCCGCCTTTCAGCCTGGCGAGCCCAAGCTGCTGCGGCTCGACGGCTCGTCTGTGGACAGCCTGTGGGCAACCGATGCCCGGCCGTTGATCAGCGTGTTCCTCCCCGAGCGGCTGGAGTTGGTCAAAGGCGCACCGGCAAACCGTCGTGCACACCTCGATCAGCTCGTCGCAGCGCTCTGGCCGGCTCGAACCGCCGCTCGAACCGCCTACTCGCGAGCGCTCGCACAGCGCAACGCCTTGTTGGGGCGAATCCGCGCAGGCGGCGCTTCGCCGGACTCGCTTGGGGCTTGGGACAGTGAGCTCGCGCGGCACGGCGCTGAGCTGATGGCGGCGCGGGCCGAAGCCGTGGCTTTGCTTGCACCGCGTTTCACATCGCGCGCAGCCGACCTCGGCTTGCCTGCCGATGCCGAGATCGTCTACCGCCCGCGCTCGCACGCCGACTCCGCCACGGGATTGGCCGAGGAGCTGCTCGACCGGCGCGCAGCCGACCTCGAACGCGGTTTCACTGCTCACGGTCCGCACCGCGACGACCTCCGCTTGCTGCACGCCGGCGAGCCGTTGCGTGGATTCGGGTCGCAGGGGCAGCAACGCGTCGGCCTGCTGGCGTTGCTGTTTGCGGAGCGCGACCTGTTGGCGGCGGAACGGGACCGGCGGCCGCTGATGCTGCTCGACGACGTCATGTCCGAGCTCGACGCCGCGCGCCGTGGACTGCTCGCGGACCTCTTGCGCGAGGGTGGCCAGGGCGTCATCACCGCGACTGACCTGGACCACGTCCCAAGCCACGACGAGCCGGGCACGGTCGTCCTGCATGTCGAAGCGGGAGCGGTGCAGGCGCGCGAGGTCGGCAGGGCATGAGGCGGCGGGGGCCACGCCCAATCGGGGAGGCGCTGCGCCAGATCGGGCACGAGGCTACGCCGCCAACCTTGCTTGCGCGGGTTCAGGCGGTCTGGTCCGACGTCGTTGGGCCGGCGATCGCGGCCGAGGCACAGCCTGTCGCCGAGCGCGCCGGAAACGTCACCGTCGCGTGCCGATCCGCGACCTGGGCGAGTGAGTTGGAGCTGCTCGCGCCGGACCTGGTGGAGAGGCTGAACGGCGCTTTGACGGACCCCGGCGGCAGCCAGTTGAAGGGTCTCCGCACGAAGGTCGCGAAGCTGCCCTAATTTTGTGGTGATTTGCAGGGATTTTCCGAGGCTGCGAGCCGTCCGAGACGACCTCTACTCTGCTAGTATTCTCACCCGGAGTTACCGCGCCCCGACGTCGCGCTCAAACCGCGCCTCGCCGGGGTCTTCTCATGTTGGACTGACGGAAGGATCGCTTGGCGGACAAGGGCTCGGATAACGGCAAGGCGCAGACTTACGGCGCCCAGGACATCAGCGTCCTCGAGGGCCTCGAGGCGGTGCGCAAGCGACCCGGCATGTACATCGGGTCGACCGGTATTCGCGGCCTCCACCACCTGATCTACGAGGTGATGGACAATTCGGTTGACGAGGCGCTCGCCGGCGAGGCGGACACGGTCGACATCGAGATCCATCCGGACAACCGGGTGACGGTCACCGACAACGGGCGCGGCATTCCCGTCGACGTTATGGAGAAGGAGCAGAAGCCCGCGGCCGAGGTCGTGCTGACCGTTCTCCACGCCGGCGGCAAGTTCGGCGACGGCGGTGGCTACAAGGTCTCCGGCGGTCTGCACGGCGTCGGCGTCTCGGTTGTCAACGCGCTCTCGGAGCGCCTCGACCTGACGGTCTGGCGCGACGGATTCGAGCACACGCAGAGCTACGAGCGCGGCACGCCGATGGGCCCGCTCACCAAGGGCGACAAGACCGAGCGTCGGGGCACCAGCATCACCTTCCTGCCAGACCTCGAGATCTTCGAGACGATCGACTACGAGTACTCGACGCTCGAGACGCGCTTCCGCGAGATGGCCTTCCTGACCAAGGGCCTGAAGATCACCTTCACCGACGAGCGTGGCGAGGGCTCCAAGGTCGACTTCAAGTACGACGGCGGCATCCGTGACTTCGTTCACTACCTGCACTCGCAGGGGACGAAGGAGCCGGTCCAGAAGAAGGTCATTTACATCGAGGACTCCGGCGACGTCGGCGAAGTCGAGGTTGCGATGCAGTGGAACAACTCCTACCAGGAGTCGCTGCTCTCCTTCGCCAACAACATCAACACCCACGAGGGCGGCTCACACCTCTCCGGCTTCCGCTCGGCGCTGACGCGGACGATCAACGCCTACGCCAAGGAGAAGGGCCTGCTCAAGGAGAAGGACGGCAACCTCCAGGGCGAGGACATCCGCGAGGGGCTCACGGCGATCATCTCGGTGAAGATCGGCGACCCGCAGTTCGAGGGTCAGACCAAGACCAAGCTCGGCAACCCGCCGGTCGAGGGCTTCGTCCAGCAGGCGGTCAACAAGGGCCTCGCCGAGTTCCTCGAGGAGAACCCGCAGGACACCAAGCAGGTGATCACGAAGGCCGTCTCCGCCTCACGCGCCCGCGAGGCGGCACGCAAGGCCCGCGATCTGACGCGGCGCAAGTCGGCGCTCGAGAACTCGACGCTGCCGGGGAAGCTCGCCGACTGCTCGGTGCGCGACCCCGCGCTCGCCGAGATCTTCGTGGTCGAGGGCGACTCGGCCGGCGGCTCGGCCAAGCAGGGCCGCGACCGCAACACCCAAGCGGTCCTGCCGCTGCGCGGCAAGATCATCAACGCCGAGAAGAACCGCATCGACAAGGTGCTGTCGAACAACGAGATCCAGGCGATGATCACCGCGATCGGGACCGGTATCCGCGAGGAGTTCGACATCGAGAAGGCGCGGTACCACAAGGTGATCATCATGTGCGACGCCGACGTCGACGGCGCCCACATCCGGACCTTGGTGCTGACCTTCCTGTTCCGCGAGATGCCCGAGCTGATCGAGGCCGGGTTCGTCTACCTCGCCAAGGCGCCGCTCTACAAGGTCAAGACCGGCGGCCAGGAGATCTACATCGAGAAGGAGTCCGAGCTCGAGGAGGTGCTGCTGCGCGACAAGCTCGAGAAGATCGAGGTGCTTGGCCGCGGCGGCAGTGGGACGACCTTCACCCACGCGCGCTGGCAGAAGTACGGCCGCCTGCTGAAGCAGTACGAGGGCTGGGCATCGGCGCTGCGCGCCGAGTTCGGCCACGACACGATCACCTTCCTCGAGGAGGCGCAGATCCTCGACGGCGGCTCGGTCGACGCCGACGCGGTCGAGGCGCTGATCCGCGCCGACGACAGCGACGACGCGCCGTTCACCACCGAGTTGATCTCGGAGGACTCCGAGGAGCTGGTGATCCGCGTCGTCGAGCGGCTCAATGGCTCGGCCGCGACCTACAAGCTGCGTCGCGACATGTTCGGCCGCTCCGAGTACGCGAGCTTCGTGCGCGTGCACAAGGAGCTCGAGGAGCTGGTCGGCCGACCGGCGTTCGACGTGCGGCTCGGCCGCAAGGAGCAGACCGCGCTCTCGTTCGAGGAGCTGCGCAAGAAGGTCCTCGACGTGGCGCGCGAGGGTGTCGGAGTGCAGCGCTTCAAGGGTCTTGGTGAGATGAACGCCGACCAGCTCTACGACACGACGATGGACGCCGGGCGGCGGACGCTGCAGCAGGTGACGGTCGACGACGCCTCCCTGGCCGATCAGATCTTCTCGATGCTGATGGGCGATCAGGTGGAGCCGCGACGCAAGTTCATCGAGGATAACGCGACCAAGGTCGCCAATCTCGATGTGTAGCCGGAGGACGAGCTAGATGGCTGGTACGGAGATCCTGTCGGGCGGGAACATCGAGCCGCGCGGGCTCGAGGAGGAGATGCGCTCGTCGTACCTCGATTACGCGATGAGCGTGATCGTCGGGCGCGCGCTGCCCGACGCGCGAGATGGCCTGAAGCCGGTCCACCGGCGCGTCCTCTACGCGATGTTCGAGGGCGGCCTAGGTCCGACGCGGCCCTACAAGAAGTCGGCCGCGACGGTCGGCGACGTGATGGCGAAGTTCCATCCGCACGGCGACTCGGCGATCTACGACACGCTCGTCCGGATGGCGCAGCCGTTCGCGATGCGCGAGCGGCTCGTCGACGGCCAGGGCAACTTCGGCTCGATCGACAACGATCCCGCAGCCGCGATGCGCTACACCGAGGCGCGCCTGACGCGCCTCGCGATGGAGATGCTGCGCGACATCGACCGCGACACGGTCGACTTCACGCCGACCTACGACGATGCTCGGCTCGAGCCGACGATCCTGCCGTCGCGCTACCCGAACCTGCTGGTCAACGGCTCGTCGGGCATCGCCGTCGGGATGGCGACGAACATGCCGCCGCACAACCTGCGCGAGACGATCGACGCAACGATCGCCTACATCGACAACCCGGAGATTCCGGTCGCCGAGCTGATGCAGCACATCAAGGGCCCCGACTTCCCGACCGGCGGCACGATCGTCGGCTGGCAAGGGATCAAGGACGCCTACGAGACCGGCCGCGGCCGCATCGTGGTGCGCGGCAAGGCGCACATCGAGCCGCTGCGCCAGGGCAAGGAGGCGATCATCGTCACCGAGCTGCCCTACCAGGTGTCGAAGGGCGACGGCCGCGGTGACGGCTCGGGCCTG
>Ga0190265_10000225_pt1 | contig 51798 bp, 50 predicted proteins | sample Popmic124T_FD_133135 | JGI IMG/M metagenome (GOLD analysis project Ga0190265, IMG submission 133135) | Populus adjacent soil microbial communities from riparian zone of Indian Creek, Utah, USA - 124 T | ecosystem: Environmental > Terrestrial > Soil > Riparian zone | place: USA: Utah | collected... | reverse complement strand
GACCGATCCGCCGCCGGTTGAGATGTTGGTGATCGCGTTGAGCGCGTCCTCGACCTGCTGAGCGGTCGCGGTCGCGGGGATGTCGGCTGTCTCAGACACACCCGGCACCGAACCGCCGAACCGAAGCCTGAACACCCCTGCGGTCGCCCTGACTGCGACGGTCTGGACCTCGTTGGCCTGGTCGGGGCCGGTGGCGAAGTTCTTGTTGCCCGGACCCACGGTGACGACGTCCCAGCCGAAGCTGCGGACGAACTCACCTGTCGCGGTGAACTCCTCAACCCGCGCCTTGCCCTTGTTCGCCAACAGCACGTTGCCCTCATTCGGCGCCCCGTCCGGCGCAATCGTCAGCCCCGCCGGCCCGGGCGCCTGGACCACGCCGCCGGCCGCGGCGGTCATCGTCCCGACCTTGCAGTTAGCGGGGTTGGTGCAGATCTCGAAGCCGGTCGCGCCGTCGCGCATCGTCGCGATCGTCGCCGCCCCACCCGACAGAGGCGTCGTGCCGGCCGCGACCGTGATCGGCGCCTGGTTGACGTCCGCGCGAGCACCGGCGAAAGCGATCCGGTAGGGAAGCGCGCCGCCTGGGCGGGCGGTCACGACGACAGACCCACCACCCGTGTTGACAGACGCCAACGCGTTTAACGCGGTCTCGACCTGCGCGGCGGTCGCGTCAAACGCGAGATCGCCGGTGGTGTCAGGGCCGAAGGTCAGGCGGTACTGGCCGGCGGTCGCTGTGACCGACAACGTCTGCAACTCATCCGCCTCCTCAGCGCCTGACGCGACGACGTCCTGGCCGAACGCGCGCACGAACCCACCCGCAGCAGTGAACTCCTGAATGCGGTTAAACGAGGCGTCGTTGACATACACATGGCCGCTCTGCTGATCGACAGCAACCCCAGCCGGAGCAGACAACTGGCCGCCGAGGCCGTTGACCGGGCTGATCGAGTTCAGCCCGGCCTTGCAGAACGCAGCGACGGTGCAGACCTCGAACACGTTGCTCCCGACATCGCCCGCGGCGACCTGGCCCGCCTGGACGACATCGAAACCCCAAGCGCTGACAAACACACCCTCAGCCGTGAACCGCTGAACACGATTCCCAACACGATCCGCCACATACACATCACCCGAACCATCATTCACAGCCACACCACTCGCCGAGCCACTGGGACTAGGGAACTGGCCGCCAAGCGGCAACGTCGAAGAACCCGCGCCGTGCTTGCTGCCGAAGTAGTCCAAGACCCCCGGCGTCGCAAACGCCGGACCAGCAACACAACACCCCGCGACAACGCCCACCAACCCAGCACACAGAACCCGCGCCAAACGCGACACGCCCAGCGACGCACCAGTCCCCCGTACCGAACGCGTCCCAGCAGCCCCACCCGAAACCCCACGGCCCCGAACGGCAAACCCCAGCCGGCAACCAACCGACTGCAGAACACTGCTGCGAACACGCCTCATCTGTGCTGGTCCTCTCCTCATTGCCTCATTGCCTCGCCGGGAGATCGGAGTTCGAGAAACCCGGGGGTATCTGAATGCATGAGAACACGGGCTGACCAGAAGTGTCAAGGGCCTACCGACCTCTCCCAGCGCCAAGAAACGCTCCTGGTGCCTGGAAACCCGCTTCAGACACTTCGGATTTCCTAGAAATAGACTGGGAACGTAGCGTCTCGGGGACGCGCGGGATGGCTGTTTGCAAGCGGTCCCCTGGCCCTAGCTAGATAGAAACTGCTCTGTTACCGTCGTTGTACGGATGGGCCATGAGCCGGCTTCAGATTCCACGGCGGTTCTATCCTCGTTTCCTATGCCTCCGACCCCCTGGGGGGAAGCAGATACGGTGCTCGCGCGCCGCCTTCGCCCGGGACCGGGGGTTCCGCGCGAGGCCGTGGCGGCCGATCAGCGGGAGCGGTTGATGGTCGCGCTGGTGGTCCTGGCGGACGAGCGCGAGTACCAGCGGCTGCGCGTCGAGGACCTGATCGCGCTGGCGGGCGTCGCGCGCGGCGCCTTCTACGACCAGTTCAGGAGCAAGGACGACCTGCTGCTGGCGACGGTCGCCGAGATCGGCGAGCTGGGTCTGCACGACGTGACGACCGCGTACAAGCGCGGCGGCTCGCCCGCGGTGCGACTGCGAGCGGCGGTCGAGGGGTTGATCGGCTTCGCGGTGGCTCAGCCGGTAGCGGCGCGGTTGTGGATGGTCGCCGCCTACGGCGCGGGGCCGGCGGCGGTCGACGTCGCCGATCAAGGTTTGGAGGGAGTTCGCGAGCTTGTAGATGAATCAATCGGCCTGTCACCCGACATCTCGCGTGCCCTAGTCGGCGCCGTCCACCGCGCCATCGCCACTCGCCTACGCCGCCGCCACGAGCACGAGCTGCCCGCCCTCGGCCGGCCGCTCGCCGCCTGGATCGCCGGCTACCGCCCGCCCCCCACCCCGCTGCGCCGGCCGCGCGGCCACGCCACCCCCGCCACTGACGTCCGCATCGCCCCGCGCGACCAGGCCGAGCGGATCCTGCTCGGGGTCTGCGACGCCGTCTACGACAAGGGCTACGGCCCCACCACGCTCGCCGACGTCGCCGCGCGCGCGTCGACGTCGATCCGCACCTTCTACGCCCACTACAAGACCAAGGAAGAGGCGTTCGTCGACGCCGTCGACCTCGCCCAGGTCCAGAGCTACGCCGCCGTGCTCGCCGCCAGCCGCCGCGCGCCCGACTGGCCGCACGCCGTGCGCGCCGGCCTCGCCGCCCTCTGCAACTACTTCGCCGCCGAGCCACCGCTCGCCGAGGCGGTGATCGTCGAGGTCCACGCCGCCGGCGAGCAGGCGCTGCGCCGCCACGAGGAGTCGACCGCCGCGATCGCCCGCCTGCTCGAGCCCGGCTACGAGCTCGCGCCCGACACGCCGCCGATCGCCGCCGAGGCGATCGGCGGCGCGATCGACGCCCTCCTCTACGACGCGATCCGCGCCGGCGGCGGCCCCAAGGTCCGCGCCATCGCCCCGATCGCCACTTACCTCGCGCTCTCCCCCTTCATCGGCGCCACCGCCGCCTCCGAGGTCGCCAACGACAGCGGCCAGCCGCGGCGGCGGTAGCTCGCCTGTTGCACACGTAACCCCGCCGTTACACGGCCTCGGCAAGACTTCAGCCGATGCCCCTCGCACCCCAAGCCACTGAAGATGCGCACATGCATGCTAGGGTGCAGATGATGCGCACGACGGTCGAGCTCTCCGATCCCCTCTACCGTCGAGTCCGCGCCCTAGCCGCGGCCAGGGGCGAGCGAGGCTTCTCGCCGATCATCGAGATCGCCGTTCGCGAATACCTCGATCGCGAGACCGACGACACGAGCGCAGACGATGCGTTCGCCGCCGCTCGCGGCGCTTGGAGCGATGAGGAGGCCGACCGGTTCTCCGCCGAGCTCCGCGATGCGTGGTCGACATGGACCCAGCCCCAGTCGTAGACACCGACATCCTGATCGATTACCTCCGTGGCCACGGTCCCGGCGCCGATCTGCTCGCGCGACTTGGGCGACGCGGCTATCTGATCACCGCCGTCAGCACGTTCGAACTGGCATTGGGAACGAGCCACAGCGCCGATCCGGAGCCCGTAATGGAGCTACTGCACGCGCCGAGCCTGTCGCTCACCCCCTCCGCCGGGGTCCGTGGCGGCGAGACCCTTGCCGGTCTTCGACAGGGCGGCGACGGAATCGACATCCGAGACGCCATGCAAGCCGGCATCTGCCTCGACGCCAACCGACCGCTCGTCACACGCAATCGCCGCCACTTCGATCGCGTGCCGGGTCTATCCGTCGTGTCGCCGGAAGCCTGGAGCTAAGAGGCCGGCCGCGGCGTCATGAAGGCGACCGGGAGGCCGAGGCCGGCCTCCTTGCGGACGGTGGCGATGCGACGGCCCGGCTGGACCGCGTCGCGGGGATCGCTGCAGAGGTCGCCGAGCGAGGCGGCGGTGGCTTCGATGTCGTCGACGAGGAAGGCGAGGCCGTAGAAGCCAGCGGGGCTGTCGGGCTTCAGCGGCGAGCCGGGTGGGGCCTGGGCGACCTCGAGCAGCAGCTCGCCGATGCGAAAGAAGGCTTGGCGCGGGGAGCCCGCCGGCGCCGGCTCGTCGCGGATGCGGCGCAGGTCGAGGCCGAGCGCCTCACCGGCGGCGACGGTGCGGTCGAGGTCGGGCGTGAAGGCGACGATGTGATCGATTCGGGTCACGCCATTGGGGTGCTGGGGCGCTGGCCCGTCCGTGGCCGGTGCGCCATCGGAGCGGACGACCGGCAGACCGTCGAAGCTCTCCGACTCGATCCCGCGCAGCGCGCAGCGCACGATCCGCTTGCCGGCTCCCACGCCCGCCAGCTCCAGTGCCACCGAGCCCAGGCGAGCACGCCCGTCGTGTCCAACGCTGAACCCGGCGTCGCGCCAGGCCGAATCGTCAGCGGCGACGACGATCTCGTCGACCGCCGGCGTGTCGCTCACTTCGACAGGACGGCCTTTCCCCGCGACAGCAGGGCGCGCACGTCAACCGGGGGCTTCACGGTGCTCACCCCCAGATCATGGCCGATCTTTGATAGATCGACCGAATCGGGCAGCCGGGTCGTCACGGGATCGGCGGCCGCCGGCACGCGAGTCTCGACGACGTCGGCCACATGTTGAAGTGGCGACCGGACGGGGGCCGCACCCGATACGGGTGTCTGCGCGGTGGCGGAATCGAGTGCGGGCGTAGTCGTGTCGTCCCCGCCAGGGTTGGGCGGCGGCTTGCGCGGTGACGGCTCCGCCGGAGCACCGTCTCTCGAACGTCCCTGGCGGATCCCGAGCGGTCCACTGTCCGGACCCCCCACGGCTGCTCGCTGGCGTCGACCCTCGGCGCCCAACGTTCCATTCGCCTGATCTTGATCGCCGACTGCACGCGGCCCGCTGACGTCCACCGTTCGCTCGACCGGCGACGCTCTTGCGCCAGCGTCGGCCGACACGGAACGATCGGACGCGACTCCGCCAGCCGCTCCCACCCCACCAGCCAAGACCGCCGCCACAGCCAGCTTCGCCGCTACTCCGCCTAGCAGCGGCGTCCCAGAAGCGGTAGCGCCGGTGCCGATCCCGCACGCCGCCATTAGACCCTCGCGAATGCCCACTCCCGGCGCGAACGGCAGCGCGACACCGAACAGCTTCCTCCGCAGGCGCCACTCGCCGAGGTCTACGACCGTGCTGTCGCTTGCGGAGTGCTCGGCACCAGGCGTCCGCGCCTGCAACATCGACAGACAGTAGTTGCCGAGGATTGTCTGCAGCCAGGGCCAGAACTCGGTCTCGCGTCCGCGCGTTGCGAGGTAGGCGTGGGCGGCGGCAAACGAATGCCGTACCGCCTCCTCCGCCTCGCCCCACGATCCCAGTACCTCGCGCGCGTACCAGAGCGAGTCGGCGACGTGGCGGTCGAACAGCACGTCGAACGCGGGGTCGTGCCCGTCGAGCACGAGCTCGACAAGCTGCTCGTCGGAACGTCTCAGCAGCTCGTCGAACGGCGGTCGGCGCGAGCCGAGCCCGTGGTTCCTAGTGCGTCTTGAATGGTTCACCGTTCTTTTGAGGTACCGCGCTACCGGGGCCGCGAAACGGGGCCGATTGGCCGACGGGCGCCGGTGGCGCCTGCCGATTGGCCCCGGGAGCCTGGGGCTTACCCGGCGCCGTGCCGGCCCCCGGTGACCCGCTGGCACCGGGCCCAACGCCACTCGGCGGGACCCCCGGCGCTGTATGGCCCGTTCCCTTTCCGACCGCTTGCGGCATTCCCAGGGACTTGCCGCGTCCGTTCCCACCGGCCTGGCCGCGCTCCCCACCAGATCTCTTGTCGTGTGCATCGCCGGCGGCGGATCGACCGCCGCTGCGTTGCTCGGCACGCTGCTGGCCGAGCGCCCGCCGCTCGGCACCGCGCGCGCCACGCCGTACGTCGAGCGCGCGCTCGGCCGGACTGCCCGTCGGCGCGGCCCCTCCGGGAGCCACTCCGCGGGTCACGTCATCGAGGGCTGAGGGGACATTCGCCGGTGGAGGGCCATCGCCGTCGTGGGCAACCTCCGTCGCGACTCCTGCGCCCCCGACGAGGATCGCGCCCGCGACTGCCAGCTTGACCGCCGTCCCGCCCAACAACGTGGCACCAACCGTCGCGGCGCCGCCAGCGGCCGCGCCACCGACTGCCCCAGCGCCCCCTGCGCTGACCGCTCCGAGCCCGCCGCCCGCGCCGCCCACGGCAGCCGTCCCTACAGCACCGGCGCCGATCCCCGCGCCGCTCATCACGCTGTCCCTCAGCGCAAGCGTTGGCACGACCGGCAGCGCGACGCCGAGCAGCTTGCGCTGGCGCTTGACCTCCTGGAGGTAGGCATTGCAACCCGGGCAGCTCTCGAGGTGGTAGCGCAAGCGACCGCGCCGCAGCCCGCCCCCAGTCGCCGCCGCGAGCTCCAGCCGGATGTCGGAGCACTCGGCCACACGGGCCTCGCGCCGCTCAGCGAGCGCCGACCGTGCCCGGAAGACGAGCCCCTTGATCGCCTGCGACTCGACGCCGATCACCTCGCCAACCTCGGCGTGCGAGAGGTCGCCGAGCTCGCTGAGCACCAGCGCGGCACGCTGCCGCTCTGGTAGCCGCTGGACATCGGCGACCAGCTCGCGCAGCTCGGCGCTGCGCTCGACTTGCTCGTTGAGACCGGCGGTCGAGATCTCCGGCAATTCGATCGGCTGCTCGCGACGCGCGCGCAGCATCGACAGGCAGCGGTTGCGGGCGATCGTGTAGAGCCAAGGCTTGAACACGATCTCGCGGCCGCCGCGCTGCATCGCCCCGTGAGCCGACACGAATGCCTGCTGCACCGCGTCCTCGGCCTCCGCCTGCGAGCCCAGCATGTGGCGGCAGAACCCGAGCACGCCAGCGATGTGCCGCTCGTAGAGAACCTCGAAGGCGATGTCATCGCCGGCGCGAACGAGCTCGACGAGGCGGTCGTCGGAGCGCAGCGCGAGCACCCGCTTCGGCGAGCGGGGACCCAGACGCCCGGCGAGCGGGATGGCAGCGGTCCGCTCCATGCACCCATTGTCCTACCCAACGCAGCGCATTTGAAGAAGTTCGGTGGTACCGGCGAACTTCGGATCCGTGGGGGCGTTGTCGGTCATGAAGCCCCACGAGGGCGAATCCCCGAAAGGAGAGGCTCCGCAATGAGGAGATTGACAGCGACCGGCGTGGCACTGCTGCTGCTCGCCGTCCCGGCGAGCGCCGGCGCCCAGCCGGATCAGACCGACCGCCAGAACGCCGCCCAGGAGTGTCGCGCCGAGCGTGGCACAACCGATGCGACCCGCGAGGCGTTCGTCGCCAAGTACGGCACCAACACCAACAAGCGCAACGCCTTCGGCAAATGCATCTCACAGCGGGCCCGCGACGAGGAGCAAGAGGGCAAGACGGCGCACACCAACGCGTCTAAGCAGTGCAAGGCCGAGGCCGAGCAGCTCGGCGCCGAGGCCTTCGCTGCCAAGTACGGCAAGGGCAAGGAGGGCGCCAACGCGCACGGCAAGTGCGTGTCGGCCAAGGCGAAGGAGCTCGAGGCCGCCGCTGACGCCGAGGACCGCGAGCAGATCGCGGAGCGCAAGTCCGCCGCCAAGACCTGCGCCGCCGAGCGCAAGGAGATCGGCGCCGACGCGTTCGCCCAGAAGTACGGCACGAACAAGAACAAGCGCAACGCCTTCGGCAAGTGCGTGTCGACGACCGTCAAAGCACAGCAGGACGACGAGCACTAGCCCCACCCCGATGAGGTGATACCCGTGCGAGCGTTCGGCGCGGCCCGACGAGGGCCGCGCCGATGCTCGATCATGGCCCGGTGGATCAGGCAGTCGTAGCGCGGGCGCCACTGCGCATTCCCTTGGGCGGTGGCGGCACCGACATCCCCGCGCACTACCGCGAGCACGGCGGCTTCGCCGTATCGGCGACGATTAATCGGCACGTCCACGTGATGCTGTCGACGGCGTTGGCGCGCCGATTCCGGCTCAAGCACCTCGAGTGGGAGGAGGTCGAGCGGGCGGAGGAGATTCGCCATCCGATCCTGCACGCGGCCGTCGAGCACCACTGGGACGGAACGCCGTTCGAGCTGGCGTCGGTCAGCGACGTACCTCCTGGCACCGGCTTGGGCTCATCGAGCGCCTACACGGTCGGGGTGCTGCGGGCGCTAGCGACCGCCCGGGGCGAGAAGCTCGGTGCCCAGGAGCTGGCAGCGCGCGCCTGCCGGCTGGAGATCGAGCACCTCAGCCAGAGCGTCGGCGTACGCGACCAGTACGCGATCGCCGTCGGCGGAGTGACGGCAGTGACGCTCGGCGGCAGCAGCCCCGAGATCGTCGTTCGCCAGCTCGACGTGCCGGCGCTGACGCTCGCCGCGATGCGTGACCGCCTGCTGCTCTTCTTCGCGGGCGAGCGCCGCAAGACGTCGCAGTCGATGCTGACGCCGTTGATCGAGCGCGGCAGTGAGACCGCGATGCGGCGCAACCTCGATCGGACGGCCGAGATCGCCCGTGAGGTCGCGGACGCGCTCGAGGCCGGCGACCTCGTCGCTGTGGGCGACCTGATGAACGAGCAGTGGGAGCTAAAGCTCGAACGGACGCCGGACGCGATCACCGAGCGGATAGCGGAGCTGCAATCCGTGGCCCTTGGAGCCGGGCGCGCCCGCGGGGCGGTGCTCGGCGGGGCAGGCGGCGGCGGCTTCCTACTCGTGCACAGCGACGACCCCGAGGCGACACGCGCGGCAATGGCCGCCGTGGGCGCCCCCGAGCTGCGTTTCGACGTCGAGCAGCGTGGCTGCACGGCCGGACCCGCCTAGACCTCCTGCAACAAATCCTGCAACTAGCAGGAGGTTTCTCTGATACAACGACGGCCGTGCCGAATCGCGCTGGCCCGTCCAACGCGATCGGGGGACCCATTGTGGCCAAGGCCACGGGGGCGAATCGCCTGACTGCCGGTAGGCGGCATCGCAGGCGTAGCGCGTCGAAGCAGACAGCGCGAGCCCGTCAGCTCACCTCGTAGGCGCAAAGCGAAATTCGAATAGAGAGGTATCGCCCCTTGCCGTTGCGCCCTGAGCCGATGGATGTCGTTCGCCGTGCCGTCGTCCCCGCCGCCCTGCTGGCCGCGCTTGCGCTGCCGTTCGCCGGGCTGCCGGTCGCGGACGCCGCCGCACAGCAGGGCCCGACCGCCAGCGCCGCCTCGAAGTCGCTCAAGAAGGGCTCGCGCGGCAAGCGCGTGCGTCAGCTCCAGCGGGCGCTTGGCATTCCCGCCGACGGGATCTTCGGCAAGGGCACCAAGCGCGCGGTCAAGCGCTATCAGCGCCGTCATGGCCTGGTCGTCGACGGAATCGCGGGATCCCAGACGCTCGCCGCGCTGGGCGTGAGCTCGCGCTCGTCCGGCCGCCGGCACAGGACCCGCCACGTCAGCTCACGTGGCGGCGGAGTGCGCTCGATGCAGCGAGCGCTCGGCGTGCCCGCCGACGGCATCTTCGGTCCCGGCACCGAGGGCGCCGTCAAGAGCTTTCAGCGCGCCCACGGGCTGACCGCCGACGGCGTCGTCGGACCTCAGACACGCAGCGCCCTCGGCATCGGCTCCGGCAAGGTGCTCAAGCGCAAGGGCGGCCGCGGCGGCTCGGGCGGCGGCGGGCGCAAGGCCCGGATCATCCGCGCGGTCATCCGCGCCGGCAACCGGATCGCCACCACCCCCTACGTCTACGGCGGCGGCCACGGCTCGTTCACCGCCTCCGGCTACGACTGCTCCGGCTCGGTCTCCTACGCCCTCCACGGCGGCGGCCTGCTGCGCAATCCGCTCGACTCGACCGGCTTCACGAGCTACGGCCGCCCCGGCCCCGGCCGCCACATCACGATCTACGCGAACGCCGGCCATGCCTACATGGTCATCAAGGGCCGCCGCTACGACACCAGCGCCCGCTCCGAGACCGGCTCGCGCTGGTCGAACGAGATGCGCTCCTCGGCCGGCTACGTCGCCCGCCACCCCGCCGGGTTCTGACGCCTTTGCGGTACTGACCACCGCATAGGTGGTCAACACCACAAAGCCACCCAAGTAGGCTCGGCCGATGGCGAGTGGCCGCTTCGCACCGAGCCCAAGCGGACCACTACACGTGGGGAACCTGCGGACGGCGCTGTTGGCGTGGTTGTTCGCGCGCTCGGCGGGCTCGAGATTCGTAGTGCGGATCGAGGACCTCGATCCGGAGCGGTCGCGGCCGGAGCATGAGGCCGGGCAGCTCGAGGACATGCGCGCGCTCGGAATCGACTGGGACGGCGCAGTCGTGCGCCAGTCCGAGCGGACCGTGCTCTACCGCGAGGCGCTGCGCCGGCTGGAGGCCGCCGACCGCGTCTACCCCTGCTGGTGTACGCGCGCAGAGATCCGCGCCGCTGCCGACGCGCCTCACGGTCCCTTGCCTGAGGGGGCCTACCCAGGCACCTGCCGGCGGCTTAGCGACTCCGAGCGCTCGTGGCGCGAGCGGGCGGCGGGCCGGCCGCCGTCGCTGCGACTCGACTCCGGCGGTGAGCCGCTCGCGTTCGACGACCGCCTTCACGGGCGCGTCGAGGGCGTCGTCGACGACTTCGTCCTCTGGCGCTGGGACGACACCCCGGCCTACAACCTCGCAGTGGTCGTCGACGACGCCGACCAGGAAATCGGCGAGGTCGTCCGCGGTGACGACCTGCTCGACACCACACCGCGCCAGATCTTGCTCCAACGGCTGCTCGGCCTCCCCACTCCGTCCTACGCACACGTGCCGCTCGTGCTGGCCCCGAACGGCGAGCGGCTCGCCAAGCGCCACGGCGCGGTGACGCTCGCCGATCGCGCCGCGCTCGGCGAGACGCCCGACGATGCGCTCGCCTGGATGGCCATCTCCCTCAACCTCGCCGAACCGGGCGAGCGCGTGACCGCAGCCGACCTCATCCCCCGCTTCGACCCCGCCGCCCTCCCCCGCGAGCCGACCGTCTTCGACGCCTGACGGGCGCCTCTCAGCCAACCAGCGGGTTGCGCGTGCGCAACGCCGGGAAGCGGCCGAAGTCGCGATCGGCGGTCCACAGCTCGCGCACGCCGTGCGTCAGGCACGTCGCCGCGATCCTGGCGTCGAATACGAGCGAACCGTTGGCGCGGCCGCCGACTGTGATCTCCTTCAGCACCGGTAGGTAGCCGACCGGCTCGGCGAGCGGGACGCAGCTCTCGGCGCCCGTGAGCCGCTCGACGAAGTCGAACGCCTCGTCGAGCGTGGCCGGGCTGTGCCTCAGCCGCGTCACGACCGCGACGAACTCGTGCACCACCGACCACGGCAGCCCCCACGGTGCACGGCCGTTGGCGAGCCGCTCGAGGCTCGCCTTGGCCGGCTCGTGCCAGTCAGGCATGGTGCGCCGGTTCGCGTAAACGAGGATGTTGGTGTCGACGGCGATCATCGATCGTCGAACAGCTCGCGGCCAGCACGAGCGGCCCGCAACGCGGCCGCGATCTCGGCCGGGTCGTCGGGCCGCGTCGGGTCGCCGGTCGTCGGCACCACCAGCCGCTTGGGCGCGGCCGCGGTGCGCCGACGCAGGACTTCGCGCAATCCCTCCTCGACGAACGCTCTCAAGGTAACCCCCTCCTTCCTGGCTTCGGCCTTCGCCTCGGACAGCAAGGCATCGGCAATATCGATGGTTGTCTTCATATGGGTACCCATACTACTGCGGGTAGCGGGCGTCAGCATGGTGGTCATGGACGTACAGGGACGAACAGGCGCAAGCCTGCCCCCTAGAGCTTGCGAGGAGGGCTAGAGCCCGGGGTCGCTCGGCGGCTGCTGGATGGCAGCGCCGGGCTGGCCGTAGCCGGCCGTCTGGCGGGCCTGGGCCTCGGCGAACTCACGCTGGGCGCGGTCGACCGACTGGACAACCTCGAGCGGGTCGGCGACGCCCTCGAAGCGGAAGCCGTCGGAGTCGGCGCCGGCGGTGTCGAAGTCGACGGTGCCGACGCGCAGCATCCGCTCGATCACCGACTGCTCGGTGTTGACGTTCTGGACGCGCTCGAGCCGCGCCTCCTGCGTCTTGCGGGCGATGATGCCGCGCTTGATGTGCAGGCGGCGGTTGGTGATCGTGTAGGTCGTCGCCATCCGCCAGACGTAGCCGCCGACGATGACGAGCACGAGCAGCACGATCCCGACCACGACGAGCATCGAGGTGTCGGCGCCGTCGCCCGCAACGCTGGCGATGCCCGCATAGGCGGCGAGCAGGATCACGGCCCCGAGCAGGCCCTTGAGATAGAAGGCGAGCGTCGCGCGCCAGGAGGGGTGACCCTCGAAGACCGCGTTCTCGCCCGACGCAAGCTGAAGAGAGGCCATCGTTGGAGCCTAGCTCAGCCTGGCCCCAGAAAGAGAAAGGGCCCCGCCGAAGCGGGGCCCTTTGCGAAGCTTTGGCGTAGTGCCAGAAGCTAGGCCTGAATGACGTTGACCGCCTTCGGGCCCTTGTCGCCCTGCTCTGCGTCGTATGTCACGCGGGCGCCCTCGGTGAGCGACTTGAAGCCGTCACCGCTGATGCCGCTGTGGTGCACGAAGAGATCCTTACCGCCGTCGTCCGGGGTAATGAAGCCGAAGCCCTTCTCGTCGCTGAACCACTTTACGGTTCCGCCTGGCATGGAATTCCTCCACGATCTTTCTTTGTGCTGCGTACACGCGGAGGATGCTATGAGCAACGACTGCGAGCGCTGGCACTACTTTCGCCGGACTTTCCGGCCTTACGACCCGTCAAGCTAGCACCGATGACCACCCCATTGCTACTCGTGGACGCTCCCTATCTTCTTTACCGAGCGTTCTTCGGGCTACCCGACAAGATCAAGGGGGCCGATGGGCGGCCTGTCAATGCGCTGCTCGGCAGCGTCAACTCGATCCTGGCGCAGGCCGACGAGCGCGGCGCGCGAGCGGTCGTCTGCTGCTTTGGACCCGACGCCGCGACCTACCGCGTCGAGCTCTATCCCGGCTACCACGCGCACCGCCCGCCGATGCCGGACGACCTCGCTCACCAGTGGGCGCAAGCGCCCAGCTTGTACTCGGCGCTCGGCTGGGAGATCGCCGACACCGATGAGCTCGAGGCCGACGATCTGCTCGGCGCCCACGCGCGCGTGGAGGAGAAGGCGGGCGGCGAGCCACTAATCCTGACCGGCGACCGCGACCTCTTTCAGTGCGCGACCGACGCGACGCGCGTGCTGCTGCTCGGCGGTCGCGGCAAGAAGGGCCCGGAGGAGATCGGTCCGGCCGAGGTCCGCGAGCGCTACGGCGTCGAGCCCGAGCAGGTGCCGGACTTCATCGCGCTGCGCGGCGATCCGTCGGACGGGCTGCCGGGCGCGAAGGGGATCGGCGAGAAGCGGGCGGCCGACATCCTGCGCCGCCACGGATCGCTCGAGGCGGCGCTGACAGAGGCTGAGAGCGACGGCCCCGACGTCAACTCACTCGCCCGCCAGGCTGACGAGCTGCGCGCCTTCCGCGAGATCGCCGCGCTGCGGCCGGTCGACGTCGAGCCGCCCGCCGATGCGCCGACCGACCGCGCCGACGGCGCCATCGCCGCTCGCGAGCTCGGCATGAACCGCCTCGCGGACCGACTAGCCGGCTAGCTCGACTGCGGTTGATGGATTGTGGGGTCTCCGCGATGAAAATCCATCAGTCGAGCGGAGGGGTCAAGCGGGCGCGGCAGCCAGCTCGACGAACCAGTCGAGCGCAGCCGGGTTCTGCAGCGAGTCGCGCGCGGCGGCCTGCTCGGGCGGGGTGCCCATCAGGATCCGCTTGACGGGGACCTCGAGCACCTTGCCGGACAGCGTGCGCGGGATCTCGGCGATCGCGTAGACATCGTTGGGAACGTGGCGCGGCGAGCACTCGGCGCGCACGTGACGGGCGATCTCGCGCTTCAGGTCGTCGTCGAGCGCCGCGCCGTCGCGCAGCACGACGAACAGCGGCATCCAGCTGTCGTCCTCGCCGACGCCAGCGGCGCGCGCGGCGGCCGACCGGCTCGCCGGCACGTCAACGACGAGCGCGTCGACTATCTCCTCGACGCCCAGAACCGCGCGGTAGATCTCGCTCGTGCCCATCCGGATGCCACCGCGGTTGATCGTCGAGTCGGAGCGGCCGTAGATGATCGCCGTGCCGCGGTCGGTGATCTCGATCCAGTCGCCGTGGCGCCAGACGCCGGGATACATCGCGTAGTAGCTGTCGTGCAACCGCTCGCCGTCGGGGTCGTTCCAGAAGAAGATCGGCATCGAGGGCATCGGCTGGGTGATGACGAGCTCGCCGACATCCCCCACGACGGCGGCGCCGTCCGCGTCGAAGGAGTGCAGGTCGGCGCCGAGCGAACGGGCCTGCAGCTCGCCTAGATGGACGGGAAGCAACACGCATCCGCCGACGAAGGCCGTGCAGACGTCGGTGCCACCCGAGGTCGAGAACAGCCAGGTGTCTTCGCCGACGTGGTCGTAGACCCACTGGAAGCCCTCCGGGGACAGCGGGGAGCCGGTCGAGCCGACGCTGCGCAACGCGCTCAGGTCACGGCCGGCGCCGGGCTCGACGCCGTCTTTCATGCAGGAGGCGATGTACGCGGCCGAGGTGCCGAAGCAGGTCACGCCGGCATCGGCCGCCAGGTCCCACAGCACGCCGAGGTCCGGATGGCCGGGGCTGCCGTCATAGAGAACGACCGAGGCCGGCGTCAGCAGCACACCCGCGAGGAAGTTCCACATCATCCAGCCGGTCGTCGAGAACCAGAAGACGCGGTCGCCAGGGCGCGCATCGAGGTGGAGGTTCAGCTTCTTGAGATGCTCGAGCAGGATCCCGCCCTGGCTGTGGACGATCGCCTTCGGCAGCCCGGTCGTGCCGGACGAGTAGAGAACCCAGAGCGGATGATCGAATGGCAGCTGCTCGAACTCGAGCGGCAGGCCGTCGCCGCGCGCGAGCAGGTCGGCGAACGCAGTCCCCTTGTCGAGCCTGCCGGCGTCGGCCTCGCTGTCGAGGTACGGCAGCAGCACCGTCTGCTCAAGCGATGGGATCTCGCGCTCGAGCGCCGCCGCGGTGTCCATGCGGTCGAAGTCGCGCCCGTTGTAGCGGTAGCCGTCGACCGTGAACAGCACCTTCGGCTCGATCTGGGCAAAGCGGTCGACGACCGAGCTCACCCCGAAGTCCGGCGAGCAGCTCGACCAGATCGCCCCAATCGAGGCGCAGGCGAAGAACGCGGCCATCGCCTCAGGGATGTTCGGCAGGTAGGCGGCGACGCGGTCGCCCGGCCCGACACCCAAGTCGCGCAGCCCGCCTGCGATCCGCGCGGTCAGCGTGCGCAGGTCGCCCCAGGTCAGCTCCGAGAGCTGACGCAGCTCGGAGGCGTGGCGGATCGCGACCTCGGCGTCACCGCGGTCGCGGAAGACATGCTCGGCGTAGGAGAGCCGCGCACCAGGGAACCACTCCGTGCCCGGCATTGCGCGACTGCCGAGCACCGCGTCATACGGCTCCGCCGCCTGTACCTCGAAGTAGTCCCAGATCGACGCCCAGAAGTCCTCGAGCTCGTCGACCGACCACTTCCACAGCTCGTCGTAGGTCTCGACCGGGACGTCGCGCTCGCTGCGCAGCCACTCCATGTAGCTGGCTAGCGCCGAGCCCTGCTTCAACTCCTCGGTCGGCTGCCAGAGAATCGTGGGGGCACTCGCGGCGCTCATGGCCGCAGACCCTACCTCCAGCTGCTGGCCGGATCAGTGCCCGCCCGCGGCGCGGTCGAGCGCCTCCCAGCCCTTCTCTACCGCCTCGCGATCGACCTCACCCTGGCCGGGCGGTTGGGTCGCCCTGTCGGTCCGCCCATCGATCGGACTGGTCGAACTGGGCCGGCGCTGCTCCGCCTGCTGTTGGGTCTTCTGGTCTTGTTGCTCGTTCGTAGCCATTCTTGACGCCTACCCGAGCCGACTTCCCGATAACGGGCAGCGACCGGACACCCCCCAAACGGGCCGGTGCTAGTGGCCGGGGAGCGCCGTGGCCGCGGCGCGGGCGAGCTGGGGCGCCAGCGTCTCCGGCGTCCAGCCGTCCTCGCTGCTCAGCATCATCCTCGCCCCCGCCTCGCCGATGCCGACGAGCAACTCGCCAAACAGCCGGGCGCTGATGTCATCGAGCTTGTGCTCGGGGTCGAGCCAGCGGCGGGCGACGATCATCGCGTCAGCAACCTGGCGCTCACGACCGAGCCGGACTCTGCGAGCGACCGTTGCGTTCATGCCGCCCTCACCGAGCAGGATCACGCGATAGGCCTGGGGCGACTCGGCAACCGCACGTAGGAACGCGGCCATCCCTTCCAGCAGTGCGGCCTCAGGCCCATTCGGCGCCGCCGGCGGTAGCGCCGTCGCGACCTCGCGCAGCACGCGCGACTCCTCGCGCCGGAAGAGCGCTTTGAAGAGCTCGCCCTTGTTGGCGAAGCAGTCGTAGACGACCGGTTTCGACACGCCGGCGGCCTCGGCGATCGCGTTCATCGAGGCACCCTCGAAGCCGTGCTCGAGGAAGACCTCCATCGCAGCGTCGAGGACGAGCGGCCGGCGACGCTCGGGGCCGAGGTGCGCGGCGCGCGGACGCTCGACTACTGCCTCGGTTCCCATGGGCGGAGTCTACCCTTTTTGCTACCGCCGGTAGAAATTTCCTACTTCGGGTAGCATTCCCCTCATGAGCACTACCGACCTCGTTGCCGAGATGACTGATGACACCGCCCCAGAGACCGCCGAGACGCCCTTCTCACTCGAGCTGAGCCAGGACCAGAAGGACATCCGCGACTGGGTCCACGGCTTCGCCGAGAACGTCGTCCGCCCCGCCGCCGCGGAGTGGGACGAGCGCGAGGAGACGCCGTGGCCAGTAATTCAGGAGGCGGCGAAGATCGGGCTCTACGGCTTCGAGTCGCTCGCCCAGTTCTTCATGGACCCGACCGGCCTGCAAATGCCGATCGTCAACGAGGAGCTGTTCTGGGGCGACGCCGGCATCGGTATGTCGATCATGGGCACCTCGCTCGCCGTCGCCGCGATCTTCGGCCAGGGCAGCAACGAGCAGGTCGGCGAGTGGATTCCGCAGTGCTTCGGCAGCGTGGACGAGCCGCAGGTCGCCGCCTTCTGCGCCTCCGAGCCCGATGCCGGCTCCGACGTCTCGAAGATCCGCACGAGCGCCAAGTACGACGAGGCATCCGGCGAGTGGGTCCTCAACGGCCAGAAGGCGTGGGCGACCAACGGCGGCATCGCCAACATCCACGTCGTGATCGCCTCGGTCGACCGCGAGCTCGGCTCGCGCGGCCACGCGGCGTTCATCATCCCGCCCGGCACCAAGGGCTGCGAGCAGGGCGCGAAGGTCAAGAAGCACGGCCTGCGCGCCTCGCACACCGCCGATGTCCACCTCGACGACTGCCGCGTGCCCGGCTCCTGCCTGCTCGGTGGCAAGGAGAAGCTCGACGAGCGGCTGGCGCGCGTCCGCGAGGGCAAGCAGTCACGCTCGCAGGCCGCGATGCAGACGTTCGAGGCGAGTCGCCCGACCGTCGGCGCGCAGGCAGTCGGAATCGCTCGCGCCGCCTACGAGTATGCGCTCGACTACGCCAAGGAGCGCGAGCAGTTCGGCAGGAAGATCATCGAGAACCAGGCGATCGCCTTCACGCTCGCCGACATGAAGATGGAGATCGACGCGGCACGGCTGCTCGTCTGGCGCGCCTCCTGGATGGGCAAGCAGTCCGGCATGGTGTTCGAGAACGCCGAGGGCTCGATGTCGAAGCTGAAGGCCGGCGAGGTCGCCGTCTGGTGTGGCGAGCGCGCGATCCAGATTCTCGGCGGTAACGGCTACACGCGCGAGTTCCCCGTCGAGCGGATGTGTCGCGACGCCAAGATCTACACGATCTTCGAGGGCACCTCAGAGATCCAGCGAGTGGTCATCTCGCGTGCGATCTCGGGGATGAAGATCGCCTAAGCGGCCGGGGCGGCTGCAGATGCCGGCGGCGGCGCGACGGGTGATCGCGCCGCCGCCGCGCATGCTGGGATCATCGGGCACGATGGATCTCCCGAACGAGATCGAGCAGGTGGAGGCCCACGACGAGCTGGTCAGGCGGCTGCGTGCGATGGGCCAGAGCGAGCAGGCGATCGCCGCCGCCGAGCGCGACGGGCGGCTGGCCACCTTTGCGATCGAGGTGGCGCTCGGGGGCGACCGCAAGCACTCGCTGAGCGCGGTGGCGCGCGAGTCTGGCCTGAACCGCGACTTCTTGCGCAAGCTGCTGCAGGCCAACGGCAGACCGGCGGCGGCAGCGCGCGAGCGCGCCTACACCGACGAGGACATCGACCTTGCGCGGCGGATCAAGCTGCTGCTCGACGCAGGCATCCCACGCGGGGGCATCCTCGAGACGGCGCGCGTGACCGGACAGGCGATGAGCCAGACCGCCGAGGCGGTTCGCCGCACGACGGTCAGCCCGCTCGTCCAGCCCGACGACACCGACCTGACGCTGGCGCTGCGCTACGTCCAGGCCGCCGAGGCGCTCTCACCCGAGGTGGCGGCGGTGCTCGACCTGCTGTTCCGCGCCCAGCTTCGCGATGGCATCCGGGGCGATCTCGTCGCCGAGGCGGAGCGCGACGCCGGCGAGCTGGCCGGGACGCGCGAGATCGCGGTCGCCTTCGCCGACCTCGTCGGCTACACGAAGCTCGGCGAGCGCGTGCCGACCGAACGGCTCGGCCAGGTGGCGACGCGGCTGGCCGAGCTGGCGACCGCGTCGATCTGCCGCCCGACCCAGCTCGTCAAGACGATCGGCGACGCCGTGATGCTCGTGGCATGGGAGGTCGATCCGATGCTCGACACGCTGCAGGCGCTCGTCGCCGCGACCGAGGCTGAGGGCGAGGAGTTCCCGCCGCTGCGCGTCGGCATGGCGTTCGGCCCGGCAACGCCACGCGGCGGCGATTGGTTCGGCTCGACGGTCAACCTGGCGAGCCGCGTGACCGACGCCGGCAAGCCGAACCGCATTTACGTTTCGGAGCCGGTCGTCGAGCTCGCCAGCGGCCGCTTCGTCTGGAAGCGCTCGCGGCGACGCAATCTGAAGGGGATCGACGGCCGTACGCGGCTCTACGCGCTGCTGCCTGAGACCAGCTCCGGCGAGGAACCGCCGCGGCCGACTAGTCCTCGCGGCGAACGCCCTTGAACGGGCCACCAGAGCGCTTAACGCCAACGAATCTCCCAGTTGAGGAGTCTCGCTTCGTCCACGCGCCGGTTTTCGAGTTGCGGATCTGAGTCCGGCCCTTGACCGCCCCGACCCGACCCTTGCCACGAGCACCATTCTTAGCCATTAACAACACCATAGTGGCCCCGGCGGCTGCACATGGCTATATGACCGTCCCTTCTGCGAGAAGCCGTACAGCAGCAACGACCCACAACGCCAAGGTGCCAACGGCAAGAACCCCACGCAACGTGCGATCCAGTCTCGCCGCGAGCGTCGTGCCCTCTCGGACCAAGAGTAAGGTCGCGGCGAAAGTGGTCGGCACGGTGATGACGGCGAGCTTCTCCTCGAGCGAACTCCCGTTGACCATTACTGCTAGCAGAATCGCCAGCGAAATGAGCCCGAGGATCATCCAGATGGCAACACGGACGTAACCGGGGCGGCCAAACGACACCTTCAAGGCGGAGTAGTACACACCCCGTCCCTCCTGAGACGTGTATATCGACATGCTCTCACTCGTCTCGCGTATGTCCTCGATGTCCCCGAAGGAGAGCACCTCACCATGCAGCGTTGTGAGCTGGTGGTGTCCCTCCCGAAGTGCGATGCTCGGATCGGCTACGGCGATCTCAAAATGAGCGCTTTGTGCATCCCCGATAGCAAGGATCTGGTTCGAACTGTCCCGCGACCACCGAAGCGGCCTGTCCTCAGCCGTCTTGATCGTCCACGGCTCACCCAGCGGCAGCTCAACCTCCGCCACAAGCTCCCAGCGTCGACCATAATCCGCAAGAGCTTGCAAGACCGTCAGGTCCTGGCGCCTCTCCGCGGCACAAACCGCGGATACGTATCCCTCGACTGCCTCGCTTAGCGCCTCGACGGTCTCGGGCGGATTCTCCATCAGGGGAAGCGCAAGCAGCACACACTCCGATGAACTTGAATAGTCCGGCGGCTCGTCAAGAACGCCCGAGAGCACGCTACCCGCACCATCGCATTGAGCGAGTAGCGGAACGACCTCTTCCGACGACATGTCGAGATCGAGTCCATACCTCAGATATTCCGCCGTGGCCGTTGCCCGCCGGTGACGCTCACACGGATGCTGTTGATCTTGGAGGATGCGGTCGTAAAGGCCGGGTGTGAAAGCGCAAACTGCCTCCGCCAGTTCCTCAGAGATTCCCGTGGCCAGCGCGTCATCGACGGAGCTTGTGGAGATTGCCTCCATGATGTAGCCGGATTGGAGAGCTGCGATATCGGCCCGTCGGAGAAGATGCCCTGGACTCCCATCTGGTCCACGAAGACTGAAACCAAGAAGAGGCTCCTTTGGACGGGACGTGACGGGCACCAATGCCTTGATCCGATCGATCTTCCCTGCCTTCGAGGGCAGAAACTCCTTCGCGAGGTCGGGCGGTATCTCGCACTGATAGGAACTCGTCACTCTGACGTGGTTGCCCGACCCGAACACGAAGCGCTCTACGAGCCGCTCGCGCCATGCCAAGGTGTCCGATAGCAAGACACGAAAGAAGGCCGCATTCTCTGTGAGGTCAGCCGTGCAAGGATCCACCGGCGCCACACTATGGGCTCATCCGGACCTAGTTTCGCCTACGACTCAGTTGTTACAAAAGTCTTACTTGATCGTTGCTCGTAGTCCTCGGGACGACCGACGTAGAGCAGGACGACGGCCAGCGCGGCTACCGCGAGCGCGGCAACGAGCCGGAACGCCCACTGGAAGCCGTCCTCGAAGCCGCCGCGCTCGACGGCCTCGGTGAAGACCGTCGTCGCCAGGCCGAGGCCGATCGACCCGCCCGCGACCTGGAACATGTAGACGATGCCGCCGGCGAGGCTTGCGCGCGACTCGTCCAGCGCGGTCACCGCGGCGGTCGTGATCGAGCTGTAGAAGAGGCCGACGCCGATGCCGAGCACGAGCATCCCGGGGACCAGCTGCGCCCAGCTGTCGCCCTGCTCCATCAGCGAGATCAGCAGCGGGCCGGCGACCAGGCAGGACGCTCCCACGGCAGTCACCGGCCGCGGGCCGAAGCGCTCATAGAGGGGGCCAGCGGTGAAGGAGACGGCCGCGAAGACACCCATCATCGGCAGCAGGCCGAGCCCAGCCTCGACGGGCGTGTACTCGAGGACCTTCTGCATGAACTGCGGCAGGTACATCAGCGCGACGAAGAAGGTCGGTGACATCAGTAGGACGGCCAGGCACGCCGAGCGGAAGGCGCGGTTGGCGATCACGTCGTCGGGCACCAGCGCCGCGGCTCCGGCGCGGCGCTCACCCACCGCAAACGCGACGAGCAGGACGACACAGAGCGCAAAGAGGCCGAGGATCAGCGGGTCGGTCCAGCCAAGGCCCGTCACCTCGTCGAGCGCGACGAGCAGCGCGATCAGCCCGACCGACAGCGTCACGACACCGATGTAGTCGAACCGGCCCCCGGCGACCTCGCCGCGCGACTCCGGCACGTAACGCCAGGTGACGAAGCTGGCGAGCGCGGCGATCGGCAGATTGAGCGCCAGGATCCAGCGCCAGTCGAAGACGTCGGTCAGGAAGCCGCCGAGCAGCGGGCCGGCGGCGTTGCCGAAGCCGGCGGCGCCGATGATCAGCGCGCCGGCGAGCGCCGCCCGGTTCTTGGGCAGGATCGAATAGGTCATTCCGAGGATCGCCGGCCACATCAACGCGCCGCCGATGCCCATCAGGCCGCGGGCGACGATCAGCGTGATCACGCCGGGCGCGAGCGCACCGAGCAGCGAGAAGAAGGCGAAGATCGCCGCGCCGATGAAGAAGACGCGCCGTCGCCCGAGCAGGTCGGCGAGCCGGCCGCCGGTGACGATCAGCACGCCGAAGATCAGCGCGTAGGCGCTGATCACCCACTGGACGGTGCCGATGTCGGCATCGAAATCGCTCTCGATGTCGGGCAGCGCCACACTCAGCGCGGTGACGTCGTTGGCGATTACGAAGACCGCCATCGCCATCGCTGCCAGAGCTACGACCGTCGAGCGCTCTAGGGGTTGCTTGCCTTCCGCCATCGGCCGAGGGTAACCCAGCATCCGGCGGCTAGCGAGCCGCCGGAGCCGGTGAGGCCTGAGCTATCTAGACGCGCGAGCGGCGCTTGCGCGGCGGGCGCGACGATGCGACGCTGCCGGTCGCGGTGCCGGAGCTGTTCGGACGGGCCTTCGGGCGGTTGCCGTTGGAGCCGTCGCGCGACTCGCTGGCGGTGCGGCCACGACCCTGCCGCTCATTCGAGCGGCCGCGATTCTTAGCGCCACCAGCGGAGCGGCCGCGCTTCTGACCCTGGCCACGATGACCGCCGCCGCGCGGGGTCATGTCGCGGGCCTCGCCGCTGACGTGCGCGGGCGCCTCGTGGTCGAACTCGGCGGTCAGGCCGAGGTCGGTCGCGATCCGGCGCATGTCGCGCGCTTGGTCGGAGACGACGAAGCTGACGCCGGCGCCGGTCGCGCCCGCGCGGCCGGTGCGGCCGACGCGGTGGACGTAGGTGTCGCGGTCCTCGGGGGCGTCGTAGTTGATGACGTGGGTAACGTCGGGGACGTCGATCCCGCGTGCCGCGACGTCGGTTGCCACGAGTGTGTCGACCTTGCCCGACTCGAAGTTCGCCAGCGCGCGCTGACGCTGGTTCTGAGTCTTGTTGCCGTGCATCGCGGCCGCCTTGATGTTGCTCTTGGCAAGCCGCTGGACGAGCCGGTCGGCGCCGCGCTTGGTGCGGACGAAGACCAGCGTGCGACCGCGCTCGGTCTCGTTCAGCTCGCGGATCAGCTGGTTGACCTTGTCGGCGTGCGCGATGTGGACGAAGCGGTGCTTGACGTCGGCCTTGCGCTCGACCGCCGGCGTGTGGACGTGGCGGCGCGCGTCGTGGGTGTAGGACTTGGCGACCTGGCCGATCGCGCCCTCGAGCGTCGCTGAGAAGAACATCGTCTGGCGATCGTCCGGGGTCTGCTTGACGATCCGGTCGACGGCTGGCTTGAAGCCCATGTCGAGCATCCGGTCGGCCTCGTCGAGCACCAGCACCTGGATGTGTTGCAGCGACAGCGCGCGGCGCTGGATCAGATCCTCGAGGCGACCTGGGGTGGCGACGACGATGTGAGCCTTGGAGGCCTTGCGGGCCTGGGCCTGAATGCCGACGCCGCCGTAGACGGGCGCTACCGAGAGCGCGCGGGAATGCGCGATCTCCTGCAGCTCGTCGACGATCTGGCAGGCCAGCTCGCGGGTCGGGGCAAGGATCAGGCCGGCGGGACGACGCGACTCGGCCGCGATGCGGTCGATCAGCGGTACGCCAAAGGCGATCGTCTTGCCCGATCCGGTCGGGGACTGGGCGAGCACGTCATGGCCGGCGAGCACGTCCTCGATGACGAGGCGCTGGACGGCAAAGGGCTCGGTGAAGCCGCGCTTCTCCAGCGCGGACAGCACGGGACTAGATACGCCGAGATCGGCGAAAGACTGCTGAGACATTGACTGCGACTCCTTGATTACGACGGGGAGATCCCACTACCCCGGACGCGTTGAGACGCAGCAAAGGACGGGTTCTCTCGGGCGCCACGATTGGCGGCCGACGTGCAGACCGTAGCAGGCCTGCGCAAAACCCCTGCTAGCTGGGTGCTATCGACCGAGTTGGCGGCGGTCGCCGCCGCCGAGCTGCAGACCCTCGGCGGCCGCCACGAACAGCACAGCCGCGCCGATCGCACAGATGAAGCCGAGGAAGTTGAGCTCCCAGATGCCGCCGGTCCCAAGCCAGGAGGCGACCAGACCGCCCGCGATCGAGCCGAGCAGGCCAGCGAGGATCGTCATCAACATGCCGATCCGCTGGCGTCCGGGGAGTATCAGGCGGGCGAGGATGCCGATGAAGATTCCGGCGACGATGAATCCGATCATGGGTCCACCCTACCCGCCGCCGGCTTTCGTAACACGGCTAGAGCAGATCCTCAGCCGTGCGCGGCAGCCGCGGCGGCGTGTCGTCGTCGGCATCCGGCTCGCCGTCGACCTCGGCCGCGCGCAGCCGGCGGGCCGAGAGCTCGATCGGGGCTGGCGCCTCCAGCTCCGCGCCGTCAGGCGCGACGCCGTGCTCGTCGAACTTGCGCGCCGAGACCAGCACCCGGCTCTCAAGCGTTCCGACGGTGTCGTTGTACGCCTTGACAGACGAGTCGAGCCGGCGGCCGAGCGTGACGAAGCGGTCGCTGAGCACCGACAGCCGCTGATAGAGCTCGCGGCCGAGCGCCGAGACCTCGCGCGCCGACTCCGCCATCCGCTCCTGGCGCCAACCATAGGCCACTGCCTTCAGCAGCGCGATCAGCGTCGTCGGCGTCGCGATCAGCACCGACTCCTCGACGGAGCGCTCGATCAGGTCGGGCATCCGCTCCAGCGCCGCTGAGTAGAAGACCTCGCCGGGCAGGAACATCACGACGAACTCGGGCGAGGACTCGAACTGCGCCGAGTAGGACTTCGCCGACAGCTTCTGGATGTGCTCGCGCACGTGGCGGGCGAACGTGTCGAGGTGCACCTCGCGGGTGGCCTCGTCCTTCGCCTCGATCGCGTCCAGATAGGCCGCTAGCGGCGCCTTGGCGTCGACGACGACATCCTTGCCGCCGGGCAGCTTGACCACGACGTCTGGGCGCAGCACCCCATCGTCGCTGTTGACCGTCTGCTGCTCGTAGAAGTCGCAGTAGGCGAGCATGCCGGCCATCTCGCAGACCCGCTTGAGCTGCACCTCGCCCCAGCGGCCGCGGACGTGCGGCGCGCGCAGCGCGGTGACGAGATTCGCCGTCTCGGCGTGCAGGCGCTGCTGGGTCTCTGTCACCTCGACGAGCTGGCGGTTCAGCCCGCCGTAGGCCTGGGCGCGCTCCTTCTCCATCTCGCGCAGCACCTTGTTGACCGCCTCGAGCTTCTCCTCGACCGGCTTGACCAGCTGCTCCACCCCGCGCTTCTGGGCGTCCAGCTCCGTCTTGCCAGCGGCCTGCTGCGCCTTCATCCGCTCATCGGCGAGCTGCAGGAAGCGCGCGTTGTTCTGCTCCAGCGCCGCCGATGACAAGGCCGAGAACTGGTTCGACAGCTCGTCGCGCGCGGCCGTGACGGACTCGACCTTCTCGGCCGCCGCCCGCCGCTCATGCTCGACGCGCCCTCGCATCACGAAGTACACCGCCGCCGCACCAAGCGCCAGACCAATCAACAACCAGAGCTGTCCCACCGATTTCCCTTCGTCTCCATCCGAGTCACCCAGCGTTGCGCGCCGGCAGGACGGAAAGAGAGGGTCCGCCCGCACGTTGCGGGAAAGCGTTTGAGGCGCCCGGTCCGAGGGCAAGCGCGATAAATGGCGGGAGAGTTGAAACGGGTGCGTCTTGGGCGCAGTGAGCTGATGGTTTCGCCGGTCGCGTTCGGGACGTGGCAGCTCGGTGGCGAGTGGGGCCAGTTCGACGAGCAGAAGGCGATCGAGGCGATCCAGCATGCGCGCGGGCTTGGGATCAACTTCTTCGACACGGCGCAGGCGTATGGGTTCGGGGCGTCGGAGCGGCTGCTGGCGCAAGCGTTGGAGGACGAGCTGCTCGAGGCGCGCGAGGATGTCGTGATCGCGACGAAGGGCGGGCTGCGCCAGGTGCCCGGCGGCGTAACGCGCGATTCGAGCCCCGACTTCCTGCGTGACGGCGTGGATCGGAGCCTGGACGCGCTCGGAGTCGAGTACATCGACCTCTACCAAGTCCACTGGCCCGATCCGGACACTCCGCTCGCCGAGACGGGTGCCGCGCTCGCCGAGCTGCGTGACGAGGGCAAGATCCGCCACATCGGGGTCTCGAACTACTCGGCCGAGCAGCTTGAGGAGCTGTCGCGAACCGTTCCGGTCGAGACGCTGCAGCCGCCGTACCACCTGTTCGCGCGCGAGATCGAGGACGACGTGCTGCCGTGGTGCCTCGACAACGACGTCGGCGTGCTCGTCTATGGGCCGCTGGCACACGGGCTGCTGACCGGCGCGATCGACGGGGACACCGAGTTCGCCGACGACGACTGGCGATCGGGCAGCCCGCAGTTCAGCGAAGTCAACTTGACCCAGAACCTGGAGGTAGTGCGCCAGCTCGGCGAGATCGCGGACGAGCTCGGCTGCACGCTCAGTCAGCTTGCGATCGCCTGGACGCTCGTCCACCCGGCGGTGCACGTGGCGATCGTCGGCTCGCGCAGCCGCGAGCACATCGGGGAGAGCATCGGGGCGCTCGACGTCGACCTCGACGACGTGGCGCTCCAGCGGATCGAGACGGTCATGCAGGGAGCGGTCACCGCCGACGGACCCTCGCCCGAGATGAACAGCGATTGAGGAGGCGCCCGATGCCCGGCCTCACAGCAGACAGCGTCGGCACCCTGACGCTCGGCGACCTAGAGGTCCGCCGCCTCGGCTTCGGATCGATGCGGCTCACCGGGGAGGGTGTCTGGGGGCCGCCCGACGACCCGGAGGCGGCGCAAGCGGTCCTGCGCCGCGCAGTCGAGCTGGGCATCAACCTGATCGACACCGCCGACTCCTACGGGCCCTACGTCGCCGAGAACCTGATCCGTGAGGCGCTCCACCCATACCCGGACGATCTCGTGATCGCGACCAAGGCTGGCCTCGAGCGAACCGGGCCGGGCGAGTGGCCGCGCAACGGCCATCCAGACCATCTGCGCGCGGCGGTCCACGGCAGCCTAAAGCGGCTCGGCGTCGAGCGAATCGACGTGCTGCAACTGCACGCCGTCGATCGCGAGGTCCCACTCGAGGACTCGCTCGGCGCGCTGATCGAGCTGCGCGACGCCGGCAAGATCCGCCACCTCGGCGTCTCCAACGTGAGCGTCGAGCAGCTCGATCGCGCTCAGGCGCTAACTGAGATCGTCTCGGTCCAGAATCGCTTCAACCTTCAGGACCGCGCCTCCGAGGACGTGCTCGACGCCTGTACCCAACGCGACCTCGCCTTCATCCCCTGGTTCCCACTGGCCGCCGGTCCACTCGCCCGCCCCGGCGGCCCACTCGACCAGATCGTCGAGCGCCGCGACGCCACCCCGAGCCAGATCGCCCTCGCCTGGTTACTTAATCGCTCGCCGGCGATGCTCCCAATCCCCGGCACCTCCTCGATCGCCCACCTCGAGGAGAACATCGGCGCCGTCCAGATCTCACTGACCGACGGCGACATGGCCGAGCTGAACGACGCCGCGAACTAGATCTAGACTCGCACGACATCGACTGCGACGAACTCGGTGAAGTCGTCGTCCTGGGTCCAGACCTCGACGTCGTGAACGAGGGCCGTTGCGGCGAGCCAAGTGTCTTGAACTCTAGGCTTCTTACCGCTCTTCAGCGCCGCTGAGGCTAGGCGCGCGTAGGCGGAGGCGACGCGCTGGTCGGCAGGGATTCCCGCGGCTCGCTCCCTCACTGACAAGAGGGTCTGCATGCGCGATGCGCGGGAGTCATCGTCCTTCGCCATCAGCACCCCTGTCTCGAGCTCGGCCAGGGTCACGACCGAGACGGCGACCTCATCGGGGAGCGAACGCGCCAATGGGCGACGCTGTTCCTCGGCGACAAACACCGAGGTATCGAGGAGCGCCCGGCTCATCGGTCTTCTATGACTTGCTCTCGTAGCGGGCGGAGATCGTCGAGTAGTCCGGGATCCGCGGGCGTCGCGGCGATGACTTGCTCCATCGTCGTGCCCGCGACCCAGATTGGCCGAGCGTCGATCGGACGCAGCTCAGCGACCGGCTTGCGATTGACCGTGATCTGAATGGGCTCGCCACGCTCCGCGCGCCGCAGCACATCGCGAGTGTGGTTCCGGAGATCTCGTGCCGATACGTCCATGCACAGACCGTAGCACCACTGTGCGCACGCGCCTTAGAAGCGCAGCAGTGCGGCGATGCCGCCATGAGCCTGGATACGGGACTCGTCGGCGAAGCGGACGGTCTCGGCGTTCTGGGCGAGAGCCAACTCAACGATGCGCTCGCCGGGCTGGTGCTCGCGCAGCCATGCCGCATCGACCAGGAGGGTGGCGACGCGTTGCTCCTCGAGACAGCCGACGACCTCGTCGAGCCCTGCCGCCGCGTGGCCGCCGGGAGCGAGACCCTCCTCGACACGGTCGAGCAACTGCTCGCGACGGCGCCGTTCGTGCTCGTGCATCAATGGAGCGGCAGCGCGCGTGACCTCAGCCGCGCCGACGTGCTCTACGTCGACCGACAACCGGCCGCAAAGCCGGTCGCGGGTCTCATTGTCGAGCAGTTCGACGAACTCGCTGTAGCTCTGCTCGGTGCCGCCGACAAGCAGGTGCTCGAAGCCACCGTCGCGACGCAGCACGCCGAGGCGTTTGGCGACCCGCGCGAGGTGCTTGTGAGCCTGGTCGTCGATGTGGCGCTCGTAGCGCGACTGCGACAGGCCACCCTGGTCGTGGCGACCCGGCACGTCGTCCTCGATCCGCTCCCTCTCGACGAGCCGCAGCGGGCCGCCGTGCAACACACGCGCGTCGCGGCGGGTCACGAGCGCCACGCACCACGAGCCGTTCGCGTGCCCGACCAGCGGGGCGACATACGGCGAGCCGTCGACACAGACCCGGTTGGCGACCGAGTGCGGCAGATGGAGCGGCTCGAAGAGGTCGGCGCCCGTCGCGGCGAAGATCGCCAAGCCGTGCGTCGAGTCGAAGTCCGCCTCCTTGGCGTAGTCGCGAATCCGGATGACGTCGTCGCGCAGCCGCAGGCGGGTGTCGTGCGAGAAGCCGCGCGCCTCGTCCTCGACCGCACGCGACGCCTCGTCGGCGGCGGAAGTCAGCGCGCTCGATCGAGCGGGACCGGTCGCGAACCCGCTCGGGTCGAGGTCCACGTAGACGCTGAGCACGCAGCCCTCCTGGACTCTCAGCTGAGCCAGACGGCGCAACTGAGCGCGGCCCGGCTGGACGACTGTCCCCACACTGGCAGCCTTCCCCTGGCACGGAAGATCAAACCGTCGAAACCCATCCAGCTGGCTCGGCGTTGTACCCTCTCCGGCCCATGTCTAGGAGGGAAGACATACGTAACGTCGCGATAGTCGCGCACGTCGACCACGGCAAAACCACGCTGGTCGACGCGATGCTGTGGCAGTCGGGCGCATTCCGAGCCAACCAGGACGTCGACGTCCGGGTCATGGACTCGATGGATCTCGAGCGCGAGAAGGGCATCACGATCCTCGCGAAGAACACCGCCGTCCGCTACGGCGACGTCAAGCTGAACATCATCGACACGCCTGGCCACGCCGACTTCGGTGGCGAGGTCGAGCGCGGGCTGACGATGGTCGATGGCGTCGTGCTGCTCGTCGACGCGTCGGAGGGCCCGCTGCCCCAGACCCGCTTCGTGTTGCGCAAGGCGCTCGCGTCACGACTGCCGGTGATCCTCGTGGTAAACAAGGTGGACCGGCCCGACGCGCGGATCGGCGAGGTCGTCGACGAGGTCTACGAGCTGTTCCTCGATCTCGACGCCGACGAGGAGCAGATCGACTTCCCGATCGTCTACACCAACGCCAAGGACGGCTGGGCGTCGCTCGAGGAGGGTGTCGAGGGCAAGGATGGCCTCAAGCCGTTGATGGATCTGATCGTCAGCTACATCCCGGCGCCGGAGTACGAGGACGGCCGTCCGCTGCAGGCGCACGTGACCAATCTCGACGCCTCCCCGTACGTCGGCCGGCTCGCGCTCTGCCGCGTGCACCAGGGCACGATCCGCCAGGGCGAGGAAATCGCCTGGTGCCGCTCCGACGGCAGCATCGAAACAGCGACGATCACCAATCTCTACGTCACCGAGGCGCTTGACCGCATCGACGCCGCCGAGGCAGGGCCGGGCGAGATCATTGCCGTCGCCGGGATGCCAGAGATCACGATCGGCGAGACGCTCGCCGACCGCGAAGACCCGCGCCCGCTGCCGTTAATCGAGATCGACGAGCCGTCGCTGTCGGTGACTATCGGGGTCAACACTTCACCGCTCGCCGGGCAGTCCGGCGACAAAGTGACCGCCCGCCAGATCGAAGCGCGGCTGTTTCGCGAGCTGGTCGGCAACGTGTCGATCCGCGTCAACCCGACCGAGCGCCCCGACGTCTGGGAGGTCCAGGGCCGCGGCGAGCTGCAGCTCGGGATCCTCGTCGAGACGATGCGTCGCGAGGGCTTCGAGCTGACCGTCGGCCAGCCGCACGTCGTGACGCACCAGGTCAAGGGCCGCACCCACGAGCCGATCGAGCGGCTGACGATCGACACGCCCGAGGAGTACGTCGGGTCGATCACCCAGTTGCTCGCGACCCGCAAGGGGCGGATGGAGAACATGGCCAACCACGGCACCGGCTGGGTGCGGATGGACTACCTGGTTCCGGCGCGCGGGCTGATCGGCTTCCGCACCGAGTTCCTGACCGAGACGCGCGGCAGCGGCGTGATGAGCCACGTGCTCGACGGCTGGGAGCCGTGGGCGGGAGCGATGCGCACGCGCGCCTCAGGCTCGCTGGTCGCCGACCGCCCGGGCCCAACCGCGACCTACGCGCTGGCGAACCTCGAGGGCCGCGGCACGCTGTTCGTCGGCCCCGGGGAGGAGGTCTACGAGGGGATGATCGTCGGCGAGAACTCGCGTCCCGAGGACCTCAACGTAAACGCTGTCAAGGAGAAGCACCTCACTAACATCCGCTCGTCGACGTCGGACGTGCTGGTCCGCCTGTCGCCGAAGCGCGACCTCTCGCTCGACGAGGCGCTCGAGCACGTACGCGAGGACGAGTGCGTCGAGGTGACGCCGGCGATCGTGCGAATGCGCAAGGCCGAACTCAACGCCACCGACCGCGTGCGCACCGCGCGTCGAGCGGCGAAGGCTGGCTAGGCGGGTTCCAGCGCCAGCAGCCCGGCCTCGATCCGGCGCTGCTCCAGATCGTCGCGCTGGCGCTCGGCGCGGGCGATCAGAGCGTCGAAGTCGAACCCGGACAGGCGCGGGTCGGCGAGCTCGCGCAGCATCCGCCAGAGGCACGTCTTGCCCTCGACTCCGAGCCGCAGCCCCTCGAGCTCGACGACGCGGCTGAGCGGGGAGTAGCTGCGCAGGCTGCCGTTGAGCTTCAGGCGACCGGCCTTCTCGCCCGCCCAGGCGCCGGCGACCTTGAGCCGGTCACGGCCGGCCCCGACCGCCTCCATGATCTCCTCGAGCGTCTCGCGGTCCCCCTCGATCTCCGCCGCGAAGGCCGCGAGGAACTCGCCAAGCTCGGTGCCCTCGTTGGAGCCGCGCGCGCGCCGCACGAGCTCGACCCCGACGGTCGATCCGGCGAGGTGGTCGTTCAGGTAGATCGCGAGCAAGTTCGACACACGAAGCCGGTACCCCCGATTGGAGGGGGTTACTCCCCGAGTCTTGTAAGCACCAAGCCAGTCGGGCTAGGCTCTTGCGATGGCGCTGACCACGACAGGTCCGCTGCGGAGGGAGATCGAGCAGACGCTGCCCGAGCGTCCGTTCACCGTCGATCTTTGGGACGGATCGACGATCCCAAGCACCAATGGCAGTGGCGACGGTCCGCACTTCACTGTCAACTCACCGCGTGCACTCGCCCATCTCGTTCGCGCGCCGGGCCAACTCGGTCTCGGACGTGCCTATGTAAGCGGCGATATCGACGTCGACGACCTGATGGCAGTGATGCATGTCGTCGACAGCTGGCAGCCGCCGCCGATTGACGGCCGTTCGCGCGCAAAGCTGATGGTCGCCACCGCGCGGGCGATGGGGGTCACCCGCCCTCCGCGCGTGCCGAAGTCCGAGCTGCGTCTGCACGGCAGGCTGCACAGCCGCGAGCGTGACGAGCGTGCGGTGCGTCACCACTACGACGTCGGCAATGAGTTCTTCGCGCTCTTCCTCGACGGCTCGATGACCTATAGCTGCGCAATTTTCTCGCGCGGAGCGCGGACGCTCGAGGAGGCCCAGGACTGCAAGCGCGAGCTGGTCTGCACGAAGCTGGCGCTGTCGGAGGGCGACACGCTGCTCGACGTCGGCTGCGGCTGGGGCGCGTTCGCGATCCACGCCGCATCGCGCCACGGCGCCCGAGTTGTCGGGATCACCCTCTCGCCCGCCCAGGCCGAGGAGGCGCGCAAGCGCGTCGCCGCCGCCGGCCTGTCGGATCAGATCGAGATCCGGGTGATGGACTACCGCGACATCGGCAGCGCGCAGTTCGACGCGATCGCCAGCATCGGAATGGTCGAGCACGTAGGTGAGAACAAGATCGACCTCTACGCCCGCCAGCTCGCGGGGCTGCTGAAGCCGGGCGGGCGGCTGCTCAACCACGGCATCGCGCGGCTGCGCCACAGCGACCCCGGCCCGGGCTCCTTCAACGAGCGCTACGTCTTCCCCGACGGCGAGACGCTCCAGCTCTCGCGCGTCCAGCTCGCGCTCGAGCGCGCCGGCTTCGAGACCCATCACGTCGAGGGCTTCGCCGCCGACTACGCCGAGACGCTGCGCCACTGGTACGAGAACCTCGACCGCGACCTCGTCACCGCCGAGCGCCTCGCCGGTCCCGAGCGCCTGCGCGTCTGGCGCCTCTACCTGCGTGCTGCCCGCAACGCCTTCCTCAACGGCACGATCTCCGTCTACCAAGTCCGCGCCAGCCTGCCCGGCTGACCTGCCGCGGCGTCCTCAAGCCCGGTTTCGCTGCATGCCGAGGACAGCTCGTCCGTCGAGGACCTCCGCGATCCAATGGGCCGTATAGAGAGCGGCGAATGCCTCGTCCGGCGAGAGATCCGACGGGCTGTCGTGCACGGCCGGGTTCCTGAAGAGCGCGAAGCTGGCAGCACAGAAATCACGGAAGATCGAAAGGCTCTTGTCCAGCTTGAAAGCGGGCAAGTCCTCGCGCGCCCCGCTCGCCCAATCGTCGAGAACCGCGCCGATCGACGCGGGTGCAGCCGGCGTCTCAGACCCGTCGATGCGCTCTTTGAACTCCTTCTCTAGACCAGCGAACACGTTGACGATCGCGACCGAGTACTCGCGCGCCTCCAGTCCGGACGCCGCCGCCTGGGCCACGCGCGGATGGAGATCCTTGACCAGCACCCTCATCATCGCCTCGCGCTCGGCGCCCATCTCGCGGATGCACTCGAGCGCCTGGTGCGTCTGGTCCTCGGCCTGGTGTGCGGCGATCAGCAACCGGTACGTCGCATTGCGCTCGTCGTCCTGCTTCAGGGTGCTGAAGCCCTCGATCGCGCGGCGAAAGTGAGCGATCGCCCGGTTGTTGTCGCGCTTGGCGACGGCGAGCCGGCCCAGCTCGTACTCGAGCGGCGCGGTCTCGCGTAGGTCGTCCACGCCACCGAGGCTCGCCGCGGCGTCCTGAAGCGCCTCCTCGGCACGTTGCAGCTCGCTGCGCTCGAGGTAGACGTGCGCGAGCTTGCGGTTGCAGCGCGCGACACCGCGCGGGTCGCGGTGGCCCAGCTCCAGTCGCCGCGCCTCCTTGTACGCGGTCACCGCCTCCTCGTGGCTGAAGTAGTCGTTGTTGCGCGGGTCGACGTACCAGTCGCCCAGCTCCAGGTACGCCTCGGCGCAGCCGACCTCGTCGCCGACCTCCTCGTAGAGAGCGCGCGCGGCGTCGAGGTGACGGCGCGCCTCGTCGAACTCCCCCTCCACCTTGGCGATCCGCCCGAGCAGCAGCAGGCTCCGCCCCTTGCCCTTGCGCCAGTTCGCGCCGGCGCCGATGTCGATGCTCTTGCGCACGCTCTCGGCGGCGGCGTCAGCCCGTCCCATCAACAGGTAGACCGTGCCGAGGTCGTCGTAGAGCTCGTCGAGCTCGGGGATGTCGTTACAGCTCACGAAGACCTCGCGGGCCTGCTCGAGCAGGTTGAGCGCGTCGGAGTACTTGCCCTGGTAGGCGATCGCCAGCGCGGCGTGGCGCTTGCAGCTCGCGGCGTCGGCGCGGCTGCGGTTGCGCTCGAGCGTGTGGGACGCGCCGACCAGGCTCTCCTGGGCCTCGGAGTAGCGTCCGCTCGCCAGGTGGACGCGGCCCTCCTCGAAGCCGAGCAGCGCGTCCTCGACCGGGTCGTCGATCCTGCCGAGATCGCGTCGCGCGTCCCTGAGGAACTCGTCGGCGCGCTCGAGGTCGCCGAGCGTTCGGTAGACCGCCGCGAGCATCCGGTGCGCGCGCACCCTGCCGAGCGGAACGTCGAGCCGGTTGTCGATCTTCAGCGCCTCGCGCAGGTTGTCGCGCGCCTTCTCGGTCTGGCCCTGGTCGAGGTGCCAGCTCCCGATCAGCCTGTGCGCCTCCGACAGGCCAACGTCGTGCTTGATGCTGCGGTAGAGCTCCAGCGCCTCGCGATAGTGCTCCCCCGCGCGGTCGCGCTTGCCCATCTTGACCTCTACCTGCCCCATCAGGAGCAGCGTCCTGCCCTTGCTGGCGATCCGCTCGAGCTTGTCGTCGAGCCGCAGGCTCTCCTGCAGGTAGGGCAGCGCGTCCTCGTAGCGGTCCTGCTCGAGCAGGACCTCGCCGAGGTCGTCGAGCAGGTCGTCGAGCTCGCGCAGGTCGCCACGGGCCTCCAGTGCGACCCGTGCGTCTAGCAGCAGCGCCTCCGCTTCCTCGAGCTTGTCGTCCTCGCGGAAGGCACGCGCCAGGTTGCGCTTGGCCACGGCGGTGACCCGCTCGTCACCGTCCTCCTCGGCGATCGCGAGCGCGCGCCTGAAGTAGTCGATCGCCTCCTCGTAGTCCGGGCGCGAGCCGGTGAGCGCGAGGTAGCCCTCCTCGCCGAAGTACGCGGCGGCCTCGACGTCGTCCTCGCGCGGCAGCAGGCGCCGCGCCTCGCCGAGCAGCTCCTGGGCGCGGTCGGTGTCGCCCCGCTTGCGGTAGGTGCGTGCCAGCCGGCGCTTCGCCCGCGCCTGGCCGCCGAGATCGTCGCTCGAGCGATCGTGCAGGTAGCTCTCCTGGTAGTACTGCGCCGCGGCCACGTAGTCCTCGCGGTCCTCGTGCCAGAGGCCCATCAGCGCATATGCCTCTGACAGGCCGGCGTCCGCGTGAGCCTGCTCGTAGGAGCCGATCGCGTCCTCGATCAGCTTGCGCGCACGGTCGCGCTTGCCGCTCCCCATGTGCGCTTCGGCTAGCAGCAGCCGGCTGCGTCCGGACGCGTATGCCGTCGCCGAGACTTCGTCGATGTCGAGCGCGCGCTTGAGGATGTCGACGGCGGTGTCGGTCTCGCCACGGGCGATGTGCACCGCGCCGCGCTCGTCGAGATACTCGGCGCGCAGGCGCACCGGCAGCGAGTCCTCGTCGATCTCCTCGAGACGGGCGAGAGCGGCGTTCAGCTCACCGCGGCGGCGCTCCGCCGACGCGAGGACGAGATCGACCTCGGTGAGGTCGACGCCGGCCTCGGCGAGCTTGTCGCGAGCCGACTCGTAACGGCCTAGCGCACGCTTCAGCTCGCCTTGGAGCTCGTAGAGCCGGCCACGCTGGAGGCGGGCCTCCCCGCCCAGCTCGGGATCGGATATCTCGTCGGCAAGGCGCTCGGCGACCGCGATGCAGTCGTCGGCCTCGTCGGTCTCGCGCGGCTTGCAGGTCTCCAGCAGGCAGCGCGCCAACCGGGCGTGCGCATGACCGCGTGTTCTCGGGTCGTCGGACTCGCACAGCTCCCGGTAACGCTCCACCGCGCCATCCCACTCACCCTTCCACTCGAGCTCCCGCACGTCGACGAGCTCACCCTGCGTAACCCCACTCAAGTCGCTGCCCCTCCCGATGGTCGTGACTTCAGACCGTAACGTCACGTACCCAGCTAATGCAAATATCGCTTCCGGTGTCAGGGAAGGACGGCCACGACATCGTCGCGGTCGAGCTCGATCTCTCCCGAGCAGCTATCTGCAATCGGTGAAAACACGACAAAGTCCTCTTTCAACGTCGAGGGGCGGATGTCGACACGGAGCTTCGACGCCGGGGGCAGATCGGGACACGCGATCGCCAGCGTCTCGGCGCCGCGCTCGGTGAGCGCGAGCGTCCGGCGATGGGGGTCCTCGAGGTCGAACGAGGCCAGCGCCAGCGAGGCGAGCGTCAGCACCGCCGCCACGACCGCGACGCGACGCGCCTGCTTGTGCCGGGCATTGACGGTCTCGACCTCCTTGCGGGCGAGCCCGAGCGCGGTCTTCACGAAGACGACGTCCTCGAGCTGACCGGGTGGAAGGTCGCGATCCACCGGCGAGGCCACCGCGCGAACGAAGAGCGCGGCCGACGAGGCCCAAGCGGCCAAGGCCACGAAGCCAAGCGTCGTCACGACAAGCGAGCGCCCGCCGATGCCGCTGATCACACCCGCGCCCAGCAGGGTCGCGCCGATCGCCCCGGCGATCGTCGCCGACCGCTCCGCCCGGTTGCGCACCGTGTCCGGTGCCGTTATCTCTCGTGCGTAGTAGGCGCCCGCGACGGCCTCGACGACGGAGTCGCGCAGAGCGATCTCGTCGTCGTCTCGATTCTCGGAGCCGCCGCTCACCACATCACGAAGCCAGGGGCTTCCTTCGCCTTGTCCACCCTGCGCCTGAGCTTGGCCGGCAGGCGCTCGACCATGGCGTCGCGGTCGTCGTGCTCGTCGGCATTGACGTCCCCGTCAAGGCGATAGGCCTCCTCGAGCACCTCGTCCTGGGAGAAGCCGTTGCGACGCGACCGGCGCTGCAACTCGAATGCCCGGTCGAGATAGTCGCCGACCAGCTCCACGCTGCTGTCGTCGAGCTTGGCGTTGCTAGCCCAGCGCAACACCGTCATCAGGCACTCGTGCTCGGCATGGATACGGGCGAGATGCTGACGCAGACGCCTGGCCACGTCGCTCCGCGCGGCGGACGGCGGACCGGTGATGAACCACACATGCGGGCGGTACGCACCCATCTCGAGCTGACAGTGACGAAGCCCGAGGCCCTCCCCCTCGGCGAAGCGAAGCGCGGTCGATCGTGCCGGCGTCGGAGCATGATCGGCGTACAACTCGACGACCAGCATTGCCCGTCCCGGCGACAGAAACGGCGCGCCGGCCGCCGCTCCGCCCGTACGGGCCGTCGTTGAGCTGAGCAGCAGGCGCGCGAGCGGTTTGCCGATCGCCATCAGCGGGACCCGGCGCCATTCGGCGCCGAGCTCGTCGGGCCTGACCTCAAGCTGGGAGCGCAGGCAGAGCTCCGGGAGGCGGCGCAACGACTCAGGTTCGAGGGCGGTCTCCGACGGGTCGCTGGTCCTGCGAAAGCCGAGGTCGACACGCATTACCGGGCTTCCCGCCCCGATGGCGCCCGGGTACACGCGTCGTGATCGCCAGCCGAGTCGCAGGCGCCCGATCGGCGCCCCCTGCGCGTGCCTGAACAGCCACGGCCCGCGATCCGGAGGGAAGCGGACGGCCCGGCGCGCGTCACAGAAGACGCGCTCGTCGGTTCCCAGGTCGTCACGCGAGCGCCTCACCCGCAGCGCACCGAAACCACGGACGAACTCGTTGGCACCGTCGGGCGGGCTGCCCCAATGCGGCCGGGTCAGCCGGGTCTCCTCACCTCCCGCAAACGGACGAAGGTCAGCCAGCGGTGTCTGGTAGGAAACGAGCAGCTCTGACACTTAACAGCTTCCGGACCTCTGGCGAGCAACGGCCGGGCACTCCTCAATGGAGCCATGCCTCTTGACCTTCACCTAAGTGACAGTGCCGTTTGAGGCACGACGATGCTACCAAATGTAATTCGATGTTCTCATCAGGCCGCCGGGCTGCCGGCCTGTTGCGCCATCACACGGGCCACATCGGCGAGCTCGCGCACGACCGGCGTCTCGGCCGCCGGCCGCCATGCCAGTACGAGTGGTGACGGCTCGATGTCATTTACCGCGACGAAGCGTACTTTCGGCACCGCTGGGCCGAGTAGTGCCGCGATCGACGCGGGGACGATCCCGATCGCGCGACCTCTAGCGACCAACTCGAGCAGGTCTTCCCAGCCGCGTGGACGGCCGCCGATCCGCGGCGGTCGGCCGTAGCGATGGTCCTCGAGCAGCCAGAACGACTCTGCCACCCGGTCTGCCGAGCCCACCCATGCCCACGTCTCGCCCATCAGCTCGCTCGGCTCGACACTCTCTCGCCCGCCCAACGGATGGCTAGCCGGCAGCGCCGCGAGGCGCGGCTCGATCAGCAGCGTCACCGTGGAGAAGCGATTGACGCCGCGAAACGGCGGTCGCACGAATGCAACCGCCGCGGGCGGACCAGCTCCCTCCTCGAGCAGCGTCTGGGGTGGCAGCACATCGCCCACGCTCACGGTTATCTCGGGGAAGTCACGTGCGAATCGCTCGAGGATCGCGGTCCCGACCGCACCCGCCTCCGCGACGCCGGCGACGGCGATCGCGTTCGCGGCGTCAGCGGCGGACTGACGTACCGCCTCGACGCCAGCATCGACCGCGGCCAGCGCGTCGCGGGCATGCGGCAACAGCGCCTCACCGGCTGGCGTCAGCGACACCCGCCGCGTCGTCCGCTTGAAGACCTTCGTATCGAGTCGGCTCTCGAGTTGGCGAACCTGGGCCGAAAGCGCCTGTTGAGCCAGGCCCATTCGCTCAGCCGCACGCGAGAAGCTCAGCTCCTCGGCGACCGCGACGAACGCGCGCAGCAGCCTGGGATCGAGATCGGCCACGCCCGAAAGCTACCCGTCCTACGCTCAGGCGAGAATCGCCCCGCGTCTCGCGTCTCAGGTTCCGTAGCGGCGCCGCTGCATCGTGGCCCCGACGAGGCCGAGCGGCAGCGACAGCCAGTACTGGAACAGGCGGTAGGCGAAAGTCGCCAGGACGGCCGCGCCCGCTCCGACCCCGGCCAGGGCGAGCGTGGCCGTCAAACCTGCCTCGACGAAGCCAAGCCCGCCTGGCGTGACTGGAATCTGGGCGAGCACCTGGGCGGCGCAGAAGGCGAGCAACACAAGCGCCGGTCGCGGCGTCGACCCGACCGCCGCCAGCGCCGCCAGCAGGGTGCCGTAGTCGAACGCCCAGCGGCCAACGGTCGCGAGCAGCGCCCGCTTCCAGCGCGGGCCGAGCGTCGCCAGGATGCGATCGCGCTCGAGCAGCAAGCGGTCCGGTAGCGCGACGATCGGCGGCGATCCGCGTCGCAGCCGGTTGCGTAGCCGTTGCGCCATCAACCCGACCCACGCGAGCGGCCCATCTGTGGCCAGCAGCAGCGCGCTGACGGCGAACAGCGCCGAGAAGACAACCAGGCCGACAACGGCCGCCTCGACGAGGCTGCTGTCGACCCCACCGCGCAACAGCACCGGGACGGTCAGCACGGGCAGGGCGAGCACGACCCCGAGCGTCAACAGATTCGCCGCCGTCAGACCGGCAACGGCACGTGCCCGCTCGATTCCGGCCTGGACGAGCATCTTGTACTGGAGTGCCGCTCCAACGGCGCCACCGCCGGGGGCCACCTTCGACAGCGCGTTGCCGGCGAGCTGGGACGCGATCACCGGATACCAGCGGCGGGTATGGATTGCCAGCCGCTGCACCTCCCACAGACAGGCCAGCGACGCGAACTGCAGCAGCGCCATCGCCACCAGCCAGGCCGGCGCCAGCCGATCGACGTCGCTCCATGAGCCAAGCACCTCGAGCAGGCTCGGCGCCACGAGGTACAGCGAGATCGCCGTGATCGTCAGCCAGACCAGCGTTCGGCGCAGGCTGCGCCCGGCCGGCTGCTCGGCCTCACCGCGCTCGATCTCGTGCTCGACGTCGGCGTGCTGCCCGACGGCTTGCTCGATCCGGTCGCCGATCCGTCGGTTGCCGGCCACAGCGAGGGAGGTTACGACCGTTACAGGCGGCCCCTATCTTTCGCTGGTCGAATGGCCGGGATAGACCCCACGATCGATCCGCGCGGCGCGCACTGGGAGGAGCGCTTGCGACGACCGGTGATGGCCGCCGCGCTGCTGGCGCTGCCGACCGTCTTCCTCTACTTCTCGAAGCTCGAGGGCTGGGTCGCGATCCTCGCCGTGACGCTGGCCTGGTCGATCTGGGTCGTCTTCGTCGCCGAGGCAGCGATCATGCTGACCGTCGTCGAGGATCGCGGGGCATGGGTCCGCGGGCACCTCTTCGGGCTGGCGATCATCGCCGCGACCTTCCCCGCCCTGACCTCGATCCTCGAGGGTCTGCTCGCGGCGCGGGCACTGTCGAGCCTCCAGGCGACGCGCGTCCTCCAGGTGCTCTACCTCGCGAAGGCCGGCAAGCTGATCAAGTCTGCGCTGATCTTGCGCAAGGACGGCTCGGTCATGCGTCATCCGGTGGTCAGCAGCGTCGTGATACTCGCGCTGGCGATCATGCTGGTCGGCATCGGACACCGCGTCGTCAGCGGCGAGAAGCACCCGACACCGGTCCATAACGCAATCGATCTGGTCGACGGGGAGGACGGCGGCGGCTAGGCGGCGGCGCGGCGGTAGGTCGCGACCGTCACCGAGAGCGTGACTGAGAGCGGATCGGGCAGTGCCGCCACCCGCTCGGCGACTTGCTGCTCGTCGAGGTGGCGGGCACTCGGCCCCATCGCCACGAGCGCGGCCAGATCGGCATGACCGAGGACGAGCTCGCGCTCGACGGCCGTTTCTCCGGCCGGCTCGAACAGCGTCCCGAGCTTGCCTTCCAACCGCTCGCGCTTGCGCTCCTGGACCGTGAGCATGCCGACGGCGGCGACCAACTCGGCGAGATGGCCGCGGTTGGGCGTGACGACCACCAGCGATCCGCCGGGGGCGAGCACGCGCGCCAGCTCCGCCGGGTCGCGCGGAGCGAAGACGTTGATCGCCAGGGCTGCCGTTGCGTCGCGAACGGGCAGCCCCGCCCAGGCGTCACAGCCGACCGCCCCGATCCGCGGATGGGCGCGCGCCGCCACGCGCAGCGCATGCTTGGAGACGTCAAGCGCAAGGCCTTGCGTGCTGGGCAACTGGTCTAGAACAGCGGCGAGGTAGTAGCCGGTCCCGGCGCCGAGATCGATCGCGCAGCCTTTGCCCAGGTCAACGCGCGCCGCGGCAGCGACCGCCTCGGCGATCGGCGCGTAGTGGCCGCCGGCGAGAAACTCCACCCGCGCTCGCACCATCGCCGCCGTATCGGCCGTTCCCGTCCGCGCGTCGCCTGGCAACAGGTTGAGGTAGCCCTGGCGCGCGACGTCGAAGGAGTGGCCCTCCGCGCAGCGAGCCGCCCCATCCCCCAACTCCAACCCACCTCCGCAGTGCGGGCAGCGCAGCAGGTCGATGACGTCGGGGAGCACCGCGCCAGCCTAGATTGAAGCCCCTCCAGCCGGGTACCCGGTGAGCATTCCCACCCCGGAGACCAGACCGAAGGAGACTCAGATGTACATCGGAATCGGAACCGCGATCGTCATCATCATCCTGCTGATCATCCTGCTCTGAGGGACTCGACCGGCGCGATCAGAGCCGTGCCGCAATTGTTACACGATCCACCACATATGCCATGCTAGACCCGGTAGCGTGGCAGGCATGCAGCGCGCCACCTGGACAGACGAACGGCTGGATGAGTTCTCCCAGCACGTAGACCGGCGATTCAACCACGTCGACGAGTGCTTCAAGCATGTCAGCCGGGAATTCCTGCACGTGGACAGGCGGTTCGACGAGATGACGAGGGCGAACAAGGAGTGGTTCAGCCAGGTTGACCGGCGGTTCGAACGCGTCGATAAGGAAGTCCGCGAGGTCCGAACGGAGCTGAGGCGTGACATGGGCGCGCTGCAAGCCGACCTCAAGGGCGACATCGCCGAGATCCGTGCCAGCGTCGACCAACTCAGTCTGACGCTCACCCGGGGACTGATCGGCGTAATTGTCTGCCTGATTGGCGTGCTTGCCGCGACTGCCTTCTCCTAAACGCTCAGGCGGTTCGCCGGGAGAGGATTACCTATCTGCACCGGCTGGGCACAGTGAACGTGGTGAATGGACTGGCGCCTGAGGGCAGCACGACTGTTCCGAGCCTCGGCGTCGGAATGCTCGGCCACGGCTTCATGGGGCGTGCGCACGCCCACGCGCTACGCACGATCGCCTACATGGCATGGCCGCCACCACTCCAGACACGTCTCGTCGAGCTTGTCGGCCACCGCCCCGAGGCCGTCGCCGAGATGGCACGCCGCTACGGATTCGAGCGGGCGACGACCGACTGGCGGGTGCTCGTCGAGGACCCGAGCATCGCGCTATTCGACAACGTCGGCCCCAACGACCTCCACGCCGAGCCGACGCTCGCCGCGCTGCGTGCCGGCAAGCACGTGCTGTGTGAGAAGCCACTCGGCCGCACGGCGCCCGAGAGTCACGAGCTCTGGCAGGCCGCCGACGCAGCCGGGGTCGTTCACATGTGCGGCTTCAACTACCGCTTCGTTCCGGCCGTGCGGCTCGCGCGCGAGCTGATCGCGGCCGGCGAGATCGGCGAGGTCCACAGCTTCCGCGGCGCCTACCTGCAGGACTGGCTCGCCGACCCTGAGTCGCCGTACGCCTGGCGGCTCGACCGCCAGCGCGCTGGGTCGGGAGCGCTCGGCGACATCGGCGCCCATGTCATCGATCTCGCGCGCTTCTTGGTCGGCGAGATCGTCGCGGTCAACGGCCGTGTTCGGACCGTCTTCCCAGAGCGCCCCGGCGGCCTGGTCGACGTCGACGACACCGTCGAGGCGACGATCGAGTTCGAGCATGGCGCGGGCGGCTCGATCTCGGCGTCGCGGCTCTGCCACGGCCGCCGCAACGCGCTCAGCTTCGAGGTCAGTGGCGCCAAGGGGTCGCTGGCGTTCGACCTCGAGCGGATGAACGAGCTCGAGGTCTACGTCGACGACACCCAACCCGGCAACGCGGCCCAGGGCTTCCGGCGCGTGCTGGTAACCGGCCCCGGTGACACCCAGATCGAGCACTGGTGGCCACCCGGCCACTTGCTCAGCTGGTCGGACACCTTCGTCAACGAGATCCATCACCTGTTGCGCGCGATAGGCGGCGAGTGCGACGTCGCCCCCTACGGCGCGACATTCGAGGACGGCTACCGCGTCGCCGAGGTCTGCGACGCGATCCTGCGCTCCAGCGAGCAGCGTGCCTGCCAGCGGATCGACTACCGAGCGGCGCCCGGCTAAGCTCGCGCTCACGGAGGTCCGACGAGGGAGAGGACGCGATGGCCAAGGTTCTATGCGTGCTGTACGACGATCCGGTCGACGGCTACCCACCCGACTACGCACGTGACGGCGTGCCGCGGATCGACGGGTACCCGGATGGTCAAACCACGCCAACTCCGAGCGCGCTCGACTTCACCCCCGGCGAGCTCGCCGGCAGCGTGTCCGGTGAGTTGGGTCTGCGCAAGTTCCTCGAGGCTGCCGGCCACGAGCTCGTCGTGACCTCCGACAAGGAGGGCGAGGACTCCGTCTTCGAGCGCGAGCTCGCGGACGCCAATGTCGTCATCTCGCAGCCGTTCTGGCCGGCGTACCTGACGGCGGAGCGGATCGCCAAGGCGCCGCAGCTCAAGCTCGCGATCACCGCTGGCATCGGTTCCGACCACGTCGATCTCGACGCCGCGATCGCCAACGACATCACGGTCGCCGAGGTCACTTACAGCAACAGCATCAGCGTCGCCGAGCACGTGGTGATGATGATCCTTGGCTTGGTGCGCAACTACATACCGTCCTACCAGCAGGTGATCGACGGCGGCTGGAACATCGCCGACTGTGTCGCGCGCTCCTACGACGTCGAGGGGATGCAGGTCGGCACCGTCGCCGCAGGGCGAATCGGCACAGCGGTCCTGCGCCGGCTCGCGCCGTTCGATGTCGGGCTGCACTACACCGACCGCCACCGGCTGCCGGACGAGGTCGAGCGGGAGCTTGGGCTCACCTTCCACGAGTCGGCCGAGGCAATGGTCCCGGTCTGCGACGTCGTCACGATCAACGCGCCGCTGCACCCGGAGACCGAGCACCTCTTCGACGACGAGTTGCTCGGCAAGATGCGCCGCGGCGCCTACCTGGTGAACACCGCGCGCGGCAAGATCTGCGATCGCGACGCGATCGTGCGAGCGCTGGAGAGCGGGCAGCTCGCCGGCTACGCGGGCGACGTCTGGTTTCCGCAGCCCGCTCCGCCCGACCATCCGTGGCGCACGATGCCCCACCACGGCATGACGCCGCACATCTCGGGCTCGTCGCTGTCCGCCCAGGCCCGCTATGCCGCCGGAACGCGCGAGATCCTCGAGTGCTTCCTCGACGGCAACCCGATCCGGGACGAGTACCTGATCGTCGACGGTGGCGGCCTTGCCGGCGCCGGGGCGCACTCCTACAGCGCGGGCGGCTAGCGGTCACACTGACCCAATGCGGGTTCTCGTTACGGGGGCAAGTGGGTTCGTCGGCGGCTACACCTGCCGGGAGCTGCTCGCCCGCGACCACAGCGTGACCGCGCTCGTGCGACGGCCTGGCTCGGCGCCCACGGGCGTCTCGGAGGTGCGTGGCGACCTCGGCACGGACGACGGCGTGGCGCTCGCGGACGCCGTCGCGACAGCCGCGCCCGAGTGCGTGATCCACCTGGCCGCGGAGATCGCTTCGCAACGCAACACCGAGCGGATCCGCGCCATCAACGTGGACGGGACACGACGACTGTTGGAGGCGTGCGAGGCAGTTCACTCGCCGCGCTTCGTGTTCGGCTCGACAGTGGTCACCGGCGACGCCCACGGCGCGCTGCTCGACGAGCGGTCCGAGCTGCCGGTCGAGACCGCCTACGGCCGTTCGAAGCAGGAGGGCGAGCGGCTGGTGCGCGAATCGGGTCTGCCCGCGACGATCGTCCGTCCCTCACACGTCTACGGTGCAGGCGGCTGGTACGTCGAGGAGTTCGTCGCGCGGCTGCGCCAGCCTGGTCGCTTCGCGGTGATCGGAAAGGGCAGCAACTGGTGGGACGTGGTCCGCGTCGAGGACGTTGCCACCGCGCTCTGCGACACCGCCGAGCGGGCGCCCGCCGGCGCGCTCTACCACGTCGTCGACGACGAGCCGATCACCTTTCGCGACTTCATCGCTCTGACGGCGAAGGCGCTGGGCCTGGGTCCGCCGCGGTCGATTCCCGCCCCGATCGCGCGACTCGCCGGCGGTCGCGACCCGGTGCTGGCGGTCACGCGCTCGGCCCGCTCGAACAACGCGCTGATCAAGCGCGAGCTGGGCTGGTCGCCGCGCTTCCCGAGCGCGACCGTTGGCGTCCCCGACGCGATCGCCGCGCTCCGTCTGTAGCTAAGCCGCGACGGAGCTGGCGCGCGTCGAGCGGTTACGGCCGCCGTTCTTCGCCGCGTAGAGGGCGCGGTCGGCCGTTTCGAGCAGTGAATCGGCCGTGGTGCCGTCGACCGGGAAGGCAACGGTTCCAAAGCTCGCCGTCAGCGGGATTGGCTCATCGGCGAAGGTGCGCTCCAGCGCGACGCGCGCCCGCTCGGCCAGTTCGTAGGCCATCTCGGCGTCGGCATCGGGCACGATGAAGACGAACTCCTCGCCGCCGATGCGCGCGACGGTGTCGCCGCGCCGTCCGATGCCCTCGAGCACGCCCGCGATGCGCAGCAGCACCGCGTCCCCGGCGGGGTGGCCGAGCTGGTCGTTGACGGTCTTGAAGTGATCGACGTCACCGAGGATTAGCGCGACCGGGCGCTCGCCACGGGTCGCACGCGCCAGCTCCGCGTCAAGCCGTTCCTCGAAGCCACGGCGGTTGAGCAGGCCAGTCAGTACGTCGCGTCGCGCCGACTCCGACAGCCGCTTGACGAGTTCCTCGACCCGTGCGTGGAGGCGGCTGATCAGCCCTCCGACACCGACGAGCATCGTCACGACAATCAGCCAGCGAGTCACGGCGATCGGTCCGGGCGCGACGAGCGCTAGGGCAATCGCGTAGCAGCCCGCTACGAAGACGAGCTCGCCGATTAGTGCTCGAACCGGGAAGTAGTAGGCCGCGAAGACGACTGGCCAGACGTAGTAGACCTCGTTGAGCGCTGCCGCCCCACCGTCACGCTCGCCATTGATGTAGATACCGGACGAGATCATCAGGGTTCCGAGCGCAACCCCGATGTAGAGCGCCCAGTGCGGCAGGCTGTCGCGACCGAGCCAGTAGACGGCGGCCACGAGCGCGCTAAAGAAGGTGACGACCCAGGCGCCCGCGATGTCGGCGTCAGGCGAGTGCGGAGCAACTGTCGCGACGAGCGTCAGCAACGAGCCACCCGCAAACAGGCCGGCGGCGAGGATCATCGCGTTCCGCTGAGCGCCCAGTGTCTCGGAGGCATTCATCCGAGTTCTCATCGGTCGCTGCGCCAAGAGGCTGAAGCCTGCAAAAAGCCCCCCGGCCTACTGGAGGGAGGGCCGAGGGGCGGCTCACGAGGTGAGCACTTACATGGTACCCCAGATTACTCCAAACCTAATCATCCTGACAACACGCTCAGGCTGTAGATAAGACACGACTGGGCTGCGACCTTTGGCGCCCGATGGCCGAGCCGCCACCTCTTCTCGTCGGCCTGGGCCACGTGATCCGCCAAGCCCGTGGCGACAGCCGCATCTCCCAGGAGGAACTGGGTCTGCGCACAGGCGTCCACCGCAACTACATCGGCGGCATTGAGCGCGGCGAGCGCAACCCGTCGATCACGACGGTCGCCATTCTCGCGGAGGAGCTCGGCGTAAAGATGTCCGAGATCTTCGCCCGCACCGGAAACTGACGACGGATCCGGCCCCGCGCGGGTAAGCGCGGGACCGGGACCATCCGTCCTCGTTACGGCACGAGCGCCATGTTGGGCTCGCCCTGGGCATTCAGCCCGTTGCTAGCCCGCACACAGCTGCCCCCGGTCGGCGAACCGCCGTTGTAGGCCAGCCGCAGGCAGTTGCGCATTGCCTTCTGCCCCCAGTAGCTGGCGTGCATGCTCTCCTGGATTTGGTACGGCCCAAAGACGGTCGTGACCGTCCGGACCTGTGCGACCCACTCGGTGTTGTCGACCGCGCCGGCGCTGGTCCAGTTCGCGATCCCCTCCTCCTCGAGCAGGCCCACGGTGTTCTCGCACAGCCGCCGGCCGTTGAGAGCCGTCGACATGTCGAGCACGGCCGTGTTGGTCAGCCCGCTCGCCGTGAGCGCATTGCGCATCGTGTTGCCAAGCGTCGGCACCACGACGTCGTTCGCCCAGTTCGCGTCCGTGTTCCAGGTACCGCAGCCACCAACGCTCTGGCGGGTCCACCCGGTCTCCGGGTAACGGAAGCCCGAGCCGCGCGGGATCGGCGACCAGTAGGTCTGGCCGAGGATCTTGTACTGCGACGACGAGTAACCAGCGTTGGTCATCGCCTGGGCGACTCGCAACAGCGCATCCTTCACGGCCGTCGTCTGCGTCGCGATCGCGCTTGGCGTGAAGCGCGACACGATGTCCGAATCGTCGGAGCAGTAGTTCTTCCACCACGACGGCGATGTCAGCCAGTTGGTGATGCAGCGCTGAACGATGTCGGCAAAGCCGTAGTTGTTCGCACCGATCATCACCACAACCGCCTTGACGTTGTGCGTCGCGGCGTACTCCTGCAGACGCAGCGCCTGGCCCTTGCGGCCCGACGCGTCGCTGTAGAAGTCGATCCCCGGCTTGAAGTCCTGGCCCGAGCCCGTGCCCGAGGTCAAGGTCTTCGCACCAGAACAGGCCAGGTTGGCACTGACGACGCCGCCGCCAATGTGCGCCTGGGCGCTCTGTGACCGATGACAGCCCGGGATCGACTCTGCCCCCGGGATGTCGTGATAGGCCGTTGCACCAAGCGCGTCGACGTTCGCCGACGAGTTGTTCGTATTGCCCGCCCAGCGTCCGGCCTCGCCAGAGATCGCCGAGTCGCCAAGCGTCACGACCGTTGGCGTGCCGACACCCGGCCCGTCCGCGGTGGCTCCCGCCGGCAGCGCAGTTGCGACAAGCGCCACCGCAGCGAGTCCTACAAGCACGCCTCGACGGCGTGCACGATTCACCCTCTCCATCTGAACCCTCCCAATTGGTTGCCTTCATGCGCCAGCCCCCGCCGGCGCCAGGCGATTGTTTCAGTGAAGAGGGACGGACGTATCTAAAACTTCTGTGGGCGGCGGCCGAGCCCGTTGCGCGCGTCATTCTCGAGGTCGGCCAGCCGCTCACGCTGGGCCGGCTCATCGCCCACGTTGACAGCCATCCGGTAGATGCGCGCCTTCTCGGTGACCTGCTGTGAGAGGACCCCGATTCGGATCGCGTCGATGCCTCCCATGCCGTCATCGGCGCGAACGAATCGCTCGAGATCGCGGATTGCCGCGAGCACCTCCAGGCGCGCCTCGCGCCTGATGTCGTCGATCGCCTCTTGGTCTGGCACCGTCCCCTCCGCCATACCCCGGACTTATAAGCCTTCTTGGCCCAGATGTCCAGCCTTATCGTGTGATTTAGCTGGAAAACGGCCGGTCAGTTGCCCTACAAGCACGAGCGGGATCCCGTAGCGAACCGCATTGAGCCACATGGGCTCGAGGTCTAGTCGCGCAGGCGCGGGCGCAAGACGATCTCGCCGATGAACGACCCGATCGGCCCGCCGGTCACGAGCACCAGCGCCGGGAACCACCAGCCCCACTGATCGTCGACCGCTCCGCGGCCGGTCAGACCGAGCAGCAGCAGATAGCCGATCCCGTGGATCGGCCCGAGCACGCTTACCGCGGCGTCGCTGCGATCGACGAACGCGAAGTAAAGGAGCACGACTAACAGCAGCGCGTCAAGGATGCCCACGACGAGCACCGCGTTTAGCAGCCGACGGTCAGGACGCTTGTGCTGGTGAGGCTTCGCGTCGGTGGCAGGGGCGCCAGTCACGCGCCGCATCATGGCGTATGACCGTCTGACAAGTCAGGCCGGCTCAGGCTCAGGCTCAGGCGGTGGGCGCAGCAGTAGCCAGGACAGCCAGGCCGCGATCGCGAACAGCGGCGCGCCCATCGCGACCCGTGCCACGCCGAGCGCGACGACCGCGCCCGCGAGATAAAGCGGCAGCTGGACCGCGAGCCGCAGCAGGAACATCGCGACCCAGATCCAGCTCGCGCGCGAGTAGGCGCGCACCTGCTCCGGATCGTCACGCCAGGACATGCCCTGCCCGGTGATCGCGCCGACGAAGACGCCGAGCAGCGGCCAACCGACCAGGATCGAGATCAGGTAGGCGAGCGCGTAGCCCGCGTTCATCAGCAAGCCCGGTAGGAAGAAGTCCTCGGCGCGACCGGTGCGCGAGACGATGAAGGCAGCCAGCGCCACCCCGGCCAGGCCAGACAGCGCGTAGCGGACGGTCTGACGGCGGGCGAGCCGCGCGATCGCCAACGCCACGCCAATCGCCAGCGCGATCGCCGCCGACAGCGTCGCGTCCTGACCGGTTGCCGTGTAGGCAGTCACATAGGCGATCGCCGGCAGGCCGGACTCGACGATTCCCAGCCGGCCACCGAGCGACTCGGCGATCGTCGGCCCATCGGCTCCCCCGGCAGTGGCGGGAACCCAGCTGTTGCGCTCGGCACTCACTTCCACCATGGTCGCAGCGCAGCGGCCGCACGGTCGAGCTGATTTGATCCCCGGCATGGAGGCGCGCCGCGAGGAGGGCCGATTCGAGGGAGTCGGCGGCCTAGAGATCTACTGGCAGGCGTGGCTTCCCGCGGGCCCACCCAGCGCGATCGTCACGATCGCCCACGGCGGCGCCGAGCACAGCGGCCGCTACGCCTGGACCGCCGAACAGCTGAACGCACGCGGTAACGCCGTCTACGCGATCGACCACCGAGGCCACGGCCGCTCGGGCGGACCGCGCGCCTACGTCGACCGGATCGACAACGCCGTCGCCGACCTGCACAAACTCTGCGACCTCGCCCGCGATCGCCATCCCGGCCTGCCGCTCGTCCTGCTCGGCCACAGCATGGGTGGACTGATCGCGCTCTCCTACGCCTTGCGCTACCAAGACGAGCTAGCTGGCTTGGTTCTATCGGCGCCGCTCGCAGTACTCGAGGCCAACCCAGCGGCGCGCCTCACCGTGCGCGCCCTGTCCGCGGTCGCACCACGCCTACCGATCTACAAGATCGACGGTACGACGGTCAGCCGCGACCCCAAGGTCGTGAACGCCTACGACAACGACCCGCTCAACTACCGCGGCATGCTGCCGGCGCGCACCGTCGGCGAGATAGCTGCGACGGTCGCCACGTTTACCGACCGCCTACCTGAGCTTCAACTGCCGATCCTGACGGTCTACGGCAGCGGTGACCGCCTCGTCGACAACGCCGGCAGCAAGCTCGTCGACGAGCGCTCAGCCAGCGACGACAGCACGCTGATCGCCTACGAAGGCCTCTACCACGAGGTGCTCAACGAGCCCGAGCGCGATCGGGTGATCGCCGATGTGGCTGGCTGGATCGATGCCCGCACGCATAGAATCGCCGCGTGACCATGACCGAGATCGCCACCACCACCGGAATCGCCGACCTGCTGCCGCGGGCGGCCGCCAAATACGGCTCACGCCCCGCCGTGATGTTCAACGACGACGGCTGGAAGACGCGCAGCTTCGCCGAGGCCGGCGACATGGTGCGCGAGCTCGCCAAGGGCTTGATGGCACTCGGCGTCGAGAAGGGCGACAAGGTCTCGATCCTCGCCAACACCCGCCCCGAGTGGAGCTACCACGACTTCGCGGCGCTGTCCGCCGGCGCGACCGTCGTGCCGATCTACCAGACCAACTCGCCCGAGGAGTGCCAGTACGTCCTCGAGGACTCCGACGCCAAGGTCGTCGTCGTCGAGGACGAGGCGCAGCTCGCGAAGGTCCGCGCGGTGCGCGACACGCTGCCAAAGCTCGAGCACGTGATCCTGATGGTCGGCACCGCCGACGACGCTATCGCCAGCGACGACGTCATCGAGCGCGGCAAGGCGATCGCCGACAGCGACTGGGTAGCCCGCTACGAGTCGGTCACCGGCGACGACATCTGCACCTTCATCTACACGTCGGGAACCACCGGCCCGCCAAAGGGCTGCGTCATCTCGCACGCCAACTACCGCGCGATGGTCGACATGGTGGTTAGCGAGGATGTCGTCGCCTCGGGCGATGTCGTCTACCTCTTCCTGCCGCTCGCCCACTCGTTCGCGCTGCTGATCCAGTTCGCGGTGCTCGAGCTCGGCTCGACGATCGCCTACTGGTCGCGCGACCCGAAGCTGATCATCGACGACGTCGCCGCCGTCAAGCCGACCTATCTGCCGTCGGTGCCACGGATCTTCGAGAAGATCTACACCAAGGCGACCGCCGCCGAGGGCGCCAAGAAGAAGATTCTCGACTGGTCGATCGCGACCGGCCGCAAGTACCGCGAGGCCGAGCGTGCGGGCCGCAAGCCCGGCTTCCTGCTCACGCGCCAGTACGCGCTCGCCGACAAGCTCGCGCTGCACAAGATCCGCGCGCTGTTCGGCGGCAACGTCCGCCTCTGCGTGACCGGTGCGGCGCCGATCAGCCAGGAGATCCTCGAGTTCTTCTGGGCAGCGGGCGTGCTGATCCTCGAGGGCTACGGCATGACCGAGACCTCGACCGCCGCCTCGATCAACCGGCCCAACAACTTCAAGTTCGGCACCGTCGGGCTTCCGTTCCCGGGCGTCGAGGTCAAGATCGCCGACGACGGTGAGATCTGCGTCGCTGGCCCGAACATCTTCCAGGGCTACCACAAGAAGGACGACGCGACGCGCGAGACGCTCGTCGACGGTTGGCTGCACACCGGCGACCTCGGCGAGGTGGACAGCGACGGCTTCGTCAAGATCACCGGCCGCAAGAAGGACATCATCATCACCGCCGGCGGCAAG
>Ga0190265_10000224_pt1 | contig 51929 bp, 31 predicted proteins | sample Popmic124T_FD_133135 | JGI IMG/M metagenome (GOLD analysis project Ga0190265, IMG submission 133135) | Populus adjacent soil microbial communities from riparian zone of Indian Creek, Utah, USA - 124 T | ecosystem: Environmental > Terrestrial > Soil > Riparian zone | place: USA: Utah | collected... | reverse complement strand
CGGGGACCGGAAATGAGCCCCTCGCCCTCGGGGACTTGCCTCTCGCCCTCGGGGACTTGTGACTCGCCCTCGAGGGCGAGAGGCAAAATTCCGCGGGCGGGACGCGCCAGGTGGACCTCATCCTGTCAATCCTGCCGTGACAGAGGACTAGTAGGGGCGGGGCGCCCCTACGCGAGCTCGGCCAGGATCTCGGCGATGGCGATCTGCTCCGGCTCGGGCAGGGCGTTGCACTCCTCGTCGAGGATCTCCGCCATCCGGGCGACCGTCGGCCCCTCGAAGACCTTGCGCAGGTCGATCTCGACGGGGAGGACCTCCTGGAGCAGCGTCACCACCTGCGTAGCCATCAGGGAGTTGCCGCCGAGGTCGAAGAACCGGGCATTGAGCGGCACCTCGGCGACTCCCAGGACTTCGGCGAAGACACCGGCGACGAGCACTTCCAGCGGCGTGCGCGGGGTCTCTGCGGCCAGGGCCGGCTCGACCGGAGCCGGGAGCGCGCGGGGGTCGACCTTGCCGCCGGGCGTGAGCGGCAGGGCGTCGAGAGGCACAAAGGCGGCCGGCACCATGGCTTCCGGCAGCTTCCTGCGCAGCCAGCCCCGGAGTTGGTCGGACGAGGGCTCCCGCCCCGGTTCGGGCACGAAGTAGGCGACCAATCGACGGACGTTCGGCCTGTCTTCCCGCGCCAGCACGGCGGCCTCGCGCAGCCCCGGGCATCCCATCAGGACCGTCTCGATCTCCTTCAGCTCGATGCGGAAGCCGCGGATCTTGACCTGCTGGTCGATCCGTCCCAGGAACTGGAGGGTGCCGTCCGGCAGCCAGCGGGCCAGGTCGCCCGTGCGGTAGAGGCGCCCGCCCGGCTCCGGAGACCCGGGGTCCGGCACGAAGCGCTCGGCGGTGAGGTCCGGCCGTCCGAGATACCCCCGCGCCAATGGGCCGCCCAGGCACAGCTCGCCGGCCGCTCCCACGGGCTGGAGCTGTCCATGAATGTCCGCGACGCAGGCACGGCGGCCGGGGAGCGGCCGGCCGAGCGCCACCGTCCCGGGCCGGGAGACGGACGCGGCGTCCACCTCCAGGGTCGTCGCGGTGACCACCGCTTCCGTGGGTCCGTAGGCGTTGAGCAGGCGCGAGCCGGCCAGGGGGCTGCGCAGCCAGAGGCGGGCTTCCTCCACCGGCATGGCCTCGCCGCCCGCCGTGACCAGGCGCAGAGCTGGCGGCGCGCCGGAAGCATCCTCGCGGACCCACTGCCGCCAGTACGCCGTGGGCAGCTCGGCCACGGTGAGCCCCAGTCCTTCGGCGATCCGGGAGAACTCCGCGGGGGGCCAGATCTCCGGTCCGCGCAGGACCACGGTTGCGCCGCGAACCAAGGCTGACAGGAGCTGCTCCAGGGAGACGTCGAAGGCCGGCGAGGCGAAGAAGAGGGCGCGGTCGCGCTCACCCAGCTCCAGGAGGTCCGCCCAGGCGAGGATGTGCTCCGCCAGCGCCGCGTGCGTCACCCCGACCGGCTTGGGGCTGCCCGTGCTGCCAGAGGTATGGAGGACGTAGGCCAGGCTGTCCGGGAGCACCGCCGGGCGGGGGCCGGCAGGCGGGAGCCCGGGCGCAGTATCCCGCGACAGAACCGCCCGCGGCAGCACCACCGCCGGCCGCAGATCCTCAAGCAGGAAGGCCAGGCGCTCGGCGGGCAGCTCCGGGTCCAGGGGAGCGTAGACCGCGCCGGCCTTGAAGGTCGCGAGGAGAGCCACGATCAGGGCCGCCGAGCGCTCCATCATGACGGCCACGCAGTCCTCGGGGCCGATCCCCAGACGGTCCGCCAGGGCTTCCGCCTGGGCGTCGAGCTCGGCATAGGTGATCCGCTCGTCCCCGGAGACGACGGCCATGGCATCGGGGGTCCGCGCCGCCTGCTCCTCCACGAGCTGAAGGACCGTGGTCCTCCTGCCGCGGCCGGTGCCGTTCCACTCCAGGAGCTGGTGGCGCTCGGCTTGCGAGAGCAGCGGCAGCTCGGAGATGCGGTCCGCCCCCGGCGAGACTGCGATCCCCTCCAGCAGCACCCGCAGGTGCCCCAGCCAGCGGCGCACGGTAGCGGCGTCGAACAGATCCGAGGCGTACTCCGCCCGCGCGCGCCAGCCCTCTCCCTCCTGGTCTACCTGCAGCCAGAGGTCGAGCTTGGCGGTGCCCGTGTGCACGTCCACGAGCTCGGCGTCCAAGCCCAGAGGTATGGCGGCCTGATATGAGAACGCCACCTGGAAAAGCGGCGAGCGGGAGAGGCCGCGCTCCGGCGCCAGCTCTGCCGCCAGCCGCTCGAACGGGAGGTCCTGGTATGAAGAGGCGGACAGCACCGCCTCTCGCACCCTGTCCAGGGCTTCGGCAAAGGTCGGTGTCCGCGACAGGTCCGCGCGCAGGACCAGATTGTTGACGAAGAAGCCGATGAGGTCCTCGACCTCCGGCCGGTTCCGGTTGGCCACAGGCGTGCCCACGGCCACGTCGGCCTGCCCGGTCAGGCGGTGGAGCAGAACCTGCCATGCAGTCATCAGAAGCAGGAACGGCGTGGTGCGCCCATCGCGCGCGAGGGTGGGGAGCGGGGCCGAGACCTGGCCGCCGCGGAAGGACTGCACAGACGGGCGCGGCCGGTCCGTGGGCATCTCCAGAACAGCGAGGCCGGCCAGCCGGTCCCGCCACCAGGAGAGCTGGCTATCCAGGACCTCCGCGGGCCAGCGGCGCTGCCAGTCCGCGTAATCGGCGTACTGGAAGTCTGGCTCCGGGAGCGTCTGCCCGCGGTAAAGCGCGCCCACCTCGCGGGCCAGGAGGTCGAGGGACCAGCCGTCGCAGACGATGTGGTGCAGGTTCAGGAGGAGCCGCGAAGCCCCGCCGAGGCCACCGAGGCGGAGCAGGGCGAAGCGCACGAGCGGCCCCTGCCGCAGGTCGAAGGGCCGGCGGGCCTCTTCCCGGGCCAGCCGGTCCGCCTCCTCCTGCCGAGGGATCGGAGCGAGCCCGCGCAGGTCCACGACAGGCAGGGGCCGGGGCCGGTAAGGCTCCACGACCTGCATCGGCCTGCCCTGGACGGTGGTGAAGCGGGTGCGGAGGGTCTCGTGGCGCCGCACCACCTCGCCGAAGGCGCGCTCCAGGGCCGCCTCGTCCAGCGGACCGCTCAGGTCCAGGGCCTGGAACACGTTGTAGACCGGGCTGTCCGGGATCATCTGGTCCATGACCCAGAGCCGCTCCTGGGCGAAGGAGGGGGCGAGCGGCCCGTCCCGGGGGACCCTCCGGAACGCGGGCAGGTGCTCTTTCCGCGCCGACGTGACGAGGCGCGCCAGGCCCGCCACGGTGGGGGCTTCGAAGAGAGCGCGCAGAGGGAGCCCGGTCCCGAAAGCCTCGTTGGCTCGCGCCATCACCCGGGTGGCAAGAAGCGAGTGCCCGCCCAGCTCGAAGAAGCCCCGGTGCCGGCCCACGCTCTCGATCCCCAGCACCTGCGCCCAGATCTCCGCGAGAGCGGTTTCGACTGGACCCTTCGGGCTCTCGCCGGCATCCGGAGCCGGTCCGGGATAGGGCAGAGCGCGGCGGTCCACCTTGCCGTTGGGAGTGAGCGGCAGGGCGTCGACGGCCGTGAACAGGGACGGGATCATGAACTCGGGGAGCCGGCGAGCCAGCCACGCCCGCAGCTCCGTCGGGTCGCCGACGACATAGGCCACGAGCCGCCCGTCCCGAACATCCGCCACCGCTCGCACCACCGCCGGGTGCGACTCCAGGGCGGCCTCGACCTCCTCCATCTCGATGCGGAAGCCGCGCACCTTGACCTGCTGGTCGAGCCGGCCAAGGATCTCCAGCTTGCCGTCGGGGAGCCGGCGAGCGAGGTCGCCGGTGCGGTAGAGCGGCGCTCCGGATTTGCCCGGAAGGAACCTCTCGGCCGTGAGGTCCGGCCGGCCGCGGTAGCCGCGGGCCACGCCCGCCCCGCCGATCAGCAGCTCTCCGGTGACGCCTACCGGCACGGGCTGCATCTCGCGGTCCACGAGGTGGATCGACGTGTTGGCGATGGGCCGCCCGACCGGAATGGCCCGGTCCGCATCCTCCACCCGGTGGACGGCCGACCAGACCGTGGTTTCCGTGGGACCGTAAAGGTTCCAGAGCACGGCGGTGCGGTCGAGGAGGCTCCGGGCCAGCTCGCGGGGAAGGGCCTCGCCGCCGCAGAGTGCCGTGAGATCGGGAGATCCCGGCCAGCCCGACTCGATCAGCATCCGCCACGTCGCCGGAGTGGCCTGGAGCACGGTCGCGCCCGAGCGCTCGATCTCGGCGGCGAGGAGGGCGCCGTCCGCGGCGGTCTCCCGGCTCGCCATCACCACCCGGGCTCCCCTGGTGAGGGGGAGGAGGATCTCCAGCGCGGCGATGTCGAACGACAGCGTCGTGACCGCCAGCAGGACGTCATCCGGCCGCAGGGGCATGGCCGCCAGGAAGTTGGCCAGCGCGGCATGCGGCACCTGGACTCCCTTGGGCCGTCCCGTGGAGCCTGAGGTGAAGATCGTGTAGGCGAGGCTCTCCGGCAGGACCGGGACGTCGGGAGCGTGCTCGGGCTCTCCATCGGTATCCTGCGGAAGCAGCAGGAGCGCCCCCGAGTCCTCGATCATCCAATCCAGCCGCTCTCTCGGGTAGGAGGAGTCGAGAGGGACATAGGACCCGCCGGACTTCAGGATGCCGAGCAGGTTGACCACCATCTCAATGGAGCGGTCGCCGACGAGACCGACGGCGACCTCCGGACCCACGCCGAGCCGCCGCAGCCGGTGGGCCAGCCGGTTGGCCCGGATGTCCAACTCGCGGTAGGTGAAGTCTGCTCCTTCGCAGGAGAGGGCAATGGCGTCCGGCGTCCGCTCCGCCTGCGCCTCGAAGAGACGGTGGACGCACGTCTCCGGGACCGGCGAGCGGGTGTCGTTCCACTCGCGGAGGAGCTGGCTCCTCTCCTCGGGTCCCAGGAGAGGCAGTTCGGAGACGGGGCGGGGATCGTCGAGCCCTTCCAGCAGCATCAGGAGCGACCGCGACCAGCGGAGCACGGTCGTGCCGTCGAAGAGGTCGGTGTCGTGCTCGATCCACCCTTCGATCCGGTCGTCCAATTCCCTGAGCGACAGGGTCAGCTCCAGCTTGGCCGTGCCGGTGCCGATCTCCTCGACCGCGAAGGGCGACTCTCCTGGCGGCTGGAGGGCGAGCATGGCCTGGAAGAGAGGGGTGCGGCTCGGATCCCGCTCGGGCTGGAGCTCGTCCACCAGCCTGCCGAAGGGGACGTCCTGGTGCAGATAGGCCCCGAGCGCCGTCTTCCGGACGCTCCCGATCAGCTCAAGGAACCGGAGGGCTCCGCCGAAGCGGGTTCGCAGCACGAGGGTATTGGCGAAGAGCCCGATCAACCCCTCGATTTCCACCCGGCCGCGGTTGGCCACGGGCGCGCCGACGCGGATGTCGTCCTGGCCGCTCAGCCGGTGGAGGAGGGTCTGGAAGGCCGCCAGGAGGACCATGAACGGAGTGGCCCCGGCGCAGCGGGCGAGCCGGCCCGGGATGTGGATTGGCACGCTGGCCCCCCGGTGCCGCTGCCGCGGAGGGCGCGGGCGGTCCAAAGGCAGCTCCAGAGGAGAAAGATCGCCCGCCATCTCGCGCATCCACCAATCGGGCCGCGCCGGCTGCTCGCGCTGCCAGACGGCATAGTCCGCGTACTGCACCGGCAGCTCCGGGAGGGCCTCTCCGCGGAGCAGGGCCGAGACCTCCCGCGCCAGGATCTCCAGCGACCAGCCATCCGCCACGATGTGATGGAGGTTCACCAGGAGCCGGTTTTCCTCCCGGTTCGCCCTAAGACTCAACAGAAAGGTCCGGATGAGCGGACCGCGGGCGAGGTCGAAGGGCCGGCGGGCCTCCTCGGAGGCGAGCCGCCGCGCCTCTCCGGCCGGGTCGGGCAGCCCGGAGAGATCGACTACCGGCAGCTCGACAGGCGCGGGAGGGGCGATCTCCTGCCAGGGCTCCTCGCCAGGGAACGTGGTGCGGAGTGCCTCGTGCCGGGCCACCACGGCGGAGAGGCTCGCCCGCAGAGACGCGGGATCGCCGGAGACTCGCGCCAGGCCCGGCATGTTGTAGGCAGGGCTGTCAGGGTCGAGCCGGTGCAGAAACCAGAGCCTCTGCTGGGGGGTGGTGAGGGGGATTCGCCCGTCCCGGGGAGCTCGCCGCAGGGGCGAGAAGACACCGGAAATGCCTTGCACCCGTCGGGCAAGACCGGCCACGGTCGGCTCCTCGAAGAGCAGGCTGACGGGCGCCTCGATCCCCAGGGCGTTCCGCACGCGGGCTGCGGCCTGCGCGGCCAGCAGCGAGTGGCCGCCGAGGTCGAAGAAGTCCTCCCGGAGGCCGATGCGCTCGCGCCCCAGGACCTCGCCCAAGATCCCCGCGAGGAGCCGCTCCAGATCGTCGCCGGGGACTTCGGCCCGCTCGGGCTCCGCGGGGGTGGGCAGGGCGCGGCGGTCCACCTTGCCGTGCGGCGTGAGCGGCAGCGCGTCGAGGTGCTGGAAGACGGTGGGGACCATGGCGTCCGGCAACCGTTCGCGGAGATGGTCCCTCATCTCCGCATCCCGCTCTCCGGTCCACCAGGCGACGAGGCGGCCCTCCCGGAGCCCGACCACGGCCTCCCGCACGCCCGGGTGAGTGGCGAGAGCCGCCTCGATCTCCCCGGGCTCGATGCGGACGCCACGGAGCTTGATCTGGTGGTCGAGGCGGCCGAGGACCTCGATCTCGCCGTCCGCCCGGCGCCGTCCCAGGTCGCCGGTGCGGTAGAGGCGGCCCCCGGCCTCGAACGGGTCTGGGACGAAAGCGGCGGCGGTGCGGGCGGGGTCGTCCAGGTAGCCCCGTCCCAAGCCCGCTCCGGCGATGCAGATCTCCCCCGGGAACCCGACCGGCTGGGGCTCCAGATCCGGAGAGAGCACGTGCAGCCGCAGGTTGGGGATCGGCCGGCCGATAGAGGTGTGGACGGCGTCCTCGGGGACGGCTCGCAAGAACGCGTGGCTAACCCGGTCGGCGCACTCGGTAGGGCCGTAACCATTGATGAGCGGCACCCAGCGCCGCGCCAGCTCCGGCGGGAGCGCCTCGCCCGTCGAGATGAGCCATCGGAGGTTGGGCCTCCCGGGGAGGAGGGAGAGCACCGAGGGGACCAGCTCCAGGACGGTGATCTTCCTGCGCTCCACCTCAGCTACGAGGAGATTGGGGTCCCGGATGACGTCGTCCGGCAGGATCTCCACGGTGGCTCCCACGAGCAGGGGAGCCAGAAGCTGCCAGAGGGAGATGTCGAAGCTCGGCGAGGCTGTCTGTGCCACGCGGTCGTCTGGTGTGAGACCGAGGTCGCGGACCTTGGAGAGGAGGTGGTTGAGCAGGCCCCGGTGGGGGATGAGGACGCCCTTGGGATCTCCGGTGGAGCCGGAGGTGAAGAGGAGGTAGGCGAGGCTCTGGTCGGACCCCCTCCCCTTGCGTCCCCCACGCCCGGACCCTGCTATCTCTCCCTCGCGGATCTGCAGCCGAGCCCCGCTCAGCGCCACCATCCGGGCCAGCCGCGGCTCCGGATAGTTCGGGTTGAGCGGCAGGTAGACCCCTCCGGCCTTCAGGACTCCCAAGAGAGCCACCAGCAGAGAGGCCCCGCGCTCGGCCCAGACCGCCACGGGCTCCTCTGGCGCCAGTCCTCTTTCCAGAAGAGCCCGAGCCATCTCATCCGAGCGCCCTCTCAGCTCCGCGTAGGTCAGGACCCCATCCGGCGCAGAGACCGCGATCGCTGCCGGCGTGCGCTCCGCCTGCTCCTCGAACAGCTCGTGGACGCGCCGATCGGGAAGGGGGGCCGCGGTCCGGTTCCACTCCAGGAGCTGCCGCTGTTCCGCGGTGCTGAGCAGCGGCAGCTCGCCGATCGAACGGTCCGGGTCCTCCGCGGCGGCTCCCAGGAGGGTTGCGAGATGCCCGAGGAGGCGCTCGGCAGTGGCCGGCTCGAACAGGTCCGTGTTGAAGGTCAGGGCCAGCTCGATCCCCCGGGAAGTCTCCGCCGCCATCAGCTCCAGGTCGAGCTGCGAGAAGCGCCGCTCCAGGGCCAGCGACTCCAGGACCATCGACCCGGTGCGCACCTCGGCTCCCTCGATGCCCAGGGCGAAGGCCGCGAGGTCGCCCGTGCCCGGCAGGTGGGCGCGCTGGAAGGCGAGCATCACCTGGAAGACCGGCGGCCGGGCCAGATCCCGCTGCGGCTGCAGCCGCTCCACGAGCAGCGGGAAGGGATAGTCCTGGTGCCGGAGGGCGCCCATCGCCACGCCGCGGACCCGCTCCAGGAGCTGCCCGAAGGTGGGGGAGCCCGACAGGTCCGACCGCAGCACCACCGGGTTCACCAGGTAGCCGACCGTGTCATCGAGGTCATGGCCCAGGCGGCCCGAGGTGGGCGAGCCCACCAGCAGGTCGGTCTGGCCCGAGGCGCGGTGGAGCAGCACGTCGAGCCCCGCCACCAGGAACGGGAACGCCCGGCTTGTGGGCAGCTCCAGCCCCATCCGCCGGGTGCGCGAGCCGCCCCGGAAGGTCCGCACGGCCGGGCGCGGCCGGTCCGAGGGCAGCTCGCAGACGGGTAGCTCCCCCGCCAGCCGCTCGCTCCAGTACGCCCAGTGCCGCTCCGCCGCCCTTCCCTCCAGGCGCTCCCGCTGGCGGGCGATGAATTCGGAGTAGGGGAGGGGAGGCGGGGCGGAGAGGGTCCCCTCGTACAGCAGCCCCAGCTCACGCACGAGCACCGCGAGCGACCCGAGGTCAGCGACCAGGTGATGGATGACCAGGAGAAGGACATCATTCGCCCCGGTCCGGAGCAACCGGACGCGCAGCAGCGGGTCGCCCTCGAGATCGAAAGGCTGGTCCGCCTCCGACTGAAGGTAGCCTTGGAGCCGCGCCTCCTCCCAGGCCGCGGCGTCCTCTTCCCGGAAGTCGAGCGCGTCTCCCTGGCGGAGGCACTGGACCGGCCCGTCCGGCGTCTCGTGGAAGCTCAGCCGCAGGGCGTCGTGCCGCTCCGTCAGCCGCTCGAAAGCCCGCTGAAGACGGCTGCTGTCGAGCTGGCCCCGCACCCGGGCCGCGGCCGCGATGTTCCATGCCGCGGCCTCTGGCCGCAGCCGTTGAAGGAACCAGAGAGCGCGCTGCCCCTGCGAAAGCGGCAGCCGGTTCGTAAGCATCAACGCAAAAAATCTCCGAGAGCTATCGGAATGTGATGATAGCCCAAGGTTGCGGGCTCCCACCTCCCCAGTGATTCATAGCTAGTAGCGGAACTATCAAAATGATAGTGGTACTACCTTTGCATTTGCGCCCAAGGCAGCGCGGCTCCCCCTGCCGCTCTCCCGCGCCCCGCGGGTCTTTCCTGGTCTTCCAGAGGAGGTTCTCCAATGAAAAGGCTCTTGTCGGCTTTGCTGGCCGTGCTGGGCGGGCTTGCGCTGGTGCCGACCTTGGCGGCGACTGTCGTCCCGCAGCTCGACCCGCTGCATGGGCTCGTGGTCGCTCCCGCTGGCTTCGTTGCGACTCCGGCGCCCCGGGAGCTCTCCCAGGTGCAAGGCGAGCTGAGCGCGGCCACGCTGGCCGACGTCTCGGCGTTCCACTCCGCCGCCGGCTCCGAGTGGAAGCTCTGGATCGATCGCCGCTCCGGCGCCGTCGCGCTAGTCGAAGGACAGGGTCTCCCCTGGGCTTCCGGAGGGACGAGCACCTCCGCCCTGGAGGCCAAGGCGCGGGCGCTGATCGCCGATTACCCGAACCTGTTCCAGGTGCCGGCCTCTCAGCTCGTCCTCGACGCCCGCAACACGCGCCAGTTCGGCGACCGCGGACAGTTCTGGAACGTCGCCTTCAACCAGGTGATCGGCGGCGTCCCCGTGGACGGGGCCTCCATCGTGTTCCGCGTCTCCCACGGCAACCTGGTGCAGTTCGGCGTCAACCGCGCCATTCCGGTATCGGCAGGAGTAGCGGGGGTCCAGCCCACGATCTCCGCGGCGGCGGCCAAGGCCAACCTCGCCACGTTCCTCGGCGGTCTCCTCTCCGGAGACCAGTTCCTGCAGGACGGCGTGCTTTCCTGGGTGCAGCGCGGCACGGCCGATGAGGTGGGCTACACCGGTCCGATCGGCGGCGGCTGGCAGCCGGCCCTCGTCTACCGCTTCCTGTTCACCCGCGCCGACTCGATCGGTACCTGGCTCTCGCTGGTCGACGCGCGCACCGGCCAGGTCCTCCGCTTCGTCGACGCCAACGACTACGTCTCCGTGCTCAAGGGCTCGGCCCTGACCGAGCACAACTGCGCCGATCCGAGCAACTGCGTGCCGGGCACGGCGGAGGAGCTGCCCGTGACCATGCCCAACGCGAAGCTGACCTTCGTGGGCGGGGCCTGCTCCGGGAACGGCTGCTACACCAACTCGGCCGGCGCCTTCAACTACCCCGCGGGCGCCCTGTCGGCCACGGCGACGCTGGAAGGCAAGTACTTCAACTTCGTCGACGGCTGCGGCCCCATCGCGGCCACGACCGCCACGCCGGGCAACCCCGACCTCGGCACGTCGGACCCGGTGCCGAACGTCAACACCGACTGCCACCCGGCGCACCGGGAGTCCGCTCCGAACAGCGGCCCGCTCTTCGGCGGCACGGGCGACACCCACTCGGCCCGGACCATCTACTACCACCTGAACCTGATTAACCAGAAGTCGCGCTTCTACCTGCCCCACAACCAGTGGCTCAAGGGCGTGGACGGCACCGACGTGGTGCCGACCGTCCTCACCAACGGTCCCCCGGCCTGCAACGCCTTCTGGGCTGGCGGCCAGGACCTCTTCGCGTTCCTGCGCCTGACTCCCGGCCTGGGCTGCAACAACACGGGCGAGGTCCCGGCCGTGGGCCTGCACGAGTTCGGGCATGGGCTCGACGAGCACGACGGCACCGGCGACGCGCCCGAGCAGGCCACCGGCGAGGCCATGGGCGACACCTTCGCCTTGCTCCAGGGCCAGAAGGCCTGCTTCGGCTCCGGCTTCCGGCTGCCGGACGCGACCGATCCCTGGGCCAACACCGCGGGCTATGGCGACGCCAACACCGGCAGCAAGTCCCGGCTCTGCACCGGGGTCCGCGAGCTCGACTACACCCGGCTCTGCAGCCAGGGGTCCGGCCCCGATTGCGCGGCGCCCCGGGACCCCGACGCCCCGAACGGCTCCCGCTCGGGTCTGAACCCGCCGGCCAACCCGGTTGACGCCGGCACCCCGGCGCGCTGGAACCACATGATCGAAACCGCCCCCATGGGCACGCCCGACGGCCTCTCCAACTTCTACGACTGCGGCGGCCCGGAGACCACCGGCTGCGCCGGTCCGCTCAACCACGGCTGCCACTGCGAGTCGTCCATCCCCTCCCAGGCCAACTGGGATCTCGCCAAGCAGCTCATCTCGGCCGAGTTCGGCGGCAACGTCTACGCCGATCCGCCGGGGCCGGCCGAGGTCTCGGGCTGGCAGTACATGGATCGCCTCTGGTACCTGACCCGCGATCTCGCGGTCTCCGGCTACTCGGTCACCGGTCCCTTCCCCGAGGGGACGACCAACGGCTGCACCGTGACCGACTGGTACTCCACCTACCGCTTCATCGACGACGACAACGGCAACCTGGCGGACGGCACGCCGCACGCCGACATCCTCTTCTCCGCCTTCGACCTGCACGGCATCGCCTGCGGCGCGGCCTCCGATCCGGACAACCAGGGCTCCGGCTGCCCCGCCCCGATCGCCGCATCCACCGCGGGCACCTGCGGCGCGGACGCACCGGTCCAGCTCACCTGGACCCCTTCCGCAGGCACGCCGGCAATCACCGAATACCGCGTCCTGCGCAACACGCTCGGCTGCGGCTTCGGCTTCACCCCGGTCGGCACGGTCGGCGGCTCCCGCACCTTCTTCGAGGACAGCGAGGTCGCCCCGGGCGTGACCTACTACTACAGCATCCAGCCCGTGGGGCAGAACGCCTCCTGCTACGGGCAGGTCTCCAACTGCGTGACCGTGACCCCGTCGGCCTGCGGCGCCGTTTCCGTGCCGCCCCCGTCCCAGGTCACTCTCTCCAACGCCGGTCCGAACGCCATCCAGGTCGACTGGACCGCGGCCGCGGGCGCTGGCTCCTACAAGATCCTGCGCAAGGCCGGCTCCTGCTCGTCGAGCTCTCCCGAGGCGGCGGTAGGCGTGGTAGCCGCTCTGGGCACGACCTTCGTCGACCAGGACGGCATCGTCGGCGGCCAGACCTACTCCTACCGCGTCGCCTCTTCGGCCGGGACCTGCGCCTCCTGCGCCGGCGCCCCCTCGGCCTGCGAGTCCGTCGAAGCCACCGGCGACTGTGACGCTCCGCCCGCCTTCGCCGGCGTCAAGAGCGTCACCAGCGCGACCGACGGCTCCTGCCGGCTCGACGTCAAGTGGGACGCCGCCACTCCCGGTTGCGGCGGAGCCACGATCTCCTACGACGTCTTCCGCAGCACCGACCCCGACTTCACCCCGTCGGCCGCCAACCGGATCGCCACCGGCGTCACCGGGACGAGCTACGCCGACGAGAGCGTGACGAGCGGGACCCGCTACACCTACATCGTCCGAGCCGTGGACTCCAACGGCAACTCCGACGGCAACCTGGCGCGGCGCACGGAGGCCCCCGCGGGCCAGCTCACCCCAGGAACCTTCCAGGACGACGCCGGCGACACCCTGCCGGTCAAGCTCCGCGGCTGGGCCATCCGGAACTCCGGGCCGAACAACGCCACGAAGCACTACGCCACCAGCGCCGAGGGCAACTACCCCGGCAACGCCTGCCTGGGCCTGGAGAGCGACACCATTCACCTGGGCGCGAACCCGACGCTCTCCTTCCGCTCGCGTTACGACCTGGAGACCGGCTGGGACGGCGGCTATGTCGAGGTGGCCACCGAGGAGACCGGCTTCACCAACTGGACCAAGCTCGGCAGCGTGAACTACCCGGCAGTCATGGCCGGCCCGCTGGGCGAGCCCGCCTGCGGCGGCCCCGGCTTCGCCGACGGCCAGCCGGTGTTCACGGGCACCTCGCTGCTCGACCAGTGGTCGAACCACTCCGGGTCACTCTCGGCCTACGCCAACAAGACGGTGCGCATCCGCTTCCTGTTCAGCTCCGATGGCGCGACCGAGCAGGGCGGCTGGTTCGTGGACGACGTCCAGGTCGCCGGCGCCAGGCTGGCGGGACCGTGCAGCAACTGCAGGTTCGTTGACGACTCGGATGCCGCGGTCGAGCGCTACGCCTTCTTCTTCAAGGCGGACGCCAACGCTTCCAACGGCGGGTACCACATCCGCACGGGGAAGAAGTCGCAGGCCCCCCAACCCTACGTGAAGCTCGCCTTCCAGGGCGACACCATCACCTACCACTACGCCACCTCGCGGAAAGGCGGTGAGGCGGACGTCTTCATCGACGGCCAGCTCCGCGAGACGATCTCCTACTACGGGCCGACCTACCACGTGGAGTTCGGCGCCTCGAAGACCTACAGCGGCCTCGGGGCCGGTCCCCACGAGATCAAGATCATCCTCAAGTTCGAGGCGGTCTACGTGGACGGCTTCACGCTCGGCGACTGCGGCCAGGCCCTGGCCTCCGCGGTCGAGTACACCACGACGACCACTTCCAGCAAGAGCGACCTGAGCCTCGGCCCGATCGTCACCAAGCAGATCCAGGTGGGGCCGGATGACGGGGTAGTCTCGGTGCTGGTGGAGGGCGGCAGCAAGCTCATGACGGTCCGGATCCTCGACTCCCTGGGCCAGGTGGTCGCCACCGGGAGCGGGCTCCTCGTCAAGGGCAAGGGGTTTACGGAATCGGGAGTCGACGCGTCCGTGTCGAAGCCCGGGACCTACACCGTCCAGGTGCTGCGACCGCTTGGAGTCACCGGCGGCCAGGTGGAGATCAGCATCGCCAAGACGGCCCGGATTCCCTGAGCAAGGGAGAGAACACGGACTTGCACGGACTTTCCTGGACTTCCCGTCCATGATCGTCCGTGCCTGTCCGTGATCGTCCGAGTTCTCCCTTATCCTTGTCGGGATGAAGCCGCTCGTCTCTCTCGCCCTGCTGTTCGCAGCGATCCTGGCTCTTGCTGCGGACAAGCCGGCTCCGGCCGGCCCTCCGAGCGTCCTCCTCCTGACCCTGGACACGACCCGGGCCGACGCGCTGGGGGCGGGCACTCCGGCGCTGAGCAGCCTGGCCGCCCGCGGGGCGCGGTGGACCCAGGCTGTCAGTCCCTCTCCGATCACCCTGCCGGCCCACACCTCGCTCCTCACCGGCCTGCTCCCGCCCGAGCACGGGGTGCGCGACAACGGCACGGCCGTTCTCCCCAGGGATGTGCCCACGCTGCCCGCGGCCTTCGCCTCCCGCGGCTATGTGACAGCGGCGTTCGTGGCCTCGCGGGTCCTCGACCGGCGCTTCGGCCTCGCGCGCGGCTTCCAGCACTACGACGACAGGGCCCCGGCCGAGCAGATCGGCGAGTACGGCTACCCCGAGCGCAACGCCCGCCAGATGACCGACGCCGCCCTCGAGTGGCTGCCGAAGCGTCCCGCGGGCAAGCCGCTGTTCCTGTGGGTCCACTACTACGACCCGCACGCGCCCTACGGTCCGCCGGATGTCGACTCGCGCGCGGGCGACTCCCAGCGGTACGCCGGGGAGGTCGCCTACATGGACCGCGAGATCGGCCGGCTTCTCAAGGCGCTGCCCGGCGGCGCGGACCGCTGGGTGATCGCCGCGGTGGGGGACCACGGCGAGTCCCTGGGCCAGCACGGGGAGCGCACCCACGGTCTTTTCCTCTACCACGCGACCCTGCGCGTGCCCCTGATCCTTGCCGGCCCCGGGGTGCCGAAGGGCAGGGCGGTGCAGGAGGCCGCGCCCACGCTCCGGCTGGCTTCCACCCTCCTGCGCCTGGCGGGAGCCGGACCGGCCGCGGCTCCTTTCGGACAGCCGCTTCCAGGACTGGGTGGGTCCGCGGCCGGTCCGGTCTACCTGGAGACCCGCTTCCCGCTGAGCGCCTACGGCTGGAGCCCCTTGGAGGGGGTCTTCGACGGCCGCTGGAAGCTGATCGTCGCCCCCCGGCCGGAGCTGTACGACCTGGGGTCTGATCCGGGAGAGACCCGCAACGTGCTGGACGGCCAGCGCGAGCAGGCCCGCCGCCTCCGGAACGCGCTCCAGGCGGCGCAACGCTCCTTCAAGACCCGGAAGGCCGACGCCGCCGACCCCGAGCTGGCGCGCTCGCTCCAGAGCCTCGGCTACGCCTCGGGCTCCGGCTCCAGCGGCAAGGGAACGCTCGACCCCAAGGACGGCGCCCCCCTGATCGAGGAATTCATGGCGGCCAAGGAGCTGACGCAGGGGGGCAATCCGCGGGCAGCGGTCGCGAAGCTCACGGAGCTGGTGCGCCGCAGCCCGGGCAACATCCCCTTCCTGACCGCGCTCGCCACGGCGCAGCTCGCCAGCGGCGACGGCGAAGCGGCCCTTGCAACCTACCGCCGGGCCGCCCAGGAGAACCCCCGGCTCGACTTCCTCCACCAGAACCTCGCGGATGCCTACGTCCGCCTCGGCCGGATGGGGGAGGCGAAGAAGGAGTACGAGCTGACCCTGGAGCTGAACCCGCGCCTCGCCGCGGCCTGGTGGGGTCTGGCCGACCTGGCCCAGAAGGAGGGCAAGCCCGCGGAGGTCCGGCGGCTGCTCACCGAGGCCGTGAACGCAGGGACGGAGAGCGTGTCCATCCTGGTCCGGCTGGCCGAGGTCGAAGCCAAGGCCGGGGATGCCGCCGCCTCCGAGCGCCATTTCCGCCAGGCGGTCGAGCTCGCCCCGGCCTGGGTCCCCGCGTGGCTGGTCTGGGGACAGATCGCCGAGAACCAGGGAAAGTTCGACCAGGCGCTGGAGCGCTATTTGAAGGCCGCCGAGGTCGCGCCCGGCCAGCCCGCCCCGCTCCTCGGAGCCGGCCGCGTCCTCCAGAAGAAGGGGGACCCCCAGGGAGCCCGGCAGTATCTGGAGAGGGTCATCTCAATCGCCCCCGGCTCCGCGGAAGCCCGGGAGGCCCGGCGGCTCCTGGGTTAGCTCAAAAGCCCCGTGGGCGCCAGGACCAGCGTCAGCACGAACGCGGCCACCTCGGTGAACCCGAGCCCCAGGGCAACCCCGAGCGCGGCCGCCGTCCAGGCTTTCCTTTTCGGGACGGAGCCGGCGCCGCGCAGGCCGGACGCCAGGGCTGCCACGGCCAACCCCACGAACAGGGCGGGCACAAGGGTCCGGATTCCGAGCAGCATCAGGTTCTCGAACGGGAAGACCCCTCCGGACAGCAGGCCGAGATCCTGGCCGCCGGTCACCAGGACATCGCTCGCTCTTCGAATGTAGGCGGGAAGGACCGCCGCGAGGTACAGGTGCAGGAGGGTGACGTACACCTGGAACAACGGTCCCAGGAAACCGGTCAGATAGGCGCCCAGGACGAACGGGGTCTTCCGGTCCTTGACCAGGCGGGAGACGGCGAGGCTGGTCAGGTACCAGAGCAGGACGCTGCGCAACAGGAAATCGACGTGAGGGGGCAACTCGTGCCGCGGCCCGATATTCGCGAGCTGATACGCTTGGTAGTACGAGGCCCCGCGATGAGGATCCAGGGCGAGGAAGAAGCTCAGGATGTAGCCGCGCCCGCCGAACCGTTCTCCCTGCACCAGCGAGCCGTCGATGGCGTGCGCCAGCAGGCCGGGATTGCCCTGCTTCAGGCTCTCGAGACGGTCGAGCACGAGGCGGAACCGGTCCTCCGGCAGCAGCCGAAGGGCCAGCATCAGCTCCTCCTGCTCGCGCCATGCTTTCGACTGCTCGGCAGGCAAGGCGCGCTGGACCTCCTCCCAGCGCCGGCCGTACGCTTCCAGCTCGTCCCCGGAGCCAGTCATCAGGAGGGGTCTGGTCGCGACGAAGCCCGCGACCGACCTGGGCAGGGCCCAGGACGCCGTGAGGATCACGAACGCGAGCGTCGTGCCCTGCAGCAGGAAGGTGACGGCCGGCTTGAGCTGAACCGCGTCGGGAGGCAGGCGGGTAAAGAACCCCAGGGGCGATCTCAGGATTTCCGAGAACCGCCGCCTGTACGTCGAGAAGTCGAGAAGAAGCGTGGAGAGCTTGATCTCCGCCTCGGCAAGCTCCTCCAAGGCGCCCGGACCTCCAGCGGGATCTTTTCTCTTTGCATCCTGCTTCATCGTCGACCGCCTTCTACTGGATGAGGCGCCGTCCGGCCTCCTGCCGCAACATCCTCAACTCGCGGTCCCCGGGCCAGCGCGCGATCCCCCGGTCGAGCGCCTCCTCGGCTCCGGCCGCGTCCCCGACCTCGAAGGCGAGCCCGGCAAGCGCCTTGACAGCGGCCGGCCCCTTGGCTTCGATCTCCGGCCAGAGCTCGCCGATCTCCCGGCCCTGGAGATACCGCAGCTCCAGATCCTGGGGAGCGACGGCGAGCCCCCGGGCCGCGGCTTCGGCTGCGTCGTCCCGCCTCCCTCGCCGGAGGTGGATCACCGCGAGATAGCGGTAACCCTCCACGAAGTCCTGCTTGATCTCCACGGCCTCTTCATAGGAGGCCCGCGCCTCATCCAGCCGGCCGGTGCGGTACTGGATCTCCCCGAGGAGAGCCCGGGGCACGTGGGACTTCGGGTGGTCTCGCGACAGGTCGGACAGCTCCGCCATGGCGGCGGTCAGGTCCCCCCGGTCCCGGACGAGGAGGGCCTGGTCGAGCCGCCGCTTCAGGTCCTCCTCGGCCTTGCCCACCCTGCCGTGCATCACCAGGGCGAGCGAGGCGAGCGCCGCCATCAGCGCGGGCGCGGCCCAGCGGTTCCGGCGTCCGAACCGGAGCACCAGCACCGTGAAACCGGGCATCGCCCCGAAGATCAAGGGAGGGAAGGCCAGGGAGCCGACCACGGCCGCCGCAGCCAGCACCGGTGCCGCGGCCGGCCGGAGCGCCTGGAGCGCCACCCCGGCTGCGGGCATCAACGAGGCCAGCAGCTTCGGCCGCTCCACCAGGAACAGCTCCACCATCGCCGCGTCGATCAGGACGATCCCCAGCGCCAGGGCCGGGAGCCAGCGGAGCCGGTCGGAGGGTGCTTCCCGGAAAGCCGCATCCTCCACCGGGGATCGCAAGGCCAGCCAGACCACCAGGCACAGGAGCAGCCAATGGACGAGGTGGAAGCCGGGGATTGTCGCGACCGGGGCGAGCCACAGGTGCGATGCCATGTGCAGCGGGAAGAGGAGGAGCGACAGGAACCGGATCGGGCGGCCGGCGAGCGCGGGCGCGGTGAGGACCAGGAAGGGGAGGAGGAAGTCGGTCCCGACGAAGAACCAGTCCACCAGGCCGATCCAGGGGACGCGCAGCAGCATCTCGCCACCCGCGGGCACGGTCCAGTGCCACCACCCCGCGGCGATGGCCGCGGCCTCCACCGCCCAACTGATCGCGCCCAGGAACAGGCACCCCCAGGCGACCGCGAGGAACAGCCGCGGTCCCCCCTTCTCCTGCCGCGCGAACCTCTCGCCCAGCCACCACGCCAGATAGGCCACGATCGCCCAGCCCGCCACCTCCTGGAGCGAGACCCCGAAGACCGGCAGCAGCGGATCGTGGATCTGGTAGGGGAGGGACGCGCCGAGCCCCTCGCGGGTCACCCACGCCACGGCCATTCCGCGCAGCAACCCGTACACCGCCACGGAAACCCAGAACGCCAGCGCCCGCTGCCGCGGCAGGAAGCGGCACGAGTGCCAGACCAGCAGCGCGAGCACCACCAGCGAGGGGAGGGTCAGGACGAGGACGCGAGGCTCCATGGATGGGAAGAGCGTAGCATCGACAGGGGAGAGGATGCGGCTATATATCCGGAGCGGGAATCTATATGGGGAGAAGGTATCCCCATATAAACCCGGCTTCGTTTATATGGGGGAACGCTTCCCCCATATGGATTTCCTTCCGGCTATATGAGTACGACGCAAGTCTATATGGGTAGGGTGCTCGTCTATATGTTTTTTGTCCAAGTTTATATGGGGGAACCGTTCCCCCTCGCGTTGGAGCCCCGTCCCCTGCCCTTCCCGCTCCGCGTGAGAGCGGGCCAGCACTGGGCACAGAAGCTGCACCCATCCCCGCGCCGTGAGGCTCGCTCCGCCCCTTTTTGCGCTGTCCCTGATCCTGGGCTCGGTGTCCCTCCAGGCCCAGTGCCAGACCTACTCCGACCTGACCTACGCGACGTATCAGGGCTCCGGCGGCACGACCCAGGAGCTGAAGCTGGAGCTTCTCGTCCCCACGGCCGCGGCGCCCGTGCCCGTCGTGGTCTGGATCCACGGCGGCGGATGGTTCAGCGGCAGCCGGCTGCCCATCCCGTCCGGCGTCTCGGCGCTCTGCTCCAAGGGCTACGCGGTGGCGAGCATCGACTACCGCCTGACGGACGTGGCCATCTGGCCGGCCCAGATCCAGGACGTCAAGGGGGCCGTCCGCTGGCTGCGCGCCCATGCCGCCGCCTACAACCTCGATCCGGACCGCGTCGCGGCCTGGGGCGCGTCGGCCGGCGCCCATCTCGCGTCCATGCTGGGGACCTCCGGGGACGAGGACACCGTCACGGTCGGCAACGCCACCATGGACCTGGAGGGCTCGACGGTCGGCAACGCCGGCTTCTCGAGCCGCGTCCAGGCCGTGGTGAGCTGGTACGGGTACGGCGACTTCCTCCAGATGGACTTCTACCCGACCATCCAGGAGCACGACGCGAGCGGCTCCCCCGAAAGCCGGCTGATCGGCGCCGGGCTCCAGACGGCTCCGGAGCGCGCGGCCACGGCGAGCCCCCTCACCTTCGCCTCGCCGGACGATCCGCCCTTCCTGGTCATGCACGGCACCCTCGACGACCTGGTGCCGTTCAACCAGAGCGAGCTGCTGGTGGACGCCCTGCGCCTGCACGGGGCGCGGGTCACTTGGGTGCCGGTCCCGAACGCCGGCCACGGCGGCTCCTCCTTCACCACCACGGCGAACCACCAGACCGTCTACGACTTCCTGAAGCCTGTACTGCTCGACCTTCCGGCCGTGATGGTCCGGGTGGACGCCACGGATCCGTCCGCCTCCGAGCCTTCCAGCACTGCGACCTTCACGGTCTCGCGCACGGGGAGCACGGCGTCGCCCCTGACCGTGCGCTGGGCTCCGGGCGGCACGGCGCGGATCGGCACCGATTACAGCCTAGCCGCCCCCTGGTCCGTGACCCTCCCTGCGGGGGCCGCGTCCTCCACCCTGACCCTCCGGCCGGTGAACGACCTGCTCGTCGAGGGGGACGAAACCGTCGTGGTCAAGCTGGCCTCTGACCCTGCCTACCGGATCGACGACACCGGCGACTCCGCGACGGCGATCCTGACCGACGACGACGCAGCGGCGGGCCTGCCCGTGGTCACGATCGAGGCCTCGGACCCGTCCGCCTCGGAGATCGGTGCGGCCGGCGGCTCTTTCACGGTCTCGGCCGATCCCGCCCCGGTCGCGGACCTGACCGTCCGGTACTCCGTCTCGGGCACGGCCATGAACGGAGTGGATGTCGCTGCGCTGCCCGGCGTGCTGACCGTGCCGGCCGGGGTTCCCTCCGTGGACATCGACCTTACCGTCCTGACCGACGCCCGGATGGAGACCTCCGAGACCGTGATCCTGACCCTGGAGGCATCCTCTTCCTACGAGGCCGGCTCGCCCTCCAGCGCGAGCGTCCGGATCGCGGAGCAGGACGGCGAGTCGGACACGCCGGTCATCTCCGTGTCCGCCACCGATCCTCATGCCTCCGAGCCCGGCGCGAGCGGCTTCTTCGCGATCACGCGCACCGGGAGCACGGCCGCCTCGCTGATCGTCGACCTTGCCATCGGGGGGAGCGCGCAGGAGGGGTCCGACTTCTCCGGCGTTCCGGACATGGTGTTCTTCGCCAAGAACGTGCCGCAGATCTTCGTCCTCATCCAGCCCGGGGATGACGCGGTGACGGAGGGGCCGGAGACGGTCACTCTATCGGTACAGCCGGGCCCGTCCTTCCTGCTGGGACCCTACTCCGGGAGCGTGGTGACGATCGCGGACGACGAGCCCTCGTCCGCCGACGGCTTCTACCCGCTCACCCCCTGCCGGCTCGTGGACACCCGCGGTCCGGCCGGACCCCGGGGGGCGCCCCGGCTGCAGGCCGGGGAGATCCGCGTGTTCGAGCTCGGGGGCCGCTGCGGCATCCCGCCCGACGCCACCGCCCTGGCGCTGAACGTGACCGTGGCCAGCCCGGACGCTCCGGGGTTCCTGACCTTCTTCGAGACCGGCGCTCCGCGCCCGAACACGTACACCACCAGCTACACAGCCGGCCGGGACCGGGCGAACAATGCCATCCTCAAGCTGACCGGCTCTCCCCCGAGCCTCGCCGTCCACTGCGCCGCCGCCGCGGGCGGGCTCGACCTGGTGCTCGACGTGACCGGCTACTTCCGGTAAGGAATGGAGGGGGGACGCTGACTGTTGAAGCCATTGACTTCGAGAAACCTTCCGCATAGCCTTCACGTAGCACTGGACAGGAGCAATCGACCATGACGAAGACATACGGTAAGGTGCTGGGCGGGCACAAGGAGGACTGAGGCGCGAGCCTCAATCCACTGTCCGCCGCCCTTCCTCCAGCAGTTCCTCAAACGCCCTTCCCCATTCGGGGTCCTTCCTCAGCTTCTCGAGATCGGAATCCTTGGAAGCCAGCCGGATCCATTCCGATCCGTTCCCGACCAGAGATCGGAGCTCATCCAGAGCGTCCTGCAGGCGGCCGCCTCGGCTCAGAGTGCACGCCAGGTTGTAACCGAACAGCCAGAGGTCGGCGTGAAGGCTTTTGCCCTCCTGAAGGCCCTCCTCTCTACCCCTGACCCAGAGGTCGGCCGCGGCATCGAAGCGTTCTTCTATGTCGGCCAGCCACGCCCGCTCGAACAGCGTGGATGAATCGTCCCGGCCCTGGATCTGCCGGACGCGCTTGAGGTCGGACCTTGCGCCTTCGAGCCGGGTGCTCCGATGCTCGTCCGGCTTGTATGTTACCCATTGGATCGAGACCCTGGCCCGATGGAGGAGACATCGGCGCTCCAGAGCTTCCGTAGAAGCCAGGGCCAGAGCACGTTCGACGCGAACCAGGGCACGTGGGAAGTCTTGGACCACCACCCGCCAATAGCGGCCAAGCTGCAGGAATCCGTCGACCATGATCTCCGCATCAGCCGGGATCTTCAGGCGGTCGCAGATGACGAAGAGCGCGTCCAGATCCTCGAACTGAATCGGGATCTCGGGGCCCAGGGACTCAGCCTTGAACACGAATTCCCATTCCGCTTCAAGGTCGGGGAGATCGGCGAAAGCCTTGCCGATCTCCCCGCTCCAGGCCTCGACCAGGCTGTCTTTCATGGCCTCGATCTGCTGTGAGCTTTCGCCCGCAGTCCGGCTTGCGCTCTCGGCAAGGCGTGTCGCTTCCTCGGCCTTCCGCTTCGCCTCCTCGGTGTCCTTCTCCAGAGCCGCGATCAGCTCCTGACCGCGGCTGGACAGGCTCTGCGCCTGCGCGACAGCCAGGTTTGCCTCTCGAACGGCCTGCTCAGCCTTCCGCACGCTCTCGTCAACTTTGTCCCCGATCTCTTTCAGGGCCTTGTCGACCTTGACGTCGACGCTGTCGAGAGTGGCTTCCGCCTTCGCGCTCACGTGCCTCCACTCACGCAGGCCGATGCCGGTCAGGATGATGGTCACGAGCGCGACAGCGCCCATGAAGATCTCCATCAGGGTGACGATGAGCGAGACCTGGTTTTCGGTGTGCTCTTCGATTCGCCGGGCCTCGGCCAGGATTGCCGCCGCCTCCGTCACAGGGGCGGGAGTCGCCACTGGGGCCGTGGGAGGCATCGGGGCTTGCGCGGCGACCGGAATGGCCGGCACAAGCCATCCCAGGCATCCGAGGACCACGAGCGGCAGCTTTCTCACATTGAGCTCCTTCTCTCCGGGTTTGGACACGACTTTACCACGTGGCAGGTACCACACCGGCACCCGCCTTGCAGCCTTTCAAGGGTGACAACGGCCCTCCGGTAATCGCCGCGAGCGGGCCACGCCGGCAGGTGTCCTGGCCGGCGATGCAAGCACCACAGGAGGCTGAACATGAAAACCCCATCGACACTCTTCGCCGCTCTCCTGCTCTCGGCGGCGCTGGCGCTGCCCGCGACCGCGGACCCGGGTGAGGGCAAGGACAAGAAAAAGAACGAGCAGGCCCGGCAGGAGGAGCAGAGCCAGGCCGCCGAGGCGCGCGCCGCCGAGCGCGGCAAGCCCACCGAGGCCGAGCAGCAGGCCGATCAGGACGACCGCGAGCCCGGTCCGGCTGCCCCGGCCGAGCCGCTGACCGACAACGAGGACCCCTCCGACGACTGGTCCGAATGGTGGAACTTCCACCAGGGCCAGTTCGACACCGGCGCCTTCGACGGCATGGACCAGGATGACAACCAGACCGTCTCCCGCGAGGAGTGGTCCGGCGGCTTCGCCCTGTTCGACCGCCTCGACCGCGACCATGACGGCGTCATCACCCAGGCGGAGTACGAGAACCGCGAGCTCCGCGGCTTGACCCGCGAAGCGCTCTTCGGACGGCTGGACGTCAACGGCAACACCCGCCTGGAGCCCTCCGAGTGGTGGTGGAGCCGCGACGCCTTCGCGTTGGTCGACCGCGACAGCAACGGCTGGGTCAGCCCCGACGAGTTCCTGCGCCTGGGCGAGCCCCGGCCGCGGTAGATTCTCTCTCCTTCCCAGGCCCGATAAGGCCGCGGAGGCGTTCGCTTCCGCGGCCTTATCGTTGAAGGGTCTTTGTTTTCAGCAGTTGGCTAGCTGGTACGCACGTTGCAATAGTCATCTTCCGTCCAGCAGCCGATGCCGACGCGCCGAGCCGCTGGGGATCTCAAACCGAGAGCTTACGGCCGGCCGACGAAGGCGAGCCCCCGTGCACGCCCCAGGAAGAGTGTGGCCTGATGGACAGGAGGCTAGACGAAGATGAATACCCTGAAGATCTCCCTCGCCGCGGCCGTTCTCGCCGTGACGTTCGCTGCAACCGGAGCTGCTGCCGAAACCGACCTCGAGGTGCAGTTCGTCCAGCTCGACGCCGACAGCGACGGCTTTGTCGCCCTCGGCGAGTGGACCGGCGGCAATGAGACCTTCGACAGCCTCGACCGGGACGGCGACGCCGTGATCACCCGCAACGAGTTCTTCACGCGGAACGTCCGCCGCTACAAGTCGCGCGAGGAGCGCTTCCGCGAGCTGGACGCCGATCGCGACGGCCGGGTGAGCGCGAGCGAGTGGAAGTGGGGAGAGCAGACCCTATCCGTCCTCGACCGGAACGGCGACGGCTTCCTCAGCCATGAGGAGTTCTGCCGCACCTCCAGCCGGCGGGCCCCGGCCACGGCCGCCAGGAAGTAGCGCCGGACCCGAGAGGATCAGGGGATGACGGAGCTAGTAGGCCCCGGCCTCCATGCCGGGTCGAGCACGAGCCCCTCTCGCCACGGTTCTCCACAGAAGAAGGACGAGAAGTAGATGATCCGGAGCGCCTCCTCGCCATAGAGATCCAGCAGGCGCCCGTACGCCCGCCAGTGGGCGCAGTAGCTGGCCGGCAGGTCCGCTGCCGCCTTCATCGCCGCCGCTCCGTTACGCATTTTCTTGATGAACTGCTCGGGACTCCGATGCGGGAAGTGGTGGATCCGGGCCACCGCCGAATCGAGCGTGGGGAAGCTCAACAATCCTCCATCCAAGGCGCAGAGGCCATCATTGCCCTGGTGAATGATCAGCTTGCTGTCGTAGCGATAGCAGACCTTGGGGTAGGTCGTAGGATTCGGCCGACGGTAGACCATCCGCTCGAACGGCGTCTCTCCGGGCAAGTCGTAGCCCGTCTCGATGTACGTGAAGGACGCGATCCCGAAGATCCGGCCCTCAGCCCGGCCCAGGATGTCCGCGAGCAGGTGGCTCTGTCCGCGCCACAGCTCGTCAGCATCGAAAGGGATGATCCATTCCGCGCCCTGGCCTGCCGCGATTTCCGCCAGGCGCGTCATCTTCTGACCTTGATAGTAGCCTTCCTCCAGGTCCTCGATCAGGAGGATCGGGATCGTCGCCTCCCGCTGGACGGATCGGATTGCCTCTTTCGTCCCATCGGCGGAGAGGTTGTCCGCGACCACGATCCCGTCCACGCCCTGGGACACCATGTGCCAGAGGCTCGCCGCCGCGATGTCGACTTCGTCCCGCATCATGGTCACCGCCCAGACGTTCATCGGATCGGGCCTCACCCGAGATGGAGCTTCAGCGCTTCCACCCGGCAGATCTCCGCTCGCCGATGTGCGTGATAACCGGCGCTGCCTTTTGGGATCCCCAGAAGGCGAAATGATAGCCGGCCGCGATCAACTCGTCCCCGAACGCGCCCTCACCACCATCCGGGAAGGGCCGCGCGAAGATCCGTCGCGGCATCAGGCAGGGGTTTTTCGAGAACCCGCGCTTGTGCAGCGCGACTTCCTGGCCGCCCACCGTCGCGTCCAGGTAGAGCCGGGGATGGAGCTCCACGATGCCGCCGGCCGCGACCTCGGCGTCTGACCAGGGCTGGCGCTTGAGCACGACCTGGGCGATCCGCTCGTCGGCATCGAGGACTTCCCGCAGGGCCTGAAGCTCGATGGGCTGGTTGAACGTGAAGTCCTCTTCGAGATGGAACAGGTACTCGATCGGTTCCTCCAGCGCTGCGCGCCACGCCGTCTGCACGATGCCGGACAGCCCGCTCCGCGCCGGGTTCGCGATCAGCTTGAACCCGATCGCCTCCGCTTCCGCTCCTGCAGCCTCCCGCGCCTCTGGTTCGTCCAGCACGATCCACCCTTGATGCACCGGGCCCAGCAGGCGATGGCGCATCGAGTCGAGGCATTGCCGCAGATACTCGATCCGGCCATCCGAGATCACCACGAGCCCCATCATCTCGGTATCCCCTCGATCCCCGGGAGGTTCATGAAGTCCGTACCCGCATCCACTCGGCCGTGCTGGGTCGTCCGGATCGCCTTGAATCCCATGAGCTGCGCCGCCTCGCTGACCGCTTGCGTGTTCTGCCCTTGCGGGGGAACGAAGACGTCGATCGGGTGCACGCCCCATCGGGCGAACGTCTCGCGCATTGCGGTCATATCGGCGAGAACGTCCTCCTTGGAGAGCTTCGCCGTCGCCGCCGGGGTATGCCGGTGCCCATGGCCTGCGATCTCGTAGCGCTCGCCGAGCTGCCGCACCTGCTCCGGCGTCATGTACGGGCCGCTGGCAGTCGGCGGCGGCGCTGTCGACACGCAGAAGACAGCCGGCATCCTGAAAGCATCGAGGATCGGGGCAGCAACCTCGAAGTGGGACGACAGACCGTCGTCGAGCGTGAGGATCACCGCCTCGTGGTCGGGTACCCCATGGGTCAGCAGCGTCTGAAACGAAAGGATGTCCAGCCCGGCGCGCCGGATGTTCTCGAGGTCTTCCGAGAATCGCTCGGGCGAGCAGGGGCGATGCCCCCGGCTTCCGATATCGTGGTAGATGTAGATCGCGACGCTCACTTCGTCCCTCACTTCGACCAGCGCAGGCCGGCCCGCATGGAGCGCTCCGGACCCGGGAACCCGATCAGCGTCTCGTACTCTTCGTCCAGCAGGTTGTCCGCCCGCAGGCGCAGCTCCCACGGGTTGGAGAACCGCCAGGCCGCTCCCAGCCCCACCAGCTCGTAGCCGTCCACGAAATCGCGATCGACCGGGATCTGCCGGTCGAAGAAGCGGGAGACCGCCTGCGCGTCCAGGTCCAGGGTGACGGCCTGGACCGGCTGCCAGCGCATCCGCAGCCCGCCCGTCCACTCGGGACGGTGCCGGAGGTCCGTTTCCGCCTCGAAGTCCTGCCAGGTGACGCTCGCCTGGAGGGACAGCCGGTCCACGGGGCGCCAGCCCAGGCTGCCCTCTACCCCCCGGGTGTCCACCTGCGAGCGGTTCAAGTGGGTGAAGGTAGCGAAGTCGAAGTCGATCAGGTCCTTGTAGCGGTTGTAAAAGAGGGTCAGCCCGGCGTCGGCGTGATCCTGCTGCCAGTCGATGCCCAGGTCGCCGCCCAGGACCGTCTCGGGCCGCAGGCCGGGGTTGCCTCCCAACTCAGCGGGGCTGGCCAGGGCGAAGAAGCTGGGGAGCTTCCAGGCGCGGCCGGCCGAGGCATGGAGGCGCGCCCGGCCGATCCGCCGGCCAACTCCCAGCCGCGGGCTCCACTGCGCGGGGTGGTCCTCCGGGACGTCGATCCGGGAGCCGAGCTCGAACGTCCAGTCCTTCCGGTCGAGGATCAGCTCGGTGTAGGCGCCGGGCAGGGTGCGGGAGACCTCGTAGTCCCCGCGAAGGAACCCTGCAAGCAGACTCTCGTTCTCCCCCTGCTCGCGCTGCACGTCCACCCCGGCGCTCCAGCGGGCGCCGGAAGAATCGCGGAGGACGGAGGCCCAGCCGAAGCGGGACCGGGTGTAGTGGGTCTCCTCGACGGCCGAAGGCACCTGGAAGAGTACCGCCGGGCTCTCGCGGTCCATGTCGTGGCGGTAGACCGAGGCTTCGAGCCGGTGCTTGCCGAAGGAGAGTTCCGTGGCCAGGCTCAGCTCGTCGTGCTCCGAGCGGCGGAGCTCGCCCGAACCGAAGACCGGACCGCCCGAGGCGTCGGGGTAGTCGTCCCCCTCCCACGAGGCGCCGCGGGTCTTGATCTGCAGGCGGGCATCTCCCAGGGGAACCGAGAGGCTGGCGAGGCCGGACGCCTGCTCGAAGCGCTCTTCGGCGATCCGCTCCGTCTCTTCCTCCCAGAGCGCGGTCACCGACCAGCCCTTCCCCGAGACCGTGCCGGTCCCCCGGCGGAAGGACGCGTCCCCGGCAGATATTTCGACGTTCCCGGACGGCTCCTCGCCGTCCCGGGTGAAGATCTGGACCACCCCGGCCAGCCCCGTGGAGCCGTAGAAAGAGGACAGCGGCCCGCGGACGACCTCGATCCGCTCGATCCCCGCCGTGGGCAGCCCCTCCAGGTTGAACACGTCGCCCACCTGGTAGGTGGAGTCGTTGAGCGGCACGCCGTCCAGGAGGACCAGGGTGAAGTTGGGCTCGCCCGCGCGGATGTGGGCCACGCTGAGCCCGCCCCGGCTGTTGGTGGTGACGCTCACCCCGGGCACGAGGCGCAACACCTCGCCGACGGTGCGCGCCCCAGAGGCCTCGATGGCCTCGCGGTCGATCACGGTCACCGAGCCGGTGGCGGACGACACGGGCCGCGCCTCGACGGTGGCGGTCTCGTAGAAGGTCTCGACGGGCTCCTCCTGAGCCGCGGCGAAGGTTGGGAGGAAGAGAAGCGCCAGGAGGAGACGGATTGGAGATTTCACGCAGGTAAGGGTATCGCAAGAGGCCCGTTGCATCCGCGCTCCCTCCTCCTTTACAGTAAGAGCCCTATCCCCGTTGGATCGGAGGTCATCGGTGTTCAGCAGGTCCGGGCTCGCTTGCCTTCTTTTTGCAGTTGCTGCCCTCGTTGTCGCGGAGGCCGGTGCCATCTCCCGGCCGCTGCCGGATGCCGGACTTCCCTGGGGGGACCGGGTCTCTCCGGGAATCGAGCTCCAGGTGGCCGTGGCCCCTACGGGGGCTCTGCGCGCGCGGGACCGCGTGACCTTCCGCTTCCAGGTCGCGGACGAGACCGGCCGGCCCATGGCGGGACTGCGGCCCACGGCCTGGATGGAGCCGCTGGAGGCGGGGGAGACCGTCGATCCGGCCGCCTGCATCCAGGAGATGGAGACCGGGGCCGGCTGGAAGCTCGTCAAGGAGCCAACCCTGCTCGACCTCGCCCTCCGCGAGGGGGAGCGGCCCGGCATCTACGAGGCCGTGGCGCGGATGGGCCGCCCCGGCCGCTACGAGGTCGCCTTCTTCCTCGGCTCGCCCCGCCTCGTCCACTGCTTCGAGGTCGAGATCCAGCCCTCCTAGACCGGCTGCGCCCCGAGCCGCTGCTCCAGCTCCTTGGAGCGGCGGCTCGCCACCATTCCGTTCCAGTGGCAGAGCGGGCCGAGCAGCGCGTAGATCACACCCGACAGGAACAGGGGGCCGCGCGCCAGGACGATGGCGATCGACAGGCACCGCGCCAGCGGGGCTCCGTTCGAGGATTGGCGCTCATCTTGAAAGGGAAGTGTAGCGCGCGCGGGGCAGGGAGCCTATCCATCGTGCAGGACCGTTCCGGGAGGGTCCACCCACTCGCGCGAAACCTGCCAACCTGGAGGAGATCCCACGATGCGACCGATCCGTCCCCTGTGCCTCCTGCTCCTCGTCCTGACCCTGGCCGCGCCGGCACTGGCAATGCCCGGCGCCACCGACCGGGTGCCCGCCGCCTCGCTGCTGGTTCCCTTCTTCGAGACCGGGGTCAACGTGAACACCCACTCACACGACACGCTCCTGGTGGTGACCAACTGGCGCAACGACAACCGCATCTTCCACTACCACGTCTGGGATATCGAGGGGAACGCGACCGGCCTCAGCGGGAACGTCACGCTGGGCGGGCTCGACTCCTGGAGCGCGTCCATGCGCGATCTCCTCAACGCCGCCTCGCCGGCAATCCGCACCCAGCTCACCGAAGGGACGTTCTACCGCGGGTTCGTCACCATCGACGCGGTGACCGCGGCCACGGCGCTGTCACCCATCGAGACGGATTATCCCTTCTCCGACGCCAACGTGTTCGGGGGCTTCATCTACTACACCCGCCTGGCGCAGGGCTCCGCCAACGGCCTGGCCATGGTCGCGCTGGAGGCCCTGCCGGCCTCGACCGACAGCTTGCTTCGCGGGTTCTACCGGTTGAGCGACGACAACCGCGAGGAGATCGATCCGACCGGCCGCCGTTGCGCGGAGGTGCTTGTTACCGGCGGCACCTGCGCCGCCGGCCTCGACGGCCCCCTTGCCCGCATCCACCTGCGGATCTTCCGGTCCACCTCTCTCAACGGCGGCAGCCGGGGCGTGGTCTTCACCTGGGTGCCGGGCCTGGTCGGCGGCCCCTCGACCCTCTGCGACGAGCCGGCCAACTCCTGCAACCCCAACCTCACCTACCGGCAATTCGACGAGAATGGCACCGCGGTCGTCAGCGGCACGATCCGCCTCGACAACGTGGTCAACGTCATCGAGAACACGACCTTCATCGGCCCGGAGGCGGGATGGGTCTCCATCTTCAACATCCCGAACATCCTGCTCGACATGCAGGTGTACGGGTTCTCGTTCAACTCCGCCAATCCGTCGGGGAACCCGAACCTGACCTGGGACGCGATCTTCGAGGCCTACATCGCCACGGACGACGAGATTTAAGGGAGAAGGGGATCAATCAGGCTCCCTCTCCCCGGCACGGGGGAGAGGGCTGGGGAGAGGGGGAACGGGATCAACTCTTGGCTACGTCCACCACGGCCCGGTCGCGCAGGCGCTGGGCCGCGGGCGAAAGGGGAGCGTGGGTCAGGATCTTGTTGATCCGCTCCATCGCCTTCACCGAGTCGCCCATTCCCTGGTAGAGGACCACCTCGGCGTGGAGGTTGTCGGCGAGCACGTTGAGCCGGTTGAGGACAGTGGGGACGTGCTCGCCCTCGGGGAAGCGGCGCAGGTACTCGGAGCCGTTGGTGACGTCGCCATAGCTCTTCGCAGCCACGGCCAGGCGCTCGCCGGCCATCTTCTTCAGCTCGGGGTCGCGGTTCTGGGTGGCGAGCTGCTGCAAGGCTCCTAGCTGGTCCAGGCTGGCTGCCAGGATGCGCAGCCCGTTGCGCGCCTTCTTCCCCTCGGGGCTCTCCGGCGCGGACTCCCAGGCGTCCAGGTAGCGGGTGACGGCCTCGGTCGGGTTGCCCAGGCGGCTGTAGGCGTCGCCCAGGGCGAGCGCCACCTCGGGCACCCGCGGCGAATCGGGGAAGTTGCTCAGGAACGAGACCAGGAAGGAGGTCTCGTACACCCCCCGGTCGAGCACCTTGACCGCCTCGGCGTAGAGCTCCTTGCGCTTCAGCTCCAGGTCCTTGATCTCGGTGTTCAGGTCCTCGATCAGCTCGCTCTGAGGCTCGAGCGACTTCACGGCCGCCAGCTCCTCGCGGTAGGTGCGGACGACCGCGCCATAGTCGCGGGAGAGGAGCGGCTTGGCCAGCTCCGTGTCGCGCCGGGTGTGGAGCCTCTCCAGGCGGAGGGTCCCGGCCACGGCGCCGGCCGGCCAGGCGGAGAGGGAGAACTGCTTGATGAAGGTGGTCTCCTCCGGGGCGGGCTTGGACTGCTGCATCCAGGTCATGAGCGCGGCCTGGGTGCGCAGGCGGAAGTCGTCGGCGGACTTGCGGGACTCGACCTTCCACGTCCCCCGGCGGGCCTCCGCGGCGCGCATCCGCTCGTCCGCGAAGGGGTGGGTCTGCCAGTAGCCGTACTCCTTGATCTGGGCCGCCAGGCTGTTCACCTTCTCCCACACCCGCCGGGCGCCGTCGGGGTCGTAGCCGGCGAGCGCCGACAGCCGCTGCCCCTCCTGGTCCGCCTCGTCCTCATGGTCCCGGCTGTAGCTGCGCAGGAGCAGCTCGCCCAGGATCAGGCTCGCCGCCGCCGCTCCCTGGATGCGGCTGGCGCTGGAATTCTCGTACCCCACCCGCGGGTCGTACGGCGCCTGGCTCCGGGAATCGTAGTCCCGGTTCGACTCGTTGATCACGACCCCGGCCACCAGCAGGTTGCCCAGCACGGTCATCAGGGTGGCCTTGCGCTGCATCCGCTTGAAGTGCTCCAGGGTGACGTGGGCGATCTCGTGGCCGATCACGGCAGCCAGCATGTCGTCGTCCAGGCCCAGGTCGAGCATGCCGCGGGTGATGTAGATCTGCCCGGCGGGCAGGGCGAAGGCGTTGGGCACCGGCATGTCCACCAGGCCGAAGGTGAACGGGAACCGGGTGAAGCCCGCCTGCTGCGCCAGCTCGTAGCCGATGCGGTTCACCCGCGCCATCTCGGCCGGGTTGTCGTAGGTCCCGTACTGGTCCTCCACCTGCCGGGCCACCTGCAGGCTCTTGAGGAAGAGCTCGGGGTTGGACACCGACTGGGCGGCCGCGGGGCGCGGCAGCACGGGGGCCAGGATCAGGATGGTCAGGAGCGGCGCGAGGAGACGGGTAAGGTTCTTCATCGTGGTCTCCCAGGGAGGGTGTACCAAGGGTAGCAACACCGCGCCGGATGTCAAAACTCCCGCGCCCCGACCGTCCCCACCGTCTCCGAATTGGCCAGCGGGAGGGTTGCCCCCTCAGCGCGGCTCTGGGCCAGGATCGCCTCGGGCTGCAGGATGCCCCCGGAGACCACCATGCGGATCCCCTCCTCGATGGTGACCGGGCAGTCGAAGACCTCCTGCGGGAGGACGAGCAGCAGGAACCCGCTCGTGGGGTTCGGGGTCGTCGGGATGAAGACCGGGATCAGCTCCTGGCCTTCGAGCGGTCCCGCTCCCCAGCGGGCACCGTTGCCGGTGACAAAGCCGATGCCGTACATGCCGCGGCGCGGGTACTCCACCAGCACCACCCGCTTGAACGCGTCCGCCTGCTCGCGGGAGACCATCTCCAGCACCCCCTTGGTGGCCCCGTAGATCGACTTGGCCACCGGAATGCGCCGGATGAACGCCTCGACGTTTTCGATCATCCGCCGGCCCACCACGCCGGTGGAGAGCCACCCCAGGAAGAGGATGACCAGCAGCGTGAGAAGGATGCCCAGGCCGGGGATGTGGATCCCCGGCTTCTCGAAGAGGGTGGAGAGCGTCTTGTCGATCAGCGGGGCGAAGATCCCGTCCATGAAGCGGAACAGGAGCAGGAGCACGTAGACCGTGAGGTACGCCGGGGCCAGGATCAGCAGACCGCCGATCAGCAGGGTGCGCAGCCGCGACCGCCACGGGTGCGGATGAAGAGGGTGTGGATCGGCAGGGGGTTTCAGGCTCACAGGGCTTAGCCTAACAGTATGCCGGGTTCGGCCGGTCCGGTCTGTGGTAGCGTCCGCCCATGAGCGACCTGACGATCGAGGTGCCGACCACGAAGAGGTCCATGGACGAGCTGCGTCCGGCGCTCGACGCCTTCCTGAAGCAGGAGTTCCCCGGCGGGATGCTCAAGTGGAGCTGGGAAGGGGACGTGATGCACCTCTCCGGTCCCGGCGCCAAGGCGACGATCGTGCTGGAGGCAGGCCGCCTCGTCGGGCGCGCCCATCTCGGCCCGCCGGCCAGCCTGATGCGGCCGGTGATCGAGAAGAAGATCGCCGCCGTCCTGAAGAAGGCCGTGGTCTGACCACCCTTCCCGCCGCCCTGCTCGCCCACGCCGCCCGCCATCCCGAGGACCCCTGGCTGTTCCACTCCGAGGGCTGGCACTGGCCCTGGTGCTCCTGGAAGCAGATTGCCCGCGACGTGGCGCTCCAGGCGGAGCGGCTCTCTTCCCTTCCCCCCGGGACTCCGACCGCGTTCGAATGGGTCCCCCGTCCCCAGGCCGTGGCCCTCGACCTGGCGATCCAGGCTGCTGGGCTGGTTTCGGTTCCGGTGACCGATCCCGCTGAAGCCCCTGGGCGGGGTGCCCGGCGCTGGGCAAAGGACATTAAGGATGAAAAGGACAGCAAGGATGGAAAGGACCTGCCGGAGGCCGGCGGGGTGGTGGTTGCTGGGCCTCGGGTGGTTTCCCAGGAGGAGATGGTCGCGGCGGCGGAACGCATCCAGGAAACGGCCGGGTCGGGGAGAGAGCGGGAGATCGTGGTGATCGGCCGTTCCCCGGAGCTCTGGATCGACCGGGTCTTTCTCGCCTGGGCCACCCTGTACGGCGCCGCGATCCTGCTGGCTTCGGACCCGTCCAGCCTGGTCGGCTCCGCGGTATGGGCTCGGCCTACCCTTTTTCACGGGACTGCCGCCGAGATCGCGGCGTTGCGCCGCGCCGTGGAGCAGGAACGGCCGCCTTTCTGGGACCGGAAGCGCGACCGGCTGCCCTTCGGAAGGCTGCGGACGGTGCTTTGGAGCGGAGGGGGGCCGCCGGAGGAGGAGCGCAGGTTCTGGGAGGGGAGAGGCGTCCGGATAGCACCTCTCCTCTCCTGATCTCGCGACATTTGCCGTCGAAGCGAGCGGAATCCCTCCCGCTTCCGGCTCCCAGGACAGAATTGGAGCCTCTCGCCCTCTGGGACTTGTGACTCGCCCTCGAGGGCGAGCGTCTCGCCCCGGAGGGTTTGCGCCTCGCCCCAGGGGGCTTGCGCCTCGCCCTCGAGGGCTTGGGGCTCGCTCTCTGGGGCTTGGGGCTCGCTCTCTGGGGCTTGGGGTTCGCCCTCTGGGGCTTGGGGTTCGCCCTCTGGGGCGAGAGGCAAGTCCCGGAGGGCGAGAGACAGAATCCGGAGGGCGAGAGGCAAGTCCCCGTGGGCGAGACCCTCGCGCTCCAGGGCGAGGACAAGAGTTGGAGAGGCAAGTCCCTCACCCGAACGGGAGGCGGCGTCCTCTCCCGCGCAGCGGGGGAGGATCGAGGAGGGGGTCCCCTCCGGCTACAATCCCATAGTGTCCACGAAAAGGAGCGAACCCTCCGCCCCGGAACGTCCGCTGGTCTTCCTCAGCTACAGTCACAAGGACAGGAAGTGGCTGGACGAGCTCCGCACCATGCTGTCGCCGATGGTGCGGAACAGCCTCGTCGGCGTGTGGTGGGACGGCGACATCAAGCCGAGCCAGCAATGGCGCGAGGAGATCGACCAGGCTCTGGCCTCCGCCCGGATCGGTGTTCTCCTGGTTAGCCCCAACTTCCTGGCTTCCGATTTCATCGCCAACGAGGAGCTGCCTTACCTGATCGAAGCCGCACGAGAGCGGAGGGTTACGCTCCTCTGGATCCTGCTGTCTCCCTGTCTCTACGAACAGACGCCGCTGGAGAAGATCCAAGCCGCTCATGACATTTGCCGTCCTCTCAGAGGGCTGAATCCGACCGAACGGGGCGCCGTCCTGAAGGAGATCTGCAAGACGATCGCATCCGAGTCCTCTTCCCTGGGAGCGCCGGCATCCTTGCCGGCCCTGGGAGGGGGAAAAAAGGCTGGCAAGGATGCCGGCGCTCCCAGGGAGAAAGCCCCCCGCCTCGACCTCGGCCGCCTCCCCATCGCCGGCCCTCTTCTAATAGGTAGAGAGACCGAGCTCGCCCGCCTCGACGCCGCCTGGGAGGCCCCCGGCCTCCACGTCCTCACCTTCGTAGCCTTCGGAGGCATGGGCAAGTCCGCCCTGGTGAGCCACTGGCTCGACCGCATGGCCTCCGACAACTGGCGCAGCGCCCAGCGGGTCCTGGACTGGTCCTTCTACAGCCAGGGCACCGAGGAGCGAGTCACCTCCGCGGACCGCTTCCTCGATCACGCCCTAACCTGGTTTGGAGATCCCGATCCCAAGGCCGGCGCGCCCCGGGACCGCGGCCTGCGCCTGGCCGAGCTGGTGCGCCAGGAGAAGACTCTGCTTGTCCTGGATGGCGTCGAACCGCTCCAGCAACCCCCCTCGCATCCGCTGGCGGGGCGGCTCAAGGACCCGGGGCTTGCGGCTTTGCTCAAGGGGCTGGCCGGCGGCAACCCCGGCCTGTGCGTGGTTACCACTCGCGAGCGTATCGCGGACCTGGAGTCCTTCTCCAGGACCGCACCCCAGGAAGATTTGGAGGCCCTCTGCCCCGAGGCCGGGGCGGAACTGCTGAGAAAACTCGGGGTCAAGGGAAAGGATTCGGAGCTTTTGGCCGCCTCCAAGGAATTCGGCAACCACGCTCTGACGCTGACGCTCCTCGGAGGCTATCTGAGCCGGGCTTGCGGGGGAGACGTCCGGCGCCGCAATGAGGTGGACCTCGCCGGAGCCGATGAGCGCAAGGGCGGTCATGCCCTGCGGGTCATCGGCACCTACGCCTCCTGGCTGGAGAGGGTCCGGAGCTGGCGGTCCTGCGGCTGCTGGGGCTGTTCGACCGTCCGGCTGGACCTAAAGCCTTGGCGGTGCTGCGGGCGAAGCCTGCCATTCCGGGGTTGACCGAGCCGCTGATGGATCTGGGAGAGGAATCCTGGCAACTGGCGCTCTCGAACCTCCGGGAGCACGGTCTCCTCCTGCCTGCCGATCCCTATCAGTCGGGCACCCTGGACGCCCATCCTCTGGTCCGGGTCTTCTTCCAGGAGGAACTCGAAAAGCAACGGCCGGAAGCTTGGCGGGCCGGGAACCTGCGCCTCTACGAACACCTCCAGAAGGAGACGCCGGATCTGCCCGACACGCTGGAGGAAATGGAGCCACTCTTCACCGCGGTGATCCACGGTTGTCGAGCGGGGCGGCAGCAGGAGGCGTTGGACGAGGTCTACTGGCGGCGCATCCGGCGGCGCAACGAAGCTTACAGCGTCCATAGGCTCGGCGCCCTCGGTTCGGTTCTGTCGGCGCTTTCCGGCTTCTTTGAGCGTCCCTGGGACCAGCCCTCGGCCAGGCTCACCTCCGCGGATCAGGCGTTCCTTCTCAACGAGGTCGGCTACTGCCTGCGCGCCCTAGGCCGGCTGGCGGAGGCGGTTCAGCCGATGGAGGCGGGGTTGAGCCAGTATGAGGACCAGGAGAATTGGAATAACGCGGCTACCTCTGCCAGCAACCTCAGCGAACTGACCCTGACTCTAGGTGAGGTGGAGCGTGCCGTGGTTTTCGGGAAGCAGAGCGTCGATCTAGCCGACCGCAGCGGCGATGCCTTCCAGCGGACGGCCTACCGGACGACGCTGGCCGATGCCCTGCACCATGCGGGCCGTTGGGAGGAGAGCGCGGAGGCCTTTCGCGAGGCCGAGGCTCTTCAGGCAGAGTGGCAGCCCCAATACCCACGGCTCTGCTCGCTTGGAGGCTATCGGTACTGCGACCTGCTGTTGAGCCGGGGAGAGCCGGAAGACGGATCCGTTCCGGACGGTCTCGCCACGGAGCCGGAGGCGGCGCGGCGCTTCCGCGAGGCGTGTCGGGAGGTGCGGGAGCGGGCGGAGCAGACGCTCTATTGGGCTACAGAAGTCTTCATAAACATGGGCCTCCTCGACATCGCCCTCGACCACCTGAGCCTGGGTCGAGCCCATCTCGGTCTAGCCCTGACGGCCCCCCGGCCGGCGGCTCCCGGTGAGGCGGCGGAAGCGAATTTTGTCAAGGTCGTGGAGCACCTGAACCACGCCGTGGAGGGCCTGCAGCGGGCGGGGACCGAGCACCGCCTCCCCTGGGGCCTCCTGGCGCGGGCCGCCTTGCGGCGGCTCCGGGGTGAGCCGACCGCTGCCGAGGCGGACCTTTCCGAGGCGCTGGAGATCGCCGAGCGGGGCTCGATGCGCCTGCACGAGTGCGACGCGCACCTGGAATGGGCTCGGCTCTGCCGCCAGCGGGGGGACCGCGACGGTCTGGAACGGCACGTGGCGCGGGCGCGGAGGCTGGTGGAGGAGACGGGGTATGGGCGGCGGAGGCGGGAGGTGGAGTGGCTGGGACGGCAGTGCATGAGGCCGTAGAGACGTTCCAGTCCTCTACCACGACTCCTGCCGGGTGTACAGGATCGGAACGTCTCCCCACTGCAGGTCGGTCCACCCCGGGCCTATGCCAGCACCACAGGCGTGAAAACTGGCCGGGCAACGATGTTTCCACGACGCTGCATTGGTGGTGGCTGGGGCCATGAGACGCCCCGACCCTGTACACCCGGGCAGGTCCGTGCCAGCGGACTGGGGACGTCTCTACCCGACATCCGTGGCCTGGTGCGCCCATTCCTGCAGGGGGCCGGGGGTGAGGGCCTCTTGCCGCACTGTGACGTCGGTGGTATAGAGAGCCCTGAGAGGAGACCGTATGGCTGACCAGCCCTCGCCACCACCGCCCCTGCGCGCCCCGAACAACGCCTCCGCCCTGGAGGAGATCACCGAGCGGGCCGACACCGTCTGGACGCGCGGCAATGGCAAGCCCGTCAAGACTCAGGCCGTCGACCGCCGCGAGCTCAAGGGTCCACGCGGGCGGGTAGCTATCGTCGACGGCTGCCGCACCCCGTTCATCAAGTCCGGCACCGACTTCATGAACATGGACGTGGTCGACTTGGCGAGCGTGGCCGCGGCCGAGCTGGTGTCGCGCAGCGGCATCGACCCCGAGGAGATCGACCTTTCTGTCTTCGGCGTGGTCGTGCCCGCTCTCCATGCTCCGAACCTGGGGCGGGAGGTGGTCTTCCGTACCTCGCTGCCGGCGCGCATCCCCGGGGTGACCGTGAACCTGGCCTGCGCCTCCTCGACCCGGGCGCTCACCTTCGGCGCCACGACGATCCTTTCCGGGGAAGCCGACGTGGTGCTGACGGGCGGGGCCGAGTCGCTCTCCAACGTGCCGATCCAGTTCTCGCGCAAGGCGGCGCGCTCCTTCATGGAGCTCAACAAGGCCAAGAGCCTGCCCCAGAAGATGGCCGCCCTGAGCAAGCTGCGGCCGGCCGACCTCGCCCCCGTGGCCCCCGCCATCGCCGAGTACACCACCGGCATGACCATGGGCGAGTCCGCGGAGAAGATGGCCAAGGAGAACGACATCTCCCGCCGCGCGCAGGATGAAATTGCCCTGATGTCCCACCAGCGGGCTGCCGCCGCGACGGCCGACGGCCGCTTTGCCGCCCAGATCGCGCCGTCCTTCCCGCCGCCTCGCTACGACAAGGCGGTCTCCGCGGACAACGGCGTCCGCGCCGACAGCAGCCTGGAGGCGCTGGAGAAGCTCAAGCCGGTGTTCGACCGCCGCTACGGCAGCATCACGGCCGGCAACGCCAGCCCGCTGACCGACGGCGGCTCGGCCGTGCTCCTGATGAGCGAGGAGAAGGCCAAGGCCCTGGGGCTCACCCCCCTCGGCTATCTCCGCTCCTATGCCTTCGCGGCCCTGAACCCCGGGGATCAGCTCCTCCAGGGTCCGGCCTACGCCGCCCCCGCGGCCCTGGACGGGGCCGGCCTTACGCTCGCGGACATCGACCTCGTCGAGATGCACGAGGCCTTCGCGGCGCAGATCCTCTCCAACATGAAGGCCTTCGCCTCGAAGAAGTTCGCGAAGGAGGAGCTGGGGCGGAGCGAGGCCGTGGGCGTGGTCGACTTCGAGCGCTACAACGTGACCGGCGGATCGATCGCCATCGGCCACCCCTTCGGCGCCACCGGCGCCCGGGTCGTCACCCAGCTCCTCTACGAGCTGCGGCGGCGGGACAAGAACCTCGGACTGGTCACCATCTGCGCGGCCGGGGGCGTTGGCTTCTCGATGGTGGTGGAGCGGGAGTAGGCTTCCGCCTGCTCCCATGCTCTCCGGCACGCTCGTCGTCGACCTCTCCCGCCACCTGCCCGGTCCCCTGGCCGGCCGGCTCCTGGCCGACCTCGGGGCGCGGGTGGTCAAGGTGGAGGAGCCATCCCGGGGAGACCCGGTCCGCGAGGCTCCCCCGCGGCGCAACGGCCAGAGCGGGCTGGCAACCCTCCTCCTCTCCGGGATCGAGAGCGTGGCCCTGGACCTCAAGGAGCCGGGCGGGCAGGAGGTTCTGGGCCGCCTCCTGGAGCGGGCCGACGTCCTCCTGGAGAGCTTCCGCCCCGGCACCCTGGCCCGCCTGGGCTTCCCTCCGAATCTCCTTCGCGAGCGCCATCCCCGCCTGATCGTCTGCTCGGTGACCGGCTGGGGCCAGTCCGGCCCCTACGCCTCCCGCGCCGGGCACGACCTCACCTATCAGGCGGTCGCCGGCTCCCTGGCTCCGACGGCCGCGATGCCCTCCGTCCAGGTGGCCGACCTGGTGGGCGCCTGGAGCGCGACTTCCGCCATCCTCGCCGCCCTGGTGGAGCGGCAGCGGACCGGCCGGGGGCGCCACATCGACGCCGCGCTCCTCGACGCCGGAATCCACGCCAACCTCGTCTCCTGGGCTGTGGAATCGGGAGGTCCCAAAGGCGTGGGGGAGAGCCTGCCGCTCACCGGAGCGCTCCCCTGCTACCGTCTCTATCGCACAGCCGACGACCGCCTGCTCGCGCTCGGCGCGCTGGAGCCCCATTTCTGGACCCGGCTCTGCGAGGCCGTGGACCGCCGGGAGTTCCGCCACCGCCAGTACAGCGACTCGCCCACGGTCCACCGCAAAGTGGAGGCCCTGGTGCGCAGCCGCACCCTTTCCGACTGGATGGCGATCTTCGCGAAGGAGGACATCCCGGCCGAGCCGGTGCTCTCCGCGGCCGAGGCCCGGAGCCATCCCCAGGTGAAAGAGCGCGGCATGCTCTCCGAAGCAGGCGACCGGATCGGCTATCCCGCACTGGTCGACGGCGTCCGTCCCCGGGCCGGAGCCCACTTCCCGGCTCTCGGCGAGCACACGGATGCCTGGCTCGACGAGCTTGGGGTCCCCAAGGGAAAGGGGATCGGACGGCGCTTCAGTTGGAAGCGGTTGCTTCGGCGAGTGCTGGAGCTGGGGGGTTGAGGGATGGCAGCGGCGGCAGCCGCGCCGCGATCAGCAGCGTGAGGTCGTCCCGGATCGGCTCGTCGCCCACGTGGCGGTCGAAGGCTCGGAGGATGCGCTCGTGGACGATCCGGGGCGAGCCGCCGTCCTGCGTGAGGGCTGCAATCCTCGGGTAGCCGAAGGCCTCCTTCCCCTGGGTGTCCAGCGCTTCGGCGAGGCCGTCCGTATACAGCAGCAGCAGGTCCCCCGGCTCCAGCACCGCGGACTCCGCGCAGATCTCCAGCGGTTCGCGCATCCCCAGGGGCAGCCCGCCGCAGCCCAGCTCCTCGACCGTGCCGTCCGCCCGCCGCAGCAGCGGGAAGGGGTGGCCGGCGCAGACGTACTCCATCTCTCCGGTGTTCGGATCGAGCAGGGCGTAGAAGACGGTCATGAAGGTCCGGTTCGTGCCCGTGCGGCAGAGGGTCCGGTTGAGCAGCCGGATGACCCGCTCAGGGCTGGGGTCCAGGTCGAGCGCGGTTTTCAGGGTGGCGTTGGCGATGGCCATGACCAGCCCGGCAGCCATGCCGTGGCCGCTGGCATCCCCCACCAGCAGGGCGACGCGGCCGTCCGGCAGCGGCGTGAGGTCGTAGTAGTCCCCGCCGACCTCGTTCGCCGTGCGGTAGGAGTGGGCGAAGTCGTAGCCCGGGATCGGCGGCACGTCGTGGGGGAGCAGATCCTCCTGGAGCTCCCGCGCAACCTCCAACTCGTCGCGGACGCGGATGCGGTCCACCAGCTCCAGCGCCAGGAGGTAGGCCATCATGGCGAGGCTCAAGCCGAACCAGAACGGGGAGAAATCCACCAGCAGGCGGGCCTCGCCGCCTGCCCTGACCTCCATCGGATTGCCAAACATTCCGATGAAGAAGGAGAAGAGCGAGGCCGCGAAGAGGAGGCGGCGGGCCGGCGTGAGCTTGTAGGAGAGCCCGAGAAAGGTGAGCTTGGCGCGGTAGAGGAAGCGCCCGACCTTGCCCTTGGGCTCGGGCATGTCGTCGTGCCCGCGGGTGAGGACGGCATAGGCGCGGATCGCGTCCTTGTCGAACATCCGGCGCAGGTCGCGGCTGTCCAGCCCCGCGGTGTAATCGCTGAAGAACCGTTCCATGCGGCCGATCAGCTTCTGTGGACGTGGCCGGCTCATCACGGCTGATACGAAAGCAGTTGTCCAGAGTTTAGGCCGGAGATTACCGTCGATCCCGCCGTCAGGTGCTCGATGGAGTTGGCGTAGTAGGCGAGCGCAGGCCGCTCCTCAGGACGGGCGGCGTAGAGGCCGTCCTTCTCCTCCACGATGTGCCGCTGGGTGAGCATCCGCAGGCCGGCCACGATGGCGTAGTCCTGGTCCTTGCGCGGGATGTAGACGTGGGCGCCGGCCGCTTCCAGCTCCTGCATGAGTCGGAAGGAGCGCGCCTTGATCTCCAATTCGGAGAGCGGCTCGCCCGCTTGAAGGAAGACGGTCGCCACCAGCGGCACGGGCAGGACCGGGATGACCTCCCCGATCGCCGCCATCAGCTCGGACCCCAGCCGCTCCAGGTGGGACGAGCGCTCCTCCTTGCCCAGGGACCGGAAGTCGATCCCCCGCTCGGCCACCCACCGCCGAATGGAGACCGGCGTGCCGAAGTTCACGCAGGCGTACCCGAAGCGGTGCCATTTGCTGCGGACCATGAGCCGTAGATTCCGCCCCACGAAGCGCAGCGTGGTTCCCAGGGCTGCCTTTCGCTGGGAGTCGGGGACCACGTCGAGGAGCAGCGTCCGGTCCTCCAGCACCCGGTCGTAGTTGATCCCCACGGGGATGAAGACCAGGTCGCGCTCCCCCTGGGGATCGAAGCCGCGGAGCATGTAGTCGAGGAGCCCGAGCCTGGGCTTGCGCAGCCGGCCGTCCCGGGACAGCCCGCCCTCGGGATAGACCGCCTGGGTCACCCCGGACGAGGTGGCCATGTGGATGTAGCGCTCCAGCACCCGGCGGTAGAGCGGGTCCCCCGAGTTGCGGCGGACGAAGTAGGCGCCGGTGGCGCGGATCAGGGTCTGGAGGGGCCAGATGCGCGCCCACTCGCCCACGGCGTAGGAGAGGGCGGTGCGGTCCGCGGCCAGGTAGGCCACGAGCACGTAGTCCATGTTGCTCCGGTGGTTCATGAGGAAGATCACCGTCGCGTTCGGGGCCACGGTGGCGAGGCCGGCTTCATCGGAGAACCCGAGCCGCACCCGGTAGAGGAGGCGGGCGACCCGCTGCGAGATCCAGGTGCCGATGCGGAAGTAGAAGTAGGCGTTGAAGGCGGGGACGATCTCCCGGGCGTAGCGCTCGATGCGGGCCATGGCCACTTCGCGGGGAGTCCCCTGCTCGCGGCTGTAGGCCTCCGCCGCCTCCAGCACCTTGGGGTCGTACATCAGGCGGTCGATCAGGACCTGCCGCTTGGTGCGCTGGAAGGGCCGGATCTCCATGCGCAGCCGGGCGTTGACCTCCTCGATGACCCGGTTGGCCCGCTGGCGCAGGAACCAGCGCACCCCGGGCACGAGCAGGCGGTAGAGCGCCGCCCAGAGCGCGAGCGCCAGGAGGAGAAGGAACAGCCAGAGGGGGAGAGTGACTGGGGAGGACACCGGGCTATCCTACGTCAGGGTTAGCTCCATCTCTGCTTCGGCCACCTTGCGCTCGTACTCCTCGCCCGTGATCCTTTCCTGCAGCCGCTCGGTCACGGGGACCACCATGGGCATGCTCCGCCAGGACACGGAGCGGCCGGTGCGGACGTCGACCACCCGGTTCTGCTCGACCGCGTGCGTGGCCTCGGACAGGGGGAGGCCGTGCAATGCCTTCTCGAGCGCCCGCAGGAAGGCCTCGTCGGCCGGGTCCGCGAAGCGGAGGTACTTCCGGCCGTGGCTGGCGATGTGGTAGTGGCCCGGCACGAAGAGCAGCCCGTCGAGCTGGAGGCGGTCGCAGGCCACGATCAGCAGGGCCATGACGTCCGGCAGCAAGCCCAGCCCCGGGTATTTCTGCCCCGGCAGCCGAGGCCGCTGGGGGGTGAAGGTGGCGCGGGGGTTCTGCATCAGCAGCCACTCGAGGCGGAGCAGCGCCGCGTCCGGCACCGTGGCCCGGTCGATCCGCACCCGCCCCTCGATCAGCAGCTCGGTCTTGGGCTCGTCCCCGTAGAGGCGGACCGTATCCCCGGCCGGATTGTCCAGGTCGAACTCCAGGGTCGGATGGGGGAAGCCGAAGCTCCGGATGCGGTCCAGGATGCCGGAGCGCTCCAGGGTGAGCTCCATGCCCTGGAGCGAGTAGTAGCCCAGGAGCCGCCGCGGACGTTGCGCGGCGATGCCTGGAAGGATGTCGTCGGCCGTGAGCCCCCAGTCCCCCTCCGTGGCCTCGCCGGTCAGCTCGTGCGGAGCGATCTCCCGGGCGAGCTGCCGGAAGCGGACCAGCGTGATCTCCTCCGTGGTCGGCGGCTCCAGCGGCCGGCCCCGGTTGAGCAGGGCGGAGAAGAAGCGGGCGTTATAGCGCCAGGCGTTCATGCCGTAGCCCCCGGCCAGGACGATCGCCAAAGGGATCGGAAGCCGGCGCTCCCTGCCCCGGACGCGGCCCCTGACGCAGGAGACCACGAAGCGGTCGCGCTCCAGCATCCCCGCCGCCGAGATCTTCCAGTTGCCGATCTGGTCGTCGGCCGCCGGGTCGCTCCCCGCGAGGTAGAAGACGAGCTCGGGCTGGAACCTTTCGAGCACCGGGGGCAGGCGCTCGCGCACCGCCTCCAGGTAGGCCTCGTCCTGGACGCTCCCCGCGATCTCCACGATCGTGGCCTCCACCGCGTCGTCGGCGCCGTTGGTCTGGTTGTGGATCGAGAAGGTGTGGACGGTGGCGTCCCCGGCGAAGAGGGAGCGGGTGCCGTCCCCGTCGTGGAGGTCGAGGTCGATGACCAGGATCTTTCCCTGGAAGCCGGTCTCCCGCAGCTCAGCGATGGCCACGGCCACGTCGTTGAAGACGCAGAAGCGCTCACCCCGGGAGGCGAAGGCATGGTGCAGCCCGCCGCCGAGGTTGATCGCGATGCACCGGGAGCCGAGGGCGAGGCGCGTGGCGAGGAGGGTGCCGCCCACCATGACCCGCTGGGTTTCGAGGATGCGGTCCGCGAATTCCTCGGCGAGCTGGTAGCCCACGACCGTGGTGAGGGCGCCCGGCTGGTTCAGGGAGTCCAGGTACTCGTCCGTGTGGACGCGGCGGAGGTGGCGGAACGTGGCCGGCTCGGGACGGTGGACGGCGCGCCTGCCGAGGAGCCCCGTGGAGTCGAGGAAGGTCAGGATCCGCTCGCCCCGGCGCGAGTCGTAGGTGGCGCCCGGCAGCTCGAGCTGGTACCGCTGGCTGTAGACGAAGTCCACCTGGTTGCGGTGGATCAGCTTCCGCCGCCCCTTCCGGAGCCACCGCCCGATCCGGGATGGGGTCCCCACGGGGGGGAGGATAGCAGAGCCCTCACCCCCGTCCCCTCTCCCGCCTCCCCGACCCCCTCCCCGGGAGAGGGGCGCCACCGCCCTTCCCTTTCCTCCCTGATCCTCCGCCAGAACCATGCTCCGCTGTTTCCGGTTCCCCCCTCTCCCAGCGAGGGGGTCGGGGAGGTGGGAGAGGGGGGCCAGGGGGGTGAGGGCCTCACTTCATCCTCACCCAAGTCGCCCCCCAACTCCCCGCATCTCCGAACGCCTCCACCCGGGGATCCCTCTCCAGGAGCGTGCGCACGGTCTGGCGCTGCACGCCGATCCCCTTGCCGTGGATGATCCGCAGGTCTCTCAGCCCCTTCTCATAGGCCGCGTCCAGGTAGTCGCGGACCACGTCGGGGACTTCGGAGGGCCGGAAGCTGTGGAGGTCGAGCACGTCCGTGATCGGCAGTTCCGATATCTCCCCCCAAGCCGCCTCCTCCCAGCCCGTCTCCTCGTCGTTCTCTTCGTCCTGGTCTTCTTGGTCCATGGGCGTCCTCCGTCCCGCAGCTATAATAGGGGTGTCCAATCATGCTGAAGACCCGGGAAGCCGCCGAGAGCGCGCTGCGTGAGAGCGAAGAACGTTTCCGCGCGGTGGTCGCCGCCCTGGAAGAGGGCATCGTCATCCACGAGGTGGATGGCTCCATCTCGAGCTGCAACGCCTCGGCCTGCCGCATCCTCGGCCTCCAGGAAGAACAGATCCTCGGCCGCACCTCGCGCAACCCGGCGTGGCGGGCGGTGCGCGAGGACGGCAGCCCGTTCGAGCCCGAGAGCCAGCCGGCCACCATCACCCTGCTGACCGGCCTCGCCTGCTCGAAGGTGACCATGGGCATCGAGCGGCGGGACGGCACGCTCGCCTGGATCTCCCTCAACTCCCGGCCGCTGTGCCGGCCCGGCGACTCCGACCCCTACGCCGTGGCCGTCTCCTTCAGCGACATCACCCACCTCAAGGGCGCGGAGCGCGAGATGCGGCGGCGCGCCGAACAACAGTCGGTGGTCGCGGATGTCGCGCAGCACGCGCTCGGAGGGACCCCGGTCCAGCAATTGCTCGACAAGGCCGTGCGGCGGATCGCCGATGTGCTCGACCTCGCCCGCTGCGGGGTCACCGACCGGTTGAAGCTCCACCTGCGGGCGGGGACCGGCTTCGGCGACGAGTTCCCGATGGGGGCGGACCACCCCAGCGCCTGCACCGTCCTGATCCCCGGCCGCCACCGCTCCTGGGGGTTCCTCCTCGCCCATCCCCGTCCCGGAGCGAGGCTCGGAGCCGAAGATGTCCGCTTCCTGGAATCCGTGGCCACCCTCCTGGGAGTGGCCGCCGAGCGCGACCGCGAGCAGTCGGCCCGGCGCCGGACCGAAGCGCGCCAGGAGCGGCTCCAGCACGGGTTGCGCACCTCGGCCCAGGAGTGGCGCCTCACCTTCGACGCCATCACCCATCCGCTCCTGCTCGTCGAGCTCGGCGGCCGCATCATCCGTCTCAACCGGGCCGCTCGCGACCTGTCGGGCGTCGACTACGACCGAGCCGTCTACCATCCGATCGGCGTCCTCGGCAACGGCCATCCCTGGCGCGCCATCCGCGAGATGCTGCCGCAGGTCGAGGGCGACGTCCTCTCCGCCCAGGCGCGCGACGACCAGGGGCGGAGCTGGGACATCTCCATGAGCCCGGTCACCAGCCCCGACGACCAGCGGGGCGTCGTAGTCGTGGCCCGGGACATCACCGACCTCGTGCGCCTTCAGGAATCGGTGCGCCGCAGCGAGACCATGTCGGCCATGGGCGGGCTGGTGGCGGGCGTGGCCCACGAGGTGCGCAACCCGCTCTTCGGGATCTCGGCCACCCTCGACGCCTTCGAGTCCCGCTTCGGGAAGCGCAAGGACTTCCGGCGCTACTTCGACGTTCTCCAGGGGGAGGTCAAGCGCCTGAGCGAGCTCATGCACCAGCTTCTCGACTACGGCAAGCCGGCGCGGCTCGACTTTGCCGACGTGACCCCGGACGAGGTCATGGCCATGGCCTCCACCGCCTGCGCGCCCCTCGCGAGCCGCTCCGAGGTCGACCTCGTCGTCCAATCCGACGAGGGGCTCCCCCGGCTGCAGGTCGACCGCGGCCGGATCGCCCAGGTCTTCCAGAACCTCCTCGAAAACGCCATCCAGCACTCGCCCAGGGGCAGGACCGTTGTGATCCGGGCGGAAAAGGAGGACGGGGAGCGCGAGGGGGTGCGCTTCGCCGTGGAGGACACCGGGCCGGGCTTCCTGCCGGGGGACCTCCACCGCGTCTTCGAGCCCTTCTTCACCCGGCGCCGGGGGGGGACCGGCCTGGGGCTCTCCATCGTCCAGCGGATCGTGGAGCAGCACGGCGGCGACGTCGCGGCTTCCAACCGGACCTCCGGCGGGGCGGCCATGACCGTCTTCCTGCCGCTGCGCCCGCGCCGGGCCGGAGCCCCCGGCCCCCCGGCGCTGGCCGAGGTGGCGGGCCGGTGAAACCTCCCCGGGCGGGGCTCCGTATGAGGGGGAGCTTTTACGCGGCTCGGTGGGCGGCTCGGTACTTGGCTCGGTGGCTCGGTGTTATACTGGGGGCCAAAGCAACGGCAGGAAAAGGCTGGAGAGGGGCGGGCAGATGGACGCCTCCAGGAAGGGTGCCGATGAAGCCGCGTCTTCTGATCGTCGACGACGAGGATGCCATCCTCGCTGCGATTCGCGATTACTTCGAGCCCCGCGGGTATGACGTGGACTGCGCCCGCGAGCTGGAGGAGGCCGAGGCGCTGCTCTCCCATATCCGTTACGCGCTGATGATCGCCGACCTGCGCCTCACCGGGGTGCATGGCAACGAGGGGCTGGAGCTGGTCCGCTTCGCCCGCGAGCGGTCGCCCTGGACGCGCACCATTGTCCTGACGGGCTACGGCTCGACCGAGATCGAGATGGAGGCGATCGGGCGCGGAGTCGACGCCTTTCTGCAAAAGCCGCAGCCGCTCTCGGAGCTGGCCGCCATCGCCGCCAACCTGACCGGAAGGGGTGCCTGACGCCATGCAAGCGAGCCGTCTTTGGGACATGCTCCTGGAGCCCCAGGGCCTGACCACCGTGTTCCAGCCCATCTTCGAGGCCCGGGGCGGAGAGCGCCGGGTGTACGCCCTGGAAGCGCTCACCCGGGGGCCCAAGCGCACCAACATCGAGCGCTCCGACGTCCTCTTCGAGTACGTGCGCCGCAAGCGGGGCGAGGCCGAGATCGACCTCCTCGCCATCGCTTCAGCCCTGCGCCAGGCCAGCGGTCTGCCCGAGGTGCCGGACCTCTCCCTCAACGTCCACGCCGTCACCCTGGAGCGCGAGCGGCGTCTTTCTGTCTGGCTGACCGAGCTCTCCGCCGAGCATTCGGTACCCCTCGACAGCCTCATCATCGAGATCGTCGAGCACGCGCCGCCCTGGAGCGGACCCCACTTCCTGGACAACCTCGACCGCCTGCGCGCCCTGGGCGTGCGCATCGCCCTCGACGACGTCGGCCTGGGCCAGTCAAACTTCCGGATGATCGTGGACTGCCGGCCCGACCTGCTGAAGATCGACCGGCATTTCGTGGACGGCTGCCACGCCGATCCGCTGCGCCGGGCGGTTCTCGAATCCATCTCGGACCTCGCCAGCCGCCTGGGAGCCCGGGCCGTGGCCGAGGGGATCGAGGACGAGCGCGACCTGGCCGTGGTGAGCAACGCCGGCATCTCGCTCCTCCAGGGCTACCTGCTCTGCCGCCCCTGCACCACCAAGAACCTGAAGAAGATGGACTTCATGACGTCCCCGGGCCGGCTCAAGGAGCCGGACACCGAGGACTTCGCCCAGGAGCTGCACCACCTGGCTACTTGAACAGCTTCAGGAATACGAGGTACATCACGAACCCGTCGTCGGGACCGGCCACGGGCACGCCGAAGTCCAGATTGACCACGGTCTGCCACGGGCCGATGAAGGTCCCGGCGAGACCGACGCCCGCCAGCATCTCATTGTCCAGCCCGGACGCCTCGTCGGTCGCCCAGGCCACATCGCCCACGGCGTCGAGGCGCAGGAACTCGCCGATCTCGAAGCCATAGGAGAGATGCGTCGCGATCGCCTCCTCGGCCCGCACCCGGTTCGACTGGTAGCCATGGACCCGCGTGCTGCCGAAGAACCCGAACTGATACTTGCTGAAGCGGTCCAGGTCCGAGCCCGAAACATAGTCGACCTCGGCGCCGATCTTCTGGAAGCGGGGCAGGTACCAGTTCTTGCTCACCCGCGCGCCCCAGCGCGAGAACTCCTCCTTGGGCTCCTCGAAATCCGGCGTGCCGGGGAAGCCCCACGGATCCCACTTCGAGCGCCGGCTCATGCCGCCACGGAGGCTGAAGCCGTAGCCCGCCCGCGAGAACGTGCCGCTCAGCTCCACCGAGTGCGTCTGGTTGTCGCTCGGCAGCACGAAGCCCTCGCCGGTGTTGTCCGACTCGCCGTAGTTGAGGAAGAGGACGTCGTACTCCAGCCCGAGCTTGACGAAGTGGCCGAGAGGCCGGCCGAGCTTGAGACCGAAGCTGCCGGTGCGCTGCTCCACCTCCTCCGCGAAGATCTCCTCCTCGTCCCGGAACACGTTGTCAGCGAAGGGGATGGCCAGGACGAAGGCGTCGGCTCCCAGGTCGAAGCGGCTGCCGAAGAGGCGCGGCTCGGCCGCGTTGACGGTGAGCAGGGCGCCCGCGAAGAAGATGTTCACCTGCTTGCCCGTGCCGCGGAAGTCGAAGTCGAAGTAGTTGACCCCGCCCAGCGGGAGGGGGAAGTCGAGCGCATCGTCGTAGAACACGCCGCCGGCCAGGAAGAGCTTGTTCGTGTCGAACCCCTCCTTGACCACGCGCTCCTCCGAGCCCTCCTCCTTGACGAGATAGCGCAGCCCCTTGTCCGTGTCGCGCACCATGGTCACGTCCGTCTCGGCCACCTGGGCACGCTTCGCCTCGAAGTCCGGGGAGTTGACCCGCACCTCGGTCAGGACGGTCTCGCGCTCCACCACGGTGGTGGCGTTGACCACGGAGAGGATCTGCTGGGCCACGACCCGCAGGGGGAGGATGTAGCTCTCGGGCGACCACTCCGCGGGCAGGCCCATGGGGTTGATCGGCGTGTAGTGCAGGGTCTCTTCATTGGAGATGACCTCGCCTTCGAGGCCGATCTGGACGGCGCGGGTGCGGAGGCGGGCATAGATCTGCTTGTCCACCCAGACCGTGCCCTGGTAGAGCTTGCCAAGTTCCCCGGCATTGCCCTCTCCGGCGGGGGCGAAGTCCACGACCCAGGCCTCGCGGCCGTCGACCGTGTCCGAGCCGCGGAGCCGGTACCGGTACTGCCGGGTGAACGTGATCTGGATCGGCATGGCCGCGGCCTTCTCCGGCTGGACGAGCGGGATCTCGGGGATCGTCTTGCTCCGCCACCGGACGCCGTTGACGAACAGGCTCTCCCACGCCCAGTCGGAGCCCGTCGTGTCGCTGACGAAGAACGGCCCCTGGAGAGTGGCCTCCACTGTCTGCGTTCCGGCCGCGGGCTGGAAGCGCAGGTGGGTGGTGTTGGTGGCCTGATACGTGTCGAGCTTCCTGTCCTGCGCGTCCTCGAACGCCTGCAACCTGCGGAGGATCTCCTCGACCGGCATCTGCCGCTCGGTCGCCACGTTCACCTTCTCCTCGACTCCCTCGCGCTCGGCCGCGGTGGCCCGCTCCAGCCCGAGGACCGCGACGCGGCCGGGGTTGTCCAGCCGGACCTCCAGGGCCTCCCCTTTGACATCGCCCACCGGAGGGCTGACGCGGTCGAATGTATAGGGGAACCGCAAAGGCCGCCGCAGGTAGGGATCGGGGAACCGCAGCGTCAGCTCCGAGGCACCCGGAGGAGCCAGGGCGATGACCCGCAAGGCGAAGTCCTTGCCGCGGACGAAGGTCCACGCCTCTTCCGCCCCCGAGGGGATCGTCCCCGCGTCATAGGAGATATCGCCCGTGAACTCGCGGGCGAGCAGCGCAAGGGGAGAGACGACCTGGGCTCCCACCCCCGTGGCCCGAAACAGGGTCAGCCCGATCCCGCGGACCGCGTTGCGCGCCGCATCCGAAAGGATCTCGCCCGGAGCAGCCGGCAGCGGAACGGAGTCGAGCACGACCGAACGCCCCGGATCGAGCCGCTCGATGGCCGCGACAGCCGCTTCGAGAGCGCCTCTGTCCGCCGGCCGCAAAGCGACCGCCTCCAGGTAAGCCGCGACCTCCTCGCCATAGAACGCTTCAAGCGTCGTGGGCTCAGCCGGGAGGGCATCGGACGCCACCCGGGCCTCGGACCGGGCGCCGGTCAGAGCCACAGCCGCCCGCTTGACCAGAAAGGCGTACTCGACTGGAGCAAAGACAGTTGCCGTACCCTCCGGCCGCCACACCACCTGAAACCAGGCATTGGCCGGAGCCGAGGAAGCGATGGCCGCAGCCGCCCGCAGCTCACCCTGGAGCCGCTCGAAGTTCTGGGCCAGAGGAGCCGGGGTGCGGAAGATCAGGGAGAGCCATGGAGTGCCCCCCGCGTCCGTGATCCCCTTGGATGCAGCCGCCGGATCAGCGGTGCCGTCGAGAGCGACTTCCCAAGCCACGAAGAAGGGGCTCCCCTTCTCGAGCTTCGCCTGGGCGAGCAGGGATGCAAAGTCGGCCGGATTGTTCGGGACGGATTGCGCGGCTGGTGCCGGCTGGACGTCCGGAGAGGGAGGAGGATTCAGGGTCTCCGCCGCGGTGACCGGGACCGACTGGACCGGCTCGAAACGCACGCCGGCACAGGGGAAGCAGGGGAGGACCTGGGCCTCTATGGAGAGTGGAACAAGAAAGAGCAAAAGGGGGAGAAGCTTCGTGCTGCGCATAGGTCGGGAAGGATAGCAGGGTCGCAACGTTGGCCTCGGGGGAGGACGGGATTGGAGCGGGGATGTCCGCTGGAGAGGTCGGGATGGGCCCTCACCCCCCGGCCCCATAGGCGCTAACTTTGCCGCTGGAGAGGTTCTTTCCCTGGGAGCGCCGGCATCCTTGCCGGCCTTTCTCGCTGGGGAAGGCCTCCCCATCGGGGGAACAGGCCGCGACCTGAGGGTATGAGGTCATACCCTCAGAGTGGGCTTCAGCCCCTACCTTCCTGACATATGTCCGACCGGTACAATGTGCCGATTGG